>Ga0079224_100005649_pt1 | contig 16454 bp, 14 predicted proteins | sample Stecom2015_FD_80414 | JGI IMG/M metagenome (GOLD analysis project Ga0079224, IMG submission 80414) | Agricultural soil microbial communities from Utah to study Nitrogen management - Steer compost 2015 | ecosystem: Environmental > Terrestrial > Soil > Agricultural land | place: USA: Utah... | reverse complement strand
CGCCAGCGCCTCGGCGATCTGCCGGCGCAGCCGGTCGACCTCGGCCCAGTCCTCCTGCTCCTGGTGCTGCCGGACCAGCCCGGCGAGCGCGCGCACGTCGGCGCCGCCGCGGTCGACGATCGCCCGCTGCGCCGTGAGAGCCTGCTCCGGGTCGCCGAGCGGCCCGGTGGCGAGCGCCGCGATCCGCCGCAACAGCTCGATCGCCTCGCCGTCGCTGCCCGCCTGCTCGACCAGCGTCCACAGGACCGCCGCCAGCGGAGCCGCGTCGCGCGCCGGATCGTAGAGCCGCGCCAGCGCCGCGGCGGCGTCCGGGTTGCCCGGCGCGATCTCGAGCGCCTGCTGGTAGGCGCGCAGCGCGCGCGGCGCGCTCGAGCGCTCGCCGATCTCCTCGTGCAGCCGGCCGAGGTGGATGAGCAGCTCGAGGCGATCCCGTCCCTCGCGGCCCTCGAGCGCGCGCTCGAACAGGCGCACGCAGTCGCGCACCGCGCCGTGCTCGCGCGCCACCGCCAGCGCCGACGCCCAGTCGCCGCGCGCCAGGTGCAGCCGGCGCAGCGCCGCGCTCGCGTAGCGGTTCTTCGGGTCGATCTCCGCCACGCGGCGCCAGATCGCCAGCGCGCCGTCCGGATCGCGCAGGTGCTGCTCGCTGGCGACCGCCGCCTTCTGCAGATAGGAGATGGCGTCGCCGGCTGCCGCCGGGTGATCGGCGACCGCCCGGCAGGCGTCCACGAAACCGGACCAGTCGCGCCCGCGCTCGCGCTCGTCGGCGCTCCTTCGCAGCTCCTTCAGGTCCATTGCAGACCACCCAACCGTAAACAGAAAGGTGAACGCAAACGAAGGCAGAAGTGAAGCCGTTCGGCCGCGTCGCGCGTCGATCCTCACGCGCGGCTCACGCCGGCTCTCCTCGTCGGTGTCGCATGACGTCACCCGACGACTGACCCTGTCCTCCACCGGCGCAGATCCAACGCCAGCTCGCACCAGCAAAAGCGCAAGCGAGACGGTCGCTTGTCGTTGACATGTTCGACCGCCGCAACCGAACATGTCCCTTCCGCATGGGGGAGCGCGCGGACATCGGTGTTCGCGCGCGTCACGCGGAGGGAGGAGCCTCGTGAGCATAGAGCACCAGGAGTCCCAGCCGGGTACCGTCTCGTCCGGCGCGGGGCGCATCGGCCGCGGCATCCGCATCAAGGGGGTCATCCGCGGCAAGGAGGACCTCGTGGTCGAGGGGGAGGTGGACGGAACCATCCACCTGCCGGAGCATCACGTCGTCCTCGACCTGCCGTCGCGCACCACCGCCGAGGTGCGCGCGCGCAACACCACCATCCGCGGCCGCCACCGCGGCAACGCCGAGGCGAGCGACAAGCTCGAGATCACCTCCGAGGCGCGCATGATCGGCGACATCAAGGCGCCGCGCCTGGTCATCCGCGAGGGGGCGAGCTTCCGCGGCGCGGTGGAGATGGAGGTGCCGCTGCCGCCCGACCTCGACCTCGGCCCGGCGGCGGAGGCCGCCGGCAAGGGCGCCAGCGGCAAGAAGCGGGCGAAGCAGGCCGACTGATCAACCGACCCACCGAGAGGAGGAGAGACCATGTCGAGTGAGCGCACCGTCCTCGGTCCGACGCTGGAGATCGAGGGGGAGATCGAAGGCAGCGAGGAGCTGGTGATCCAGGGCCGCGTGAGCGGCAAGATCATCTCGAAGAAGTCGCTGACCGTCGATGAGAGCGGCGACGTCAAGGCGACCGTGACGACCGAGAGCCTCGCGGTCAGCGGCCGGCTCGACGGCAACGTCGAGGCCAGCGACCGGGTCGAGATCAAGAAGGAGGGCACCATGATCGGGGACATCAAGGCCCCGCGCGTGGTGATCGCCGACGGCGCCCGCTTCAAGGGCCGCGTCGAGATGGGCGTCGACTGACAGCGACCGGAGGGTTCATGAGCAAGGACGCGACACGCACGATCATCGGGCCCACGATCACCATCCGGGGCAAGCTCAGGAGCGACGAGGACCTCCTGATCCAGGGCCGCATCGAGGCGGCCATCTCCTCCTCCAGGCAGGTGCACGTCGACACCGGCGGCGTCGTCAAGGCGAACATCGAGGCCGACTCGGTGGTGGTGAGCGGGATCGTGGTGGGTGCGATCAGCGCCGGCTCGCGGGTCGAGCTGACCAGCACCGCGCGGGTGGTCGGCGACATCGCCACCCCGGTGATGGTGGTGAACGACGGCGCCCGGCTGCGCGGCACCATCGACATGCCGGCGGTGGAGCGCGCCATCGAGGAGCCGTACGTCGAGCCGGCGCCGCCGCCGCGCCCGCTGCCCGGCGTCGCCCCGGCCCAGGCCCCGGCGCAGGCAGGCAAGCCGGCCGCGGTGGTGGTCGACACCCAGCCGCCGCCGGTCGCCAGCCCGGCGCCGGCCGCGAAGGCGCCGGCGGCCGCGAAGGCGCCCGCCAAGCAGGCCCAGGCGGCGGGCAAGGCGGCCGCGCTCGCGGCGGCGGTCGAGGAGCTGATGCCCGACTTCGAGGAGCTCGAGATCACCGAGGAGCCGGAGATCTCGATCTACGACCTTGCCGGCGACGCCGAGAAGACCCAGGCCGACCCGGCGGTGGTGCCCGGGCCGTCCGAGCGGATGGGAGCCCGGCGCGCCCCGGCGACCACGGCGCCGGTCGCCACCGCCCGCCGCCAGCCGACCACCGCCAAGTAGGGGCGCTCCGTCCCCGGTTGAGGATCCGCGGGGCCGCGTCTAACGTCGGCCCATGCGGATCCCGCTCCTCCTCGCCCTCGGCGCCGCCGCGCCGCTCCTCGCCGCCGGCTGCGGCGACGACCACGTGCCGGCGGTCGACGCCGGCCCCGAGGTCACCACCCGGCACTGCGACTACGTCCCGGTGCCGGGCACCGCGGGCGCCGGCGGCCAGGTCGCCGCCAGCCCGCTCACCGCCGGCGCCGCCGAGGCGGTGCTCGACGTGCCGGTCGGCACCGCGCTCGGCGCCTACACCGGCCGCGCCGCCTTCCTCGGCTCGGAGGGCTCGGTCGACCGCCGCAAGCCGCCCATCGCCGGCGGCTTCAACCCCTCCATCGGGATCGAGACCGCGCCGCGCATCAAGGTGCTCGCGCTCGGCGCCGGCGGCGAGACCGCGCTCCTGGTCAAGCTCGACCTCGGCCTGGTCTACGAGGGCATGCTGTTCGACCTCGAGGAGCGGCTGGGGCCGGGCTTCCGCGGCAAGGTCATCCTCGCCGCGTCGCACAGCCACTCGGCCTGGGCCCAGCAGACCGCCAGCACCGTGTTCAAGGTCGGCCTCGGCGAGTTCCGCCGGCTGGTCTACGACCGCACGCTCGACCAGATCGAGGCGGCGGCGCGCGCCGCGCTCGACGCGCGCCGGCCGGCGCGGCTGGGCGTCCACCGCGAGGGCGGCTTCGACCCGTCCGACGAGATCACCCGCGATCGCCGGCCCGACAACGACGAGCTGATGGGCGGGCCGCGCAAGGACGACACCCTGTTCCTGCTCCGGGTCGACGGCGTCGATGGCGCGCCGATCGCGGCGGTGCCGGTGTTCGGCATCCACGGCACCATCAACGATCAGAACAACCTGCTCGCCTCGGTGGACGCCCCCGGCTACATCGAGCGGCTGCTCGAGGAGCGCATCGGCCAGGGCGTCGTCGTCATGCACCTGCAGGGCGCCGGCGCCGACGTGTCGCCGACCGGCCACGGTCAGGTGGACTGCGCGCTCAAGCCGGGGCGCGACAGCGATCCCTGCTACTCCTGGCTGCGCGCCGAGGGGACCGGCCGCGCCGCGGTCGCCGCGCTCCACCAGGCGTGGACCCGCGCCGGCGACGCCCTGCAGGAGGAGCTCGCCCTCGAGGTGGTGACCCGCTCCGTCGAGCTCGGCCCGGATCCGGCCACCTTCTCGCTGCGCGGCGGCGCCCTCGAGTACGCGCCGTTCGACCTCGACCGGCTGGCCGACCGCGAGGTCTGGCGCGACGGCGAGCTGATCTCGCCGATCGACGAGTTCAACGCGCCGGTCGGCGCGGCGCTGTGCGACGCCGAGTACCCGCAGTTCCCGGCCGGGCTGATGCCGGGGGTGGACGGCCTGCGGCCGTACGGCTCCTGCGTGCGGCTCGACGTCGCCGCGCCGATCCTCGCCGACCTCATCGATCTCGATCTGCCGATCGACGAGACCCACCCGCCGTGCCAGGGCACCCGCACCACCATCACCGCGCTGCGGCTCGGCGATCACCTGCTCGCCACGATGCCGGGCGAGCTGTCGGTGCTCCTGGCCGATCGCCTGCGCGCCGCCGGCCCGCACCCGGGCGACCGCACCATCCTGGTCGGCTACGCCCAGGGCCACATCGGCTACTGCCTGGCGGCGGAGGACTGGGTGCTCGGCGGCTACGAGTCGTCGATCAACGGCTGGGGCCCGCTCGAGGCGGAGCTGGTGGCCGAGCGGCTGCTCGAGCTGATGCCGCTGGCGCTCAGCGCCGAGCGCGAGGACGCCGCCGCCGGCGGCGTCGACCGGGTTGCGACGCCGCAGGTGGAGGACGGCCTGGTGATCGACGACCCGTCGCCGGGCGCCGGCACGGTGCCGGAGGCGCTGCCGGAGGATCTGTGGCTGCGGCTCGGCGCGGTGCCGTCGGCGCAGCCGGCCGCGACCGTGCCGCGCGTCTCCGGCCACGCGGTGTTCGTGTGGATCGGCGAGGATCCGCTGATGGTCACCCCGCGCATCACCCTCGAGCGCGAGAGCGCGCCGGGCAGCGACTCCTTCGAGCCGGTGGTGCGGCAGAGCGGCCGCCCGGTCGCCGACGGCGATCTGATCGTCACCTACACGCCGATCCCGCTGCGCCGCGAGGGCAGCGAGCCGCAGACGCACCTTTGGTCGGTCGAGTGGCAGGCGGTCGGCTGGATCGGCATGGAGGGGACCGCGCCGGAGGAGGTCGCCGGCCTCGGCGCGGTCGCCGGCGCGCCGCTCGGCCGCTACCGCTTCCGCGTCGAGGGGCGCGACTACACCCTGCACAGCGATCCGTTCGAGGTGGTGCCCGCCACCCTCGAGGTCGAGGTCGCGCGCGAGGGCTCGAGCTTCCGGGTGACGCCGCGCCTGCACGACCCGATCGGCTACCGGCTGCTCGACATGAGCGAGCCGTCCAACCGGCCGGTGCCGCTGCGCGGCGCGCCGGTCACCGTGACCCTTTCGCGCGAGGCCGGCGGCGACCTGGTCTTCGAGGTGACGACCGATCCATCCGGCGCGGCGCTGGTCGACGCCGGCGCCGACGCCGGCGCGGTGATCTCGGTGACCGTGGTCGACCGCTTCGGCAACGCGGGGACCAGCGCCGTCGCCGCGGGCCCCTGAGGGCGAGCCGCGCCCGCCCGCGCGTCCGGACGCGGCGCTGCCGCGCTGGCCGCCGGGCGAGCCGCAACGCCCGCTCAGCGGCGCGGGGGGAGCAGCCCGGTCGGCCGGTGGCGCTCGTGCTCCTGCGGCGGCAAGAAGCGCAACCTGCCGGTCTGGTTCCACCAGTCGAGCCAGCGCTGGCGGGCCGCCTCGCGCTCGCGGCGCGGCAGGTCGTGGTGGTAGCCGAAGTACTCGCCGGTCGCCTTGCGCAGATCCTCGACCGCGCTCTTGCGGATCTCCGGGTCCTTGTGGCCGAGCCCCTCGAGCAGCCACTCGACCCGGTTCTTGCGGCGGTTCTTGTCCCACCAGTGCCGCCACTTCTTGTTGCTGAGCCCGAAGTCCTGCTTGGTCAGCCGGACCAGCGCCTTGCCGACGATCTGGCCGGCGTCGCCGCCGCGGCCGTGCACGTCGAGCAGCTCCGGGATGGCGCGCACGTCGGCCAGCGACGCCAGCGCCCGCGCCGCCGCCTCGAGCCGCTCGAGGTCCTCGCTGTGCAGCTCGCGCCGCGGGATCTCGAGCGCCTCGTCCAGGCTGCGCGCCGGGTAGCCGAGCAGCCCCTCGATCGCCACCTCGCGGATGCCGTAGTCGGAGTCGAACAGCCGCTCGACCAGCGGCACCACCGCCGCCTCGAACCGCATCTCGGCGGCGCACAGCACCGCGTAGTAGCGGACCTCGTGGCGGCCGTCGCGAATCTTGTCGACCAGCACGTCCTCGGCCGCCGAGCCCATGCGCACCGCGAGATCGAGCACGGCGCCGTGCTGGGCCGGCTTGAGGTGCCGGCCGCCCAGCTCGAAGCGATCGACCCGCAGCTTGCCCGGGAAGTACTCGGCCAGCCACTCGTGCACCTCCGGCACCCGGCCGAGCGCCTCGGCGATCGCCGCCTCGGAGGTGCGCTCGTCCTCCGACTGCACCTGCGCCATCAGCTCGGCGATCGGGGCGCCGGCGCCGGCCTGGGCCGGCACCTTCGAGCGGGACAGCCGCGCCATCCGCCCGTCCTTCACCTTGCCGGTCGGCTCGTCCTCGACCGCGTCCGGCACCGGCACCGGGACCGGCAGCGCCCCCGACGGCGCGCCGCCCGCCTTCAGCTTGCCGCGCCGGATGATGCGGCCGAGCGCCTCCGCCGCCGCCCCCGCCAGCGGCAGGAGCTCGGACACCTCGGCGACCCGCAGCGAGTCGGCGCCGCGGTGGCCGACCAGGAGCGCGACCACCCGGTTCTTGAGCACCACCGGCAGGAGCATGGCCGACGGCGGCACCACGCCGCCCATCCGGCGGATCATGGTGTCGATCTCGACGTCGCCGGTCGCGATCGGCCCGATGTACGGCGAGGCGGTGTCGACCGCTTGCTTGAACGGTGACGGGGCGTCGAGCGGGACCAGCACCTGGGTGATGGCGCCCTGGTCCATCTCGTCGCCGGCGATCGCGAGCCGGCCGATCGCCGCGCCGCCCTGGACGGTGAGCACCGCCGCGTACCAGGCGCGCCCGCGGATCGCGCGCAGCAGGATCTCGAACACCAGGTCGCGGTGCTCCGCCTGCTCGAGCAGCGCGTGCGCCTCGGCCGGGGTCAGCGGGGCGGTCTCGACCGAGCGGGTCGGCCGGACGGCGGCGGCCCGCGCCGAGCGCCGCGCGGCGGCGGCGATCTCCTCGTCCTGGATCTCGCCGCTGGCGATCTCCGAGGCGCGCGAGTCCTCCGGCGTGAACGGGATGCGCTGGGTGTCGTGCGGCCCGACCCGCTCCACCACGCCGCCGCCGAGCTCCTCCGGCAGCTCCATGGTGATCTCCGGCGGGGTCAGGTCGGCGTCGATCGCCGAGGAGACCACGCCGTCCGGAACCGGCGGGCCGAGCCGCCGCTCGATCTGCTGCTGGACCGCCACGCCGCTGAACAGGAGGGTGCTGCGCGAGGACGGCTCGCCGGCAGGCGCCGGCGCCGGCGCCGACGTCACCACCGGGGTGGTCCCGGTGCCGGAGGCCAGCGCCGAGGCCTCCACCACCACCGACTGCGACCGCCCGACCGGGGTGCTCGGCGCCTCGCTCTTGACCATGTCGGCGATGCGGGTGAAGCGCGCGTCGCTCTTCCTGCCGTAGGCGCGGTCGAACGCGAGCTCGAAGCGGAACTCGGGGGCGACGAACGGCTGCACCGGCACGCCGAGCTCGCTGGCCAGATCCTCGAGGGCGCCGAGGTCGACCGGGTCGCGCGCGAGCACCCGCAGCGCGTCGCCCTCGAACGACAGCGGCACCACCTGGAACTGCTCGGCCGCCTCGCGCGGGCAGACCTCGATGGCGCGCGGGTCGGTCGCGTCCAGCTCGCGCGCGGTGGCCGGCGGCAGGCCGGTCGCCAGCGACAGGTACTGGACCAGCCGCTGCTCGGAGATCTCCTTCATCTCGAGCAGGATGGTGTCGAGCGCGCCGCCGAACAGCACCTGGCGCTGGAACGCCTTCTCCATCCGCTTGACGCCGATGACGCCGTCGCGAACGAGCAGGGAGCTCAAGCGCGAGGTCATGTGGTCATCGCTCCTCGTCGACCACGTAGGTGCCGGCCAGGTAGTCGTGCAGGCCGCGCCGCTCGCTGTCGAAGCCGATCCACAGCAGGCCCAGCCCGAGCGTGGCCAGGCCGGCCAGGTAGCCGGCGGTGCGCGCCGCCGCGCGCCCGATCGACGGCGGGTCGCCGTAGAGATCGATGATGCGCACCCGCACCAGCCGCATGCCGAGGGTGCGCGCCCGGGTCACCTGGAACACCATGGCGTAGACCACGCCGATGGCGAGCGACAGCCCGAGGCCGCCGAGCAGGGCCGGATCGCTGGCGAGCAGGAGGTCGAGCCAGAAATCCAGCCCGCGGTGGCGGCTGGCCGGCAGGTGGACGCCGCTGAGCGCGCCGGCCAGCCAGGTGAGGATCAGGCAGACCGGGATCAGCACGGCGAGGTCGACCAGCCCGCCGCCCAGCCGGCGCCAGAAGCCGGCGGCGTGGTAGGTGGGCGCCGCGCGCGCCGCGGCCCCGCGCACCCGCGCCGGGCCCTCCGATCGTCTTGCCGCGGCGTCCCCTGCGCCGGGGGCGCGCGCGACCACCTCCGACCCACCGGCCGGCTGTCCCAGGATGGCCGGCTCGCGCTCGGACATACCCTGCGGTTATACGGCGCCGCGCCGCCGAAGATCAAATATCGCCAAAGGCATACGCGAGGATGGCCGCCGCCGCGACCGCCGCGGTCTCGGCCCGCAGGATGCGCGGGCCGAGACCCACCGGGGCAAAGCCGGCGGCCGCCGCGCGCTCCGCCTCCGCCTCGCTGAACCCGCCTTCCGGACCGATCAGAACCGCCACCTGCGCCGGCGGCGCCGCCGGCAGGGCGGATCGGAGCGGAATCGCTCGCGCCTCCTCCCACAGGATCAGCTTCAGGTCGGCGCCGGCCAGGCGCGCGAGCCCCTCCTCGAGCCCGGTGATCGGCTCGACCTCCGGGAGGATCGCCGCGCGGCACTGCTGGGCCGCCGCCCGCACCTGCGCCCGGTAGCGCTCCCGCCGCCGCCCGGCGCGGTCGCCGTCGAGCCGCACCACCGATCGCTCGGTCGCAAGCGGCACGATCCGCCCGACCCCGAGCTCGACCAGCTTGGGCAGACACCAGTCCATCTTCTCGCCCTTGAGCAGCGACAGGCCGATCGCCAGGCGCGCGGCGGCCGGCGCCGCCGCCGCCACCACCTCGCCGACCTCGAGCGCACCAGAGCGTCCGTCGATCCGCACCACCTCGGCGGCCGCCTCGCGGCCCTCGCCGTCGAACAGGACCAGGCGATCGCCCGGCCGCAGCCGCCTGACCCGGAACAGATAATGATGATCGTCGCCGGTCACGACGAGCGCGCCGGGCGCGAGCGAGCCGGGCGAGACCAGGAGGCGGATCACGGCCTGCGGAGGAGCGCCGCGCTCCACGCCGGATCGTCGCCGCTCGGGCAGGTGCGCACGACCTCGAGCCCGCGCGCGGCGTAGAGCGCGGCGGTGCCGGCCACCTGCTCGCTCAAGAGCCCGCTCAGGATCAAGTGGCCGCCCGGCGCGACGCGTGCGACGACCTCGTCGCTGAGCGCCGCCAGCACGTCGGCCTGGATGTTGGCGAGCACGAGATCGAAGGAGCCCGCGATCCGCTCGACCGGCGTGTCGCTCACGCGGATGCGGTGGGCGACCCGGTTGGCCTCGGCGTTCTCGCGCGCGGCGTCGACCGCGATCGGATCGATGTCGACCGCCTCGATCGCCGCCTCCGGCCAGAGCCCGGCGGCCGCCAGCGCCAGGATGCCGGAGCCGGCGCCGAGGTCGAGCACCCGGCCGGGCCGCGCGTCGCCGTCGGCGAGCTCCTGCATCAGCTCGAGCACCAGGCGCGTGGAGGCGTGCGCGCCGGTGCCGAACGCCTGCCCGGGATCGAGGTGGATGAGGCGATCGTCCGGCTGCGGATCGCACGAGTCCCAGCTCGGCACCACGACGATCTGCCGGGTGAGGCGGACGGTGCGGAAGGTGCGCTTCCACGCGTCGCGCCACTCGGCCTCCGGAAGCGCCGGGCGCAGCGCGATCCGCGCCGCGTCGATGGGGTGGCCGGCGGCGGCCATGCGCGCGCCCACGCGGCGGGCCGCCTCGAGCGCGGCCTCCCCGCGATCGAGCGGCACCCAGTAGACGACCTCGCCGTCGCGCAGCTCGACGCCGGCGGCGGCGTCCGGAAGCTCCGCGTGGAGGAGCCCCGCGACGTCGTCGGCGGAGCCCGCCTCGAGGACGGGCACCGCGATCTCGAGCCAGTCGCTCAACGCGACGCGCGGCGCTTCATCTCGCGGCGCAGCCGCTTGCGCGCCTCGCGCATCTTGCGCTTGCGGCGCACGCTCGGCTTCTCGTAGAAGCGGCGGCGCTTGAGCTCCTGCAGGATGCCCTCCTTGGACATCTTCTGCTTGAGGATTTTCATGGCCTTCTCGAGGCTGTCGCGAACCTCGACCTCGACCGGCTTACCGAAGAGTGGCTCCATAAGGCCGTAGTTCCTACCTCACCGGCCGGGAGACGGTCAAGGCGGCGGGAGAGCGCGAAGTTTCGTGAAAGTGTAATTTTCTTTCTTGACTGGAATCCTGCTCGGCACTAAGGTCTGTCTTGCCTCGGGGACTGGATCGGCCCGGTCGTCCGGGGACCCAAGGAGGGTAGGAAGTGGCACACGTCAGCGGGGTCAAGGTGTTCTCGGCCACCAAGGCCAAGGAGCGGGAGGCGCTGGGGGAGGCGATCACGGAGTGGATCCGTGGCAACCCCCACATGGAGATCATCGACAAGATCGTGACCCAGTCGTCCGACTCCGAGTTCCACTGCTTGACCATCACGCTCTTCTATCGCGCCCGCGAGAAGAGCACGTCGGCGGCGGCCTAAGCCGCCGAGGCGCGCCGCGAGCGCGCCCGCGATCCGCTCCAGGCCGGCGGGCCCGGCGCAGCGCCACGCGCAGCGCGCCGGGTCGCGCGGACTGCGCCTGAGGTGCAGCCGCACCGCGCGCGCGGTTGACCGCCGGTCGATCCGCGATAGGGTTGCGGCGATGCGAAAGCTCCAGCCGGCCGCGCTCGCGATCGCGGCCGCGACGACAGCGTTCCTCGGCAGCGGCGCTCCCGCGGCGCGCGCGCAGGGCAAGCCCGCGGCCGCATCCGCTGCCGCCTCGCCCCTGCGCACGTTCGCGCTCGACAACGGCCTCACGGTCGTTCACGTCGAGCGGCCCGGCCTGCCGATGGTCACGGTTCAGGTCTGGTACCGCTTCGGCTCCCGCCACGAGCCGGCCGGCCAGCGCGGCGCCGCCCGCGTGATCGAGAAGATCATGTTCGACGGCTCGGCGCGGGTGCGGCCGGAGCAGCACCGCCGGTCGATCGAGCAGGTCGGCGGCCAGACGACCTCGCTCACCACCGAGGACGTCACCGCCTACCACAACACCGTGCCGGTCGAGTACCTCGACCTGGCGCTCGCCCTCGAGGCGGACCGGATGCGCGGCCTGCTCATCCGGCAGGATTCGGTCGAGGCGGCCGCCCGCCAGGTCGCCGACGAGGCGCGCCAGCAGGAGTCGAGCCCGCTCTACCGGGTCTACCTCGGTCTGCTCGGCGCCGCCTTCCGCGGCGGCTCCTATTCCTGGGCGCCGAGCGGCGCGCGCGCCGACCTCGAGGCGCTCACCGCCGAGCAGGTCAAGGCGCTCTACGATCGCCACTACCAGCCGTCCAGCGCGCTCCTGGTGGTGGTCGGCGGCGCCAGCGCCGAGGCGGTGGACGCGGCGGTGAAGAAGCGCTTCGGCCCGGTCGAGGGCACCGGCGCGCCGCCGCCGGCGCCGCCCCCGCCGGGCGAGGGCGCGCCGGGCCGCACCAGCATGGTCGGCAGCCCGGTCGGCCTGGTGATGGTCGGCTACCGGCTGCCGCCGGCCAGCCACGACGACATCCCGGCGCTGCAGGTCGCCGGCGCGATCCTCAGCGCCGGCACCTCCGCGCGGCTGCACAAGCAGCTCGTCGCCCGCAAGGTGGTGGAGGAGGTCGGCGGCCAGGTGCTGGTGCGCCAGGGCGGCGGCCTGCTCATCGCCTACGCCCGCTTCCCCGGCGATCGCGACGCCGGCGCGGTCGAGAAGGCGCTGCTCGGCGAGATCGAGCGGCTCGCCACCCGCGGCCCGAGCGCCGCCGAGCTGCGGCGCGCGCGCGCCCAGGTGGTGTCGGCCGGCTGGCTCGGCACCGAGAGCGCGACCGGGCTGGCCAACCAGATCGGCGTGTCCTGGGGTCTGACCGGCAAGCCGGGCGACTTCCTCGCCGAGCTCGGCCGCATCGAGGGCGTGACCGCGGCCCAGGTGAAGAAGGCGGCGGCGACCTACCTCGCGCGCGACAAGGCGTTCGTGGCGGTCGCCGGGCCGACCGGCGCGCGCAAGCCGGCAGGAGGTGACAAGTGAGCGCGGAGTTCCTTCGCAGGGGATGGGCGGCCGCGGCCGCGCTCGCGCTGGTGGCCGCCTGCGGCGGCGCCTCGCAGGACGTGGTGCCGCGCCTGCCGGGCGACGGCGACGAGCACACCGCAGAGCCGCGCGATCCCAGGGCCGGCGGCGCGCCGGACCTGTGGGCCGATCGCGACCTGATCCCGGCGCCGCCGCCGCTCGAGCCGCGCCGGATCGCGCTGCCGGAGATCGAGCGCTTCACCCTGCGAAGCGGCCTGCAGGTGGTCGCGGTGAAGAGCGATCTCGCCCCCACCTTCCACATGCAGCTCGCGGTGCGCGCCGGTCGGCGCGACGAGGAGCGCGGCAAGAGCGGCGTGGCCAGCTTCGTGGCCTCGATGCTGCCGCGCGGCGCCCGCGGGCGCAGCCAGGCGCAGCTCACCGGCCCGCTCGAGCAGGCCGGCGGCCAGCTCACCTCGAACGCCAGCTTCGAGGCGACGCTGGTGACCTGCCACGTGGTCGACCGCGGCCGCAAGGCCTGCCTCGACGCGGTGGCCGCCATGGTGCGGGCGCCGAGCTTCCCGGCGGCCGCGATGAAGGAGGTGCGCGAGCAGCTCCTGACGGCGGCGCGCCAGAGCCACCTCGATCCGGCGCAGCTCGCCAACATGCACTTCCAGAACGCGCTGTGGGGCGACGAGCACGTGCGCGGCTGGCCCATGTCCGAGCGCTCGGTCGCCGCCATCGAGCGCGCCGACCTGGTCGCCTGGCACAAGCGGCACTACACGCCGAAGAACTCGGTCCTGGTGGTGGTGAGCCCGGACGCGCCCGCCAAGCTCCGCCCGGTGCTCGAGCGCTCCTTGGGCTCCTGGCGCGGCGCGGCGCCGCCGGCGCACGAGCCGGATCCGGCGCCGACGCCGAGCGGCATCGACATCCGCCTGGTCGATGTGCCCAACCTCAACCAGGCGCACGTGCGGGTCGGCCGGACCGGGCTCTCGCACCGGGACGAGGACTTCTACGCCGCCACCGTGGTCAACCACGTGCTCGGCGGGCCGAGCCCGCGCGCGCGGCTGGCCCGCGCGATGCGCCGCTCGCTGTCCGGGCGCGCGGCGGCCTCGTCGAGCTTCGACCGCAACGTCGACGTCGGCGCGTTCGTCGCCGCCGGGGTGGCGCCGCCGGCCGACGCGGTCACGCTCATGCGCACCCTCATGGACGAGATCGGCCGCATGGCGGCGGACGGCCCCACCGGCGACGAGGTGACCGCCGCGATCACCGAGCTGGCCGGCGGCTACCAGACCCGCTTCGAGTCGCACCAGGAGATCGCCGGCGCGCTGCTCGCCGCCGAGCTGCACGGGTTCGGCCCCGAGTACGTGCGCGACTTCGCGGTCCGGCTCGGCGCGGTCGACGTCGCCGCCGCGCGCAAGAGCGCCGCCCGCCGGCTCGACGGCAAGAACCTGGTGGTGGTGATCGCCGGCAACGCCCAGGCGATCGAGCCGCACCTGATGGAGGCCGGCCTGCGCTACCAGCGGGTCGCCCACACCGCGCCGATCGCCAAGCACGAGCGAGACGAGCGGGCGGCGGCCCAGAAGCCGGCCAGCCCGAAGGAGGAGGCGGCGGCGCGCGCCATCCTCGACGCCGCGCTGGCCGCCAAGGGCGGCGCCGGCAAGCTGCAGGCGATCAAGCGGCTGTCCTGGAAGGGGGACGCGGTGCTCAACCTGCCGAACGGCAAGGTGCCGGCCAAGGTGCAGAAGCGCTTCGTGCAGCCGGACAAGCTCCGCCTCGACATGGAGATCTCGATGGGCGGCGCGAAGATGAGCATCACCACCGCGCTGGTCGGCGACAAGGGCTGGGCGCAGGAGCGCCGGCCGGACGGCGCCCGTACCATCGACTTCCCGCAGAGCGAGGTGGAGGCGGGGCAGGCGCAGATCTGGCGCGATCAGGACTTCGTGCTCCTGCGCCACCGCGAGAAGGGGGCGCAGGTGGCGCCGCAGCCGGACGTGACCATCGACGGCGCCGCCCACCACGCGATCCGCGTGACCTCGCCGGACGGCAAGCGCAGCGTGGTGCTGCTCATCGACAAGAAGTCGCGGCAGCTCCGCGGCCTGAACTACGTCGAGCAGGGCGTGACCGCCGAGGAGCGGTTCGGCGACTACCGCGCGGTCGGCGGGGTGCAGTTCGCGCACAAGCGCGTCACCAAGAGCGCCCAGGTCGACCTCACCACCACCGTGACCGAGGTGAAGGTGAACCCGTCGATCGACTCCTCGGCGTTCGCCAGGCCGGCGGACAAGTGAGGAGCTGAGGTGAGGGCGGCGCGCCGGCACCCGACGGCCCTGGCGGTGGCGCTCGCGCTGGCCGCGGGCGCCGCCGGGCCGGCGCGGGCGGCCGAGCCGGGCGAGGAAGCGCCGGGGGTTGGCGCCGCGCCGACCGCTCCTCAAGCGCCGGCCGCGCCGCCGCCGGCGCCGGCCGGCCCGCTCATCGAGCTCTACACGATGGGCCAGGGCGAGCACATGTTCGAGAAGTTCGGCCACGCGGCGCTGTGCGTGGCGCCGGCCGGCCGCGGGCGCACGCGCTGCTACAACTACGGCACCACCGACTTCGACTCGGTGGTGCCGCTGTTCTGGGGCTTTCTGCGCGGCCGCTCGGTCTTCTGGGTGTCGGAGTCGAGCCGCGCCCGCATGCTGGCGCACTACCGCGACGCCGATCGCACCATCTGGCGCCAGGTGCTGCCGATCGAGCCGGACGCGGCGCGCCAGGTGGCCGAGGAGCTGGCCCGGGTGGTGCGCGGCGACGAGCGCTTCTACCAGTACCACCACTTCCACGACAACTGCTCGACCCGGCTGCGCGACATCCTGGACCGGGCGACCGGCGGCGCGCTGTCGGCGGACCGCGACGCGGGGCCGGCGCGGCCCACCTACCGCGAGATCAGCCGCGCCGGCTTCGCGGGGCAGACCGCGCTCCTCCTGGCGAGCGACCTCATCCTCGGCCGGCGCGCCGACCGGGCGCCGGACGCCTACCAGGCGATGTTCCTGCCGGACGTCCTGCGCGCCGAGGTGGAGGCGCGGCTCGGCGCCGCGCCGGAGCTGGTCTACCAGCGGCGCGGGCCGCCGTTCCCGGACGACCCGGGGCTGGGCGGCCGCTGGGTCTGGCTCGCCTTCGCCGCGCTGGTGGCGGCGCCGGTGGCGATCGCCCGCTGGCGGGGCCGGCGCGAGCGGATGGCGCTGGCGCTGGCCGCCGCGCCGCTGGCGCTCCTCGGGCTCATCCTGTGGGCGCTCGCCATCGTGAGCCCGCTGCCGGAGGTGCGCTGGAACGAGGCGCTCCTGGTGTTCGTGCCGAGCGACATCGCCCTGCCGCTCCTGGCCGAGGCCGCGCGCCGGCGCTACGCCGCCGCGCGCGCCGCCCTCCTCGGGGTCGTGTCCCTGCTCCTCGCCGCCGGCGCGCTGGTCCAGCCGCTCTGGCTGCTCATCCCGATCCCGCTCGGCGTCATGCTGCTGGCGCTTCTGCCCCGCCGCTGATCGCGCCCCCGCGCGCCGGCGCGCCGCGGGACGCCCCGGCGCGCCGCCGCGGAGCGAAGGTCAGCGCGGGCTGGCCATGGTGTGCGGCCGGGTGGTGGGGCGCCCGGCGCCGTGCGCGATCGCCCGGTCGAGCGAGTACAGCCCGCCGCCCTTGATGATGAGAGGGATGGCGAGCGCCAGGGCGAGCAGGTGGTACTCGAATCCCTCTCCCTCCTGCTGGCCGGTCCAGTTCATGAAGAAGCCGACGTCGGCGTGGACCAGGACCGTCGCCCCGACCATGACGCAGGCGATGCCGAGCGCGGCCAGCCGGCTGAGCAGGCCGAGGGCGAGCGCGACCGAGCCGAGCGACTCGGCGAGGATGACGAGCACGGCGAGGGCGGCCGGGATGCCCTGCTGGCCGAAGGACTCGATGGTGCCGGCGAACCCGCCTCCGCCCCACCAGCCGAGGAGCTTCTGCGCGCCGTGCGGGAAGATGACGATCGCCAGCACCAGCCGCTGCAGCAGGCTCACCCAGGACGCGTCGGTGTCGAGCAGTCGCTTCATGACTCCTCCTCCGCGGCGAGGAGGAGCAAGCCGCGTGCCCGGACGGCGCTCACCCGCGCCCACGCCGCTCCGTGCCGAGCAGCGGCGGCCGGCAGCGCGGCGGGCGGCAGCGCGGCGGGCCGGCAGCGCGGCGGGCGGCAGCGCGGCGGGCGGCAGCGCGGCGGG
>Ga0079224_100005648_pt1 | contig 16454 bp, 17 predicted proteins | sample Stecom2015_FD_80414 | JGI IMG/M metagenome (GOLD analysis project Ga0079224, IMG submission 80414) | Agricultural soil microbial communities from Utah to study Nitrogen management - Steer compost 2015 | ecosystem: Environmental > Terrestrial > Soil > Agricultural land | place: USA: Utah... | reverse complement strand
CGCGGTGAGCGGGATGGTCCGCTTCCTGCGCAGGCGGCATGCTGAGCGTGGCTTCCTCGAACGTTTCCGCCACATGAGACTGCCAGGCCGTACGAAGGCTTTCATGCAAGGGTGCAACACCCCGCGACGCAAGCTCACGGGTGATTTCGTCATCAACGAAAAGTTCACCGACATGCCGCCAGACGTCGTCAACGGCTTCCTGCATGCGTTGGTGACTGAGCGGGGTACCGTCACCCAGGCGGATCAGTAGATCGGATGAGCGGCGCGCGTGGTAAGCCACCTCCTTGATTGATTTTGCAGCGATTGCGGCCACGCGCTCATCGCTGGATGACTGCAGACGATCCAGCAGCAGGTAGTGCCAGATATCGAAAACGAATTGCCGCGCCACCGTGTCGCCATAGTGTCCGTTGGGCCGCTCCACCAGCAGGTAATTGCGGTATTCGGGCGCATCGCGCAGATAGGCCAGTGCATCTTCATCGCGGCCCTGGCCTTCCACTTCACCGGCGAGGGTCAGCCACATGCGGGCCTGGCCGAGAAGGTCCAGTGCCGTATTGGCCACCGCCATTTCCTCTTCCAGCACGGGGCCGTGGCCTGTCCATTCACAGAGGCGTTGCGACAACACCAGTGTGGTGTCGCCCATGCGCAGCAGATACTGAAACAGTGCTTGATCCATACCGCCCCCTACATGTTGATTTCTTCCGGCATTGGGAAGAATGTCGGATGGCGGTAGACCTTGCTGGCGGCTGGATCAAACAGGGGTTCTTTGTCAGAGGGACTGCTGGCGACAATATCGGCGGCCTTCACGACCCAGATGCTCACACCTTCGTTCCGGCGGGTGTAGACATCGCGGGCATTGTTGATGGCCATTTCAGCGTCGGGCGCATGCAGGCTGCCCACATGCTTGTGGGCCAGGCCGTGCTGGCTGCGCACAAAGACTTCCCACAGGGGCCAGGTAGATTGGCTCATGGTACGGATCCCTTGAAATGAAATACGGTCTGAAAGGAAGCAGGGTTGTTGCGACCGGCTCAGGCCGCAGCGCGGTTTTCCTGCTTCCGGGCATAAGCGGCCATGGCCTCCCGCACCCAGGCACCCTCTTCGTGGGCCTTTACTCGGGTGCGCAGGCGCTCGCGGTTGCACGGGCCATTGCCTTTGAGTACCTCGTAGAACTCGTCCCAGTTGATTTCGCCGAAATCGTAGTGACCTGTTTCCTCATTCCATTTCAGGTCAGGGTCAGGAATGGTCAGGCCAAGGTATTCCGCCTGCGGAACGGTCTGGTCGACGAATTTCTGGCGCAGCTCGTCGTTGGAAAACAGCTTGATGCGCCACTGCATGGACTGGGCGCTATTGGGTGAATCGTGATCCGGCGGGCCAAACATCATCAGTGCCGGCCACCACCAGCGGTTCAGGGCTTCCTGCGCCATATCCTTCTGCGCCTGAGTGCCCTTGCGACACAGTTGAATGAGCAGGTCATAACCCTGTCGTTGATGGAAAGACTCTTCCTTGCACACCCGGATCATGGCACGGGCATAAGGCCCATATGAGCACCTGCACAAGGGTATCTGGTTGATGATGGCCGCGCCGTCGACCAGCCAGCCGATCATGCCGATGTCTGCCCATGTGAGGGTGGGGTAATTGAAGATGCTGGAATATTTTGCCTTGCCGGCATGGAGCGCATCGATGAGATCGTCACGCGACACCCCGAGGGTTTCTACAGCACTGTATAGGTACAAGCCGTGCCCTGCCTCGTCCTGCACCTTGGCGAGCAGAATGGCCTTGCGTTTGAGGGACGGTGCGCGCGTGATCCAGTTGCCTTCCGGCAGCATACCCACCACTTCGGAGTGCGCATGCTGGGAAATCTGCCGGATGAGGGTCTTGCGATAAGCCTCGGGCATCCAGTCTTTCGGTTCAATTCGGATACCGGCGTCAATGCGTTCCTGGAACGCACGCTCGGGACCGGAAAGCTGGTCGAGCTCGCGTACCGACTTGACCCCGGTCTCCACCATCTGGGCGTACATAGCTGTCTCCTAGTGGTTCTCGGACTGCGGCATGGATGCCGTCTTGTTGGTCCCATTATTTAATACAAAAAACTTGATGTCAATCAAATTTATGTATCGCATTGGGGCGCGATAATGGACAATCCGCCCCTGCATGAGCAAATGGACATGCAGCAACCCACCTCGCGAAATGGAGGTTGGCTGCTGCCAAACGCTGGAACGCGGCCGGAAAAGGCCTAGACTTTCAGGAAATGCTCGCGGTAGTGCTTGAGCTCGTCGATGGATTCGTAGATATCGGCGAGGGCTTCATGCCTGGCTTGCTTGTTGAAGCTGCGATAGACCTCTGGCTTCCAGCGCAGGGCCAGCTCCTTGAGCGTACTGACATCGAGGTTGCGATAATGGAAGAAAGCCTCGAGCCGGGGCATGTACTTCACCATGAAGCGCCGGTCTTGACCAATGGTATTACCGCACATTGGTGACTTGCCCGCGGGCACATGACGCGAGAGGAACTCGAGCATTTGTTCCTCAGCGTCCGCTTCCGTGAGCGTGGACGCCCTGACCTTGTCGATGAGCCCACTCTTGCCGTGAGTCGACTGGTTCCACTTGTCCATGGCTGCCAGCAGTTCATCAGACTGATGCACCACAAGCACCGGCCCTTCTGCCACCAAAGTGAGGTCGGGCTCGGTCACAACCGCCGCCAATTCGATGATGCGTTCTTTTTCCGGGTCGAGCCCCGTCATTTCCATGTCTATCCAGACGAGGCGCTGATCTTTCCCCACCATATAATCCCTTAACGAAAAAAGAGATTTTCTCATAAGCTGCCAATATGTTCACTTTGCTGTTCGTTGCTTTCCTGCTGACAGACATGTTTCTGAAGCTCTGGCTATCCACGCGGCAGATACGCCACGTGCGTCAGCACCGCGATGCGGTGCCAGAAGCTTTTGCCTCGCGCATCAGCGTTCACAGCCACCAGCGGGCCGCCGACTACACTGTGGGGAAGATGCGTCTTCTCATGGTGGAACGTCTTGTCGAGGCGGTTGTCCTGGTTTGCTTTACCCTGCTGGGCGGCCTGCAGTTTCTCGACCTGCGCCTGGGCGAGGTTTTTGAAAATGAAATGCTGCGGCAACTGGCCCTAATTGCCGTCGTGTTCGCAATCATGGGCGTGGTCGGCCTGCCTTTCGCCATTTACAACAAGTTCAAGCTGGAACAGCGCTTCGGTTTCAACCGCGTCACACCGCGTCTGTTCATCATCGACACAGTCAAGATGCTGGCCCTCTCGCTCGCCTTTGGTACTCCTCTTGCGGCCGCTGTGCTGTGGGTCATGGGGAATACCGGCACCGAGTGGGTTTGGTGGGCGTGGGGCATTTGGGTCGCCTTCAATCTGCTGCTCGTGTGGCTCTTTCCCACGTTCATTGCTCCGATCTTCAACAAATTCACGCCGCTTGACGACCCAGAAGTCTCCGGCCGGATCAAGCACCTGATGGAGCGCTGCGGCTTTTCTGTGGACGGGTTGTACGTCATGGACGGTTCAAAACGCTCTGCCCATGGCAACGCCTATTTCACCGGCTTTGGCAAAACGCGGCGCATTGTCTTTTTCGACACCCTGCTTTCCCGTCTGAACGCTGAAGAAATCGAAGCAGTCCTGGCGCACGAGCTCGGCCATTTCAAACACCGGCATATTCTGCGGCGCATGCTCCTTTCATTTGGCTCGGCACTCGTCTTCTTTCTTGCATTGGGCTGGCTGTCGGGCCAAGTGTGGTTTTATGAAGGGCTGGGTGTCACCCCGCAATTGGGTCGGCCCAATGATGCGTTGGCACTAATACTCTTCTTCCTGGCCATGCCGGTATTCACTTTCTGGGTCACCCCCCTGATGGCATGGCTATCGCGTCGCGATGAATACCAGGCGGACCGCTTTGCCGCCAAACAGGCCTCCAGCCAGGCACTGGTGTCTGCTCTGGTGAAGCTTTACGATGACAATGCCGCCACCCTGACCCCTGATCCGGTTCACTCGGCGTTTTACGACAGCCATCCCCCTGCCATTCTTCGTATCGAGAGTCTGCAGCATGCGACGAGCTGATTCCGCCCGCGGCCCCGCCTTCCACGAGCAGCAAGGGCGCATTGTCTCGGCGCATGGTCGCCACTACATGGTGGAACTGGATGACGGTTCGCTGAGGAAATGTTTTCCCCGCGGTAAGCGCAGTGAAGCCACGGTGGGCGACTACGTAATGGTCACGGTACAGGGAGAGGAAGGCAGCATCGAACGCATCCTGGAGCGACGCAACCTGCTCTACCGGTCGGACGAAATGCGCAGCAAGCAGTTCGCCGCCAACGTTGATCAGTTGCTGATCGTGGTGGCTTCAGAACCGATGTTTTCAGACGACCTGGCCGGCCGGGCCCTGGTAGGAGCATGGAGCGCAGGCATCGCGCCCATCATCGTCCATAACAAGGCCGATCTGCCCAGCACAGACGCCGCCCGGCAACGCCTGACCCCGTTCCGTGCACTGGGAGTGCCGGTGGTTGAGACCATTGCCACGGATGTTGAAAAGACCCGGCGCACACTGCTGCCCCTGCTGAAGGGCCACACCAACCTGTTGCTGGGGCAAAGCGCCATGGGCAAGTCGACGCTGCTCAATGCCCTGGTTCCCGATGCCGGCGCGGCCACACAGGAACATTCGCAGGCACTGGGGGCGGGCAAGCACACCACCACCGCCACAAGGCTTTACAGGTTGCCTGAAGGCGGTGACCTGATAGATTCACCGGGCTTCCAGGCATTCGGGCTTTACCACCTGGAACCTGAAGAAATTCTGCGAGGCTTCCCGGAGTTTCACAAACCCATGGAAGAATGCCGCTTTTACAACTGCAGCCATCGGCACGAACCGGGCTGCGGTGTGCTGGCCGCGCTGAAACGGGGCGATATCGCCCCCGAACGCCATGCCCTCTACACCCGCCTGCTGGCCGAGAACGAAGCGCGGAACTCTTATTGAAGCGGCAATTGCATTGGCGCTGCTTACGCCTTGAGCCGCCCTGGCTTATTCCGCCAAGCCTGCGGCTTCGGCAGCCGCCAGGTAATGGTAGAGATTCCGTATGAGGGCGGCGGTTGCACCCCAGATGAAATAACCACCCCAGCTCATTGAAAAAAAGTAACGCACGCTGCCATCGCTCTCGCGGATTTCATGCAGACGATGCTGGGTGGGATCAAGCAGGAAGGCCAGCGGCACTTCAAAGATTTCGGCCACTTCCCGATGATCGGGAGCCAGACTGAAGCCCTCTTGCAGCAGGCCGATCATGGGTTTCATGGTGTAGCGCGTGGATGTCAGGAAGCTGGGCTGGCTACCGATGAATTCCACGTAACGAGGCTCCACACCTATTTCTTCCCAGGTTTCGCGCACCGCAGCTTCCACAAAGCTGGTGTCGCCAGGTTCGATGCGCCCACCGGGAAAACAGATCTGCCCCGCGTGGTTGTAGAGCTTGGCCGAACGTTTGGTGAACAGCACATGCAGTTTTTTTGCGCGCTGCAGCAGAGGAATGCAGACAGCCGCGGGAATGATGTCCGGGAAGGCACTGGTGTCGAGGTCAAAATGGTCATGAAAGACCGGCTCGACCTGCCAGGGAAAGGAGGTGGAAAACGCCTTGCGGATGAATGGCAGGCTGAGCGTACTTGCCGAAAGGCGGGGTGCGGCCGGTACCGGTATCACCGGCTGTGCTTCTGGATCGAAGTTGCGTGTATGGCGAGGCCAGGCAAGAGGGGGCAGCGTTTCCATATGATCAAAATACCGCAAGCTGACGAGAAAGTCATGCCTATGAAGAACTACCTAAGGCAGGCCCTGAACAGGACAAAGGCACCCGCAGGGGGGTGCCTTTGCCATTGAGCTGCGGTAAGAACCAGAAGCGCGCTTATTCGGCGGCTTTCTTGTTGGAACGAACCAGCTTTTCCTTGATGCGGGCAGCCTTGCCGGAACGGTCGCGCAGATAGTAAAGCTTCGCGCGGCGAACATCACCACGACGCTTCACTTCGATGCTAGCGATTTGCGGCGAGTACAGCTGGAAAGTACGTTCGACAGCTTCACCGGAAGAGATCTTGCGCACGATGAAAGAAGAGTTCAGGCCACGGTTGCGACGACCAATCACAACACCTTCGTAGGCCTGCACACGCTTGCGGTTGCCTTCAACCACGTTCACGTTGACAACAACGGTGTCGCCGGGGCCAAATTCGGGCATGGGCTGACCACCGGTCAGGCGCTGGATTTCTTCCTGTTCAAGGATTTCGATGAGATTCACGATGGACTCCAAAAGTCATCTTGTGCCAGGCAAAAAAGTTATGTCTTGTAGCTTGGCCAGAGGATGAAGGTTAGCCCATTATTCTAGCAGCAGCGCTAGAAACCCACAAGTTCACCAAGCCACATGAAGCCAGGGATGCTCGCCCCCCAGAACACAACCATGACGACATCGGCCAACCTGCTGCCCGCCTCCGGCGACTTGGGAGCACCATACTGACCACGCCCGGCTTCCTGCGGAACCGTGGACTTTTTCTGGGGCCGGGGGGGGAACGGCCATTTGAAAGGGGCTGCCTTGTGAGTGCTCATACTGACTCCTGTGTTTTCATCCAGTGTTTTGATACTGTATGAAAAAACAGTTCCTGAGACAATAGGGTTGATGCCGACTTGCAACAGCACTGCGAATTGGTTGGAGCCCGGAATTGGAAACCGACATAGAACACCAAAAACGAACCCCGCCGAGGCGGGGTTCAGTCAGCCGTGCAAAGTGGAAGTCCCGGGCTGTATCAGGTGCCTTTTCAGAAGGCCGCTGTGCTTAGCGGTCTGGCTGAGGGGTGATGCGCAGGTAAGGGCGCACGGCCTTGTAGCCCTTGGGGAACTTCTGCTTGATGACTTCTTCGTCCTGAAGGCTGGGCACGATGATGACGTCATCACCCTGCTGCCAGTTCACCGGCGTCGCCACGCTGTGGCTGTCAGTCAGTTGCAGGGAATCGATGACACGCAGGATTTCATTGAAATTTCTTCCCGTACTGGCCGGGTACGTCAGGATCATGCGGATCTTCTTGGCCGGGTCGATCACGAACACCGAACGCACCGTTGCAGTGGTGCTGGCGTTCGGATGAATCATGTCATACAGGGTGGCCACCTTGCGATCCGGGTCGGCCAAAATCGGGAAGTTAACTTGCGTATTCTGTGTTTCGTTGATGTCTTCGATCCACTTCTTGTGGGACTCGGCATCATCGACCGACACCGCGATGACCTTGACATTGCGCTTGGCGAACTCGCCGGAGACTATCGCCGTATAACCGAGTTCAGTGGTGCATACGGGGGTGAAATCAGCGGGATGTGAGAACAGGACGCCCCAGCTGTCTCCAAGGTATTCATGGAAGCGAATGGTGCCAACGGAGGATTCCTGTTCGAAGTCGGGAGCAGTGTCTCCCAGGCGTAGAGTCGTCATGCATTTCCCCCTGAAGGATTGAATGAAGCGCCCCGGGCGGGACGCCGCCTCCAAGTGCGGAGGCCATGACGACATTCTGCGCCCTTATAACGTAACAAGCAAATATCAAGGTGAAATATGTTTATTTCTTATAAAACGCCTTGGCATGTTCCCCTACCAGGCTGCCAGCAACGATGGCATCACGCAACGCAGAGGCGCGGGGCAATATGTGGGCCGCGTAAAACAGCGCGGTGGTGAGTTTGCGCTGCAGGAATGGTGTGCTGCCCTCTTCCTGGACACGCCTGTGCACCGCCAGCGCCGAACGTGCCAACTGCCATCCGGCATTGACGATGCCGGCCAGCATCAGCATGGGCACACTGCCGACGTACACTCCTCGAGCGTCCTGGCGGGCCTGTTCCAGAATATGGGCCGTCGCTTCCGCCTGTGCATTCACCGCCGCATCCAGGCGGCTGCGAATCAGGCGCAACGCTTCGGCATCATCCGGCTCGGCCGCCACGGCCAGCCCAAGCTCAGCCAAGGTTTCCCGCATCATGGTAGCAATGGCCAGTGCCGCACTGCCGCCGTCCCGCACGATCTTTCGCCCGATGAAATCATTGGCCTGGATGGCTGTTGTCCCTTCATAAATGGGCAGGATGCGGGCATCCCGGTAAAACTGGGCTGCACCGGTTTCCTCGATATACCCCATTCCGCCGTGTACCTGAACCCCAAGGGAAGTAACTTCCACCGCTGCTTCCGTGGAGAAGGCCTTCACAACTGGTACCAGGAATTCGTACAGCGCCTTGCAGCGCTTGCGCTCGGCCTCGTCAGGATGCCCCTTCGATTTGTCCAGCAGGCTCGCGGCCCACAGGGCTGTGCCCCGGGTGCCTTCCGTCAGGGCACGCATGGTCAGCAGCATGCGTTGCACATCCGGATGTTGGTCGATGGATACCGGCCCGGGCGAGCCTTCCAACAACTGCCCCTGCAGGCGCTCAGCAGCATAATTTTCTGCATGCTGCAGGGCCCGCTCGCTGAGTGCCACACCCTGCAGGCCCACCGCATAACGCGCGGCGTTCATCATAATGAACATTAACTCCAGGCCGCGGTTCTCTTCTCCCACCAGATACCCGATGGCGCCCTCCCCGACATCACCCTTGCCTGAACCGTAGAACAACACGGATGTCGGGCTCCCATGTATGCCAAGCTTGTGTTCAAGGGAAGCGCACCAGACATCGTTGCGCGCCCCCAGGCTGCCGTCGTCATTGATAAGGTATTTGGGAACCAGGAAGAGCGAAATCCCCTTGACGCCTTTCGGTGCATCAGGCGTACGTGCAAGCACCAGGTGGATGATGTTTTCCGCCATGTCGTGCTCGCCAAACGTAATGAAAATTTTCTGGCCATACAGGCGATAGCTGCCGTCATCCTGCGGTACCGCACGGGTCGATAGCAGTGCCAGATCGGAACCCGCCTGCGGCTCCGTCAGGTTCATAGTGCCTGTCCACCTGCCTTCGATCAGCGGAGGTATGAAGCGTTCGCATTGTTCCGGGCTGCCTGCCGTGGAAAGGGCCTCGATGACTCCGTCGGTCAGCAGGGGGCAAAGGGCGAACGAGAGGTTGCCGGCATTGAGGGATTCGGTTGCGGCAGCACTGAGCAACTTGGGCAGGCCCTGTCCGCCCCATTTCGGTTCGTGCAGAAGCCCTTGCCACCCGCCACGACCAAACTCCTGGAAGGCCTCCTTGAAGCCCGGGGTCGTCCGCACTTGGCCATCCAGCCACTTGGGGGGATCGAGGTCGCCCTTACGGTTCAGCGGTGCAATGACTTCTTCGACGAACTTGGCGTTCTCCTGAAGAATGGCATCGATGGTTTCACTATCGAGTTCAGCATGGGGGGGCAGCCTCAAAATGCCATCCAGGTCCGCCAGTTCCTTGAAAACGAAGCGGATGTCTTCCACCGGTACTTGATATGTCATAGGGTCTCCTTGTCCTTCCCCACCCGCCTGCCTCAGACGCACCCAGCCGGGGACGCTCTGCAGCGGCGCATGACTCTTGCCGAAGCAAGGCCTCTTTTATCAGGGTTGTTAATTGTCGGAAAAAGGGCCTGCAAGTAATCAAACCTACAGGCCCTTCGTCAGAAGCCCGCAAAACGATTGCGGCCCTCACCAACAGTCGTTACAGAGCTGCGGTCAGTTCCGGCACCGCCGTGAACAGGTCTGCAACAAGACCGTAGTCGGCAACGCCGAAGATCGGCGCTTCAGGATCCTTGTTGATGGCCACGATGACCTTGGAATCCTTCATACCGGCCAAGTGCTGAATGGCACCGGAAATGCCGACGGCCACATACAGCTGCGGCGCGACGATCTTGCCCGTCTGGCCAACCTGCCAGTCGTTCGGCGCGTAACCAGCATCGACTGCAGCACGCGATGCACCGAGTGCGGCACCGAGCTTGTCGGCCAGAGGGTCGAGCAGCTTGAAGTTCTCTGCACTGCCCAGGCCGCGACCGCCGGACACCACGATAGATGCGCCAGCCAGTTCGGGACGGTCGCTCTTGGCAAACTCACGACCGACGAAGCTGGACTTACCGGAATCTGCAACAACGTCAACGGATTCAACCGCTGCGCTGCCACCCTCGGCTGCCACTGCATCGAACGCAGTGGTACGTACCGTGATGACTTTCACGCTGTCGGAGGACTGCACCGTGGCGATGGCGTTGCCCGCATAGATGGGGCGCTGGAAGGTATCAGCGGACTCAACGGCAACAATGTCGGAAATCTGGGCGACGTCAAGCTTGGCAGCCACACGCGGTGCCACGTTCTTGCCGGCAGCCGTTGCGGGGAACAGGATGTGGCTGTAGTTAGCAGCCACTGCCAGCACCTGAGCGGCAACGTTTTCCGCCAAGCCGTGCTCAAGCGCAGCACCATCGGCCAGGATCACTTTGGAAACACCGGCGACTTTGGCGGCCTGCTCAGCCACGGCGTTGGCACCGTTGCCTGCCACCAGGATATGGATGTCACCACCAATGGCTGCTGCGGCGGCTACCGCGCTCAGCGTCGCAGCCTTGAGCTGGGCGTTGTCGTGTTCAGCAATAACCAGATTCGTCATGATCAAACCACCTTCGCTTCATTCTTGAGTTTGTCCACCAGCGTGGCAACGTCGGGCACCATGATGCCTGCCTTGCGGGCTGCGGGCTCGACCACTTTCAGCGTCTTGAGGCGCGGAGCGACGTCAACGCCCAGATCTTCCGGAGAGACGGTTTCCAGCGGCTTCTTCTTGGCCTTCATGATGTTGGGCAGCGTTACATAACGGGGTTCGTTCAGACGCAGGTCGGTGGTCACGATAGCAGGCAGGGACAGTGCAACGGTTTCCAGGCCGCCGTCAACTTCCCGGGTGACCTTCACTTTGTCGCCTTCGACTTCCACCTTGCTGGCGAAAGTGGCTTGCGGCCAATCCAGCAGCGCAGCGAGCATCTGACCGGTCTGATTCGCGTCGTCATCGATGGCCTGCTTGCCCAGAATGACCAGCTGGGGCTGTTCCTTGTCGACCAGGGCCTTGAGCAGCTTGGCCACGGCCAGGGGCTGCAGCTCGGCGTCGGTCTGGACCAGGATGCCGCGGTCTGCACCGATGGCCATGGCGGTGCGCAGGGTTTCCTGAGATTGCGCCACACCGCAGGAAACCGCCACGATCTCCGTTGCAACGCCTTTTTCCTTCAGCCGGGTTGCTTCTTCAACCGCGATTTCGTCAAACGGGTTCATGGACATCTTCACATTGGCAATGTCCACACCACTTTGATCGGACTTCACGCGCACTTTGACGTTGTAGTCAACGACGCGCTTGACAGGTACCAAGACCTTCATCGAGCATCCTCCAAGGATTTCACTTAAAAACAAAATTCCTGACGCACAGATCCCGCGTCGCGCCCTTGTCTCGGCGCCCACCCGTACCCGGCTGCAATGCGTTAAAAACCATCCATTCTACAACTTTGATAGCGACCTGATATGCGCAACCGCACTGCGGCCCAGCGCCGAAAGGTTGTATCCGCCTTCCAGCACACTGACAATGCGACCCTGGGCTGTACGTTCCGCCAACATGACTAATTGGTCGGTGATCCAGGCATAGTCGGATTCGGTCATGCCCAGCTGGCCCATTTCATCTTCCCGGTGCGCGTCAAACCCTGCGGACACCAGAATCAGTTCCGGCGCAAAGGCAGTGAGCTGCGGAAGCCAGACATCACTCACCACCTGACGCAGATCGAAACCTGTCGTATAGGCGTCGACGGGTACATTCACCATGTTGTCACGCGCTTCGGTGCGATGGATATTCGGATAAAAAGGATGCTGATAGAAGCTGCACATCATGACACGAGGCTCATCAAAGAAGATTTCCTCCGTGCCGTTGCCATGATGGACGTCGAAGTCGACGATTGCCACGCGGGCAAGACCGTGGTGATGCAGCGCATGGGCGGCCGCTACCGCCACTGTATTGAAGAAGCAGAACCCCATGGCACGGCCGGACTCCGCATGGTGCCCGGGCGGGCGTACACTGCAGAAGGCAGTGCGGGCACTTCCGGCAACCACTGCATCAACTGCGGCGATGCCCGCACCAGCTGCTTCAAAGGCGGCCTGAAGCGTATGTGGGTTCATGGAAGTGTCGCCATCTATGGCTGCGTAGCCGGTGGCGGGAGACAAGCCCTTCAGATATGCAAGATATTCAGCGTTGTGCACACGCAGAATGGCTTCCTCGGTGGCGGCGGGCGGGCCGTCCAGAACATCGAGATATGTCATTACCCCGCTGGAAAGAAGATGATCGTTTATTGCGTCCAGCCGCTCGGGGCATTCCGGGTGCCAGCTGCCCATTTCGTGCCGCCGGCACCCTGGGCTAGTAATGTATAGTGTCTCCATAAAGGTCGATTATGTTCAGACGTTCCCGCATTTTGCAAGCAGTCATTCCTGCATTGCTCACCACTGCCTGCGCCAATCCTCAACCTGAGACGCTGCAGCGCAACATCAACCCGATTCAGCAGGTGTCTGCAGCTGGCGGAGTTGCCCCTGCTCACTCGGCCAATGCCGCTGGAAAGACAGTGGCGGACCTCGCCCCCCCGGTGGACATGCCCGAGATACATGCTGGCACGTCGGAGGTATCCGAGCGTCCTTTCGTGTCACCTGGCGGTCAGCTTGACCCCAGTATCGAGGCCTTCGCGCAAGAGCTGGCGCAGCAGCGCGCTTTGCCCATAGAGCATGTGCGGGGTTTGTTGCTGGAGGCTCGTTACAACGCCACCGCAGCCCGCCTGATGTCACCTGCCAAAACACGCATCCGCCGCAGTTGGGTGACCTATCGCAATCGCTTTGTGGAACCCACACGCATTCGCAATGGCCAGCAGTTCTGGAGGGAACACGCCGACACCCTGACTCGCGCGGAAGCCGCCTACGGGGTGCCAGCTTCAGTCATCGTTGCCATCATCGGGGTGGAGACACTTTATGGCCGCCATACCGGCGACTTCCGGGTACTGGATGCTCTCGCCACCCTCGGTTTTCGCTATCCCGACCCGTCCCGACCAGAACGCGCCCAAATGTTCCGCAATCAGTTGGCCGACCTCATCACGCTCGACTACCTGGGCAAGCTGAACGCCCGGGAAGCAAGGGGCTCATTTGCCGGTGCCATGGGCCTGCCGCAGTTCATGCCGGGCAGTATCGCCCGCTATGCCGCTGATGGCGACCAGGATGGCCGCGTGGATCTGCATGGCAGTGTCAGTGATGCCATCGTATCAGTGGCCCGTTTCCTCCGCTTGCATGGATGGCAACCCGGTGTGCCTGTTTTCGCACCGGTGACGCCACCTGCAGATGCGCAGCGCCTGGTGACTGGCGGTTTGACCCCCACCCTCAGCTGGCAGGAGCTTGAAGCGTCAGGTGCCCGCGCGAGCCAGCAAGGAGGCACAGAGGGCTGGAAGTCGCAGGCTCTGGGCGTGGTCAACCTGGTGGACGAACCACGCAACACCGTGGAGTACAGGGTGGGAACGCCCAACTTCTTCGCCCTCACCCACTACAACCGCAGCTATTTCTACGCCAGCTCGGTTGCCGACCTTGCCCAGGAACTGGAACGTCGCATGAAGGCGGCGCCCACAACTGCTCAGTTGAACACACCAGTGGAAAGGTAGCGGTCGCCCCGATCGCAGACAATGAACACGATGGTGGCATTTTCGACGCGCTGTGCTACACGCAGCGCAGCCACCAGCGCACCCGCGGAGGAAATCCCACCGAAGATGCCCTCTTCCGCGGCCAAACGCCGGGCCATAGCTTCGGCTTCAGACTGGGAGATGTATTCGAGGCTGTCCACGCGCTCGGGCTGATAGATGCGCGGGAGGTATTCCTCCGGCCACTTCCGTATACCGGGAATCTGCGACCCCTCTTCGGGCTGGGCGCCAACGACCTGGATATTCGGGTTCCGCGACTTCAAGTATTCGCTGACCCCCATGATGGTACCCGTGGTACCCATGGCGCTGACAAAATGGGTGATTTCGCCCCCGGTCTGTTCCCAAATCTCGGGGCCGGTGCTTTTAACGTGAGCAAGGGGATTATCCGGGTTGGCGAACTGGTCCAACACCTTGCCCTTACCCTCTGCCTGCATTTTCGCGGCGAGATCCCGGGCGTATTCCATGCCGCCTTCTTCAGCCTTGGTGAGAATGAGCTCCGCACCGTAAGCGGTCATAGAGGCGCGCCTTTCCAGAGAGAGATTGTCCGGCATGATGAGAATCATGCGGTAGCCACGTACGGCCGCCGCCATTGCCAGTGCAATTCCGGTATTGCCGCTGGTGGCTTCGATCAGGGTGTCTCCAGGCTTGATCTCGCCACGAGCCTCTGCCTCGCGAATCATGGAAATGGCCGGCCTATCCTTAACGGAGCCAGCCGGATTGTTGCCTTCCAGCTTCGCCAGGATGGTATTGCCACGAGCCTCGCCAAATTCGCCCGGCAGCCTTTGCAGCCGAACCAATGGCGTGGAGCCGATAATGTCTTCGATGGTCGGATAGGTTTTCATGGGCAAAATAATACACCGCCCCGCACGGGCTGCGTGAGCACCTTTACACCGACCATCGCGCACTTACCGGGCCCGTCGGGCGGGCCGACCTCCGGAATCGGGCTCCTTGGCGCTCGTCGATGCGGCACCAACCGTCAGCCCGGCCGCTTCAAGCGCTGAGGCTTTCTTCGGCCCAATACCCTTGACCCGTTCGGAAACGTCCTTCATGGACTCGAACCTGCCGCCACGGTCACGTTCTTCAATGATCAGGCTCGCCGTTTTGGGACCTATGCCCTTCACTTCCTGCAATTGTTGCAGCGACGCAGTATTGACGTCGACGGCGTGGAGCAGACCAGGCATCAGCAAGCTTCCCGTGAGCATAAGCGTACGCAACGCCCCGCAAACCCGCCGCAGGCTGGATGCACCGTTGCGGGCCTTGCCGCGCGGACGCCGCGTACTGCTCACAGTGTCGTGGGCAGAAACACGCTCATCACACTTGCCTGCTCTGTGCCGGGCCTGACCTGAACGGCGGGGGCCGATGTTCTGAACCGTCAGCAGCTTTTTCACGCCGCCCCTTGCAGGTGTGGGTTTGCCTTGGGCCCCGCCGGGGCGCCATCGCGCCCCCGGCTGTGGAGTGGCGACAGTGGATTCCAGAAAAGGATTCATGGACAACCTCCCCTTGAATGGACACCTTGGACAGTGGCGGAATGCCAGAGGCCCGGTGTGTGAAGCTCATGATGAAACAGGGGCCGGGCAAATGAAATGACCGGCCCCACTGGAAGTCCATGCGTAGAGTTACGGAGCGGGTGCAGTACCGCCAACCGGTTTCAGCCCTCCAGCAGTCTCCCGATGTACTTCGTCACCCCTGCCTTCACGTCCATGAACGGTTTGTCGTAACCGGCGGCCCGCAACTGAGTGAGGTCTGCCTGTGTATGGCTCTGGTAGCGCCCCTTGAGATCATCCGGGAAAGGGATGTAGCGCAACAGGCCCTGGGCGACTTGATCTTCCAGACTGAGCTCCGTTTCGCCCCTGTGACGCCGGATGGCATTCACCACGCTGGAAGCCACATCATTGAAGGGCTGGGCTCGACCTGTACCGCAATTGAAGATGCCCGAGATTTCAGGGTGGTCAACGAAGTGCAGATTGACTTCGACCACATCATCCACGTGGATGAAGTCCCTCATCTGTCCACCATCACCATAACCGTCCCAGCCGCCGAACAAACGCACATGCCCTTCCTGCTGGAACTGGTTGAAGTTGTGAAAAGCAACGGAAGCCATCCGGCCCTTATGCTGTTCCTGCGGCCCATAAACATTGAAGTAGCGCAGGCCGACCACGGGTGCAGCAAGCTCACGCATGCGCCTGCGCAGCACCTGATCAAACAGGTACTTGGAATACCCATAGACATTGAGTGGGCGCTCGTTGGCCGGGTCTTCCGCATATACCGGGCCGGCACCGTAGACAGCCGCCGATGATGCGTAGAGCAAGGGAATGCGCCGATTCTGGCACAGCTCGAAGAGTTCCAGCGTGACCCGGTAGTTGTTATCCATCATGTAATGGCCGTTACGTTCCGTCGTATCGGAACATGCGCCCTGATGCAGTACGACATCGACACCCTGGAAGTCGCCCTGTCTCACCTTCGCCCGGAAATCGTCCTTGTGCATGTAGTCGGAGATGTCGCAGCCGACCAGGTTGCGGAATTTGTCACCTTCGGTGAGATCGTCCACCGCGAGAATGTCGGTATAACCGCGCCGATTCAGGCCGCGGACAAGATTGCTGCCGATGAAGCCGGCGGCTCCGGTGACTACGATCATGATAGTTCTCCTGCTGTAACGACAGAGGTACCCAGCTTGCCGACCACGATACCACCCGCCCTATTGGCCCAATATACGGATTCCTGCCAGCCCAGGCCGGCGGCGCGCGCCACCGCGAGCGTCGCAAGAACGGTGTCGCCCGCGCCCGATACGTCAAATACCTCATGCGCCTGGGCGTCAATGTGGTGACGACCTTCTGCAGTGAACAAGGTCAT
>Ga0079224_100005646_pt1 | contig 16459 bp, 17 predicted proteins | sample Stecom2015_FD_80414 | JGI IMG/M metagenome (GOLD analysis project Ga0079224, IMG submission 80414) | Agricultural soil microbial communities from Utah to study Nitrogen management - Steer compost 2015 | ecosystem: Environmental > Terrestrial > Soil > Agricultural land | place: USA: Utah... | reverse complement strand
GCGGTGGACGATTCCATCGCGGAGCAGGTGATCGAGGCGATTACGAACGTCGCCCGCACGGGAAAGATCGGCGACGGCAAGGTGTTCGTCATCGATCTCGAACAGGCCGTGCGCATTCGCACGGGCGAAACGGGCGTCGACGCTGTTTGAGTCATCGAGAGCACACCCTGGCAATCACATAACGAGTCATCTCTTCCATAGGAGAACCACAGTGAAAATACCCTTGGCAACGAGCCGCATGCTCACTTACCTATGGAGTGCGGCGCTGATGGCGCTCATGCTCTTCGGCACTGAGCTGAGTCTGGCGCAAGAGGCGCCCGCAACCGAGGAAGCTCAACTCGCACAAGAGGCTGCGCCCGCCGAGGAAGCCACCGCGGCCGCGGACGAAGCCGCCGCAAGCGAAGAGGCGCCTCCCGCGCTCGATTCGGGCGATACCGCATGGATGCTGATGGCAACGGTGCTCGTGCTGTTCATGACGATCCCGGGCCTCGCGCTCTTCTACGGCGGCATGGTCCGGTCCAAAAACATTCTCTCCATGCTCATGCAGTGTTTCGCGATCACGGGTCTCATGACCGTCCTGTGGACCGTCTACGGATACAGCCTCGCGTTCGACACGACCGGCATGGAAGCGGGCGTGACGAACTTCAGCTCGTTCGTCGGCGGGCTCGACAAATTCATGTTGTCGGGACTCACACTCGATTCGCTCGCCGGCACGATTCCCGAATCCGTGTTCGTCACGTTCCAGATGACCTTTGCCATCATTACCCCGGCGCTCATCGTGGGCGCGTTCGCCGAGCGCATGAAGTTCTCCGCGATGCTCATTTTCATGGTGTTGTGGTTCACCGTTTGCTACGTGCCGATGGTCCACATGGTGTGGAGCGGGGACGGCGCGCTCATGTGGGATTGGGGCGTGCTCGACTTCGCGGGCGGCACGGTCGTCCACATCAATGCGGGTATCGCCGGTCTCGTCGCGGCACTCGTGCTCGGCAAGCGTACCGGTTACGGCCACACGATCATGGCGCCCCACAATCTCACGCTATCCATGATCGGCGCGTCGATGCTGTGGGTGGGTTGGTTCGGCTTCAACGCGGGCAGCGCCGTGGCCGCGGGCTCTTCGGCGGGTATGGCGATGCTCGTGACGCAGATCTGCACGGGCACAGCCGCGCTCGCGTGGATGTTCGGCGAGTGGGTGACTCACGGGAAGCCTTCCTTGCTCGGCATCATTTCGGGCGCAGTCGCAGGTCTCGTCGCGATCACGCCGGCGTCCGGCACGGTCGGACCGGCGGGCGCACTCGTCATCGGGGCGGTCGCGGGCGTCGTATGCTTCCTCGCCTCGACCAAGATGAAACGGGCGCTCGGTTACGACGATTCGCTCGATGTCTTCGGCGTCCACGCCGTCGGCGGCATCGTCGGCGCCATCCTGACCGGCGTGTTCGCGTTCCCGAGCATGGGCGGCGTCTGGACGCCCGGCGAAGGCGCGACGATCGGCGGACAAGTTGGGGTGCAGACGCTGAGTGTGCTGTTCACGATCGTGTACACCGGCGTACTGAGCTTCGTCCTTCTCAAGATCGTCGATGTCATCGTCGGCCTGCGCGTCACGGCCGATCAGGAAGAAGAAGGACTCGACTTGTCGCTCCACAACGAGCGCGGGTACAACCTTTGAACGCGATCGCGGATCGCTTCTCGAACGGGCGCTTCGGCGCCCGTTCGCTTTTCGGGGCTTGGGGCTTGGGCCAGAGAAAGACCTGCGGGCACTTGCGCATCTGCGCTTCTCTTTTCTTTTCTGGCCCAAGCCCCGAGCCCCAAGCCCCAGGCCTCCGTGTGATGCAGTCCTCATTCTGACCTCAAAGAAGGGACTGTCTTAATCCCTCCGGCCGGGCTGGACTGCTACACTCGGCGCATTCCGGTACACCTCTAGCCCGAGCCCGCAAGTACCTGACGTTGCACGCGAAAGTTCCTCCCGCGCGAGCGAGATCGATGAGACGGAGACCGACCATGTTGCGAGCCCTGATCCCCGTTGCCCTGAGCGCATCCATGCTGCTGGCAGCGCAAGCGCACGCGGACGTGTACAAGTACACCGACGAGAAGGGCAACGTGCATTACACGGACAAGCCCTCCACACTGCCCGCGGAGCGGCTCAACATCCAATCGCAGAGGACGGATCTCGTCGCGCTGCAGGCGCGTCAACAGGAAGAGCTGGAGCGTGCAAACGCCGCGAGCCAAGCGCGTCAGCAGACAGCCGCGCAGAAGGCGGAGGATCGCAAGACCGCGGCGGCGATGGCCGCGGACAAGGCAGAGCAATGCAAGAAGGCGCGCGAGCGCTACGACTCCTATATGAATTCGCAGCGACTCTACGAAGCGCTGCCGAACGGCGAGCGGCGCTACTTGACCGACGCCGAGCTCGATGCGGCGCGCGCTTCCGCAAAAGCCAGCATGGACGTTCTCTGTCAGTGACCGCAACGGTCGGCTTCGTCGGCCTTGGCGCCATGGGCTGGGGCATGGCGAGCAACCTGCACCGGCACAAGCTCCTCGGCGCCGTTTGGAATCGCACGACAGCGAAAGCGCAACAGTTTTCCCGCGACACGCGCGTCAAAGCGGCTCGCGATCTGCAAGAGCTCGCTTCGCTTTGCGACATCATCGTTAGCTGCGTTTCGGCGGATGACGACGTACTCGGCATCGTCGATGCCCTGCTGCCTCACGCAACCGGCAAACATCTCGTCATCGACTGCTCCACGATCGGCGCCGATACGGCGCGTACCGCCGCGCACCGCTTGCGCGAACGAGGCGCGGCGTTTCTGGACGCACCCGTAAGCGGCGGCGTCGAAGGCGCGCAGAACGCGACGCTCGCAATCATGGTCGGGGGCGATGAAGCTGCTTTCGCGCGTGCCCAACCCGTCCTGCATGCGATGGGGAAAGTCGTCACGCACTTCGGGGCAAGCGGCGCCGGCCAAGCCGCGAAGGCGACCAATCAGATCATGTGTGCCGGTGTGATCCAAGCCGTTGCAGAGGCAATGGCGTTCGCCAAATCCGAGGGCCTCCCGCTCGATCGACTGATCGAGACCTTGAGCCAAGGCGCGGGATCGAGCTGGTATTTCGTGCATCGCGCGCCGAACATCGTGCGCAACGAATATCCCGCAGGCTTTCGTGTGCGGTTACACGAAAAAGATCTCAAGATCTGTCGCGCGATGGCAGCGCGACACGGCGTGCAGCTGCCGCTCATCGAAATGACGCTGGTTCACTATCGCCGCTTGATCGAACAAGGTCATGGCGACGAAGATATCTCCACATTGTTCCGTCTGAAGGACGCCCTGTTCGCGAACGCCGCGAAAGACTCCGCACGCGCTCCCGAGAAGTCATAGCCGAGAGTTGACGATGTCAGCCAACGGCACCGCACAACCGAGCTCCGGCCCGACCTTCTTCCTGCCCGATTTTTGCGGCTCGCGCGCCGTGTTGGCGGTCGTTTTGATCGTCGAGCTCGTTGCCCTGGTCTTTGCGATCGCCCGCCAAGCGCTCCATGACAACTTCTGGACAGACCTCGCGACGAGCTCCTTGTTCTTGTTGTGGGTCGGACTCACGTGCACCGCCGTTCTCTGCCGTACGCGCGGCTGGCTGCACACGCTGCCGACCGCACGGGCCGCGAGCATCGCGATTCTGCTGTTGGTTGCGACCGTCGCCATCGTCTCCGAGGTCGTCTTCCAGGTCGGGCGCTACTGGAACATCGACGCCGATAACGCCGCATTTAGCATCTTCCCGCGGGACCACGCGGGCTTCCTGCTGCGCAATGTCGCGGTCGGCTTCATCGTGAGCGCGCTCGCGCTTCGCTACTTCTACATCAACGCACAGCATCAGCGCAGCATCGAGATGGAGGCGCTCGCGCGCATTCGCGCGCTGCAGGCGCGCATCCGTCCTCACTTCCTGTTCAACAGCATGAATACGATCGCATCGCTGACACGGTCGAATCCGGAGCAGGCGGAGCAGGCGGTGGAAGATCTCGCAGACTTGTTTCGCGCCAGCCTCAACGATGCGACCACCCGCATTTCGCTCGAGGAGGAGATCGAGATCGCGCGCACGCACGCGCGCATCGAAGAGCTCCGCCTGGGTAAGCGCCTGCGAGTCGAATGGGATATCGACCAGCTCCCGCTCAATGCGCGCGTTCCTTCTTTGATCGTGCAACCGCTGCTCGAGAACGCGGTGTACCACGGCATCGAGACGCTGCCCGAAGGCGGTCGCATCGCGATCAGCGGATCGCGAGTCGGGGATGCGCTGCAGATCGAGGTGCGCAACCCAATGGCGCACGAGGCCGGCTATGGAGAGCGCGAAGGCAACCGCATGGCGCTCGAGAACATCCGGCAGCGGCTCGAGCTTGCCTGGCCGGGCCGCGCCCGCGTCGAAACCGAGCTCGAAAACGGGGAATTTTGCGCTCGGCTCATCTTTCCGTATGCTGATTCGCCCTTGTTGGAAGGAAGCTCGCCGTACTCATGAAATTGCTGATCGTCGACGACGAACCGCCGGCGCGGGAGCGATTGCGCCGACTGCTCGCTGAGATCGAGGATTGCGAAGTCATTGCCGAAGCCGAGAACGGAGAGGAAGCGCTTTCCGTTTGCGGCGAGCTCAAGCCGGATGTCGTGCTGCTCGACGTGCGCATGCCGGGGCTGTCGGGCATTCAAGTCGCCCGACACATCGATTCGCTCGAAGACCCGCCCGCCGTCATCTTCACGACGGCGTACGATCAATACGCAGTCGATGCGTTCGAAACCGAAGCGGTCGGTTACTTATTGAAGCCCGTGCGGAAGGAAAAGCTCGCGCACGCACTGCGACACGCCGGACGTATTTCTCCGAGCCGACTGCAGAAAGTCGCGGAATCCGCTCGCATCGAGCACAAGCGCGAACAGATTTGCGCGCGGCTCGGCGAGCAGTTGCGCCTCATTCCCGTACCCGACATCTACTTCTTTCTCGCCGACCAGAAGTACGTGACCGTCAAGCACAAGGGCGGCGAGAACTTGATCGACGAATCGCTGAAGTCCCTAGCCGAAGAATTCTCGCCCGACTTCATTCGGATCCATCGCAACGCGCTCGTGGCCGAGAAATACATCTCGGCCGTCGAACGGACGGGTGCGGGTCAGTACGTCGTACGGATGCGCGAGTGCGGATCGGTACTCGAAGTCAGCCGCAGGCATGCCGCGGAATTGCTTCGCAGGATCCGTGGAACCGGGTGACGCTCGGAAAAGCGTTGCTTCCTTCCTCTAGTCAGCTGTCGACTGTCAATTGATTCGTGCCTACGCGCGTGTGACGGAACGCGCTGAACGTTCCAAGCATACGTTTCGCGACCCCGTACCACATCGCACCTTTGCTGATCCAGCGTAGCGCGCGAGCGGGGCCGATTAGCGCGAGCGCCACGGCGGCCGCGGCGATGAGCGTAGGCTTGTTGAGGAAGGAACGTATGACAGTAACGGTACGATCGATACGACTCAGCTCGCCCTCGATGACGGCCGCGTGTTGTGCCAACTCCTGCCGCTGCAGCTCGCACTGGACGCGCAGCTCCTCGCGCCTGAGCGCGAGCTGCGACGACCTATCCAAACGGGTACGGCTCACGATCGCGCCCGCAATCGATCCCGATCCTTGGCGAGCTCGGCGAGCGTCGCGTCCAACATCGGCGGTTTGGTGCGAAGCTTGTGCGAAGTTACCAGCACCGCGGCAATCGCGATCACCACGAACAGGCCGACCATGGCGAGAGAGGCGGCAAGGCGATGGGTGTCCCAGAAGGCGAACACGACCGTGAGCGCCCCCATGAACAACGCCATCAGCCCAGCGAACGCCGCCACGAAACCCCAGAGCGCAAGCTTCGCCGCATACTGAACCTCTTCCTGCAGCTCGGTACGCAGCAGCTCGATTCGCGTATGCACGATGCCAAGCAGCGTGCTCGAGAAGCGGCTCAGCGATCGGAACATGCCGCCCTCCGAGACCGATTCTTGGTCGTGATGCGCGGCCATCGAGCTCAACGCCGGCTGAGCAACAAGCCGAGCAAGAGACCGAAGCCGGCCGCGATGCCCACGGATTGCCAGGGATTCTCGCGAACGTACTCCTCGGTCGCGTTCGCTACCTCCTGGGCGCGGCGCAGCGCTTCTTCCTCCAGCTCGTTGAGGCGGGTGCGCGCCTGCTTCAGCGACTCCTCCGCACGCGCGCGCACCTCTTGGATGCGTTCGCCCGTTTGCGTCGAGGTGGCTTTCAATAGCGCTTCGGCATCGCGCATCACCGTCTTGAGATCAGCGACGAGCTGATCCGTCGTCACGCGGTTGTTTGGTGTCACCTCGGTATTCATCGGCTGGCTCCTTTCCGACCCACTAGGTACGGTTAGCGCGGCTGGTTTTCCGGACTCGAACCGATGTTAGCGCCGCACTGCAAACATCGGCAATCGAACGCACATGGGCGCACCTGAGGCGCGCCCTCGTTTAAAAGCGAGGCGGGCTTCAATCGCTGGCGCAGCCAAACAATGGCCCGCACGACCCACTTTCAGTAGACGGTACTCCGTCCCTTCCCTAGCATTGCGGCCGCACATCCACATCTCAAGTGCGCAAGGTACGGAATTAACCTTATGAACACCCCGCAGCGTGCCATTGCTCCTCGCGACCGGTTCTACGCCAAATCGTTCGCGCTCGTGACGACGGCCGTCCTTGCCTATGCCTTGTTCAAAATCGTGCAGCCCTTCGCAGGCCCTTTGTTGTGGGCGATCTTCATTGCGTTCTTGCTGCATCCTCTGCATGTCCGGCTCACCCGCCGGCTACGCGGCCGGCGGCACTGGTCAGCGCTGATTCTCACCGTGCTCACATTGATCATCGTGATCGGTCCGCTCACGGCGCTGAGCGCGGCGTTCGCCGCGCAGGTCGGCGACCTGCTCCAGTTCGCCCAGACGGCAGTGGCGGATCAGACGAGAAAGAACGTACTCGATCCGGCCAACGTGCCTTGGTTGAGCACCGTAATGAGCTGGCTCGAGGACATGTTCGACATCAACGTCGCCCAAGTGCGCGGATGGCTGGTCGAAGGCTCACGAGCGCTGCTTCAATGGCTTGCCTCGATGGGCGGCAAAGTGTTCCTGGGCGCCGTCGGCACGGTCGTCGGTTTCGTGCTGATGATCTTCATGCTGTTCTTCTTCGTGCGCGACGGCGATGAGATGGTCGGCACGCTGCGCGAGCTCATTCCGATGGAAAGCTCCTATAAGGCACGGCTCTTCGATCACCTCGCGTCCGTGACGCGCGCGATGGTGTATGGCACCGGGTTGACGGCCATCATCCAAGGGACGCTGGTCGGTCTTGCGTTCCTGTTCGTCGGCCTGCCCTCGCCGATCGTCTTCGGTGTGATCGCCGCCCTGGCGGGGCTGCTGCCTGTCGGCGGCACTGCGCTCGTATGGGTGCCGGCCGCCATCGTGCTCGTTGCGCAAGGTCGCTGGGGCGCGGCGATCTTCATGGTGATCTGGGGGACGTTGCTCGTCGGTCTCGTCGACAATGTCGTTCGCCCGATGCTCGTTTCGGGGCGTGCCTCCGTCAGCACGCTGACCGTCTTCATCGGCGTGCTGGGCGGCATCTCCGCGTTCGGCGCGATCGGCTTGTTCTTGGGACCGGTCGTGTTGGCGCTCATCATCGCGCTGATCCGTTTCATGTTGGACGTGCGTCGCGCCGAAGTGGCACGCGCCGCCGCGCCGGAATAGTTGGATGTCGAAAGCAAAGCGAACGCTTCGAATCGCCACGCGACAAAGTCGCCTTGCGCTCTGGCAGGCGGAGCACGTTGCCGCACTCTTGCGCGCGGCACATCGCGAGTTGGACGTCGTGCTGGTGCCCATGACGACGCAAGGCGATCGCGTGCTCGATCGCTCGCTCGCGGAAGTCGGCGGGAAGGGGCTTTTCATCAAGGAGCTCGAACGCGCGCTCGAGGACGGCCGCGCGGCTATCGCCGTGCACTCGATGAAGGACGTACCGAGCGAGATGCCGCCCGGCATGACGCTCGCCGCGATGTTGAAGCGCGCCGATCCGCGCGATGCGTTCGTTTCGAATCGCTACCCGACCTTCGAGGCATTGCCTCACGGCGCGCGGCTCGGCACGTCGAGTCCGCGTCGCCAAGCGCAGCTGAAGCACGCGCGCCCGGATCTGGAAGTGGCCACGTTGCGTGGTAACGTGGAAACGCGTCTTCGCAAGCTCGATACCGGCGAGTACGACGCGATCATTCTCGCGACCGCCGGCCTCGTACGGCTCGAGCTCGAGCAGCGCATTGCGCAGTATCTCGATACTTCGCTATCGCTGCCCGCACCGGGGCAGGCGATCATCGGCATCGAATGCCGCGAACAGGACGAGGACAGCATCCGCTACGCGCGTGCGTTGAACGACGAAGTCTCGGCGCAGTGCGGGCTCGCGGAACGCGCCTTTGCGCGTCATCTGCAAGGGGACTGCTTCTCGCCGATCGCCGCTTTCGCGCAAGTCCGCGGCACCACGCTCGAGCTGTCCGGCGTCGTCGCCTCGCTCGACGGCCGCGCGCTTTATCGAGACTCGCTGTCGGGCCCGATCGAACGGGCGGCGACCCTCGGCGTCGAGCTCGCGGATAAGTTGTTGCAAGCCGGCGCTGGCGCGCTGCTCCGTCACGCAGGTTGAGATGATTCCAAAAGTCGTACCCCCCCTGACTGGCTTGTCCGTGCTCGTCACTAGGCCGCGGCATCAAGCCGAATCGCTATGCGTGCTGATCGAACGGATGGGCGGCAAGGCGATCCGCTTTCCGACGATCGACATCGAGCCGCAAACCGCAGCACCTGCCGAGCCCTGCGATCTCGTCATCTTCGCGAGCACGAATGCCGTCGAGCATGGCTGGCGGCTTCTCGCGCCAAACCCGCAGATGAAGGTTGCGGCCATCGGCAAGGCGACCGCGGCGGCTCTCGAGCGGGTCGATATCACCGTTCACTATGTTCCGGAAGCAGGGTTCACGAGCGAGGCGTTGCTCGCGCATCCCGAGCTCGAGCTCGAGCCGGGCATGCAGGCGCTCATCGTGCGCGGCGAAGGTGGCCGCGAGTTCTTGAGGGCCGAGCTCACTTCGCGCGGGCTCACGGTACAGACGAGAGAGGTTTATCGACGCGTGCAGCCCACGGTCGATCCCGAGATCATTGCCGCGCTCGAAACGGACTGGAGCGAAGGCGGCGTCGACGTCGTGACGCTCACGAGCGTCGCAACCCTCGACCACCTGCGGAACATGCTGAGCGCCCGCGGGCGCGCGCTGCTCGAAACGACTGCGCTACTCGTCGTGAGCGAACGCATTCGCGAGGCCGCACGCAACGCGAATCTAAAGGGGCACATCGTGGTCGCGCCTGCTGCCGACGATGCTTCGATCGCGGGCGCGCTCGCGAGCTGGCATGCCCGCGCACGATATTGAACCGAGTTTCTTCGGTCGGAAGGAAAGAGCAATCGCAAAGAGCAAAAGAGAACACAACGACAAGAGGAAGGAACGTGGTCTTCCTTCCTTCTATGTGCTCTATGTGGTTCTCACCACCAACCGTAAACTCGCTGAGTCAATGCCTGAGGAATTGACCGGGCTCGAGCGCGGTTGCATGGAGTCGGCATGCTACGATATGAGGCGTCCCGACCGCCTTTCATCTGCGATGGCCCAGACCCATGGCCGACCCCGGTGCAGACAATCCGCCACTATCGGCTCAGACGAGCGATGCCGTCCGACCGGCCCGCCGCCAGCACACGTATAGTCGCCTGACGACGGCGCTGACCGTGCTCGCGCTCGCCGCCGCCGTTTACGGCCTGTGGCGTTTGGATTCCATACGCGACCGGCTGGATGAGATCGACGTTGCGACCCGCGCGCTCGAATCGGAACGCACCTTCCTGCGCGCCGAGCTCAAGAGCATCGAGGAGCGCTCGCAACAAGCACGCGACGAGCTCGTACGGCGCTTGGCAGCGCTCGATGATGTGCCGAAGCAGCTGCAAGAGCTCGCGAGCGCAACCGAAGAGCTGCGAGGTCGCGCCGAAGGGCCCGAGCGCGCTTGGTCGCGCGCAGAAGCCATGTACCTGCTCGAGCTGGCGCAGCGCCGACTCGCATTGAATCGCGATGTGGACACCGCGATCGTCGCGCTCGAATCCGCCGACGCGCGCCTTGCCTCCTTGCGCGATGCATCGTTCGCGCCCGTGAGACAACAGATTGCACGCGAGCTGCAGGCGCTGCGCGGCGTGCAGCAACCCGACATTACCGGCATCAGCGCCAGACTCGCGAGCTTGGAAGAACGCGCGACGCACCTGCCGGTGAAAGGGATCGTCGCTACAGAGCGCGCCGATGCACGGAACGAGGAGCTGCCGACGTCGTTTTTGCCGCGGGCGTGGGCGATCGCGCGCGGATCGATTGCCGATCTGATTCGTGTACGGAAAGTGGACGATGCCGCCGGCGGCATCGTCACGAAAGAAGAAGCGCTGCTCCGTCGCGAACATCTGCGCCTGCTGCTGTTCTCCGCACGTGCGGCGCTCGCGCGCAATGACGATATTGCCTATCGCGACGCGCTCGCGAGCGCGCGCACCTGGCTCGGTCAATCGTTCGACGTCGCTCAGCCGAGCGCGTACGCCGCGCTGAACGAGATTCGCGCGCTCGAGCCGATCGAGATCGATCCGCCGCTGCCGGACATCTCAGGCTCGAGCGCAGCGCTGCGAAGGCTCATGCCGCGCGGTTCGCTGCCCGCAGTACCGGAGTAGCGCTCCGTGAAAGGCGGCGTGTACATCGCGATCGTGCTTCTGCTCGGAGCCATCTTCGCGAACATCCTCGCGAACGATCCCGGCTACGTGGCGATACGAGCGGCTGGACATTTGATCGAAATGTCCGCGGTGACCTTTGCTCTCGTTCTGATCGCCGGCTATTTCGTCGTGCGGCTGTTATTGCGCGCTTTCAAAGCGCGTACGCTTTGGCAGAGCTCGCAATTGGAGCGGCGCCGCGGCCGCACTCGGCGCGCCCTCTCGCGTGCGATTCTCGAGCTTGCCGAAGGCAATTGGGAAAGCGCGGAGAACACCGCAACGCATTACATCGGCGATGCCGAATATCCGATGGCGCACTATCTCGTGGCCGCACGCGCCGCGGAGTTGCAAGGCAGCGCGCGCCGGCGGGATGAATGGCTCGCAAGAGCGCTCGATCTTCCCGCGGAAAGTCACGCGCCAGCGTTGATCATGCAGGCCGAGCTCCTGCTGAAACACAATCAAGTCGAGGCCGCTCGCGCAGCCCTGGAGCAACTCGACACGCGCGGCGAGCAGAACGCGCGCGGCCTGCTGCTGCTCGCAAGAGTGCATCGGCAAACCGGCGATTGGGAACAGCTCCAGAAGCTCGAACCGCGGTTGCGCGGGACTCGCGGCATTCCGACGGCCGTCGCAGACGAAACCGTCGCGCAGATCTATATCGATCGCATCAAAGCCGCAGGCGCGGCCCGTGACAAGAACGCGCTCGCGGCGGCATGGAAGGACTCGCCGAAATCGCTGGCGAAGCGCCCCGATGTCGTCGTCGCATATGCGCGAGCCGCGATGATGTGTCGCGATCACGCAAGTGCCGAGAAGGAGCTCAGCGAGCTGCTCGATGTGCAATGGGACGAGGCGGCGGCGCAAGCCTACGGTGAGCTTGAGACCGAGGACCCGCTTGCCACGCTCGATCGCGCGGAAGCGTGGCTTGCCACGCGGCCGGACGACTCCACGCTCCTTCTCACCTGCGCGCGGCTCGCGACTCACGCGGAGCTCTACGGAAAGGCGCGCAGCTTCCTCGAAACGAGCCTTGCGATCCGACCAAGGCTCGAAACCTATCAACTCCTGGCGGACATGCTCGAGCAGCTCGGTGAGCGCGACCGAGCGCTCAAAGTGCTGCACGACGGGCTTGCACGAGCCATCGGCCGCAAGCACCGGCTGCCGAGGATCCGGCACCGACCCTGGATCGAGAGAAGGCAAGGAGAACGCAGGCGCTAGCCCGATTTCCGGGCTTCGTCGACGTCAGCTAAAGCTCGACAGGCCTCTGAGCCGCTGTCTCATTGAGAGACTTTATCGTGGGGCACGACTTGTCGGGGTATGGTTGTCCCAAATCAAACCTCGACAGCCGCTCGCCGCAACCTGCCCGAACTTATGTCCTATTCCCGAGTCACCCTACTCCCATTCGAGCAAGTGCTCAGTGTCGAGCAGGATGAAACGCTGCTCGAGGCGGCTTTGCGCGCGGGCTTGAACCTACCGCACAGCTGCAAGGGTGGACATTGCTCTTCATGCCGGGCCAGAATCCGGTCGGGGAGCGTCCATTATCCGCTCGGCCGACCGCTCGGGCTGCTCGAAGAGGAAGTGAGAGAGTCTTTCGTGCTGTTGTGCCAAGCGCACGCAGCGAGCCCGGAGATCGTGATCGAAGCCCGAGAAATCAAACCGCCCGCGCAAGAGATTCAGGTCAAGAGTTTGCCTTCCCGCATCGAGCGTCTCGAACGGCTCGCCCCGGATGTCATGGCCGTCTTCCTACGCCTGCCGTCTCGCGAGCAGTTCAGCTACGTCGCGGGCCAATATCTCGACATCATGCTGCCGCACAATCGGCGCCGCAGCTTCTCGATCGCAAACCCGCCCCACGATGCGGAACTGCTCGAGCTCCATATTCGACGCGTCTCGAGCGGGGAGTTCACGCAGCAGCTCTTTTCGGGCAGCGCGGAAAAAACGCTGCTTCGCATCGAGGGACCGCTCGGCCAATTGTGGTTTCGCGAGGACTCCCCCCGTCCCGCCATCTTGATCGGCGGCGGCACGGGTTATGCGCCCATGCGCGCGATGATCCGCCATTTGCTGGAACGGGGCGATCGGCGTCCTCTGCACTTCTATTGGGGCGCACAGGCACGCGTGGACTTGTACGAGGACTCCCGTGTGCGCCGCTGGTGCGAGAAATATTCGAATTTGCGCTACACACCGGTGTTGTCGAACGCACGTCCCGATGAGGAATGGACGGGACGCGTCGGCTGGGTCCACGAGGTGGCGCTCCAAGATCATCCGAACATTGGCGATTTCGACGTATATGCGGCGGGGCCGCCGGTGATGATCGAAGCGATCAGGCAGGACTTCGCCGCGAAGGGTCTGCCCGCGGAGCAACTGTTCTTCGATTCTTTCGACTTCGCGCCGGACGCGTTGGCAAAGCGCGCCGTCGAATAGCTCCGACTACAGTCGACGGGTCAACTGACGACTGTCGACTTGTCGATCGGAGGCGCGACCGAGATTAAAGAGGCCGTTTCAGTTTCCCGCGACCTTTGCAACGCGCGCACCCATTCGCATCAGCTTGATCAAGGTCGGACGAGGGATCCCGCGCACTTGCTCGTACCAGGTCGAGAGCTCTTCCAAGAACTCCAGCATCGATGCGATCCTTTCCTTCACCGGCTCCGGCGTATCGGCGTCGCGCTTGGCCTCGTTGACACAGTCACGGAGCAGATGAACCGTAGGATCGAGCTCGCGCTTCTTGCGTCCGTCCATGATCGTCGTGAGCACTTCCCAGATGTCTTTGCGCGCATGAAAGTAGTCCCGACGATCCCCGAGCACATGCGTCACGTGGACCAGATCCCAGCTTTGCAGCTCCTTGAGGCTGACGCTGACGTTCGAGCGCGCGAGTGCGAGCGTTGCTGCGATGTCTTCCGCCGTCAGCGGCTCGGGGGAAAGGAACAGCAGCGCGTGGATCTGGGCGACGGATCGACTCACACCCCAGCGGCTCGCCATCTCGCCCCAGTGAAGAACACAGCGCTGCATCGTCGGTGTGAGCGTCATCGGCATTCCCGCCTGGTTCGTCTGTCAGTTCAGGTATTTCTGAAAGTACGAACGACAACGTGGGCCGTCAACCCGTGCTATCCGCAAACGGGAGGCATCCCGTGACGGATGCTCGCCGCCACATCTTGATCGCCGGGTGCGGCTATGTAGGGCGCCGTCTCTACGCGCGGCTTGCCGAACGATTCGACGTCACGGCTCTCGTCCGCACAGCTCACAGCGCGAGCATGCTCGCGGCAGAGGGGTTTCGGACCGCCACGCTCGATCTCGACCGCATACGTGCGGGCGCAAGCGTCCCCGAGCGGCTCGAGCAGGAATCGATCGTGTACTTGGTGCCGCCGCCCGCGTTCGGCGAGAGCGATCTGCGCCTGGATCGCTTCTTACAGCTTGCAACGGTGCCGCCGAAAAGCTTCGTGTACGTGAGCACGACCGGCGTCTACGGCGATACGGGCGGTGCGCCGGTCGATGAGAGCGCACCGGTCAATCCCCGCACCGATCGCGCGCGTCGCCGCGTGACCGCCGAGGAGATGACGCGGGTTTGGTGCACGGAGCGCCGCGTGCGGCGTGTCGTATTGCGCGTACCCGGAATTTACGGTCCGGGGCGCTTACCGCTAGAACGCATGCGCAAAGGCGAAGCGATCGTGCGCGAGGACGAGGCCGGTATTTCGAATCGCATCCACGTGGACGACCTCGTCTCCGCGTGCGTGGCGGCGATCACGAATCCCGAGGCGCGCGGCGTTTACAACATCAGCGACGGCGCAGCGATCAGCTCGAGCACATTTCTGCTCAAGGTTGCAGAGCTCGCGGGCATCCCGCCCCCGCCGCAAGTCTCCATGGTCGAAGCGCAGCTCACGTTCACGCCCGATCGCCTCTCGTTCCTGAGCGAATCGCGCCACGTCCTGAACGAACGGATGCGGAAACATCTCGGCGTAAAATTGAAATATGCGGACTACGCGCAAGGAATCCGCGCCAGTCTCGAGGGATGAACGGTCGAGGAAGGACGCGCTGCCCGCCTTTGTCGACGTCCCTGCCGGAAAGCGCTCGTCAGCTCGGCTGACTACGCTTACTCGACAGCCACTTCGTAATCGGCTGCCACTGCTCCCAATCCTGCCACGCGAGATACTCCGGAAGCTCGAAGATGCCCATGCCGCGTTGGAACGCGCGTAGGTAGTTCGTCGATTGGCGCAAAGAGCTCAGGTAAGGCACCTTGAGCTTGGACAGATACCGATCGAGCTCTTCGTACAACAGCGTGTTCTCGCGCACTCGGTTCGCGACGACGGCGAGGCGGGCTTGGGCGCGCTGGACTTTGCCGAGGTCGAGAAGCTCCGCCATGAAATGAGCGCACGCTTTCATGTCGATCGGTGAGGGCAGAACGGGCACAAGGATCGTCTCGGCGCGCCGGACGAGCTCGTTCATCTCGGAGCCATGTGTGCGGGCGGGCGCATCGATGACGAGGATATCCGTGTCCCGCGGGACCCCGCGCAGACCTTCTTCGTGCGCGTCGACGGGTATGATCGACGGCAGATCGTCAGGCCGAATCGCGAGCCAATCGAGGCTCGTGCGCTGCGGATCGTAGTCGGCCAAGGCGACTTTACGGCCTTCGCCGGCGAAGTAGCTCGCGATGTTCGTGGCGAGCGTGCTCTTGCCGCAGCCGCCCTTCGAGTTCATAACCATCACGTGGCGCATCAGAATCCTCGCTTTTGCCCGAAGCGTTCTTAAAAGAATCGTTGCTGAATCGGCAGGGCGCACCCGCATGTTCTTGTAGCTATGCCCGTAAATTACGGGGATAGGCGCCAAATGTCACGACGAGAGGGCGGGTCGAAGGGGAAAACGCCTTGATTCGCAGGCCACCTGGAATCGATCCTCCATCTTCCTCCTCGCCTCCTTGCCTCTATACTGTCCGCCATGCTCCTCACCTTCACGAAAATGCACGGGCTCGGCAACGACTTCATCGTGTTCGATGTCGCCGACCCGGCGCAGGTGCCGGATACGGAGACGATCCGCCGACTGGCCGACCGGCGCACCGGGATCGGCTTCGACCAAGCGCTCGTACTCTTGCCCTCCACGAATCCCAAGGTCGACGTCGTGTACCGAGTCTTCAATGCGGATGGCTCGGAGGTCGAACAGTGCGGCAACGGCGCACGCTGTATCGCGAGCCTCGTCGGACCGAGATTGGGCCGTCGCGAGGTGCGCATGGAGAGCTCCGGCGGGCATACCACCGCCAAACTGCGCGATGATGGTCTCGTCTCGGTCGAGATGGGCGTGCCGAATTTCGAACCCGAGTCGATACCGTTCGAAGCTTCCCGAGAAGCGAACGTCTATCCGCTTCGGATCGGAGAGAAAGAGCTTCAGATCAGCGCGGTATCGATGGGCAACCCCCACGCGGTGCTGCAAGTCCCGTCGGTGCGCGATGCGGACGTGGACACGATCGGGCCAGCGGTACAGAATCACTCGCGCTTTCCGAATCGTGCGAATGTCGGTTTCATGGAGGTCGTGACACCAGACCGCATTCGTCTGCGTGTGTACGAGCGCGGTGTCGGGGAGACGCTCGCATGCGGTACCGGCGCATGCGCCGCGGTCGCGGTCGGCAGGCGCCTGGGACTTTTGAAGGAAGAGGTTCAGGTCGACACTCGCGGCGGTCGAATGATCGTGCGCTGGGAAGGACCGGGCAAAGCGCTCTGGCTCACCGGCCCTGC
>Ga0079224_100005645_pt1 | contig 16462 bp, 8 predicted proteins | sample Stecom2015_FD_80414 | JGI IMG/M metagenome (GOLD analysis project Ga0079224, IMG submission 80414) | Agricultural soil microbial communities from Utah to study Nitrogen management - Steer compost 2015 | ecosystem: Environmental > Terrestrial > Soil > Agricultural land | place: USA: Utah... | reverse complement strand
TGACACCCCGTTCAGCAATTTCCTCCGCCGTCTGATATACACCCTCCGTTTTGTAGCCAACAAAGTATCCAAGCGGATACCCTACTTCCATGCGGCTCGCCACCATACCGCCAACACCAAAACCGGCTCCTGGTATAAAGTTTCCAGGCATTTCAATCACCTTATTATGTACAGTGGTCAGTGTATACGTTGCGAAGTATGAGAAGTCTCCCATAGTTTCTTTCCAGTCGAGCATCAGATCAACACCGCGATTCCGCACGTTACCCGCATTGATAATCGGACCTGCACCCCCCGGACCGTAAGCTCCCGTAATTCCGGAAACTTCAGGTTGAAACAGAAGATCATGTGTAGTCTTTATGTAGTAATCGAACGACACCCCAAGTCGATCGGTCATGAGGTTGGCATCAAAGCCGAAGTTGGCCAAATGCGTTGTCTCCCATTTAAGATCTTCATTTCCCTGGACACCGATGGCCTGACCGGTAATGAGCTGATCATTGAACGGATACACCGCTTCTCCCCCCAGCAGGGCGCGATACCCCCAGTTGCCGATTCGATCACTTCCCATTACACCATAGCTCGCCCGAATCTTGAGAAACTCGAGCAGGGAGGAGCTAAAGAAGGACTCCTCTGACACAACCCATGCCGCCGATGCAGAGGGAAAGAAACCAAACCGATTGTTCGAACCGAACTTGGTCGAGCCATCACGCCGGAGGATACCCGAAAAGATGTAACGTCCCTTCCATTGATATTCTCCGCGAAGAAAGTACGAGAGCAGTCGTGACTCATCCTGAAAGGAAGAGGTGCTGTTAAACAAATCGGCGCCATCGGCCATCGAGATGTCAGCAAACTCCCAGGCATTGTAAGGCACGTTGTACGCCGTTCCGGAGAGGCCGGACGACTTATCGGCAAGGATCGACGTACCCAACGTACCCTTCACCCGATGATCCCCAAACTCCCGGTTGAAATTGAGAAAAGCGTCGAGGTTGTAACTGAAATAGGTATTACGCGACTCGTTAACATTATTGTAAACGGGCAGCAGCTGACCAAACACATCGCGAGTCGGAGGAGTAAGATCGGCATCATGCGCAGTATTTTGAGCTTTGTTAGCACCGTAATAAACCAACGGATTAAACGTCTTGCCTTCGACAACGGCATAGTTGTAGCCAGCGCGACCGGAAAGCTCGAAGTGGTCATTTACTTTGTAAACGAGTTCCTGCTTTCCGACAACTTTATTCACCTCATTATTATTCCATGTGTTGGCAATCTGTGCCACAGGATTGATGATGTCGCTGAATTCCTCAAGATACGTGTAACGTCCCTCAGGCGTGCGCACCGCAGCAAGCGGCGAAGCGTTGATTGCGTTGTAGAGTACCGATGCAATTCCGCTCTCAGGCAACGTCCGGCGCCTCTCATTTGTATAAAGGAGAACGTTTTGGAGTGTAACCCTGGGAGCAATCTCGGTGGTAAAATTCAGACGGCCGTTGTATCGACGGTAGGAGGCTTTGTCACCACCAACAATTCCCTCCTGATCGAGGAACGATGCTCCAACCGAATACGTGCTCTTATCCGAGCCACCGTTGAGATTGAGATTATAGTTTTGTATCGGAGCCCGCTGAAAAATAGCGTCCTGCCAATCAGTGCCTTCTCCCAGCTCCGTGTTGGCATAAGGCATCGCCTGACCTGCCGCGGCATAGGCTTCATTCTTGAGGACAGCGAATTCCCGGGCGTTGAGAAGGTCTATTTTCCGGGCAGCCTCCTGAACTCCGTAATAGCCACTGAACTCGAGCGAAGGCTTACTGTTGCGTCTTCCTTGTTTGGTCGTGATATGGATCACGCCATTGGCACCGAGCACGCCATAGATAGCTGCGGACGCATCTTTTAGCACGTTGATCGACTCGATATCCTGCGGATTAAGCGAGTTAAGTCCATCAGGGTGAAAAATAACCCCGTCGACAAGGATCAAAGGATTGTTATCACCCTGGGTCGCAAGGCCGCGGACGCGAATGTTCAGCGCCCCTCCGGGTGAACCCGATGCAGTCGTCACCTGCATCCCGGCAACCTGTCCCTGAAGGGCCTGGTCAATCCTGACCGGATTTACCCGCGTGAGCTCCTCACTTCGTACCGAACTGACCGCAGCGGACAGCTCCCGTACAGTACTGGTGCCATAGCCGACAACCACGACTTCCTCAAGTGCCCGGACATCTTCGGAGAGCACCACATCAATCACCGTTCGACTTCCGATGGGCTCTTCTTGTGTACCGTAACCAATAAATGAAAAGACGAGCGTCGTCGCATCCCCGGGGACCTGCAGGCTATACCGCCCGTCGATGTCCGTGGAGGTGCCCACGCTCGTTCCCTTGACAAACACACTCACACCTGGCAGTCCGGCCTGATCCGTTGCCGAGGTAACCTTTCCCGACACAGCCCGCTGTGCAAATGCCCCTGAAATCGCCAGGATAGTCAGGAGCAGGGTTAGTAGAGTTTTTCGCATGCAATTCTGTTTAGTTTGAGAAAACGATTGCAAAATAGGTTCAACCAAGCCCCCGAACCCAAAAAAACGCTACATCAATACTACATCAAGTCGTCATTCAGACTACTACAACGCTTCGTCACAATTCGACAAATCCACATTAATACCCAAAAAACCGAGGTTTTTCATATCTTGACTGATCCGTTGCGATTATCGACCCGATACATCAACGGACCAAACTAACCCAATCTAAACCACCCGATGGAGCGCGTCCTTTCTCTAGCTTTTATCCTGGCCATTCAGGCGTCCGTCTGGGCCCAGACATTGAACGTGGGAACTCCCTTTATTCGAAACTACGCCCCGGAGGAGTTCAATGGCGGCATTCAAAGCTGGGATTTCATCGAGAATGAGGACGAAATTCTTTACGTGGCCAACAACTTCGGCCTACTTGAGTACGACGGAGCCACCTGGAAGCTGTTTCCTGTGAAAAACGGGACGAAAGTCCGTGCCGTCCATGTTGGAGGCGACGGACAGATATTTGTGGGAAGCCAAGCCGATTTCGGTTACTTCCTCCCAGACGACGTGGGAACCCTCCGCTACTATTCTCTTGCCGACAGCCTTTCTTCGGAGAACCGCAACTTTGACGAAGTATGGCGTATCTATGAAAATTCGGAGGGCACCTTCTTTTTTACGTTTAAGAACATCTTCAGATACCGCCCGGGAGAGCCGATCGAAGTGATCCGCCCCAACAGTCCACTTCAGTTCTCTTTCCAGATCAATAGCGAGTTTTATACTATTCAGGCCGGTATCGGGTTGTCCGCGCTGCAAGGCAACAACCTTCGTCTGGTTCCTGGCGGAGAATACTTCGCCAATCTTCAGGTCGTAGCCATCCTCCCCTACAGTCGGATAGGCTTACTCATTTTCACGGCTCGGCAGGGCATCTTCATTTATGATGGTGCTACGGTTCTGCCCTTCGAACCGAAAACACCGCTTGTAAAGAACGCCGTAATCAACAACGCCATTTTGCTCAGCGATGGATCATTTGCCGTGGGTACCCAAAACGACGGGCTCATTATCATCGACCGCTCGGGACATGTTCAAATGCACATCGACCGTACAAACGGTCTGATCGATCAGACGGTACACAGCCTCTATCAGGATAGTCACGACAACTTATGGTTGGGGCTAAACAACAGTATCTCCATGGTCGAACTGAGCTCCCCTTTTTCGTTGATCGATGGTAACGTCGGGCTGTCGGGGACCGGTTACGCTGCCCGTCGTGTCGGTGATATCCTCTATCTGGGAACCAATACAGGTTTATACAGGCTCAACACAACGGCAGGGGAGAAAACAGTCAGCCTGGTACCTAACAGCGGCGGACAAGTGTATCAACTGAAGACCCTGCGCGACCGGCTACTGATGGGACATCACAATGGTCCCTATGAAATACGCGGAGGGATGGCCCATGAAATTTGCCAGGAACCCGGCGTCTGGGATTTCATCCCCTTTCCTGATCGCCCAGACTACATACTAATGGGATCGTACACGGGACTCTCCCTGTTGAAAGCTTCTTCCGAAGGCATCGAACGGATAAGAAGGTTCGAGGGCTTCGACGAATCGTCACGCGTCATGGAGTTCGATGAGGCGGGCAACGTCTGGATGGCCCACGGATACAAAGGGATCTACAGGATCACCTTCGACAGCGCGCTCGATCGCATTTCTTCCATTCGTTTCTACAATTCACGCGATGGCCTTCCGGCCGACCACCTGAACAACATGGAGCTCGTTGATAACCGGCTTATCTTTCCCGCCTTGTACGGAATTTACACCTACGATCGATCGCTTGATCGCTTCCTCCCTGACGAACGATATCAGTCCCTTTTTGGCCCCGGGGAACACATCATTAAGATGGATCAGGACGTGCTTGGTAATATCTATTTTATCTCACGTCCGAGGGTTGGACGGGCGTCGTTCGACAAGTTTGGAAAAGCAACCGTAGAAGTACAGCAATTCAATAAAATTAGAGACCTCCTGAATGACGACCTGGGATTTGTTCACGCAATCGATCCGGTCAATGTCATATTCGGAGCCAAGCGGGGTTTTATTCTCTACAACGCATCGCGTCCAAAAGAGCTTAAGCCATTCAAAACCCACCTGCGGCAAGTCGTAAGTACTTCCTTTGAACGCGACTCTCTTCTGTGCGAATCATCGGGCATCAAAGACCGGCATAACGATCTGGCCCTGAGCTATGCTATGAACTCCATTCGCTTTGTCTATGCCTCATCGTTCTACGAAAACCCCGAGAAAACTGAATATCAATATCTCCTTGAAAACTTCGATCAGGGATGGTCGGCATGGACTTCAAAAACGGAGAAAGAGTACACGAACCTTCCCGAGGGACAATACACATTCCGGGTTCGGGCCCGAAATGTTTACGCTATAGAAAGCGAATCGACACCCTTCACCTTCACGGTACATCCGCCTTTTTACAGAAGTCGATTGGCCTATTTCCTCTACGTGACCACAGGTTTGCTGGTCCTGAGTCTTGCGGCTTTTCAAATCAGGAAAAGATTCCGCCACGAAAAAAGACGTCTGATAATCAAACAGGAACGCGAGTTACAGAAAAAAAATACGGAGATCCGGCAAATTACAACGCAGCGCGAGAAGGAGGTTATTCAACTGAGAAATGAAAAGCTGCAGTCGGAAGTGGAGCACATGAATCGGGAGCTTACGTCATCTACCATTCACCTCATCAATAAGAATGCACTGTTGAGCACGGTAAAGACGAACCTGGAACATCTGATGAAAAAAAATGGCGAAGCGCCGTATGACGAGCTTCGCCGGATTATTCACAACATTGACAACAACCTGAGCAGTGATGGAGATTGGAAGCAGTTTGAACTTCACTTCAACAACGTGCACGGAAACTTCACGCACCGTCTTCTGCAGGAGTATCCGAAACTGACCCCTCAGGAGGTCAAACTAAGCGCCTATCTGCGATTAAACCTCACGACCAAGGAGATTGCTCACCTGCTGAATATTTCAGTACGTGGGGTGGAGATCAGTCGCTACCGCCTTCGCAAGAAACTTGGTCTCGATCGCAATGAAAACCTCACGGATTTCATGCTGCGGTTCTAAGAAATTACTCGGAGCGCTGGTCGTTCATGACAACCTCACGGCTCTCCGGTAAGTGCTTGCGTTTCAAGGTGTAGACATGCCAGTTGTTCATAGACCGCAATGGGACGAAGACCACATCGCCAAGGTACTCCCAACCTGCCTGGCTCATCTTGTTCAGAACCCACACTACCGTCACACGATCGGTCAACTCGGTTCCATTGATGGTGATAGTCTGTTCCCGGAACCGATCAGGATACACTATCTCGTTGTACTCCGGCTCGATAAATCCATGGTCAATATAAAACACCGGTTTGATACTGGCCTTGTCGATGTAATACATCAGTTGGATGTACTCTAAATCAGGCTTGGTATTCAGATCGATACCGTTCACAACGATTTGTGCCCGCGACGAAAAGGCGGTCACTGAGAGGGCAATGCCCAGTAAAATGCTTGGTAGTTTCATCTTATGAGCGTGTCTGTTTGACTATTTATTCGCTCATAACAGCAATCGTGGCAGCATTTCCGTACAGGCGACGGGATAGGGAGATAAAACGCGGAAATGACAGTTAAGCGGGCGGTTACCCGCCCGCCTCATACACTACTGCTTCGCAAGCTCTTCCGCGGGGATAAAGGTCATCGAAAGGGAGTTAACACAATGACGAATATTCTTCGGTGTCAGATACTCTCCCTCAAACACATGACCAAGGTGGCCACCGCAATTTGCACAGACAATCTCCGTTCGTCGTCCGTCGGCATCGGGCACTCGCTTTACCGCACCTGGAATTTCGTCGTCAAAGCTCGGCCATCCGCAGTGGGATTCAAACTTGAACTCGGACGTATACAAGGGATTATTACAGCGCTTGCATAGATACAGCCCTTCGGCTTTGTTATGCTCATACTCCCCCGTTCCAGGATACTCCGTTCCTTTATAAACAATAATACGCTCCTCCTCCGGAGTGAGCTGGTTGTATTCCGACGGGTCGGCAGCAACCTTGATGTTGTCGATCTTCATGGCTCTGTGATCTGTTTGTGAATGCATAACAATGCTGTCCTGCCGGGAGTTCAGCCGACCATACGAGGAACGGAGGTTCTCCCCTCTTCACTCCGTCGTGACGATCTCAATCGTACCTCCCTTGGTAAATACATCGTGCGACACGAAATACCCGTCGGTACCTTTTCCGTCGACCACCACCTTCAGCAGCTTCCTGCCGGACTTGGGTTTGTTGATAACCACCTCCTTGCCGTTGGGCGTCGTCCAGCGTACCTGATCGAAAATCGGGACAGTGACAATATACTCAGAGTCCGCCGGTGAAAAGGGATATATTCCCAGCGCTGCGAAAACGTACCACGACGACATTTCGCCCGCATCATCCATACCACACAAGGCCAGGCCGTATTCCCCCACACCGTAGTAGTTCTCAAGAATGTTGTCAATCACCTCTTGCGACTTTTCGGGTTTTCCGATAAAGTGGTAGGAAAATGGGGCTTCATGAGCGGGCTGGTTACCATGCGCATACTGTCCGATAAAACTCGATACATTGCGTGCGATGTAGTTTGGGTTCCAGGGAAGCGTGAAGAGTGAATCAAGCTTCGCCTCAAAGGGCTTAGGACCTCCATAGAGGTCAATAAGTCCGGGCATATCATGCTTTACATAAAAGGATACCTGCCAGGCATTTGCCTCCCGGTACATGTATTCATAATAAGGATACTGCGCGTTGAATGGTGTGATCCAATGACCATCATCCAGACGACCTCTCATGAACCGTGTCGTCGTATCAAAAACATTGCGGTAATTTCTGGAGCGCTCCATCAGCACCTCGTATCGTTCATTGTCACCGAGGGCTTTGGCGAGCTGCGCCAGTGAGTAATCGTCATAAGCGTACTCAAGGGTCTTGGCAACACCCGCCTTACCTTTCGTTTCCACATGGGGAGCATCAACATCGATTTCCGCTATGTAACCCTTCTCTATATACTCCTGAATGTGCGGACGCGTGCCCCCTTCCTTTGTCGCGTTGTTCCACAAGAGCTCGTAAACCTTTTCCACGTCAAACCCGCGAATACCCCGCGCATAAGAGCCGGCGATAAACGAAGCCGCATGATCGCCATGAAAGAACGTTGGAATAAACCCGGTCTTCTCCCCAATGTCTTGCAACGACCTGATGACATCACTTGTTACCTCTGGGGCCATATTGGCGAGCAACACGACCTTGTTCCGGTAAGTATCCCATAGCGAGGGAATAGTATAGTGATTATAATCCGCCTTCACGATGTCTCCTTTAACATCACGGAATTCACCATTCGTATCGCTGCGCAGTGCTGGCCAAAGGAAAGCGCGGTAGAGCGAAGTATAAAACAATTCCTTCTGACGCTCCGTCCCGCCCTTCACGCGGATACTCGAAAGGAGCTGCTCCCACACTTGTACAGCCTTATCCCGGGTATCATCAAAAGTTGATGAAGCAATCTCCACATCAAAGTTTGCTTTTGCGTTCTCACTGCTCACAAACGAAAGAGCAATCTTCATTTCAACAACCTCGCTTTCATCGTCTTCGAGACGAAGTACAGCAAAGCCATCACGTTCCCCCTGGCGTTCTACGTCGACCTCAGCAATGTGGGTATTCAGCTCAGCATAAAAGTGAATGATTTGCCGGCCATTCCGCTGGAAACCTGTCACTGCGTTCGGACCCGCCTTTTCAATTGCCCAGTCGGACACCGGGTTATTAGCCTTGCCCAGATCAAACAGTATTCGGCGCCCTCCATTCTCCTTGAAGTTGTAGCGATGAAATCCCGTTCGTAGCGTTGACGTCAACTCAACATTCACCTGATAATCATCGAGGAATACCTGGTAGTAACCTGCTTGTGCTGTTTCGTTTGTGTGACTAAACCTCGAACCGGGATTAGCGGGATCTGCGTCGCGGCCGAGCGGAAGAACGGGTATATTGACAAAGTTCCAGTGCCCCTTGTTTGTATGAGCAAACGACACGATCACACTGTCTTCATATTCATAGCCAGCGCCTGTACCGTATTCGGTAATGGGACTGAGTTGAACCATGGCGTTAGGCAGTGACACGCCTGGATAAACCAGCCCCGCCCATACACGCCACCCGGGAGGCGGCGTGTAGCCGATAAACTCCGGATCCGTGAGTGGCGCGGTGCCGATGAGCGGATTCACATACCGGGTTAGGTTACCATCGGCAGGCAGTGACTGCTGCGACCCGGTATTGCACGCTGCCATTACCACCGCGAACGCGGCGACAAATATATTCCTCAATATTCTCATGTCTCAGTTAACGCTAATCGTTGATCGCATTCCATTTCCTACAGCATCTCCAGCTCCGCGAGTCTGGCGGCCGCCTCGATCAACATCACTCCACTCAATTGCGTGGACAGATCGGTGGTAGAACCCGGGAGCTGCCGCCAGTTAGGACCGCACATCAGACCCGGACGACGAAGGCCTTTGGAGTAAAAAGTCTCCGCATTGAATTTGAAAAACTTCACCAGATCAGCCCGGGTCTGGGCGTCGAGATCAGGTTGGATGATCAGCTCGGTGAAATAGCGGACAAATATTCCCTTGAACAATCCTCCATCGCCTTGTCCTTCGTCTCTCAGCAATCCTTCTGCGGTAACTTTCGGACTTCCCATCGAGGATTTGGCTGTCCTAATCGCATCGTTGAGGTAGGAAGTCTCTCCTGTTGCCTCATAGAGAAGAGTGGCAGCGCCAAGGTATGTACCCTGGTTGTAAGTAAATATCCAGTCCTTTTGAATCACTTCGTTCCCTCCGTCCAGAGAGATATTGTCCCACACCAGACCGCTCGAAGGATCTACGAGCGTCGCTTTCTGCCAACTGTATATATCCTTTGCCCATTGAAGATCTTCCGGATCTTCGGTGATGTTGTACAACCTCATCGCGAGGATAGCAGCCGGGGCGTTGGAGCAGGCGTTCTTGCCATAAGGAGTGTCACTTTTCCAGGTTATTCCTCCTCCGAACACGTCACTCCAGCTCTTCTTAATTTCTGTCCACAACTCCTGAGCGACAGTAAGGTATTCCTCGTCTTCCGTAGCTACGTAGGCGCGCAGCGAGGACATAGCCAGCCACTCCATGTCGTCATTGAAGACGTTAAAATAGCTACCCCCATTTCTGACCTTTATCCCGCGCAGCAGCGCCTTCATCTGAGTTGCATAGGATTCCTTCCCGGTGCGGACGTAACCATCAACAAGGACATCCAATGCATGGGAATTCCACCAATAGTGAAACGTGTTGTTACCCTCGTTGTTCTGGCGAAACGTTCCGTTGTCAGACAGGAAAGTGTTATATGTAGCCTCCTGCAAGGAATCGGCCGTGGCCTCCCACGTATAGACGAGATCGTTCGGTTCTCCTTTTTTTCCATCCCTCAGCGGTCGGGGTTCATCATCGCCGCACGAAAAGATGGCGAGGGTCATTACAAACGAGATTCCCCATTGTACCGGCTTCTTCATGTATTTCATCATTTATGACAAATCGGTTATTCAGAAATCGCTCACATCGAGCAATTCAATCCTTAAGAAAAAAGGATCCGACTCTCCGAAGAGAGTCGGATCAGAAATCAATGCGGTGTAACCACGTGAGTATAGGCAGGAACCGAGGCGTTAAAGATCACTTCGATGTCTGATTCATTTTCATCAACCTGGTCCGCAAACTTAAAGCAGTTGTTCCATCGGTCACCATCTACAGGTACCATATGCCAATACGACGCGCCCGTGTTGGAGTTGGGACGGGAATTGTCTGAGTTCACGCTTCCGTACCACTCGTCAACAACGTCGCCTCCCTTGTCTACTACAAACCGAAACTTGTACCGCTCGTCTCTGCCCCAGTCTTCTTGCTTGAACTCGATAGCGGCATTCTCAATTTTCCAGGTACCGTTCCCTGCGTAAGGGATATCAAACAGAAATGTCCCATTCGGTGCAAACCACAGGCTCAGTGTTTCGACCTTAGCGATGTTTGTCGTTGCGGTGGAGAAATCGAGTCGTATTCTGTACACCGCTTCTTCTGTGACCGTAGTGGCTCCTCCTTCGACGAGTTTACCGTCTGCGATGGAATAAAGATCGGGTGTTCCTGTTTTTCTCGTCGCAAACTGATATTCACCTGGTACCAGCTTCGTATGGATTTCAAATTCAGAGGTACCGATCTTTTTAAAGAGAAGGCCATTCTCAATAGCCTCACCACCCTCGGTAGCCGAACCTGTTATGAACAACTCATCTGGCGGCGGGAAACCTGCGGGACGTTGCACTTCAATGATACGCGAAGTCTTTGCTTCTGTTACGTTGATGCCTTTTGACGACACGACCGACCATTTCAACTTACCAATAGCATCGGTCGGTATGCCGGCCATTCCGGCGATGGTATTCAAAACGGAGAACGGAAGTGTCAATCTCCGCTGCAGTCCATTCCCATCAGAAGGAATGGCATAAACCGGCTGAGTGAAGTCTCCATCCTCGCTCGCGAAGACCACTTCATATAAAACAACGCCATTATCTTCTGCTCTGGCAGCTTGCCATTCAAAAATTACCTGGCTATCAGCGCCGAGGTTGAGGAAGACATTGTCGTCGGGAGCATATAACGCCTCCACCGGACTAACGCGGGTGTGCTTTAACTCATCGTCGTCTTTACAGCTTACCAGCGCAAACACTGGCGCGAGAAGAATTAAGAGAAGAAAATTTATCTTTTTCATAAGAGTGTTATTCTAATGGTTTGAGTAGGCGATTAATTCCATTCAGAGTTCTGTGACAAGTTCGGATTCAGCAATCGCTCGTCGCGCGGAATCGGCCAGATATAATGCTTATTCGGATCAAAGGTTCGACGTTGCGCGCGGATGTAACCGTTGTCGGGCGAAGCCGGGTCGAACCGGGCACCGTGTGCCCATCCGTTCAATACATCCTCCGCAATTTTCCATCGACGGATGTCGAATATACGGAGTCCTTCCATGGCAAGCTCTACTCTCCGTTCATTTCTAATTTCGTCACGCAGTTGATCATCGCTGAGTGAAGGAAAATCGAGGGCACCCGCGTCAGTAAAGCCCGCGCGTTGGCGGAGCAGGCGGATGGTCGCATCCCACGCTGCCGCATCAAACTGTCCGGTCTCCATCAACGCTTCAGCATGCATCAACAAAACATCGGCATAACGAATCAGCATCAGGTTCAAACCAGACGCAAATCCTGTAGTGTGTGTTGGATCGAAATACTTTCGGGTATAGTATCCCGTAGGTGACTTTGACGAACCGGTCGCATACTCGTCGGTATCATCAGTACTGGGATCCGATCCGGGCTCAATATAAATGGTATGCGTACCGTTCGGCCCTTGCCACTGGTAATTGTGATAAACAACGGTGTGGGTCAAACGAGGATCGCGATCAACATACGGATTGTCCTCGTCATAGCCAGATCCAGCCTCGCCAATAGACTGTCCGTTAATCATCCGATAGCTGTCAACCAACTCTTGCGTCGGCGCCAGGTTGTTCAGACGGGCACCGGCGGAGAGAGGAGCCATGTCAAAGAATTCCGACCAGGTTCTAAACTCCGGTACAAACTGCAAGCTGAGGATATCCTCCTGGCTGTACTCGTTCTCGGGTAGAAACAATCCCGGATAAGAGGGGAACAATCCATAAGTACCGTAGGCGGTGGAATTGATCAACTTATTCGTTTCTTCGAGAACATCGTCCCAGCGCCCTTCATAGAGCAGTACCCGGGCTTTTAAGGCAATCGCCGCACCCCGCGTTATTTTTCCGCGCTCGGCCGCTGCCAATTCGGTGTTCGAGGGCAGGACTGCCGCAACGGCATCCAGTTCATCGAGTATGAACTCAAGCACCTGTTCCCGTGGTGTACGCGAAATAGTACGGGCCTCTTCAATTGTAGGATCCCTATCGAGCAACGGCACATCTCCAAACCAGGTCATCAATTGGAAGTGAAGAAACGCGCGAATGAACCGGGCTTCCGCCTTCATGCGGGCGCGATCGTCCTCATTCATGTTCTCAATACGATCGATGTTCTGCAGCAGGAGGTTGGTCGTTTTTATCCCCTGATACTTCTGATCCCACTCCTGATCGAATCTCGGAAGCGATGCATCATAGGAACCTGCGGATATCGACGCGGCTCCGGCAACGTCTCCGCGTCCATTGACTGCGTTGTCCGACAAAGCTTCGTTGAAAAAGAAAAGGTTAGCGCTAAACATCTGTGAATAAGCGGTGTTCAGTACGCTCTGCGCCTTTTCAGGAGAACTCCAATACGTCAGGTCAGTATACCTGTCTTCGGGTGCCAGCTCTAACTCCTTGCAACCTGCGAGGAGCAGAACAAGCATAGTCGCGAAGTATTTATATCTATTCTTCATAACCGCGAATTAGAAAGTAATGTCTAAACCAAATCCGTAAAAGATAAGCGTCGGGTAAGCGCGCGCGCTGTTCGCTCCCGCGTGCCCCATGCTGTTGTTGAATTCCGTAAGCTCGGGATCAACAAAGCCAACTTTCGACAGCGTCAGCAGATTCTGGCCCGACACATAGGCGCGGATTCTCTGCATACCCGCTCTTGACGCAATGTCTGAAGGGAGGGTATAACCCAACTGAACATTCTTAAGCCTCAGGTAGGCCCCGTCATACAGATACATGTCGGATCCGCGACGGAAATTGTTCGTATTCGAATCGCTGCCGTTCTCGGCCAGGCGGGGATAACGCGCATTGGGGTTCTGCGGCGTCCAGTAGTCGAGCTGGTGCTTGTACATCGTCATACCGTAGTTGTAGTGGAAAGGCTCAACCGTTTCCCCACGGATCATCATGGTGCGCTTGCCGACACCCTGAATGAGAATGCCGAGGTCAAAGCCTTTGGCTGCTACCCTGTAATTGAATCCAAACGTATGACGCGGGAAAGGATTACCAAATACTACTTTGTCTTCGTCATCGATAACGCCGTCGTCATTAATGTCGACATAGCGGTTGTCACCGGGAACAACGGTTAGCCCGGCAGGAACTGCAGCACCTTCAATCTCTTCGAGCGACTGGAAATAGCCATCCCGCTGAAGTCCTACGTACGAGTGGTAAGGATAGCCCACCTTCAGCAGAATTTGCAACTCTTCCAGAGAGGTCAGGCGCTCATCTCCTTCAAAGACGAGGACCTTGTTCTGTGAATCTGCCAGATTGAACGATACATGATGGGTAAACACCCTTCCGATATGTTGGTACGTAGCGACGAACTCCCATCCTTTCGAACCTACCTTAGCAGCGTTATAGTCGGGTAGACCTGTTCCAAAAACACCCGGCACGGCAGGCGGAACAAGAATATCACGCGTAACCTTGTCGAAGTAATCCGCCGAAACGGCCAGCGCGCCATTAAAGAACTCCATGTCAGCCCCTACGTTAAACGTTGCTGCTCTCTCCCAGCGAAGATGCGGGTTAGAAAAGTTATACCCCGTTCCGGCAACCGGAGTATTGTTGAAGCCGTAGGCATTCGCGAAAGAAAAGAATGTTGTCTGATACTGATAATTTCCCACGTTCTGATTACCCAGAACTCCGTAGGAGGCTCGTAATTTGAGACTTCCTATCTGATCGCTGTACCCGCGCAGGAATGACTCATCCGAGATCCGGTAGCCCGCCGAGAATGACGGGAAGAATCCCCAACGATTGTCTTTGTGAAACTTCGAGGAACCGTCGTAACGGAAATTGAACTCTCCGAAAATTTTATTATTGAGAGCGTACCGGGCCCGACCAAAAATCGAATTCAGACTGTTCTCTGACGAGCTCTGATTTGAAGTGTATGAGCGCGGCTCTACAATTGTTTCTGTCACCGGAGTTCCCAGTTCCGGATCAGTGTAAAGGAGATATACGCCAGTTCCCCGGTCCTGATGATTTTCGTTCGACACGCCCAGAAGCACGGTGACATCGTGAACATCGTTGAAGCTCTGGTTGTATTCTACCATCAACTGTGAATTGAGCTCCAGCGTCTTCCTGCTTTCGTCGTAGGTATTCCGGTTAGCGCCGTAGACACCTTTGGGGAAGAAGTCGACCTGCATTGTGCGCCCGAACTGGTGATTCGAGTACAGGTTAGCTCCAAATACCCCACGCGCTGAAAGGAAGTCCGTGATCTTGAACTCTCCTGATACGGTACCCGCGACGTTGTCGTCGTCGTATCTTCTGAATCCACCTTTCTCAAGGATACCCAGCGAGTTGAACTCCTGAAGTACGTCGTTGGTGAGATAGCGTCCAAGTGAATCCTTCTGCGCGTAAATGCGCGGAACCCGTCCTGCATCGACCATCAACGTACTGGTAGACGATGAGTGGTCAGTGTTCTCACGACGCATATAGGCAAGCATCGTTGCCAGTTTCAGTCGCCCGACCTCAGTAGTGAGGTTCATCCGGAAATTGTAGCGCTCCAGGCCTTTATCCGGTCCGACGAAGTTGCTGCGTTGATTCATGTATCCGGCCGATACATAGTAAGAAGACTTCTCGCCGCCTCCCGACACTGCCAGGTTGTGGTTTTGTTGCAGGGCGGGTTTTGTGATCTCGTCGACGAACCATTCTTCATCACCTTTCTCGCGGAACCGACGTATCTGCTCGGGAGTATACACTACCGAATTCTTTCCGGCGTTAAAGGCAGCCTCATTACGGAGTATAGCATTCTCATAACCACTCACCGGCTCGAGGAAGAAATGCGGTGAGTTTACTCCGACAAGTCCGTTGTAGGTAACGGTCGGCTTTGCATCTGCTTTACCTTTTTTCGTAGTAACCAGGATTACACCGTTGTTCGCCCGTGAGCCATAGATGGCCGCGGTACCGGCATCTTTCAACACCGATACACTTTCGATATCGGAAGGGTTCAAAGCGTTGATATCGCCCCCTACAATGCCATCAATTACCACCAACGGAGTGTTGTTGCCGAGGGTACTGATTCCACGGATATTGATATTAAATCCGGCTCCTGGTTCAGAGTTGGGTCGCTGAATGATAAGGTTGGGGGCTGTTCCCTGCAAAGCATCGGTGAGGTTTACAACGGGACGACCGGCCAGCGCTTCGGGGGAAACCTGATCGACCGCTCCGGTTACGCTCGATCTGCGCTGGGTACCGTAGCCGACAACAACAACCTCATCCATCAGGCGTACGTCCTCAGCCAGAGTAATGTCGATGACACTTCTTCCGGCGATGGCAACCTCCTGGGAGGCGAATCCGACAAATGAAAACACCAACAGGCCCTCGCTGTCTGCAGCAGGTACCTGCAATACATATTCACCGTTGACATCGGTAGTTGTGCCGATGGTAGTGCCTTTGATCAATACCGTCACACCCGGAAGGGGTAATGAGGATTCATCGACTACCTTTCCACGGACCGTATGGGTCTGAATGGGAACCGCTTCGCGGTCAAAGGCAAAGGTTTCGCCTAACGGCGACATCCATATCGCAACCACTGCGATAAAAGCCTTTGCCATGGTAACAAATCTTGGTAGAAGTTTACATTTCATACAATGGACTTTTTTTGTGATACCATCACTATTGGGTTTTGGGTTAGGGAATAATCCGGAGCTTTCGTCCGGCTGTTTTCCGTCGGTCTCATGCCGACAGGCCGTGTTACATGGGTGTTGTTATTGAGTTCATAGGTTCTGTACTATTAATAATTGAGTAACGAAGTCGCAATCGATTGTCGCCGAACACCTAAAAAAACGCCTGGAAGGCGTCAAAAAGTGCCCTGACATAACACTCTCATCGCTAAATCGTTTAAGCATAATCGCGCGAAACAACGCCCTATGATATTCCAATTCTTTTTATGCGGCAAGCTTATCCGGGGGAATTTTTAGCAACTTACTGTTTGCGTCGGCGGAAACGCCCTCCACCACCGTAATTTAGAAGATGCCGTCGAACAGATCCT
>Ga0079224_100005644_pt1 | contig 16462 bp, 12 predicted proteins | sample Stecom2015_FD_80414 | JGI IMG/M metagenome (GOLD analysis project Ga0079224, IMG submission 80414) | Agricultural soil microbial communities from Utah to study Nitrogen management - Steer compost 2015 | ecosystem: Environmental > Terrestrial > Soil > Agricultural land | place: USA: Utah... | reverse complement strand
GGGGAGACGCCGCTGCCTGTGCCTCCAGGCGGCGGCGCAGCCGCTCGATGCGCCGTTGCCGCCCCTCGGTGCCCTCGACGGGGGCGGTGTGGAGGGCGTGCGCCAGCGCCTCTTCCAGCGCCCCCACCCGGTGCTCGAGGAGTTTGGAGAGCATGAGGTGGAGCTGGGGACGATCCCCGGAGGGGGCGAGGGGGAGCGCGCGTTGCAGCGCTTCGATGGCGGCGTCGAACCGTCCGCCGCGCTTCCACACCTCGGCGGAGAGGGCCAGCGCCTGAGACTGCAGGGACGCATGCGGTGCGCGAAGTGCGGTGACCTCGGCGAAGGCCAGGGCACGACCCGGCTGCCCCGCCCGCGCCGCGACCGAGGCGAAGCCCAGCGCGTCCCGCGGATCCTCCGCGTGCCCCACGCCATACTGCTGGCCCAGGGCGCCGAGGAGCGCGGCCAGCAGCACGAGGTCGTGTCCGTTGTGGGTGAGCACCGGCTCGAGCAGCTCGTTCCTCCCGGTGCGCAGGAAGCGGAAGTAGCGCTCGGGGATCTCCTCGCCGGGGATGTCACCGACGCGGTGGAAGCCCAGGACCTCCCGCTCGATCTGCACCAGCTTCGCGCCTCCCGGGCGGTGGCGGAACACCCGGCGCGCACAGTGCAGCAGGTCCAGGTGCGGCCGGGGCTTCGGGGGCGGCAGGCGGTTCATCACGAAGCGTGAGCGGATGAGGGGCCAGTCGAAGGTCTTGCCGTTGTAGGTGACCAGGCAGCTCGCCTTCGCGAGGCGCGACTCCAGGAAGCGGAGGATGGGGGCTTCCTGGCCCGGGCGTTCGAGCAGCAGCTGGCACAGGCGCAGGCGCCCCGCCTCGAACCAGCCCAGACCCACCACGAAGGGGAGCGTGCCGGTGCCCCCCGCAAGGCCGGTGGTCTCGGTGGCGAAGAGCAGCAGGTCCTCCAGCGGAAGCCCCGCCAGAGAGGGGTCCAACGCCAGGTCCGCGACCCAGGCCGCCTCGAGCTCGAGCACGCGTCGCACCGGCGCCCGACCGTGGTGGTGATCCTCGGCGAGGAGTGACTCGCGCATCCACAGGGGTCCGTAAGGCGACTCCACCTGTTGGGCGAGCGGCTTGGGTGCGGAGGCTTCTTCGCTGACCACCGGGCGACGGCGCTGCCCGAGCTCCGCCAGGTGACGGCGCAGCTTTTCCTCCCGGGCGCGCTGCGCTTCGGGGGCGTTGCTGGGGGGCGTGGCGGAGAGGGGGCCGCCGGTGCCGACCCCGCTGGACGCCTCCGGTTCCACGAGCGCATTCGCGGAAGGCTCCGGGACGGGAGAGGCCGCGGGCGGGACTGCATGGGACGGCGCGGGGGCGCGCGGGATGCCCGGAGGGGACACGCCGCCGGGGCCGACACCCGAGAGCCGTGAGAGCTTGCGTTTGAGGGTCACCGCGTCCCCACTCCGGATCGCTACTGCAGCGCCGCCACACCCAACGCGGACAGCAGCTCCAGGCCCAGGCGTTTGCGGTGCTCGCTGAGCTGCGCCACGGAGACCTCGCGCGCTCCCGGTCCACCGAGCCCCAGCAGCGGTCCGATGCACGCCGGGCACCCATCCTCGCACGCGCAGCCCTCGATCATCCGACGGGCCCGGTGCAGCAGCTCCACCCGCTCCTCGTAGAGTCGCGGCGCCAGCCCCACCCCTCCGGGAATCTGGTCGTAGAGGAAGATGGTGGGATCGAAGCCCGGCCCTCCACCCGGCGCCTTCTTCAGCTGACCGTCCTCTTCGGAGCGGCTGCCGATGGTGCGTCCGAGATCGCGCGGGTCGCACATGAGTCCCATGCAGCCGACGGTGTGCAGCGCGACCGAAAGGCCCCGCAGGGCTTCCACCACGGCCGGACGCGGGGCACCGAGAGAGCGCACCACGTCCTCGGGGACGGTGAGCCAGAAGGCGCTGGTGTGCATCTGCATCTCCGGCAACTGCACCTCGCCGTAGCCCACGTTCTCGTGCGTGTGGAACTTGATCTTCTTGTAGCCCACCACCTTGGAGACGACGCTCACGTCGCCGAGCCCCACCGCGAAGCCGATCCCATCGCTGCCGCGGGCGCGCTGCTGGTCCTCCTCCATGACCTCCACCTTCGTGTAGGTCATCGCGTCGGTGTAGTAGTCCGGCGCGACCTTGCGGACGTAGGCCTTGTGGTTCTCGTGGTCGAAGCGCTCGACCTGATACTGCTCGGCGTCGTGCTGGTAGATGGCCTGCTCGTGCAGCATCGTGTGCGCCGAGCGCCAGTCCATCTCGGCGAGGGTCCGGTCATGGGCCACGTCGATGATGACCACGTTGTCCCAACCCACGCTGCGCAGCGAGACGTGGTTGGCGGGGTAGGCATCCGAAGACCAGTGGAAGACCCGCTTGCCACCCGCGCCCGGCGTGGGGTGCAGGACCTGGTGGCTCGAGAGGAACTCCAGCGCGTCCGCGGTGGCCTCCGCCGTGACGTCGCCGAAGGACTCCCCCTCTTCGAAGGGAAGCTCGAAGGCGGCGCACTTCAGGTGCTGGATGAGGATCTCCACGTTGTCCGGATCGATGCGGGCGTGCTCGGCGGGGGCGGAGGTCAGGGCCTCGGCATCTGCGGCAAGGTACTGATCGAGCGGGGCACTCGAGGTCACCAGCAGGGCCAGGCTCTCCCCCTGCCGACGTCCCGCACGCCCGAACCGCTGCCACAGTCCGGCGATGGAGCCCGGGTAGCCGGCGCAGACCACCGCGTCCAGCGCACCGATGTCGATGCCGAGCTCCAGGGCGTTGGTGGCGACCACGCACTTGACCTCACCGGCGCGGAGCTGCGCCTCGATGGCGCGACGGGTGCCCGGGAGGTAGCCACCGCGGTAGCCCATGAGGGTCTCGGGCGGGAGGCGGTCGGCGGCGAGTGCGTCCCGGAGGTACTTGAGCATGACCTCCACGGTGTTGCGTGACTGCCCGAAGAGCAGGGTGGGGACTCCCCGTCGCACCAGCTCCGCGGTGAGCTTCACCGAGGCCTTCACATAGCTCTGGCGGATGCCGAGCTCCGGGTTCACCACCGGCGGGTTGTAGACCATCACCCGGCGCGAACCGGCCGGCGCGCCACTGCGATCCAGCACCTCGACCTCGCGCCCGAGCATCCGGGAGGCGTGCTCCTTCGGGTTGCCGATGGTGGCCGACGCCATGATGTAGGTGGGATTCGAGCCGTGGAAGCGCGCCACGCGATCGAGACGTCGCAGGACGTTGGCCAGGTGGCTGCCGAAAACGCCACGGTAGGTGTGCAGCTCGTCGATGACGACGTAGCGCAGGCTCGAGAAGAGGCGCGCCCAGCCGGCGTGATGGGGAAGGACCCCGGTGTGGAGCATGTCCGGGTTGGTGAGGATGACGCCGCTGCGCTCACGGGCCGCGCGCCGCGCGTCGGCGGGGGTGTCACCGTCGAAGGTGATGGCCCCGTGGGGGAGCCCCGCCTCCTTCATGAGGACGCGCAGGGCTTCTTCCTGATCCCGCGAGAGCGCCTTGGTCGGGAAGAGGTAGAGGGCGCGCGCTTCGGGATCACGACCGAAGGCGTCCAGCACCGGCAGGTTGTAGCAGAGGCTCTTCCCGGAGGCGGTGGGCGTGGCGATGACGAAGCTGCGGCCCGCGCGTGCGAGCTCGAACGCTTCTGCCTGATGCGAGTACAGCCCCTGCAGGCCGCGGGATTCGAGGGCGCGACGCAGCTCGGGGGAGAGCACCTCGGGCAACGGGGCGACGCTCGCGGGGTGCCCCGGGATCACCCGGTCGAGCACGAACTGGCGGGAGATCCCCGGGTCCTGTGCCCAGTGTGTGCGCGCCGCTTCCAGCCCCGTGGCCCGGGCCCATGGTGGCGAGGCGGGACGCGCAAAGGCTCCGGCTGGGTGCTGCGTCTTCAAGGTGCGTCCGTCCTCCGCGAAGGCGTCGGACTGTACAGACGTTCATAGAAGGTCGCAATCGGGGCCCGATGCCAGCACGGGACCCCTCGGGGCCGCACCGGATCCGCGTCCGGGACGGGCTCCACGTCGGGGGACGCCGCGGGCTCAGGACCGGGCGGCGCTCCGTGCCCGCAGGTCGGCGACTGCCTGTCGCGCCTCGTCCAGGGTCTTCACGAACGAGGAGGGGAAGTCCTTCTGGCCGGAGAGGTACATTCCCAGGTGGAAGACCTTGAGCCCCATCTTCATGAGGGCCGAGGCGTTGACGAACACCACCCCCAGAAACCAGGCCGAGTCCACCATCGAGGGCCCGTCTTCGGAGGCCTGGCTGGCGAGCCGCGGCGTCTTGGTCAGGTCGATGATGAGGTGGTAGCGACCCTGGCGGGAGCGCTCCTCGAGCAGCTTCGGGATCTGAAACTGGTTCTCCAGGTCGGAGTCGTAGCGGAGGAAGACGGTGTCATCGTCGACCACGTGCAGGACGTTCGCTTCGGCCTCGTTCAGGGACACCTGGGCAGCTCCTTCGGAGGCCGTTCACCGGTCTCACAGGTCAGGAGCTTACTCCTGATTGCCCTTGGCCCGCAGGTCCTCGACGGCCTGGAGGGCCTCCTCGAGACTGTTCGTGAAGATCATGGGGAAGTCCCGCTGCCCCTTCAGGAACATCCCCATGTTGAAGACCTTGAGCAGCATCCGGACCGTCCGCGACGCGTTGATGTAGATGACCGCCTTGAACCACTCGGAGCGCAGCATGTCCGGACCGTCGTCTGCGGCGCCCCGTCCCAGGGTCTTCACCTCGGTGAGATCGGTGATCAGGTAGAACGGACCGACCCGCTCCAGCAGATCCCTGAACCCCTTGATGATGTCCGTGTCCCCGAAATCGGGGGCATTCATGGACAGCAGGAGCACGTCGCGGTCGAGCTCGCGGAGGGCTGTGAGAGGCGTGTCGGTCATAGTCCCTGTCTAGCAGTGTGCGTCAGTGGTTGAGAAAGTCCCGGTGTAGGCGCCGAGGCTATCGGGGTGGGCGGGGATTTCAAGGAAAGTCGGGGGAACCGCGAAGCCGGCCCCGACGGAGGACACCCCGGCAGGGTATCAGGCGCCCGCCTTCCCGCGGCGTCCGGGTCCATGCACGCCGCCCGGGAGCGCGCTAGAGAGCGGGGATGGCCCTTTTTCTCCACGCCCCTGAGAAGCTGACCCTGCCCACCCCCGAACAGGCGCTGCCGGGACGTGCCGAGCCGATGCCGGTGCCGGCCACCCACGAGGTCCTGGGAACCCCGCTCTCCGGTCCGCTGGAGAAGGGCCAGGAGGAGGCCATCTTCGGCCTGGGGTGTTTCTGGGGGGCCGAACGGGCTTTCTGGAAGCAGCCGGGGGTGATCTCCACCTCGGTGGGTTACGCCGGCGGCATCACGCCGAATCCCACCTACGAGGAGGTCTGCAGCGGCCGCACCGGGCATGCCGAGGTCGTGCGCGTGGTCTTCGATCCCAGCCGCATCTCCTACGAGGCGCTGCTGCGTCTCTTCTGGGAGTCGCACGATCCCACCATGGGAATGCGTCAGGGGAACGACGTGGGGACCCAGTACCGCAGCGCGGTCTACACCTTCGGACCCCAACAGGCGGAGGCGGCCGCGAAGAGCCTGGCTGCCTACGGAGAGGCGTTGCGCCGGGCCGGCCATGTCGCGCCCATCACCACCGAGGTGCGTGAGGCGCCGACCTACTACTTCGCCGAGCCCTACCATCAGCAGTACCTGCACAAGAATCCGCAGGGGTATTGCGGCCTGGGCGGGACGGGCGTGAGCTGCCCCATCGGCGTGGGCGTCAGCGGCTGACCCCGGCTCCCGGCGGCATGCGCCAGTCCCCCGGGCCGGGTGCCAGGGGGGGCCGGGCCGCCCGGAGGCCGAACGGGGAGACTGATGCCTGACCGTCCCTGAGGCATGTGCGGGGCTGCGATCCGGGACAGGCGGAAAGCTCTGTCGGCCCTGGAGGATCCGCCTTCGGGCGCGGTTGGGGAAGGTGTCGGCCGCTGGTGAGCGACCCGGCGGGCGTGACACCTATGTGTTGCGCGAGAGGGCCCTATCGTCCGACGCTTGCGCGCACATGTCACAGCTCCAGTACAAGCCGCTCGGTCCGCTCCTCTCCGGGAAGAACTCCCGCGCCTTTCTCGGGCTGGAGATCTTCGAGGGCAAGGCACGCCCCATCGTGTTGGTCTGGGTCCACGAGGAGGTGGACGAGGATCATGACCTCCGGGCGCAGCTCCAACAGGAGACGCGGCGGGCGTTGGTGCTCGACCACCCGAACGTCATGCGCGTCCACGGTCTCGCGCGGATGGAGGAGGGGCTCGCGCGCGTGGTGGAGTACGCCGACGCCGAGAGTCTGCGCCGTCTGCTGGAGCGCGCCGGGAAGGTGCCCGCTCCGATCGCCGCCCGGATTGTCGCCGATGCCGCGCTGGGGGTTCAGTACGCACACACCGCCGGCGCCGAAGACGGCAAGCCGATGGTCCATGGGGACCTGCGCCCCGAGACGTTGCTCATCTCCTACGGCGGCCTCACCAAGGTCTCCGGCTACGGGGCCACGCTCCTTGCCGAGCGCCGCATCGCCGCGCTGAAGGAGTCCGGGCGCATCCAGCACTTCGCGCCGGAGCAGGCGCTGGGCGGTCGGGAGATGGCCTCCCCGCAGACCGACGTCTTCCTGTTGGGACTCACCCTGTACGAGGCCCTCACCGGATCCGCGCCCTTCATCGGCGCCACCGGCAACGACGACTCCGCCTTCCGGATGGAGCTGCCCCTGTTGCGGGAGGGCGACGTGCCGGCGTCGCTCATTCCGACCATCGAGAAGGCGACCGCGCTCAAGGCGAGCCAGCGGCACCCCTCGCCGCAGGCCCTGCGCGACGAGCTCGAGCAGCGGGTCGGTCCGCTCCCCACCCACCATGAGCTCGCCCAGTGGGTTCAGGAGGTCATGAAGGGGGATCGCGCCCGCGCCGCCCGCCAGCGCGAGGTCGATGCGGGCATTGCCGACTTCGCCAAGACCCAGTGGCAGCGCCGGGGGGACCAGCCCTATTCGGACGACGTCACCAACGCGGGTCGCCCGGATACCATCAGCCCGGACGCCATCAAGGAGCTGCGGCGCATGGCGGCCGCGGCGGTCGAGCGCGAGCGCGCCGACAAGGGCCATCCCGTCCGCACCGGAGGCGCCGCCGCGGTGGCGCGCTTCGAGCCGCCCAGCGTCGACCCCTCCCGGGCCATCACGCCCCACGAAGGCGTCCCGGCCGTTCTGGCAGAGCAGGCCCGCGCGAGCGGCGTGCGTGAGCGCGTCGACGTCGCCAGCCTCCCGCCTCCTCCGGCGGCCCCGCCGAAGCGCCCCTCCCGTCCGGTGACGCCGAGGACGCACTCCGCGGCCACCGCCCGCGCCACGCCGCCCTCTCCGGTCCCCGAACCTGCTCAGGTGGCGCCGCCGGCAGCGCCTTCCCTCGCCGCCGCACCGCCGGCTCCCGTCCCTGCCCCTTCGGGCGGGCAGAACCGGACCGCGCTGCTGGTCGGGCTGGGGCTGGTGGCGATGCTGATCCTCACCGTCGTCAACTTCATGCGTCCGCAGCAGATCGTCGTCGCGCCGGCGGCGGCGGAGCCCGAGGCGGCGGCGGAGGCCCAGCCCACGACGGCCGTCGCTGCCGCTGCTCCCGAAGAGGCGCCCACGGCAGCACCCACCCAGGCCGAGCCGGCCCCTGCACCCGCCGCAGCCGAGCCGGTGAAGGCGCTCGAGCCCGCCCTGGCCACGCTGTCCATCAGCAGCGATCCGCCGGTATTCGTGAACATCGGCGGGAAGTCACACGGTCGCGCGCCGGTGCAGGTCGAGCTCGCGCCCGGACGCCACCGCGTCACCCTCGTGGATTCCAGCAAGGGGATCCGCCGCGTGGAGAACGTCACCCTGGCGCGCTCCGGGACCCGCCGCCACTTCGAGTTCGGCAAGGGCTCGGTGACGGTCAAGGCGACCCCGGGCTCCATCGTCTACTTCAACAACCAGCGCGTCGGCACCGCACCGCTGTCGAAGGACGTGGAGCTCTACGAGGGCAACCACGAGATCCTCGTCACCTACCAGAAGGCCAAGTGGCGGGAGAAGTTCAAGCTCTCCGCCGACGAGCACCTGACCTACACGGTCGAGGCCGACGTCGTGGATGCGCCGGTGAAGTAGCGGTCGCGCATGCGACCCGACGCCGAAGGGCGGGACCGGATCTCACCGGGCCCGCCCTTTGTTCCTGGGGCCGGGGTGCCTCCCGGTTCCGGAAGGCACGCCCGCTCCCACTTACAGCTTGGTCTGCAGCGGGGTCTGCTCGCTGGTGTTGGCGCTGCGCATCCAGTCGAGCACCGGGGCCTGCCAGAGCATGCCGGTGTGGGTGGGGGTCCCATCCGCCGACTCCAGCTTGAAGTCGTCACCGCCGAAGTAGAGGAACTCGATGGTGGCGACCTTGTAGCGACCGGTCGGGTTGAGCGGCTTGCCCTTCGCGTCGACCACGCGCTGACCCTGGAGGGTGAGATCGCTGACGGCCTGGTCGTTGGCGAGCGCCTCGGCGAGCTGCGCGCCGGTGAGCTCGACGATCATGACCGAGTTCTCGAACGGGATGGCGCTGTAGACGTCACCCACGGTGATCTTCCCGGCGGGGAGTCCCTCGCGCAGGCCACCCCGGTTCACCAACACCGCGTCAGCCTCGGTGCTCTCGCGGAGCGCGGTGGTGAGCCAGCGGGCAAGCTCCGGGCTGCCCAGCTCGAGGGCGCTCTGGCTGTAGCCGATCTGCCGCGAGAGCTCGTCCTCGGTCCTCTTCTCCCAGGCCGCGATCTTCTGCGCGAGCCCGGGCTCGGGGGTGGCGTCGGCGCTGACCTCGACCACCGCTCCCTCGACCTTCGTCAGCCGCTCCCCGGCAGGCTTCGCGGGATCCAGGGTGAGGGTCGCCGCCAGGTACTTCTCGAAGCGCTTCCCGGGGCTGGCGAGCAGGGTGTTCCCCACGGTCTTCTCGTAGGGCGCGTCGCAGTCACCGCCGGCCACCACCGCCAGGTTCCAATCCGGGTTCGCCGAGACGGCGTCCTCGATGGCGCTGGGGCAGTCATCCATGAGCACGACCACCGCATCGGCACCTTCCGCGCGGACCGCGGGCACCGCCCTGGCGAGCGTCTCCTGGTAGGGGTGGACGGCGGCCCCCTGGTAGCGACCGGGCATCGACCGCTCGGGCGCCTTCGCGAAGAGCAGGCCGATGACACCGACCTTCATCCCGTCGCGCTCGACGAGGACATGGTCCGGGAAGCGCAGCCCCTCACTGCCGGAACCCTTGGCCTCCAGGTTGGCGGCGATCACCGGCACCGACGCCTTGGAGATGTTCCGGGTGAGCTGCTCGTGACCGAAGTTGAGGTCGTGGTTGCCCAGGCCGGTGGCCGCGTAGTTCATGTAGCCCATGGCCTCCGCAACCGGCTCACCGCCGAAGCGCGAGGAGAGGGCGGGGCCGCCGAAGTGATCGCCGGTGGAGAGGGCGATGGTGCGCTCGGGGCTGCAGTTGGCGCCGCCGATGATGCAGTGGCCCTCCTTCTCGATCCACTGACCGAGCAGCTTGGCAGCTCCACCGCGGGGCTCGCCCTCCACGGCGTGTGGAAGCAGGTAGCCGTTCTCGTCCGCGGTCACCAGGACCTTGAGGGTGACGGGCTGAGGGGCCTCCTCCGCTGGGGGTGCCGCGGGCGTCTCTTTCTTACAGCCGGCGACAAAGACCCCACCGGCGGCCAGCGCGGCGAGGACGTAGGAGCGATGGATCATGAAAATCTCCTGGGTTGGTTGCTGCCCGAGTAGCACAGGTCGTTCTTCCACTCACTTCCACTGCATCTGATTTCGGGCGCCATGGAGGCGGTCGGGAACATCCGGGGGCCGCCCGGGTTGTGCCGGACAGGGCCCGGTCGGTTACGCTCTGCACCTGGGCCACCCCATTGCCCGAGGGCCTCTCAGACGACATGCGCCAACGCCTCCTGCTCCTGATCGCCATCGCCGTCCCGATCCTGATCGCCGATCAGGCAACCAAGGCCATGGTCGTCGAGCGGTTCGGGAACGCCCCCGAGGTGGTCCTCGAGACGGGGGCCGAGGGGAGCGCGGGGATTCTGGTCGCCGAGGGGTTGCTGAGCATCCGACCGATCCCGAACCCCGACCTCGGGGCTTCGACCGGGTTCCTCGTCCGGGCCCTGTTGCTGGGCTCCAGCCTGCTGGCGCTGGTCTTCCTGGTGTGGCTGACCCTCGGCAAGCGGGGGATGCCCTCCGGCGCGGTGGTGGGACTCTCCGCCCTCATCGGGGGCGCCGCCGGCAACCTGATGGATCGGTTGGTGCGCGGCCACGTGCTGGACTGGCTGCACTGGCATGGTCCGGGAACGGCGGGCGCGAGCTTCACCGTTGGAGACGTGGGCATCTGGAGCGGGGTCGCGCTGTTGTTGGTGGAGCTCGTCCGCTCCCACGACGGACCCCTGGGGCAACCGGCGGCCACCCCACCGGCCCTCCCGGGCGTCTAGCCGTTTGGATGCGGCGCGACTTTCATCTAAGGAGCGCCCGTGCAGCGCAAGTACCTCATCCTCCTCGCCGTGGCCTTGCCCGTCCTCCTGCTGGATCAGTGGACGAAGTACGTTGCGGTCGCTGAGCTGACCAACCGCTTCGATGGAACCCAGGCGGTCTCCGAGCGGCTGTCGGCCTTCCTCTCTCCGTCCGATGAGCCGCCCTTCCGGGGGCTGCACTACGAGCCGAAGCGCTCGGTGACCCTCTCGGAGAACTTCTTCCGCTTCCGGTACGCGGAGAACCCGGGCGCCGCGTTCAGCCTCTTCGGGACCCTTCCCGACCGCGTGCGGGTGCCCTTCTTCCACCTGGTCACCATCGGCGCGGTGGGGCTCATCCTCTTCTTCTTCCGCAAGCTCGATGCGTCCCGACCCGGCGAGAAGCTCACGGTGTGGGGGCTCTCGCTGGTGGTGGGAGGCGCGCTGGGGAACTACGTCGATCGGCTCGCGCGCGGCTTCGTGGTCGACTTCCTCGAAGCGCACTGGTTCCACCAGGCCTACTGGCCCGCCTTCAACATCGCCGACATGGCGATCGTCGTCGGCGTGGGGCTGACCTTCCTCGACGGCCTGCTCCACCGCGATCGCGCGACGACGCCGGTCAAGGCGTCCTCCTGAACCATGCTCCCCATCCTCTACCACTTCACCTTCGAGTCCGGCCTCTCCCGGGCGATCCTCTATCTGCTCGCCCTGGCGGCCCTCGGGTATGGCGGTTGGCTGGGTTGGAGCGGCACCCTGGGGACCTTCGACCCCAAGCGGGGCGTGCATCTCCCCCCGACGCGTTCGGCCCAGGCGCAGCGCGCGGTCCTCTACCTGGTGGTCGTGGCCGTCATGTTGAAGTTCGGGCTGGGCTACGTCCTGCCCCCGGACGCGGTCTTCGGCGGCAAGGGCGAGGGCCTCCCCCTGCACACCTACGGGCTGCTGATGGCCCTGGGCTTCTTCCTCGCGGTGAAGGTCGCCGGCGCACTCTCCGCCCGCGAGTGGGCGACGCTCGAGCCCACCCCGGCAGCGGTGCAGCAGTGGATCGACAGCGCGAACGCTGCCGTCCAGAAGAAGGCGCAGGCGCCGGCGCTCCCCGAGGCCGTGCGCCCCTACCGCCCCTTCATGACCCGCGCGCGGGATGGGCAGCTCTCCCTGCCGAGCGGCTTCAACCTCGAGGGGGCGCGCGCGAAGGATCGGGTCACCGATCTGGCCTTCTGGGCGCTGGTGGGCGGCATCGGTGGCTCGAAGCTGCTCTTCATCCTGGTCAACTGGCAGGACTACGCGGGTGAGGTGGGGGCGCTCATCGGTGGCCTCTTCACCTTCCGACTGGGCCAGGCGGTGGACGCGCTGGGGAACCTGGTCTCCGGCGGCCTCGTCTTCTACGGCGGCCTCATCGGCGCGGCGGTCCTCTCCTTCCTCTGGGCGCGCCGCAGCGGCCTCGACTTCCTGAGGGTCGCCGACGTCGCCATCCCCACCGTGAGCCTCGGGCAGGCCCTGGGCCGGTTGGGGTGCTTCTCCGCGGGTTGCTGTTGGGGCGGCACCACCCACGCCGGACATCCCCTGGCGGTGCAATTCCCGGGCATGGGCCAGACCCAGGACGTGCTGGGCAACCTGAGCCAGACCCCCTCCCTTGCCTGGTCCTCGATGTCCCGCGACGGGCGCTACGTGCTCGAGGCCACCGGTGAGGTCGTCCCCGCGGCGGGCGAGGGCGTGGTGCGCATGTCCGACTGGGTGATGAGCCACGGGCACACCCTGCCGGTGTACGCGACCCAGCTCATGGAGTCGCTCGGGCAGATTGCCCTCTTCGTGCTGCTCGTCACCGCGCGCCGGTGGCGTCGGTTCCACGGGATGATCTTCGGGATGTGGCTCATGGCCTACGCCATCCTCCGAAGCACGGTGGAGCTCTTCCGCGGCGACGTGGAGCGGGGCACCCTGCATGGGCTCATCGAGGCCGTCCCCCTCGAGGCCTGGTACAACATCTCCACCAGCCAGTTCATCTCACTGGCGCTCTTCGGCTTTGGGGCGGCGCTGCTCTGGACCCGCTGGAACGCGATCCGTCCGCTGGACGCGCAGCACCCGCCCGCGCAGACACCTGCAGCCAAGGCGGACGCGGCCTGAGCCCGACCGCGCTCCGGTGGAGACGCTGCGGCGGCCCGGTTGAAATCGATCAGGCCGCTCTGGGACACTTCTGAACATCCATGGCGATCGACGCGAGCAGTGGGCGGATGCAGGACACGGCAGGCGCGCTCGCGGAGTGTGCCGCTCTCGAGGTCGAGCTCGCCGAGCTGCGTGCCGCCTACGAACAGTACTTCTCCGGCATCGAGCGCATCGCCCCGCTCAAGCGGCACGAGGCGTTGAAGAAGCGGTTCAAGAAGCTCAAGAGCAGCTTCATCCGCCAGACCGCGACCAAGTTCCGCATCAACTCCCTGCACGCGAAGTACCTGACCTACGAGCGGCAGTGGGAGAAGATCCTCCAGCAGCGTGAGGACGGCACCTACCGCCCCGATCTCGAGCGTGCCCGACGCCGCGCCCAACGGCTTCAGGGCGCGGGTGCCACGCGGGAGGGACGCAAGGACGGCCCCAGCCGTGAGGCCCTCGAACTCGACATCACCGAGGACGTCTCCCTCGATGACTTCGACTTCAGCGAGTTCGATGCGCCCCCCGCCTCCCCTTCGGCACCGACACCGGCTGCGGCCCCGGTCGAGGACGAGTTCGACGCGCTGCTCTCCTCGCTCACCGAAGCGCCGACGCCCGCGCCACCGCCTCGCGCGGTGAAGACCCCTCCACCCACCTCCGCTGCGACTGCGGCCTCCGGGTCCCACCCTGCGGTGCCATCCGCCGCGCAGAGGGCAGCGGCGCCCACGCAGGCGTCGGGCGCCGGGCCCGCCGGCGGAGCGACGACGCCGGGCCTGCGTCCCGGAACGGGCGGAGGTGGCGGAACCGTCCCTGCACGACCGGTGACCGGCGGCGTCCCGGCAGTCGGAAGCGCGGCCCGTCCGGCGGCTCCCGCCAGAGCTTCCACCCCGACCGGGACGTCCTCCGCACCGCGCCCGGTCTCGACCCCCGCCACCGGCGTTTCGGACGCCAAGCTGCGCGCGGTCTACGACGCCTACGTGACCGCCAAACGCCGCTGCAACGAGGACGTCTCGAAGCTGAGTTTCGAGCGCGTGGCCTCTCAGCTCCGTCAGGAAGTGGGCGCGGTCACCCAGCGCTCGGGAGCAAAGTCGGTGGAATTCAAGGTCGTCATCAAGGACGGCCGCGCCGAGCTGCGCACGCTGCCCAAGGATTGAGCGCAGCTCACGACGCAGCGCTCGAGGACCTCAGCGCTTGAGGACCTGCTCCCGCTTTCGGGCGAGCCAGGCTCTCGCGCTTGCTTCGTCCGCGGTACTGGTACCGTCCACGCCCAGCCCCACCAGCTTGAGCGCGGTGAAGAGCAGGACCGCTGCGGCGCGGAAGGTCGGTGAGCCCCCGAAGGTCACCACGTAGGCGGAAGGGCCCGTCAGGCCACGTGCGCGATCGAAGGCGCGGCGGGCAGCGGGGGTGATCGAGGTGGACTCACTGTTGTCCGCAATGACGAAGGGCGCCTCGACCCGGGGATTCAATTCATCGAAGAGCTCGAGGATGCGCAGCGCGTGGGCTTCGTCGAGGACACCCACCTGCTTCAGCACGAAGAAACCCGTGTCCGGCTCGTAGCGCAGCGTGTGCGGCCCGATCTGATGCGTCGTGGTGGCGTCCATGGGCTCCTTGGCCGGTCCCCGAGGGGGCAGCCTGTCCATGATTCCCCCTTCGTGTGTTCGCCTCAAGCCATTGGATGCGACTGAAGGACGAGGACAGCGGCCGAGGGGTCGCGCTGGAGCCCGGAGATTTGGAAAGGTCGGCCATTCCCCAGCTTCCGAGGAGGGTCGGATGACCCAGGTGAACCCACGCTTCGTGTTGCTCCTGCTGGCCCTGGCCGGCTTGGCGTTGAACGGCTGTGAGCCCGGGACGCAGCCGGGTCCCGGAGACTCCGGCCCGGACACCGGGACGGACGGCGGAGACCACGGAGGAGACGGTGGGGACACGGAGCCGGAGCTGACCGAGCCCCGCGGTGCCGAGGCCTCCCTGCAGATCCAGGTGGTGCGGGACGTGATCGAGGAAGACGCGACGCTGGATCCCCCGCTCCCGGTCGAAGGCGTTGCGGTGACCTATGTGCGCCCGCAGCTCGGCGAGGACCCGGCGGGGTTCTTCGTGCAGGGCGAGGCAGAAGGGCCGGCCCTCTTCGTCGCGGTCGATCCCTCGAGCCTGGAGCCGTCTCCACAGGTGGGGGACCTGGTCAGCTTCCGCGTGGAGTCCACCACCGTCGTGAACCACCAGCATCGGGTGACCGGCGTCGGTGACTTCACGCTGCGCGGCACCGGCTATGACGTCACGGAGCTTGTACAGGACGTGAGTGGCGCGACGGATCTGGTCACCGGGTTGGACGGCTACGAGAGCGAGCTGTTGGCGGTCGAGGCGAGGGTCGAGGGCGCGCTCGAGCCGTGCGGTGCCTCCAGCGTCTGTGCTGACATCGCCACGGAAGGAGTCCCGGGCGGCGAGGAAGGGCTGCGCTTCCGGATTCCGGAGGCGTTGGTGGCGGAGGTGGGGCTGCGTCCGGGCTGCACCGTGGCTGTCGGTCCCACCCCGCTCTGGCGCTTCGAGGGCGCCGCCCAGGTGTCCGCATGGGTCGCGGGGGATGTGGACGTCTTCGCCTGCGCCGCCTTTGAGGTGCGCTCGGCCATCGCCACCGGGCCCTCGACCATCACCGTCCGCTTCTCCGCCGCCGTCGCACCGGCGACGGTGACGGCGGCGGCGTTCACCGCCTCCGGTGGGCTCACGATCCTGAATGCGGTCGTGGACGGCGACACGGTGACGTTGACCACGTCCGCGCAGACGCCGGACGCGGTCTATTCGCTGCACATCGACGAGACGCTCACCGACGTCGATGGCAACGCGATCGCGGCCGACACCACGGTCGAGGTCCCGGCGTTCCGGACCGCGGCGGGCGTGCTCGTGAACGAGGCAGAGCTCCACGCCGCGGACGGCTGCGACCTGGTGGAGCTGCGGGTCGTCGCCCCGGGGCCCATGGGCGGCGTCGTACTGCGCGACCGCACCGCTACGCCCCTGATCGTGTTTCCGGAGGGCTTCTTCGTGCAGAAGAACGACCTCATCGTGGTGCACCTGAACCGGGACGCGGCCGCGTGCAACGGAGGCGGCGTCCCGGAGAATGAGCTCGAGGGGCCGGACACGGTGAACCACCCCTCGAACCTCCCAGGCGCCTACGACTTCTGGGCGGAGCGTGGCGACGTCGATGGCACGAGCAACGTGCTGTTCCTGCTGGATGGGGAGGGGGACTATCTCGACTTCGTGGCGTTCGTGGCCGCGTCCGGGACCATCTCGGGCCCGCACCTGGACGCTGCGAACAGCGCGGGCCAGGCGGGCGAATGGCCCCTGCCGCCGGCCGGCTTCTACGGCACCAGCGACTTCCGGACGTACGCGGTCGGGTACGAGGTGCCTCCGGCGGTGGTGGGGACGCTTCAGCGGCTCAACGACGCCGACACCCACAACAAGACCGGGTGGGGGCAGGCATCAGCGAGCTTCGGGGCCCTGAATGGGGGACAGACCCTCTTTCCCTGATCCCCGTGGCGTCGGCGTGAGGGACGTTCCGCTTCGCGCCGGCGCAGTTCAGGGGAGGGGATGTAGGTGGTGAGGCACCCCGTTCGGCACCTCTTTCCAGGGGCGCCGGAGCGGATCCGGTCCCGATGGTGACAAATGGGGAACGGGGTGATTGAGGGGGTCGCGAGCGGCCCCGTGATCTGGGAGGGTCCGCCGCATTCACCCCCCTAGGAGTCCCCCATGACCTTGCTCCATTTCAGAACTGCGCTGCTCGCGCTGTCCGTCGCAGCGTTGGCGCTGACGGGCTGCCCGGGCCCCGATGATGAAGATCCTCTTCCCGATGCCGGCGAGGACTCTGGCGATAACGGCGACAG
>Ga0079224_100005643_pt1 | contig 16464 bp, 11 predicted proteins | sample Stecom2015_FD_80414 | JGI IMG/M metagenome (GOLD analysis project Ga0079224, IMG submission 80414) | Agricultural soil microbial communities from Utah to study Nitrogen management - Steer compost 2015 | ecosystem: Environmental > Terrestrial > Soil > Agricultural land | place: USA: Utah... | reverse complement strand
CGCCGCCGTCCGCCGGCGCCTGACCGAGGACCCGCACCTGGTGGATTCCCGGAAGTATCTCCGGGCCGGCCGGGAGGCGCTGACGGCCGAGGCGATCGCCGTCATCCGCCTGGTGACGACGGCCGCCCGTCCGGCCGGGCCGGGCGCGCCACGATGACCTCGACCTCGGCAGCGGCCAGGGCGTCCGCGAGATCCGCTTCGGGCTCGGCGTCGGTGACGATGGTGGAGATCTCCTCGAGGGAGCAGATCCGCGCGAAGGTCGAGCGGCCGAGCTTCGAGCCGTCCGCCACCACGACGACGCGGCGGGCCGTGGTGACCAGGTCGCGGTTGACGGCGGCCTCGCCCTCGTCGGGTGTGGTCGCCCCGTAGCGGGCGTCCAGGCCGTCGACGCCGATCATCGCCCAGTCCAGGGCCAGGCCGGCCATCGTGGCCCCGGCCATGGGTCCGACCAGCTCGAAGGTCTGCGGGCGTGCGACGCCACCGGTCACCACCAGTTTCACGTGCGGCCGGATGGCCAGCTCGTAGGCGATGTTCAAGGCGTTGGTGACCACCGTGACCCCATGGCCCCGGTCCGCGGACATCCGCGGGTCCGCCCCGAGGGCGCGGGCGACCTGCGTCGTCGTCGTGCCGCCGGTCAGCCCGACCACCTCGCCGGGGGCGACCAGTTGCGCCGCCCGCTCCGCGATGGCGACCTTCGCCCGCGCGTGGCGAGCGATCTTGTACTGCAGCGGCAGCTCATAGGCACTTCCCGCCGCGACGGCGCCTCCGTGGGTCCTGGTGACGAGCCGTTGCCGCGCCAGGAGGTCGAGGTCGCGCCGCGCCGTCGCTGCCGAGACCGCGAACCGCCGGACGATCGCGTCGATGCTCAGATGCCCCTCAGCGCCGAGTGCGTCGAGGATCGCGTTCAGCCGTTGCTGCTGGCGCATCGCACCGCTTCCTTTCGCCGGTCCCCTCGGGATCCTCCCAGGTCGGGCGGCACGCCCCGAAACCTGAGACGCCGGGCGCCATCCGCCGCCGGCGGGCACGGGAACGCCTACGGTGGAACCATGGCCGAGGTTCAGATCACGACCCCGCGTGGCGTCACGTTGGCGGGCACGTTCGAGCCTGGCCCGGCGACCTCGGCGGTCCTGTTCGCGCACGGGTTCCTCTCGGACCGGCACTCCTCGGGCCGGTTCGACGTCCTCGCCGCCGCGTACCGCGAGGCCGGCCACGCGACGTTGCAGATCGACTTCTCCGGCTGCGGCGCGTCCGGCGACGACGTCGTCACGGCGGCGGGCGAGGTCGAGGACCTGCGGTCCGCATCGGCCTGGCTGGCCGAGCAGGGCTTCGAGCAGCAGATCCTGCACGCCCATTCCTTCGGCACCCTGGCGGCGCTGCGGTCCAGTCCTCGCGACGTCGTCACCATGGTGCTGACCGGGCCGCTGCTCGGCCCGATGTCGTACCCGTGGGAGGACATCTTCTCCGCCGACCAGCTCGACGACCTGGAGACCCACGGTTACGCCCGCATCCCGGACGACAACGAGGGCGCGGCCCGCGAGTACGCCGTCATCTCCAAACAGACGTTGGCCGACTACTCCCTCATCGATCCGGCCGAGCTCGTCGGCGCGGTCGAGGTGCCCGTGCTCCTCGTGCACGGTGAGTCCGATGACGACGGCACCGACCTCGTCGAACTCTCCCGGGAGGCGCTGCCCCTGCTACCGGCCGGCACACGGCTCGAGGTCGTGGACGGTGCCGGGCACGGGATGAAGGCCCGACTCGACGTCGTCACCGACCTCGCGCTGAGCTGGGTCGAGGAGCAGCTCACCCGCGCGGCGTGAGCCGGAGCTGCCACGCTCCCTCGACCGCGGCGACCTGGAAGCCCATGCGGATGTTGATGGCGAGCATGTGCTCGTTCTCGCCCGCGTTCCACGTGTGAATCCGCCGCACCTGCGGGAAGCGGTCGGCGAGTTGCTCGACGTTCGCGGCCTTGACGAGTAGTCCGAGGCGATTGCCCCGGTGCTCGGCGCGCACCAGCGTGTTCTCCTGGTAGGCGACCTCGGGCTTGTCACGCGGGAGGACCACGAAGGTGTATGCGGCCAGGACACCGGTGGGCACGTGCTCGGCGGCGGACAGCACCGTCTGCATCCCGCGGAGCTCGCGGCGGTCGTCGTAGTCGCTGACGCGCCCGGCGTCCCAGGACTCCTCCTGCATGTCGAGGTCGGCCATCGGGACATCCGTGCTCATGCGGCGGTTGAGCTCGGCCATCTCCTCGAGCCAGCGCTCGGGCGTGCGGCCCAACCACTGCACGAGCCGATAGTCCTGACCGGCCACGCTCTGCGCCTCGAGTCGCCACGCCTGCAGGGTCTGCGGGTCGATCGGCAGCCGGAGGGTGGATTGCCGCTCGGTCTGCTCGAGCGTGAAGCCGAGCCGGCGGGCGAAGATCGCGGCGGCGTCGGCGGCGCGGATGCGGCCCACGCCGGACTCGGCGTGGACGGCTTCCTCCGCCTCGGTGGCCTCCCCGCCGTGGGCGGACCAGCCGGCGACCGTGGTCCGTCCGTGCGAGAGCACATGTTCCTCGGCGGCGCGCCAGAGCTCACGGCCGATACCCCGGCGCCGGTGGGCCGCCCGGACCCCGATCCACAGCTCGGCGAAGTGGGTGTTGTCGTCCATGGGCAGATCGAGCGAGGCGACGCCGAGGACCTGCGCGGGGTCGCTCGGTTGGTCGGTGACGTCGTCGGAGACGGCGATCAGGTGGATGTGCCGGGAGTGCCGCTGCGGCACAGCCGCGGCCACGAGCCGCTCCGGCGGATCCGCGAGGTCCTCGTGGCCGACCGTCTCGCGCCCGTGCTCGGCCTCGATCTCGCTGATGGCGAGATACGCCGGCGTGGGCGTGACGTCGGCAGCGGCCGGGGCCGGGACCTCGACGATGCGGTAGGCGTTCATGATCCGAGCCTGGCAGCATCGCACCCCCGCCCGCACCGGCTTTTCCGGCCGGCCTGCCGGGGACCTCTCACCAGTCAGCGTCAGGTGGTCGGGCGGATGCGCACCACGAGTCCGCGGTGGTCGCTGTCGCCGGCCTCGTCGACGCGCCCCTGTCCGACCTCGTAGGCTGCGGCGTCGACGAGCACGTGGTCGATCGGTGCGCCGACGAGCTGCGGAAGATTCGACGGCCACGTCGCGATCCCGCCGATGCCCGCCTCGACGGAGGCGTCGACGCATCGCCCCAGGTCCCGCATGGGGGCGTGATCGAGCGTGGCGTTGAAGTCCCCCGCGACGACCACGCCGTCCGGCCCGCTCGACCCGCACAGCCCCATGATCGTCTCGAGATCGCCGAGCCACTCCTCGTGCTGGTCACGTACAGGGGCGGCGGCGTGCACGCCGACCACGACGGGCCCGACACCGGACGCGGGCTCCACGCGCAGCGCGCCGAGCGTGGTCTGCGCCGTCTCGTTGCGCACGTACTCGCCGAGGTTGGAGGAGACCAGGATGGCCGTGTGTCCGATGAACTCCGGACGCTCGTCCTCGCCGTCGTCCCCGCTACCGGGAACGCTGTCGCTCTGCTCCTCCGGCGCCCGGCGGGTGAAGATCTGGTAGGTCTCGTCCGCGCTGGCGAGGAAGGACGACGTCTGCTCGGCGAACTCGGGCCCGGCCTCCGGGAGCACGAGGACGTCCGCCCCCGACTGCTCGGCGAGGTTCGCCACCTCCTCGGAGGTGGTCCGCCCGCCTGCCGTGTTGTACGTGAGCAGCGTGATGGCGCCGTCCCCCTCCTCGGTCGGCCGTAGGCCGCGGTCCGGGCCGAGCTCGGCGGGATTCTCCAGGCCACGCGTCCACAGGTAACCGGCGTGGCCGACGCCGACGAGCACGAGGACGAGCGCAAGGGCCAGCGTGCGGTTCCCGCCACGGAAGCCGATCTTCCGGACCAACGCGACGATGAGGATGATGACGCCGACCAGGACGAACGCGCCGGCCGGCAAGGCACGCACGGCGATCGCCTGGCTGATCGGGAACCGGGTGCTCAGTTCCGCCCACGGCGGGACGAGGACGCCAATCCAGTCGGGGTTGAGCGTGAGCACGGCCGCGACGGACAGGATGAGCACGACGATCCAGCCCGCAATACGCACCGGGTCATTGAAGCATCTCCTCAGCGGCGCACGGCCACCGCGAGCACGAGCGAGGCGCTCAGATAGGCGGCGGCCATGACACCCGCCATGGCCACGACGGACCCGCCCAGCAGGCCGGAGAGCGGTGCGCCGGCAGCGGCGAGACCGAACTGGGAGGCGCCGATCAGGGCGGCAGAGCTACCGGCGTCGTGGGTCTGCCGCGCCAGCGCGATGCCCGGGATGGTGGGGATCATGACGCCGATGGCCCCGACGGTGGGGAGCAGCACCGCGACCATCGGCCACAGCCGGTCCGGCCCGGTGCCGATGGTCAGCGCGAGGACACCCATCGTGGTGGCACCCGCGAGCGCGACGGCGAGCGCACCGCCGGCGAGCCGGACCGGTTCGACGCGGCCCATGAGGAACCCGGCGATCTGCGTGCCGGTGGTGACCATGACGGCCCCGGCCCCGAAGAGCACGCCGTACTGCTGGGCCGAGAGGCCGTAGGTGTCCTGGAAGACGAAGGTGGAGGCAGTGATGTACGTGAACTGGCCGGCCATCGTCAGCCCAGCGACGACGACCAGGCCGCGGAACACCGGCTCGCGCAGCAACCCACCGTAGGTGGCCGCGGCCGTGGCGGCGCCACCGCGACGACGGCGTTCGGGCGGCAAGGTCTCCGGCAACGCCAGCAGGACGAGGACGAACAGGACGGCCGCGAGGGCGGCGAGAGCGACGAACAGCAGCCGCCAAGAGCCGATGAGCAGAAGCTGGGAACCCAGCGCCGGTGCGACCAGGGGTGCGATACCGACGACGAGCATGATCCGTGAGATGGTCCGGCCCACGGCCAGCCCCGCCGAGGTGTCCCGGGCGACGGCGAGGGCGATGACCATCCCGGCCGCCCCGAGGAAGCCGTGGAGTACCCGCAGACCGAGCAGCACCCAGATGCTACCGGCGGCCGCGATGCCGAGCGAGACAAGGGTGTACGCCCCGTAGGCGAGCAGCAGCGGGCGGCGCCGGCCCGTGGCGTCCGAGACGGACCCGAGCACGAGCTGGCCCACGGCGATGCCGACCAACGTCGCCGTCATCGTCAGCTGCACCTCGCCGTGGGAGGCGCCGAGCTCGTCGGCGATCGCCGGGAAGGCCGGGAGGTAGAGGTTGATCGTCAGTGGCCCGATGGCGGTCAGGGCGCCGAGGAGGACGACCAACGCACCGGGGGTGCGTCGATAGTCCTCACTCACGCGTCGAGCCTACGTCCGCGCCCCCCACCCCCCGCGAGTCGTCACTTCTGTGCTCACTCGTCATTCCTGTGCCGACTCGTCATTCCTGTGCCGACTCGTCAACGCTGTGCCGAACCGACGATCCTGGCTGTCACAGGCTTCGCGGTGGCCAGCTCGCGCCCTCGAGCGGGCGATCCGGAGGTGGTGACCCAGGAGCGGTGTCATCGCTGCCGTCGCCGCGCGGCGCCCGCACGAGGTGGGCGATGTAGACGATCAGAGCGAATCCCGAAGCGATCAGTACGAAGGACATGGCAGAAATCGTTCCGGTGATCACTATCTGCCACGAGTGGCCGGTTTGCCACGCTGCATCAATTTCCTGCCAACTTCTGGCACGATGCCGACATGAGTCGCGGAATCCGCAACGTCGTGGCGTTGGCCTTCGACGGCGTCGCCCCGTTCGAACTCGGGGTGGTGTGCGAGGCGTGGGGCATCGATCGCTCCGAGATGGGCCTGCCCGTCTTCGACTTCGCCGTCTGCGCACCGACCTCCAGCGTCCGCACCAACGCGGGATTCGACATCCAGACCCCGCACTCCCTCGACCGGGTCGCTGAGGCCGACCTCGTGGTCACGCCCGCCGCCGACGACGCCCTGCACGCCCCACCGGCGATCCTCGAGTGCCTCCGGGCCGCGCACGCGCGCGGGGCGTGGGTCATGTCCGTATGCTCCGGCGCGTTCACCCTCGGCGCCGCCGGCCTCCTCGACGGTCGCCGCTGCACGACGCACTGGCGCTACGCCGACGAGCTGGCGACCCGATTCCCCCAGGCGAGCGTCGAGCCGGACGTGCTCTACGTCGACGACGACGGGATCCTCACCAGCGCGGGCACCGCTGCCGGGCTCGACGCCAGTCTCTACCTCTGGCGCCGGGAGTTCGGCGCGGCCGCGGCGAGCCTGGTGGCCAGGCGGATGGTGGTGCCGCCCCAGCGCGACGGAGGCCAGGCGCAGTTCATCACCACACCGGTCCCGGATCAGGACGCCGAGACGCTCGGCCCGGTGCTGTCCTGGATCGTCGAACATCTCCAGGACGACCTGTCCGTGGACAGTCTGGCCGCGCGGTTCACCATGTCGCCGCGCACCTTCGCCCGCCGCTTCCGTGCCGAGACAGGCACCACGCCGCACGCGTGGATCACGGCCCAGCGCGTGCGGCGAGCGGAGCAGCTGCTCGAGGAGACCGACCTGTCCGTGGACCGCATCGCCGACGACGTCGGGTTCGGCAACGCGGCGACGCTACGGCACCACCTCGCGCGTTCCCGCGGCCTGAGCCCCCTGCAGTACCGGCGTCGCTTCCGGGCCGAGCCGGTACCGACAACGGGCTGAGGGCCGGATCGGACGGCGCGGCCGCAGAGGTGTCCTCAGCCCTGAGAGATATGCCGTGAAGCACGGGCGCCCCATCGGTGACAATGGAGCATCGTGAGTACGGACCGGGAGACTGCTGCGCCCTCGGCACGGCCCGGCCGGGGCAACCGCCGGCGAGGTGGGCGTGGCCGTCGCGGCGGTCCGCGGCGGGCGGAATTCCGGCCGTGGACCGAGGAGCAGCTGGCCGCTCGCCGGGCCGCCCGTCCCGCCATCTCCTATCCCGAGCAGCTGCCTGTCTCGGCGCGTCGGCAGGACATCGCGGACGCGATCCGCGATCACCAGGTGGTGATCGTCGCCGGGGAGACCGGATCGGGCAAGACGACGCAGATCCCGAAGATCTGCCTCGAGCTCGGCCGCGGGATCACCGGGACCATCGGCCACACGCAGCCGCGCCGGATCGCCGCGCGGACCGTGGCCGAACGCCTCTCCGAGGAGCTCGGTGTCGAGATGGGCGGCGCCGTCGGCTACCAGGTCCGGTTCACCGACGAGGTCTCGGACACCACGCTGGTCAAGCTGATGACCGACGGGATCCTACTCGCCGAGATCCAGCGCGACCCGCTGCTGCGCCGCTACGACACGATCGTCGTCGACGAGGCGCACGAACGCAGCCTCAACATCGACTTCATCCTCGGCTACCTGGCCCAGCTCCTGCCGCAGCGACCGGACCTCAAGGTCGTCATCACCTCGGCCACGATCGACTCCGAGCGGTTCGCCTCCCACTTCGGCACCCACGAGGGTGGACGGCCCGACGGCGCACTGGTCGAGCCGGCCCCGGTCGTCGAGGTTTCCGGCCGCACCTACCCGGTCGAGATCCGGTACCGACCACTCGCCCCGAACGACTCGCCCGAGGGGGAGGATCCGGCTGCCGACAGCGACCGGAATCGCCCTCTCGGTGACGGAGGTCAGGCCGTCGCGCCCGAGGAGCCGATCGACCAGATCACCGGCATCACCATGGCCGCCGACGAACTCATGGCCGAGGGCCCGGGCGACATCCTGGTCTTCCTCTCGGGTGAACGGGAGATCCGGGACACCCACGTCGCCCTCGCCGATCACCTGGGCGAGCGGTACCTCGCACCGGGAACGGCGAAGGGATCCGGACACCGACCCGACGCCGTCGAGGTCGTGCCGTTGTACGCACGGCTGTCCGCCGCCGAGCAGCACCGCGTCTTCGAGCGGCACACGACCCGCCGGATCGTGCTCGCCACCAACGTCGCAGAGACGTCGCTGACGGTGCCGGGCATCCGGTACGTCATCGACCCCGGCACCGCGCGCGTCTCCCGGTACTCCAACCGCACGAAGGTCCAGCGTCTGCCCATCGAGCCGATCTCGCAGGCCAGTGCCAATCAGCGTTCCGGGCGGTGCGGCCGCGTGGCCGACGGCATCGCGATCCGGCTCTACTCCGAGCAGGACTTCGCCGCCCGCCCCGAGTTCACCGAACCCGAGATCCTGCGTACCTCGTTGGCCAGCGTCATCCTCCAGATGGCGGCGCTCGGTCTGGGCGACGTCGCGGCGTTCCCGTTCGTGGACCCGCCGGACACCCGCGCCATCCGGGACGGCATCCAGCTGCTGCACGAGATCGGAGCCCTCGATCCCGAGGCCCGCGACCCGCGCAAGCGGCTGACCGGCGTCGGCCGCCAGCTCGCCCAGCTCCCCATCGACCCTCGGCTCGGCCGCATGCTGCTCGAGGCGCAGAAGAACGGCTGCGCCGCCGAGGTCATGGTCATCGTCGCGGCGCTGTCCACGCAGGACGTGCGCGAGCGCCCGGCGGACAAGCAGGCGCAGGCAGACCAGATGCACCGCCGCTTCACGGATCCGACGTCGGACTTCCTCGCCTACCTCAACCTCTGGCGGTACCTGCGCACCCAGCAACGGGACCTGTCCGGATCGGCGTTCCGGCGGCTGTGCCGCAACGAGTACCTGAACTACCTGCGGGTGCGCGAATGGCACGACGTCGTCGCGCAGCTGCGCCAGCTCGCGAAGCCGCTCGGGCTGTCGATGAAGCCGATCGCCCTGCCGCACGCCGATGACATCGCCGCGACCGCGGAGAAGACCCCGGACGGGCGGCCGGACACCGCACGGGCCGCGGTCGCCGTCGGGAAGTCCGCCGACGCCGCGAGCGCCGACGCGATCCACCAATCGCTGCTGGTCGGTCTGCTGTCGAACCTCGGCTCCTACGACGAGCGCCGCCGCGAGTACGCCGGCGCGCGCGGGACGCGGTTCGTCATCTGGCCGGGTTCCGGGCTGGCGAAGAAGACGCCGGCGTGGGTGATGGCCGCCGAGCTCGTCGAGACCTCGCGGCTGTTCGCCCGGACGGTCGCGCGCATCCAGCCCGAGTGGGTCGAGCCACTGGCCTCGCACCTCGTGAAGCGGAACTACTCCGAGCCGTACTGGTCGACCAAGCAGGGCGCGGCCATGGTCAAAGAAAAGGTCCTGCTCTACGGCATGACGCTGGTGGCCGACCGCTCGGTGCCGCTCGGGAGGCTCGGCGACCTCGTGCTCGGGGACGTCACCGCACGGGAGCTGGCGCGTGAGATGTTCATCCGCGAGGCGCTCGTCGGCGGCTCCTGGCGCACCCACCACGAGTTCTACGAGCGCAACCGCGAGCTGCTCGCCGAGGCGGAGCAGTACGAGAACCGGGCACGTCGTCGCGACCTCGTCATCGACGAAGACGGGTTGTTCGACTTCTACGACGAGCGCATCCCCGAGCACGTCACCTCGGCCCGCCATTTCGACTCCTGGTGGAAGAAGGCCCGCCGCGAGGATCCGGACCTGCTCACCTTCACCATGGACCTCCTGGTCCCGGGCGCCGGGGAGGTCACCGCCGAGGACTTCCCCGACACCTGGCGCCAAGGTGACCTCACGCTGCCACTGACCTACCAGTTCGAGCCCGGCACCCATGCCGACGGCGTGACGGTCCACGTTCCGGTCGAGGTGCTGGGGCGGCTGCGTCCGGACGGTTTCGACTGGATGGTGCCCGGCCTGGCCCTGGAACTGGCGACGGCGACCATCCGCCATTTCCCCAAGCCCACGCGTCGCCAGCTGGTCCCGGCGCCCGACGTCGCCCGCGAGGTGGTCACGCGACTGCCGCCGTGGGCCGAGGTCGCCCCCGCGCCGGAGGGCGCGCCGTCGTATCGGGAGGCGTTCACCGCCGCGGTGCGTCAGATCCGCGACGTCGACATCCCGGAGGGGGACTGGGAGCCCGACCGGCTGCCCGACCATCTACGCATGACCTTCCGGGTCCTCTCCCAGCGCGGTGCCGTGCTCTCCGAGGGCAAGGACCTCGTGGCGTTGCAGCGTGAGCTCGCGCCGCAGACGCAGCAGGCGGTGTCATCGGCCGTGCGCGGTGCGGTGGCGGCGGCGATGGAAGCGTCCGGTCACCTCGAGGGACGGGGAGGGCGCTCTGCGGGACGACAGCGCCCTGGCCAACCCTCGGCCCGGTCGTCGCGCGTGCCTGGCCCCACCAGCCCCGCTGCCGCACCCTCCCCGTCCCAGGTGGCCGGTCACTCGTCCGGCGCAACCACCTCCTCCGCGGCACTGCCGGAACAGGAGGAGCTGACGGCCTGGCCGGAGGTGCCGGACGGGGTGATCCCGCGGCAGGTGGAGTCCGCAGGTGCACACGGGCTGGTGGTCCGCGGCTACCCCGCGCTCGTCGAGATCCCGGCGAAGGGCGGCGCGGCGACGGTGGCGCTGCGGATCCTGGCCGACGCCGCGGAGCAGGCCCGGGCGCACCGGCTCGGCCTGCGGCGCCTGGTGCTCGGCGAGACCGCCCTGAACACCCAGCGGATCACCACCCGGTGGACCGGAACGGAGGCGCTGACGCTGGCGACGTCGCCGTACCGCGACACCGACGCGCTGGTGACGGACGTGCAACTGGCCGCGGTGACCGCGCTGGTGGATGAGTGGGTCTCCGGCCGGGGCCAGATCTGGGACGCCGCCGCCTACCGGGACATCCTGGTCCATGTGCGGGAGCAGCTCGAGGACCGGGTGCACCAGATCATCCGCCAGGTTGTCGCCACGCTCGAGGCCAAGCGCGAACTCGACGCGACCATCAAGGACGCCACCTCGATGCACCTGCTGAACACGCTCACCGATGTGAAAGACCAGGTCGCCCGGCTCGTCTACCCAGGTTTCGTCTCCCAGACGCCGGCGGCGCAGCTGGTCCATCTACCCCGGTACCTCAAGGCCGCACGCCGGCGGATCGAGCGGGCCCAGCAGAACGTGCACCAGGACGCGACGCTCGCGTGGACGATCGGCGAGCTCGAGGACGCCTACGAGGCCGCCGTGCAGGCCACCGATCGGCTGGCTCCCGATCCGGCCCGGCAGAACGCCCTCGACGACGTGCGCTGGATGATCGAGGAGCTGCGCGTCAGCTTCTTCGCCCAGCAGCTCGGCACCCCGATCAAGGTCTCCGAGAAGCGCATCCGCAAGGCCCTCGCCGCACTCTGACCGAGGCAGTTGCCCAGAACGTGCGTGGCTCGTCCCGATCTCGGGATCGACACAGGCCGAGTTCGCCCGCGAGATCGGCACGTCCAGGACGCGGCTGTCGACGTACGCCTCCGGTGCCGTCACGCCGTCGGCGGCCTTGCTGCTGCGCATGGAGCGAGCCGCGGACATGACTGACCACTCGACGCGCGAATGACCACTCGGCACGAAAGTGACCACTCGGCACACGGTTGACCACTCGGCACGCGAATGACCACTCGGCACATGATTGACGACTCGCGCTCATGGCGGAGGGGCAGGGGCGAGCGGCCGCAGCGGCTGAGCGCGCGGGCGGGGTCGGCGGGCGAGGCTCAGACCGGCCACGCTTCCCGGCGATACGCCGCGTCCCAGAACATCCACTCGAACTGGACCCCGCGGCGGAAGGACTCGTGCATCCGCGCCACGGTGCCCGGATCGGACTGCGCCGCAACCTCGTCGACGATCGCGCGGGCCTGCGCCGTCGAGGCGGCGAAGTCCGGGTCGCCGTAGGTGCCGATCCAGTCCGCGTACGGGTGTGCGGACAGGTCGCCGATGCGCTCCTTCAGGCGCGTACCGACATCGTCGTAGATCCAGAAGCACGGCAGGACGGCGGCCACCAGCACCGGATAGCTACCCGACGACGCGAGGGCAAGGACGTAGGAGGTGTACGCCGTCGTCGTCGGGCTCGGTTCGGCAGCCGTCAGATCGGCCACGTGCGCGCCGTGCAGCACCCGTTCGACCTCGACCGTGCGGGCAGCGCTGGTGGACCAGAACAGCAGGTGGTCCGACCGCGGCGCCTGGACGGCGCACGCTGCGAGTGACCGGCCGTACTCGGCCAGGTACAGCGCGTCCTGGGCGAGGTAGCCCGTGAAGACCTCGCGCGGCAGGGTGCCGGCCTCGAGCTCGCGCAGGAACGGCAGCTCGTCCACGGCGGCACGGATTGCGGCGGCGCGCTCCCACGCCTCGTCGGTGAAGGTCCGCCCCGCACCGGCGGAGACGGTCTCGGTGGCCGGCGTGGTCATCACTGCCTCCAGAACTCGTAGAAGTGGTGCACGGGCCCGGGCCCCCGGCCGATCTCCAGGTCGGCGCCGGCGCGCAGCGCCCCGGTCAGCCAGGACTTGGCGTCGGCCGCCGCGTCCCGCCAGCTCGTCCGACGCGGACGCAGGGCCGCGATCGCGGACGAGAGGGAGCATCCCGTGCCGTGCGTGTTCGGCGTCTCGACCCGGGATCGGACGAGGACCTCCTCACCGGCCTCGTCGACCCAGACGTCGGCGGTCTCGTCACCCCTCAGGTGGCCGCCCTTGAGCAGCACCCGTGCGGCGCCCAGCCGCTGGAGCGCACGGGCCTGGGCGCGCATGCCGTCGACGTCGTGGGCCTCCTCGCCGTCCAGCAGGACCGCCGCCTCCGGGACATTGGGCGTGACGACCGAGACGTGCGGCAGGAGGTCCCGGACTGCGCCGACGGCATCGTCGTCGAGCAACCGGGAACCGGCCGTGGAGACCATCACCGGATCGAGGACGACGGCGTGCCCGGGCCATCGGGCCAGGAAGTCGGTCACCGTCCGGACGGTCGCGGCCGAGGACAGCATCCCGATCTTGACGGCGTCGAGCGACACGTCGTCCACGAGCGTCTCGAGCTGCTCCCGGACGAACTCCGGCGGCACCGGGTGCACCCCGGTCACGCCCTGGGTGGACTGGGCGGTCAGGGCGGTCAGCACCGCGCAGCCGTAGGCGCCGAGCGCGGAGAAGGTCTTCAGGTCCGCCTGGATGCCGGCGCCGCCCGAGGGGTCGGATCCGGCGATGGTCAGCGTGACGGGGATCGCGGTCATGAGGCTCCTTCCCTCGCGGCGTCCCAGCGGTCGCGTAGCTCACGCGTGGCCGCCGCGGGTTCGTCGGCGGCACAGATCGCGCTGACGACGGCGGCACCGGCCACGCCGGTCGCCCGCACCTCGGCGATCCGCCCGGCGTCGATCCCGCCGATGGCGACGCACGGCCACGGGCTCGCGGCCACGACGTCGCGCAGCCGACCCGGGCCGCCCGGCGGGGCGTGCCCGGGCTTGGTCGACGTCGCCCAGACCGGCCCGACGCCGAGGTAGTCGAGGGCCTCGCCGTGCTCACGCGCGGCCTCGACCTGCCCGACGTCGTGCACGGACAGCCCCAGGAGTCGCGTCTCGCCGAGCAGGGCACGAGCCCGCGGGACGGACATGTCGCCCTGGCCGATGTGTGCGCCGTCCGCCCCGATCTCGCCGACGAGATCCACGCGGTCGTTGACCAGCAGCGGCACCCCGGTCCCGGCCAGCACGTCCCGGACGGCCCGCCCCAGGGCCACCAGCTCCCGGTCACCGGCGCCCGGATCCCGCAGCTGGACCATGGTGACCCCGGCCCGCACGGCCGCGGCCACGGTCTTCGGCACCCCCCGCTCGCCGCACATCCCGGTGTCGGTGACCAGGTACAGCGAGTAGTCCGGCGCTGGTCGCACGGACGTCATGAGAGGCGGACGCCGTCGGCGACGGCCGCAGGTTGGAGGCGGTCCAGTTCGTCGAGCAGCGCGACGGCGAAGCTGCCCGGTCCCCGGGCGGCGCGTTCGGCGGCTTCGGCCGCGAGTGTGAAGACCGCTGTCGCGGCCGTCGCGGCGACCACGCGGTCGGCGACGACGGCGGTGAACCCGGCCATGAGCGCGCCGAGGGCGCAGCCCGCACCGGTGACCTTGGTCAGCAGCGGACTGCCGTTGGACACCCGCACCACTCGCTCGCCGTCGGTGACGTGGTCCACCCGCCCGCTGACGGCGACGACGCAACCCAGTTCTTGAGCCAGCGCGGTGGCGGCGGGCATGGCGTCCTCGGCGGCGTCGACGCCTTCGACACCCTTTCCACCCGTGCCCCCGTCGAGGGCGAGGATCTCCGAGGCGTTCCCGCGGATGACGGCGGGCGCGTGGCGGCCGAGCAGGTCATGGGCGATGCGCGTCCGCCACGCCAGGGCACCTGCCCCGACGGGGTCGAGCACCCACGGCGTGCCGGCCTCGGCGGCGCCCGCCACCGCCTCGGTCATGGCGGCGGCGGTCTCCTCCTGGGGGGTGCCGACGTTGACGAGGACGCCGCCGGCCACGCCGGCGCACGCGCGGGCCTCCTGCGGGTTGTCGACCATCACCGGGCTGGCACCGGCGGCGAGCAGCGTGTTCGCGGTCCATTGGGCGACGACGACGTTGGTCAGGCACTGGACCAGCGGGGCGCCCTCCCGTAGCGCGGACAGGGCGGCTGCCAGACCGCCCGGATCAACGGTGTCGACGGGACTGGAGGGTGCAGACATCTGCGACGTTCCCTTCGCTAGTACGAACTAGATCAGGTTCAACGGGTGTGCTCTCAGCCGTGCCGGTGCACGGCACCCCGCGTCGTGGCCAGGGTACGCCCCCGCCGGTGGGTCGGCGCGCGTTCGGTCGGTGAGCGCGAGCGATCACCACCGAGGGCAAGCGCCCTCGCCGATGTCTCGGATGCTGGTCCCGGCCGGCCCGGCGGTCTCACATGCCGTCCCCGTCCTTCTCACGCGGCGGGATAAGAGGCAGCCTGCACCCTGTACCCGTCTGCGTACCGCGTGCGCGTGGGTACGAGTCCGTGACGAGACCGGAGAGGAGGCCCGGCCACATGCCCGAACCGACCGTGCTGTGGACGCCGCCGGAGTCGGCGTTCGAGGACTCGGCGATGGCGCGCTTCGCCCGTGCCCAGGGCCTCGACCCGCACCGCTACGACGAGCTGCACGCCTGGTCGGTCACCGACCGCGCCGGCTTCTGGTCCGCGCTGTGGGACTTCGCCGGCGTCGTCGGCGAGAAGGGTGACGTCATCGAGCAGCCCCCCGGGGCGACGGCGCACCAGGAGGAGCTGGCGTCCCTGCGCCACGGCCACATGTTCGGCACCCGCTTCTTCCCGCACGGGCGGTTGAACGTCACGGAGAACCTGTTGCGGGGCGACGGCGGCCGCCTCGCCGTCGTCGCGGCCGACGAGACGGGCGTCCACACTCGCCTGACGTTGGACCAGCTCCGCGGCCGGGTGGCGGCCGTCCAGGCCGGGCTGCGGGCTCGGGGCGTGCGCCGCGGCTCCGTCGTCGCCGGCATCATGCCGAACGACGTCGACAATCTCGCCGCGATGCTCGCCACCCTGAGCCTCGGCGCGGCCTGGGCCGGCTGCTCGCCCGACTTCGGGCCGGCGGGACTGCGGGACCGGATCGGGCAGGTCTCCCCCGCGCTCGTCATCTCGGCCGACAGCTACACCTACAACGGCAGGGCGTTCGACGTCGCCGCCAAGGCTCGTGAGGTCCTCGATGGTCTCGAGGCCCGCGCGGAGCTCGTCGTCACCGGTACTCCGCAGTGGCAGGAGGAGTTCTGCGACACCGGCGCGGAGCTCGTCCTCGAGCGGCACCCGTTCGACACCCCCGGGCTCATCATGTTCACCTCCGGGACCACCGGGCTGCCGAAGGCCATCGTGCACAGCGCGGGCGGCGTGCTCCTCCAGCACCTCAAGGAACACGTGCTGCACGGCGACGTCCGCCCGGGCGATGTGCACTCCTGGTTCACCTCGACCGGGTGGATGATGTACGGCTGGGTCGTCTCGGTGCTCGCGGCCGGCGCCGCCGTCGTCCTCATCGACGGCAACCCGGCCCCACGCAGGCCCGACGGGACACCGGACCGCGGGCACCTGTGGCGGCTGGCCGAGGACGCCGGGATCACGCACTTCGGCACCTCGCCCGCCTACCTCTCCGGCCTCACCGGTGCCGGCTACCGACCGGCCGAGCACCACGACCTGGGAACGCTCCGCTCCGTCCTCTCCGCCGGGGCGCCACTGAGCCCGGAGCAGTACGACTGGTTGTACGCCCACGTCAAGGCCGACATGATCGTGGCCTCGATCTGCGGCGGGACGGAGATCCACGGCTGCTTCCAGCTCGGCTCGCCGATCCATCCCGTCCGGCGCGGGGAGATCACCTGCCTCGCCCTCGGCCACGCCATGGCCGTCCTGGACGAGCGCGGCGCCCCGGTGGTCGGGGTCAAGGGCGAGCTGGTGTGCACCGAGCCGTTCCCCTCCATGCCGCTGACCTTCCTCGGCGAGGGAGGCCTGCGCCGCTACCACGACGCCTACTTCGCCGACCGCCCCGACATCTGGACCCACGGCGACCTCGCCGAGATCACCCCGCGCCGCTCGGTGGTCGTCTACGGCCGCAGCGACACGACGCTCAAGCCCCAGGGGGTGCGGATCGGCACCGCGGAGATCTACCGCGTGGTCGACCGCCGCCCGGAGATCGCCGACGCCGTCG
>Ga0079224_100005642_pt1 | contig 16464 bp, 16 predicted proteins | sample Stecom2015_FD_80414 | JGI IMG/M metagenome (GOLD analysis project Ga0079224, IMG submission 80414) | Agricultural soil microbial communities from Utah to study Nitrogen management - Steer compost 2015 | ecosystem: Environmental > Terrestrial > Soil > Agricultural land | place: USA: Utah... | reverse complement strand
GAGGGCGCCGCGGCGATGTCGGCGCGGCCGGGGGCGTCGGGGGTCTCCCGGGCGTGCTGGGCCATGGCGGGGGTGTCGGAGGGGGACGCCGCGGCGGCGGGCGCGAACAGCGTGCCGGCCGCGACGAGCACCGAGCTCAGAAAGAGGCTCAGCGTGGTGGAACGGGGGAGGCGGGGGATGCTTCGCATCGCCGTGATCTCCTTCCCAACCGGCCGCGGGACCGGGTGGGCCGGGCCGGCTGTACGAGCGGGGACGGGTGAGGATCTCGGGAACGGAACGCGTTTCCGTGGTCACGCGTCCGTACTGAGCATTGAGCCTCACCGGGGTCCGGGCGGGCAATGGGCCGCAGGGCTCAAAACCCTCGCGCCACCCGGGCCCCAGGACCCACCCGGCCTCCGCCGGTACGGCGGCCCACCTGCACGGGGCCCTAGGGCCCGGAGGGCTTGGAGCGCACCGGAGGACGGCGGGAAAAGGAGAGGCACCGCCGCTGCGGTGACCGGGGGCCGCGGCCGCCGCGGACCGCCGCACGGGCGATGATCTCGACGCCGCGGCCCTTTCCCGGCGTGTGGAAAGGGCCGCGGCGTCGAGATCATCGCGGGGGAGAGGCGGGAGGCCCGGAGCACACCTCATCCGCCCCTTTCCCGGCGGCGGTCCGAGGTGTCGTCCTCGTCCGGCCCGCTGCAGGAGGGGCCCCTTTCCCGGACCGGAGCAGGGGCGGCGACGTCGGGCTCGGCGGCGCCGGTTCTCCGCCCGCCCCTGAGCGGCCCGCCGGTTCCCCGTCGGCGGTCCCGTGTGCCGACCGGTCGAAGCGACGGCCGCTGGGGCGGCAGTCCCCCGGGGCGCCCGCCCGCGCCTCCCGCGGCACCGCCCGTCCGCCGTCGATCCGCCGACCGGCCCCGGAGCGCGGGCCTGCGGCGGTGAGCGGTCCCGGACCGGTCGGCGGGAAGCGGCGCCTCGCCCCTCAGCGGGCCGGCGGCGCGGGGGCACCGGAGGGGCTTCTCGGGCCGGCGGGGAGCCGGGCCGGCCGGGGAACAGGGAGGGAGGAGACGGGAGAGGCCCGGTGCCGGGGGCGTCCCGGCGCCGGGCGGGGCGTCAGCGGCCCAGCACCTCGCGGAGCGCGGCCAGCACCAGTTCGGCGCGGTCCGGGCGGGCGTTGTGCCCCATCAGCCCGATCCGCCACACCGTCGAGGCGTACTCCGCGACCCCGGCGCCGATCTCGATGCCGTACTCGTCCAGGAGCCGCCCGCGAACCTTGGCCGAGTCCACCCCGTCGGGCACCTTCACCGAGGTCAGCTGCGGCAGCCGGTGGCCCTTGGCGGCGAACAGCTCCAGGCCCATGTCCTCCAGCCCGTCCTGGAGGCGGGCGCCGGCGGCCCGGTGCCGGGCGGCGACCTCGGCCGTGCCCTCGGCGGTGATCCGCTCCAGCGCCGCGTCCAGGGCGGCGATCATGCCCACCGGCGCGGTGTGGTGGTAGGCGCGCCCGCCGGGGCCGCCGCGCACGTAGGCGCCGAGCAGCCCCAGGTCGATGTACCAGACCGGGGGCGTCTCCACCCGGCGCCGCCAGGCCCGCTCGGAGAAGGTGAACGGGGCCAGCCCCGGCGGCACCCCCAGGCACTTCTGGGTGCCGGAGTAGCCGATGTCGATGCCCCAGTCGTCCGCGGCGACCTCGGTGCCGCCGAGCGAGGTGACGCAGTCGGCGACCAGCAGCGTCTCCTCGGAGCGCTCGTGCACCGCGGCGCCCAGCGCGCCGATGTCGCTGAGCACGCCGGTGGAGGTCTCGGCGTGCACCGCCGCCACGATCGCCGGAGAGGGGTGGGCGTCCAGCACCCGCTGCACGTCGACCGGCTCGCCGAAGGCGTGCTCGACGGCGACCACCTCGGCGCCGTAGCGGGCGGCCACCTCGCTCATCCGCCGCCCGAACAGGCCGTTGACCGCGATCACCACGGTGTCGCCGGGGCGCACCGTGTTGGCGAACGCCGCCTCCATGCCCAGCGACCCGGTGCCGGACAGCGGCATGGTCAGCGGGTTGGCGGTGCCCCACACCGTGCGCAGCCGGTCGCAGACGCGGTCCAGTACCGAGATGAACTCCGGGTCCAGGTGCCCGAGGATCGGGGCGGACAGCCCGAGGACGGCCTCGGGGTAGGGGTTGCTCGGTCCGGGGCCCAGGAGGGTGCGGTCGCTCAAAGCCATGACGGCCACTCTAGGACCCGCGCGGGGCGGGCCGGGCCGCAGGGGCGCTCGAGCGGGGTGCGCCGGGTGTGGGGCTCGCGACACCTGCGCCGCGCCGCCCACCGGCGGGAATGCGCGCCCGGCGGCCCCGGTTGGGCCGGTGGTGGGAGGCGGCCGGGCCCGGCCGCCGCCAGTACGGACGAGCGGGAGGAGAGCGGTTCATGACGGTGCGGGAGGCCGAGCGCACGGCGGTGCGGGACGCGGAGCCGGTCGAGCGGTCGGTCGCGATGGGCGACCCCGCGGTCCGGCCGATGCTGGACGGGCTCGCCGAGGAGTACACCCGCCGCTACGGTGCGGAGGCCGCCGAGCGGGAGCTGGCCGCCTACCCCGACGCCGACTTCGCCGCGCCGCACGGCGGGGTGGTCCTGATCGAGCTGGGCGGCCGACCGGTGGCCGGCGGCGCGTTCCGCCGGCTGGACGGCGCCACCGCCGAGTTCAAGCGGATCTGGACCGACGCCGCGCACCGCAGGCGCGGGCTGGGCCGCCGGGCGATGGCCGCCCTGGAGGCCGCCGCCGCGCGCAGCGGCTACCGCCGCGCCTACCTCACCACCGGCCCGGAGCAGCCCGAGGCCGTGGCGCTGTACACCCGGCTGGGCTACGCGCTGTCGTCCGCCGAGGGGCTCGACGAGCGGGGCGGCCGCCGCTACTACGCGTTCAGCAAGGAGCTCGGGGGCGGCGCGGCGTCCTACGATGGACGCTAGGCCCTGCTCTGCGGACGCCCTGCGGACGGCCGCGGGGGCGCCGACCGCTCGACCCGATGCGCGGCGCCCGTTCCGGGGCGCGGCCGCAGGGGTGCGATCGGCGCCGAAGGCGCGGTCCCCGCGGCCGCGGGCCCGGAGCGACCCGTACGGCGGGGCCGAGAGCCGCCACAAGCGGCCGGCAGCGAACCGAGTGATCTTGGAGGCCGAGAGTGACCGAGCAGCAGCGCCCCGACGGGGGACGGGCCCAGGGCGGCGGAACCGACGAACCGGTGTTCCGGCCGCGCAAGAACGGGCAGGAGCAGTCGGTCTCCGAGGAGCTGTCGGCGTGGATGCGCACCGGCTGGGCCGACACCGAGAAGCGCGACGTGCGCCCGATCGAGCAGGCGCGGCACACCGCGCGCCGCCGCTCCGAGCTCAGCGCCCGGTTCCCCGGCGAGCGCCTGGTGGTCCCGGCCGGCGGCCTGAAGACCCGGTCCAACGACACCGAGTACCCGTTCCGCGCCGCCACCGACTACGTCTACCTCAGCGGGGACCAGTCCGACGACGGCTGCCTGGTGTTCGAGCCGCACGAGGGCGGCGGCCACGAGGTCACCGCCTACCTGCGGCCGCGCTCCAACCGGGAGAACGGCGAGTTCTGGCTGGACGGCCACGGAGAGCTGTGGAGCGGCCGGCGCAACAGCCTGGCCGAGTCCTCGGCGCTGCTCGGCCTGACCGTGCACGACGTGCGCGAGCTGCCGGCCCTGCTGGAGAAGGCGGCCGGCGGCGTGGCCACCCGCATCGTCCGCGGCCACGACGCCGCCCTGGAGCAGATCGTCGACGAGCTGCGCGGCGGCGCCACCGAGGAGAGCGCGGCGCGCGACGAGGAGCTGGCCGTCGCCCTGCACGACATGCGGCTGGTCAAGGACGACTGGGAGGTCGAGCAGCTGCAGAAGGCCGTGGACGCCACGGTGCGCGGCTTCAACGACGTGGTGGCGGTGCTGCCGCAGGCCAAGGCCACCTCGGAGCGGTACATCGAGGGCACCTTCTTCCTGCGCGCGCGGGTGGAGGGCAACGACGTCGGCTACGGCACCATCGCCGCCTCCGGGCCCAACGCCACCACCCTGCACTGGGTGCGCAACGACGGCCCGGTCCGCGAGGGCGACCTGCTGCTGCTGGACGCCGGGGTGGAGGGCACCGAACTCTACACCGCCGACGTCACCCGCACCCTGCCGGTGTCGGGCGCCTTCACCGAGGTGCAGCGGCGCGTCTACGACCTGGTGTACGCCTCCCAGGAGGCGGCCATCGCCTCGCTCGCGCCGGGGCGGCCGTTCCGCGAGTACCACAGGGTCGCCCAGCGGGTGCTGGCCGAGGGGCTGATCGAGTGGGGGCTGCTGGAGGGGCCGGTGGACCGGGTCGTCGAGCTGGGCCTGCAGCGCCGCTACACCCTGCACGGCACCGGGCACATGCTCGGCCTGGACGTGCACGACTGCGCCCGGGCCCGCACCGAGGAGCACCTCTACGGCGAGCTGCGCCCGGGCATGGTGCTCACCGTCGAGCCGGGCCTGTACTTCCAGCCCGACGACCTGACCGTCCCCGAGGAGCTGCGCGGCATCGGCGTGCGGATCGAGGACGACGTGCTGATCACCGAGGACGGCAGCCGGGTGATGTCGGCGGGCCTGCCGCGCGCCTCCGCCGACGTCGAGGCGTGGCTGGCCGAGCGGATGCCCAAGGCCTGACCCCGGTGCGGGGAGGGGCGGGCGGCGCGCGCGCCCGCCCCTCCCCGCGGTACAGCCCCACCCGCCCGCGGCACAGCGCTACCCCGTTGAGCCCCCGCTCTGCCCGCACCACAGCGCTACCCCGGGCTCAACGTCGCCGTGACAGCGGCGGGCCACCGCCTGGGGGTGGGCGCGGGGCCGGGGTAGGCGAGAAGGTGCGGCGAGACTTGGGCGCGGCGGGTGGAAGACCCCGGTCGACGACCTCAGGCGGCGGGGGAGTTGGGGTTGTACACGCCGGCCTCCTCCTGGCCGGTCAGGTCGCGGATGGCGGCCATCACCCGGTCGGTGACCTCCCGGCGGGCGCGGCCCGCCTTCAGGTGGTCGTAGCCGAAGGAGAAGTCCAGGGGGTCGCCGAAGCGGATCCGGATCCGCGCCAGGCGGGGCAGGCGGGCCCCGATCGGCTGGATGCGCTCGGTCCCGGTCAGCCCCACCGGGACGACCGGTGCGCCCGAGGTCAGCGCCAGGTGCGCCACCCCGGTGCGGCCCTTGTACAGCCGCCCGTCGGGGGAGCGGGTGCCCTCCGGGTAGATGACGAACACGCCGCCGTCCTTGAGCACCGACAACCCCAGGTCCAGGGAGTTCAGCGCGTCGCGGCCGCCGGTGCGGCGCACCGGGATCGCCCCCAGCGAGGTGACCAGGGTGCGGGAGACCCGGCCCTTGACGCCGCTCCCCTCGAAGTACTCGGCCTTGGCGAGGAACTGCATCGGGCGGGGCACCGCGAGCGGGAGGACCACGCTGTCGGAGAACGACAGGTGGTTGGCGGCCAGCAGCACCGGCCCGGAGGACGGGATGTTCTCCAGCCCCTCGATCACCGGCCGGTAGAGCGCGCGTCCCAGGGACGAGCACGTCCAGCGCAGCGCCGTGTAGAGCATGGGTCTCCCTTTCCCGCGGCCTGAGGGTCGAAGGAAGGGTATCCGCACCGCAGGCGGCCGGGGCCGGCCGGGCCGGTCAGCGGCGGTAGCGGAGCAGCACGGCGGTGCCGTCGAACACCCGCGACTCGGACAGCTCCAGCCCGAGCCGCCCGGGGTCGGCGAAGGCCCGCTTCCCGCCGCCCAGGGCGACCGGGTGGACGATCAGGCGGTACTCGTCGATCAGTCCCCGCTCGGTGAGGGCCGCCGCCAGCTCGGAGCCGCCGAACAGCACGATGTCCCCCTCCGCCTCCTTCTTCGCGGCGGCCAGCTCGTCCAGGTCGGCCAGTACCCGGGTGTTCCACTCGGCGCCCTGCAGCGTCCGGGAGACCACCAGCTTGGGCTTGGCCCGCCAGGCCGGGGCGAACGCCAGGTCGTGCGGGTCGTCGGAGAGCTCCTCGGCGCGCGGCCAGAACCCGGACATCATCTCCCAGACCACCCGCCCGTACAGGAACGCGCCGGCCTGCTCGCCCGCGGCGCGGGAGTACTCCGACAGCTCCGGTCCCACCGCCGGCCAGTCGAACTCGCCCTCGGGGCCCTCGATGAAGCCGTCGACCGACTGCTGTGCGAAGTAGACGATCTCGCCCATGTCCGTACTTCCTCTCTGCGGCACCGCCCGGTGCGGTGTACGGCCGCCCGTGCGGCCGCGGGGTTCTACGGAACTCATCGGCGGGTTCCGGGGCCGGGCGGCCGCCGCGAGCGGCGGGGATGCCCGGCCGAGGGAACCCTACTCCGCAGGGCCGACAAGTCCTCCGCCGCCTGAGGGGGCGGGCCGGCGGTCAGCCGGCCGGGCGCCAGTCGGCGTTGGCGCCGCAGATCACCAGGCACGGGTTCTCGCCGGGGACGCGCCCGGCCAGCCAGGCGGCGAGGGGGACGGCGGCGGGCTCCGCGGCGATGCGGAACTCCTCCCAGAGGCGGACCCGGGCGCCGCCGGCCCACCCGCCGCACACCCGGCTGTTCTCGGCCAGCGCGGCGACCAGCGGGGAGGACGGGTCGCCGAGTCGGGACAGGGCCTCCTCGGTGAGCATCTCCTCGACGGTCGGCGGCAGCGCCTCCATGATCGCCGCCTCGTCGTGGGTGCCGTCGAAGAGCCCTTCGACCCGGTCGGCGTAGGGGGCCCGGAAGACCTCGGAGGGGGCGCGGCAGACGTCGTGGCTCCAGTCGGAGACGACCAGCATCCGGGCCGGCCCGGAGGGGGCGCCGGTCCGGGCGGAGCCCGCCGAGGGCGGCCCCCCGCCCCGGCGCCGCGGCACCCGCTTCCGCGATGATGGGGGCGCGGATCGGTGCGGGTAGGAGGGGGAACGGGTGGGGATGGACTTCGGGGCGGCGCCGCTCATCGCCTTCGACGTGCTCGACCTGCTCGGCGCGTTCGCGTTCGGGCTGTCCGGGGCGCTGGTGGCGGTGCGGCGGGACTTCGACGTGGTGGGCATCGCGGTGCTGGCGTGCTGCACCGCGTTCGGCGGCGGGCTGATCCGCGATGTGCTCATCGGCGACATCCCGCCGGTGGCCTTCACCGACCTGCGCTACCTGGTGACGGCGCTGGTCGCCGCGCTGGTGGTCTTCCTGTGGCACCCGCCCGAGCGGGTGCGGCGGGTGCCGCTGACCCTGGTCGACGCGATGGGGCTGGGGCTGTACTGCGTCACCGGCGCGGTCAAGGCGGCCTCCTTCGGGCTGGGCCCGGTGCCGTCGGCGCTGATGGGGGTGACCACCGCGGTGGGCGGCGGCATGCTCCGCGACGTGCTGGCCGGACTGCAGCCCTCGGTGCTGCGGCGCGACTCCGAGCTGTACGCGCTGCCGGCGCTGGTCGGGGCAGGCGCGGCATCGCTGCTGTTCTACACCGGCGCCTACAACTGGTGGACCGGTGCACTGGCCGCGCTCGGCGCGATCGTCCTGCGTCTTCTCGCGGTCCGCTACCACTGGAGCGCCCCGCGCGCACTGCGCCGGCAGGGAGGGGAGTCCTGACCGGCCTTCGCGCAATTCCCGGCGGCCGGGCGCGCGATTCCCCCGGCGCGGCGGAGGGCGGAGCGGAAACGCCGGGCGATGCGGAAAAAACGGTGGCGATGCGGAACTCCGGCGCATTATGTTCTCCACCGTGAACATGACTCTGGGGGACGCCTTCAACCGCCGCAAGAAGCTCTCGGCCGATCTGCAGAACTGGATCAACCGGCTGCAGCTGGCCGGGGCCGAGCGGCGCAGCTACCGGACCGCCTCCCTGGAAGGGGAGGGGGCCTACCGGCCGGAGCCCGGCACGGAGAAGGCCACCAAGCGGGCCTACACCGTGCAGGAGTGCCGGGAGCGGATCGCCGCGATCCTCGCCGAGGACGAGGAGCTGGCGCTGCGCATCTCGCGCACCAACCAGCGGGCGCGCGCCGAGATCGAGGACCTCGACGGCCGGGTCCGGGTGCTGTCGGTGCCCGAGCTGCTGGTGCTCAAGGACGACACCATCCCCAAGCTGGAGCAGGCCGCCCGCGCGGTGCCGGTGCGCTCCGAGGACGCCGCCCCCTACGACGGCGGGGAGGACTGGATCCGCTACCGCACCGTCCGCCGGGTGGAGCGCAAGCGCGAGTCCTTCAGCGAGAACGGCCTCAAGATCGAGGAGCAGGAGCTGCTCGGCTACGACGTCGCGGAGATCACCGACTACGGCGTGCCGCGGCGCGGCCAGTGGGACGAGATCGACCGCATCGCCGAGTACGCCCAGCGGGTCAAGCAGGCGATCAACCGGGCCAACAAGACGGAGCTGGTCGAACTCGACTAGGCTCGCGAGGCAGCGGGGCCGGGGCACCGAAGTGTCGGTCGTAAAAGGTAGCGGCGTATCGCGCATTCGCGTCTATCCGCCTACCACACATCGAGCAGGTGTGTCCGTTGTACATGCGTAGTGCAGGAGCGTCGATAACGCTCCCGGTAACAGGCATCGAGTAGCAGGTCACCTGCAATGGGTAACACCAACTAGGGTTCCTGCACACCCTGGCCAGCCCCGGTTCCCGCCCTTTTCCGGAGCCCCGGAGCGATTCCGCCCCGGGGCTCCGATGCGCGCCCAGGCGATTTCCCGGCGTGCACCGGAGAACGTGCACCGGAGAAATCGCCCCCGGCCGGGAGCGTGGATTCCGGGGCCTTCCCGCCGATCCGCCCCCGCCCCTCTTCCCGCCGGTTCCGGCGCCGGGATCGACGGCGGCGCACCACCCGGACCGCCGTCTCCGCAGGTGAGCGGTGTTCATGCAGGTCATATCCGGTGGGTCGGCCGGGGCGAGGATCCTGCCGCCCGCTGCTGGAATGCCAAGTCGGTTCCGGTGCGCCGCCGCCCCGCCCCCGCGCAGGTCCTGCCGTCTCGACCTGCGCGGACGCGGTGCCGGGCGGACACCCGCCGCGGTGCGGGTTTGAGCGCGCCGGCACCGGGCCCGGCGCGCCCGCTCTGCCCCGCAGAGGGTCCCCGCCCAGGTCGGGGCGGGCGCCGGACGGTCCGCGGGGAGGGAGCCGTACCGGCCGCGCGGGCAACGGGCCGCCGCCGGGAACGGGCCCGGGCGGCCCGGATCCCCCGCCGATCCGGGCCGGACCCAACCCGGCGGAGTCCGGAGTGCGGGCCCCGGCCGCACCGAGGAGAGCGGGCCCGCGCCCCGGGATCCGGTCCGTCGCCAACCCGCGCCGCCCGCCGGACCGGGCTGCCCGGGCGGCCCCGGCCGCGGCATGCTCCTCGGCGCGGTCGAACGCATGTTCTGCTCGGGCCGCCCGCGCAGGGGACGCGGGAAGCGGTGCGAGCAGCCGGAGCGTCCGCCCGCGCCCCGCGGAGGGTCCGCGGGGCCGCGAGGAACGGAGTGACGCCGTGAAGCGATGGCGACGACGGGGAGCACCGGGCACCAGGGGCCCGCGCAGCGGGAAGGACACCCGATCACCCGAGGCGGCCCCGGAGGAGGCGGTCCCGGAGATGGCCGCCTCCCGGTACCGCATCCACGACGACCGGATGGCCGAGGCCACCCTGCCCGGCATGCTCGCCCGGGTCCCGGGGACGGCCGCCACCGCGCTGCGCTGGGCATGGCGGGCCTCGCCCCGCGACACCGCGGCGACACTGCTGCTGCACGCGGCCGCCGGGGTGTTCGGCGCGGTCGCGCTGATCGCGGTCGCCGGGGTGCTCGAAGAGCTGTTCAGCGCGGTGCCCACCGCCGACCGGGTCGCGGCGGCGCTGCCCGCCCTGCTCGCGCTCGCCGGGGCCGCGGTGGCGCGCGGCGCGCTGCAGGCGGCGGCCGGCTGGGCCCAGGCCCGGCTCAAACCGCAGGTGGAGCGGCGAGCCGAAGTCCACCTGTTCGACCTGACCGCCCGGATCGAACTGGAGAGCTTCGACGACTCCTCGTTCAACGACGCGATGTACCGGGCACGCGACCGGGGCCTTTACGAGGCGGGGCGGGTCATCGACGCCGCGGTGGAGGTGCTCTCCGCAGCGATCGGACTGGCCGCCGTCGCCGGGGTACTGGCGGTCCTGCACCCGGTGCTGCTGCCGCTGCTGGCGCTCACCGTGGCGCCGACGGGCTGGGCGGCGGTGCGCGCCGCGCGGATGCGCTACCGGCAGATGCGGGAGCTGACCAACGGCCGCCGCCGCAAGTGGACCCTGGGCGACCTGCTGGCCTCCCGCGACTCCGCGGCGGAGCTGCGCGCCTACACCATGGGGCGCTTCCTGCTGGAGGAGTACACCCGGCTGGCCGACCGGGAACGCGCGGCCATGCTGGCGGTCGCCCGCAGGCAGACCGCGGTGCGGGCGGTCGGCGACGCCGCCGGCGGCGCGGCCACCGCCGCCACCTACGCGGCGCTGGGCGCCCTGCTGCTGGCCGGCGGGATGCCGCTGGCCGTGGCGGGCACGGCGGTGCTGGCGATCCGGCAGGGGCAGGCGGCCCTGCAGACCCTGCTGTTCTCGGTCAACATGATGTACGAGTCGGGCCTGTACTTCACCGACTTCACCGAGTTCTGCGCGGCCGCCCGGCGCCGCCTGCCGCCGCCTCCGCCCGCCGGGGCCCGGCCCCCCGGCCCGCTGCGCGAGCTGGCCGTGCGCGGCGTCCACTTCTGCTATCCCACCGCGGAGGAGCCGGCGCTGCGCGGCGTCGACCTGCGGGTGCGGGCCGGCGAGATCGTCGCGCTGGTGGGCGAGAACGGGTCCGGCAAGACCACCCTGGCCCGGCTGATCTGCGGGCTGTACCGGGCCCAGCGGGGCGCGGTGGCCTGGAACGGCGCCGACGTCGCCGAGCTGCCCGGGGAGGCGCTGCGCCGCCGCATCGGCCTGATCGCCCAGGAGTACTGCCGGTGGCCGATGACCGCCGAACGCAATGTCGCGATGGACGCCGCCGCCGACCGGGCCCGGCTGTCCCGCGCGGCGCGGCAGAGCGGCGCCGACGCGGTGGTCGCCCGGCTGGCCCGGGGCTGGGACACCGTCCTTGACCCGCGGTTCGCCCAGGGCGCCGACCTCTCCGGCGGGCAGTGGCAGCGCATCGCCGGCGCGCGCGGGCTGTACCGCGACGCCGACCTGCTCATCGTCGACGAACCGACGGCGGCCCTGGACGCCCGCGCCGAGCACGCCTTCTTCGAGACGCTCCGCGAGCACGCGCGCGGGCGCACCGTCGTGCTCATCACGCACCGCCTGGCGTCGGTGCGGATGGCCGACCGGATCGTGGTGCTGGACCGCGGCCGGGTCGCCGAGCAGGGCGGCCACGCCGAGCTGATGGCGCGCGGCGGCCTCTACGCCGAGCTGTACCGGCTGCAGGCCGACGCCTACCGGGAGCGGGCGGCCTGACCGTCCCGGGCGGTGCGGCCGGCCCGCACCGCCCGGGCGGTTTCCTGGCCGATTCCTTGCCGAGGGGTGGCCCCGGATTTGGCCACCGGTGACGGGCGGTCCCGGAGACTGGCTGGTCGGATGCGATCCACACGGAAATCGCGGAAGCACAGGGGAGGGTTCCAGAAGTGACCACCACCCGAACGCCCGAACAGCGCGGCAGCCAGCCGTGGCTGCACCAGAAGGGCTCCGAGATCCAGCGGTTCGGCACGGTCCGGCAGTTCCCGGTCGGTCTCTCCTACGACGCCCGGATGTACTCCTGCCAGCGGCTCAACCAGGTGCTGGCCGACACCCAGATCCTGCACGCGCTGTACAAGAAGCACCACTGGCTGATGCGCGGGCACACCTTCTACCAGCTGCATCTGCTGATGGACAAGCACGCCGGGGAGCAGACCGCGATCATCGACGCGCTGGCCGAGCGGGTGCAGACGCTGGGCGGCGTCGCGATCGGCGACCCCCGGCACGTCGCCGAGGTCACCCGGGTGCCGCGCCCGCCGGACGGGGCCGAGGAGGTCCCGGCGATGCTCTCCCGGCTGCTGGAGGCGCACGAGATCATCCTGGTCGACGCGCACGAGGCGGCGCGCAAGGCCGACGAGCTGGGCGACGACGGCACCAACGACCTGCTGGTCTCCGACGTCATCCGCACCGGGGAACTGCAGGCCTGGTTCCTCGCCGAGCACCTGGTCGACACCCCGCTGGTGCGCACCTGAGCCGGTCGGCGGCGGGGCCGGTACGCGCCGGCCCCGCCCCCGTGTCGACCGGGGCCGGCGCGGGAATCGTGCCGGAAAGGGCATCGATCCGGCGGAGGCCGCCGCGGGGCGCGGAGGGGCGCCGAGCGGCCCGGGGGAGCGGCTGCTCCGCCGAGCAGGAGGGAAGCGGTATGCAGGCCACCGTGGGCGACCGGGTGAAGATCAACTCCCGGGTCGTCGGAATGAAGGAACAGACCGGAGAGATCGTCGAGGTGCGCGGCCCGGAGGGGGAGCCGCCCTACCTGGTCCGCTTCGAGGACGGCCATGAGGGGCTGATCTTCCCGGGACCGGATGCGCTGATCGTGCGGCAGCCCGGCCCGGTCGACTGAGCGGCGGCCGGGCGGTCGGCGGCCGCCGGGCCCGGGGAACGGGCGGCCGTCCGGCGGTGCGGCGCCGGCCGCCGCCCCGTTCCGGGACGCGGCCTCCCGCCGGCGCCGCCCAGCGGCGCCGGCCGGAAGCGGTGCCGCGGGCGGGCATACCCGCGCCGCGGCGATCAGGCCCGGGCGGAACCGGTCACGGCCCCGGCCAGGGCAGCGGCGCGCCGCGCTCCTCCTGTGGGCGGGGACCGAGGATGCGCCGGTCGCCGGCGGAGATGCGCAGGTCGTTGATGCTCGCCTCGCGGCGGCGCATCAGCCCGTCGGGGGCGAACTCCCACAGCTCGTTGCCGTAGCTGCGCCACCACCGGCCGCCGGCGTCCCGGCACTCGTACTGGAACCGGACCGCGATACGGTCCTCCCCGAAGGACCACAGCTCCTTGCGGAGCGCGTAGTCGAGTTCGCGCTCCCACTTGGCGGTCAGGAACGCCTCGATCTCCGCTCGGCCGCGGAGGAACCGGTCCCGGTTGCGCCAGAGCGAGTCGGGCGTGTAAGCGCGGGCGACGAGCGCCGGGTCGCGGGTGTTCCAGGCGTCCTCGGCGGCCTGGACCTTCGCGCGGGCGGCGGCCTCGTCGAACGGCGGCACGGGCGGGCGGGTCATGGGGCTCCTCAGGGGCGGGGCGGGCTCCCGGAACCGGTCGGGGCCGCTGCCCCGGCGGTTCCGGAACCGGACGGGAACGAGTGTGCCGCCGGGCGGGCGGAGCGCGCCATGTCCCGCAGGGACACGCACCCCACGGTTCGGGACACGCCGCGCCTTCCGTCCGGCCCCGTCGGGGTGCCCCCTCGGGGGCGTCCCCGATGCCCTGAGCCGCCGATCCGGCCGATGACCAGGACGGGTCCTTCCGATGGCGCCTCTGGCGGTACCGTTCCGCGCTCGGCCGCCCGGTCCCGCCCCCAGCGGCCTGCGCCCACCCCGGACCCTCACCGGGGCGGCGACTCAGAGCACTAGGCTTGCCGCCGTGCCGGACAGAACGATCGCGATCCTGGTCTACGACGGGGTCCGCCTGATGGACGCCACCGCGCCGCTGGAGGTCTTCGGAACCGCGGCCCGGTTCGGTGCGGACTACACCACGGTGCTCTGCTCCCCGGACGGGGAGCCGGTGGACGCCTGGCCGGGGGTGCGCCTGGTGCCGGCGGCGTCCGCCGCCGACGCCGCCGGCGCGCACACCGTCCTGGTGCCCGGCTCACCGGAGCTGCCGCTGAGCCCTTCCCCGGAAGGGGTCCTGGAGAGCGTCGGCGTGCTGGCCGGGAGGGCCGAGCGGGTGGGATCGGTGTGCACCGGCGCCTTCCTGCTGGGCCGCGCCGGGCTGCTGGAGGGGCGGCGCGCCACCACGCACTGGCGCCACGCCGAGGCGCTGGCCCGGGCGTTCCCCGAGGTCGGCGTGGAACCGGACGCCATCTACGTGGCCGACGGGCCGGTGATGACCTCGGCCGGGGTGACCGCGGGCATCGACCTGGCGCTCGCCATGGTCGAACGCGACCACGGCGCGGCGCTGGCCCGCGAGGTCGCCAGGGACCTGGTGGTCTTCCTGCAGCGGCCGGGCGGCCAGTCGCAGTTCTCGGTGCCCGCGCGAACGCCGCGGCCGCGCAGCGACGCGCTCCGCGCGGTGCTGGACGCGATCGCCGCCGACCCCGCGGCCGACCATTCGGTCGGGGCCCTGGCGGCCCGGGCCGGTACCAGTTCCCGGCACCTGACCCGGCTCTTCCGCGACCAGGTCGGCGCCACCCCCGCGGCGCACGTGGAGTCGGTCCGGGTCGAGGCGGCCCAGGCGCTGCTGGAGGCGGGCGAGACCGCGGCCTCCGCGGCCCGCCGCTCCGGCCTGGGCAGCGCCGAGTCGCTCCGCCGCGCGTTCCTCCGCCGCCTCGGCGTCACCCCGTCGGCCTACCGGTCCCGCTTCGCCACCGGGCCGGTGCCCTGAGCGCGGCCCCGGCCGCTCCGACCGTCGATCTCGGTGTCGTCGCCGTCTCGGAGCCGGTTGAAGACGCCGACAGCGCCGAGATCAACGCGAGGTCACCGCCCTCCGGCGACCCGCAGCACGGTGCCCGTGGTGTAGGAGGCCTCCGGGGACAGCAGCCAGGCGACCGCGGCGGCGATCTCGCCGGGCTCCCCGGCGCGGCGGAGCGGGATGGACGGCGCCATCCTGGCCGGCCGGCCGGGATCGCCCATCGCGGTGTGCAGGTCGGTGTCGACCAGTCCGGGGGCGACCGCGTTGACCCGGACCCCGTCCGGTCCGAGCTCCTTGGACAGGCCCAGGGTCAGCGTGTCGACGGCGGCCTTCGCCGCGGCGTAGTGCACGTACTCCCCGGGGCCGCCGAGGGTGGCGGCGCCGGAGGAGACGTTGACGATGGCGCCGGTGCCGAGCGCGGCCATGTCCCGGGCGGCCCGGCGGCAGCACAGCAGGCAGCCCACCAGGTTCACGTCGACCACCCGCCGCAGCACGCCCTCGGAGGCGTCGGCGAGCCGCCCGAGCGGGCCGGTGACCCCCGCGTTGTTCACCAGCCCGGTCACCGGGCCGAGCCGGTCGGCGGCGGTGTCGAACAGCCGGTCCACGTCGGCCGCGTCCGAGACGTCCGCGCGCACCGCGACGCAGCGCACCCCCGCCTCGCGCACCGCCCGCGCGGTCGACTCCGCGGCCTCGCGGTCGCTCGCATAGCCCAGCACCACGTCGTGCCCGCCGGCCGCCAGCCGCCGGGATACCGCGGCGCCGATGCCCCGGCCGCCGCCGGTGACGATGGTGACCGGGCGCGTCATGGGGCCTCCTGCGGGTCTGGGCGCACGGGTCGGACACCGAAGTCCTACCGCACCCGCCCGGGGCCCGGCTCGACGGGGTGTGTTCTTCCTCCCCGGCGACGGGCCGGCCGGGATCCGCGCGGGTCCCGGGGCGGGGCGCCGCGGTGGCCGATGACGGACGGTGCCCGGTGCGGAACCGGTGGTGTGCGGACGCCGTCGTTGCCACCGGCGCGGAACAGAGCCGAACGGAGAAATCCCCATGCACGGAGAGAAACGGAGGGGCTCGCTTCCGGAGCGCTGTTCCCCGCCGGGACGCTGCTCCTGGCCGGCTGCTCGACCCAGGTGGGCGGCGGGAGGACCAGGCCGGCCAGGAGGCCCTATAGGACGGCTTCGTCCAGGAGGGCGACGTCGGCAAGTGGGACACCCGCCTCAAGGCGCGCATCGAGGCCGCCGAGGCCGCCCGGCTGGAGGACCGGACCCGCACCACCGTCGAGTTCACCGGCTTAGAGGAGGAGCCGGTGGGCATCGAGGAGAGCGTCTTCTCCTCTCATGCCGCAGCGGCCGGCGACATCTCGCAGTTCCGCCTCATCGGCGCCGTCGGCCGACGCGCCTACGGCGTCTACACCGGTATCGGGAGCGGGCTCCCGCGCGACGAGCAGCGGCTGCCCGGGGCCGCCTACCGGATCGAGGTCTTCTCACCTCCGCTGGAGGAGGGGACGGACGCGGTCACCGTCCGGGCCCCGGGCGGCATCGGTGAGTTCGCCGGGGCGCCGCTCTCCGACGGGGAGCCGGAGAGCCACCCCTCCGAGTCGCCCGCGGGAAGCCCCGAGGAGGGAGGGGCGGTGTTCCCGGTACGACGGCGCCCCCCGAACCCCTGGAGGAGGTCTGGGACCTCTACCGGACCACGATCGGCGTGGTGCAGGGCCGCGAGATCGACCCGTTCACCTTCGGCGCCGGGCCCTTCGACACCTTCGCCGACGTCCCGATCGGGGACTGAGCCCGCCCCTCGGACGCCGGAGGGAGCACGGCGCGCAGGGACCAACGATGAGCAGGAAGGGTTCGATGCTGTCCGAAGGTGAGAGCGGCCGGCCCCGGCCGCCCTGGCGGCTCCGCGACGTCTACGACCTGCTGGAGCAGGTCCGGGCGCGTCCGCTGATGTGGTTGCGGAGCAGGTCCCTGCGGGAGCTGCGCACCCTGCTGACCGGCTAT
>Ga0079224_100005641_pt1 | contig 16464 bp, 12 predicted proteins | sample Stecom2015_FD_80414 | JGI IMG/M metagenome (GOLD analysis project Ga0079224, IMG submission 80414) | Agricultural soil microbial communities from Utah to study Nitrogen management - Steer compost 2015 | ecosystem: Environmental > Terrestrial > Soil > Agricultural land | place: USA: Utah... | reverse complement strand
TATGGTGAATGTGATAATGCCGTTCGACGCGGTTGAGGGGGTTATCGGAGCCAGACGTGGCGCAACAAACCTCCACCTCTTGGCATTCCATCGGGACGTCAGGCAGCGCTCGTCGCCGACCGACGATACCAATGCGACTTTGGCCGCGTTTATTCATCGGGCCAATGGTGGCTCGATTTATGTTCTGCCTGATCCCCTGGTGGAGGAGTTCGACAACACGGATTGTCATGAAGTGCGAATAGGCGAGGTCCGACTACCTTTCAACAACCGGTTCGTGAAATTCACACCGCCCTCACCTCTTGCACTTGAAGATGGAGCACTAGTGGACGGCTGTTATGTCGTGAAGCAAGGGGACGAATACCTGCTATCGCTCACTGCACGTCGGCAAGGCGTGGACTACAGTCGCTCTCTTTCGGTCGTGTGTCTCGACCCCCAATTTAGCATCCATCTTCCTGTGCCCGATGATCATGATTCAGGGCTCTGTATACCGGAGGCAGTGGAACTCGGCGTTAAAGAGTTTCTCGAAAAGAACGCCCCGCCAACTGACAATCATAGCCAATTGATAACGCGACCGGACGGGACGACAACATTTGTAGAAGACATCCGAGTGAAGAGCCGAGCCCACCGCATTTTAGTCTTCCACTCGCAGGAGCCGGTATTTCGCGCCTGCCTCAATATCATCGTTAACGCGATGTGTTTCATTTCTTTTCGGCCCGACGATATCGCAGAGGAATGGGACGGAGATCCGCCCGCTTGGGTGATCGATGCCCTGAACGATTCGCGAGACACACGCAGTGCCCGAGACCGCAAGAATCACGCGCAACGCGTCATGGGCACCGGAGATTTTGTCCGGATAAGAATCTGCGGAAGAGAACTATTTCCCGATCAGTCACGAGAGGAATCTCAAGGCGCACACGGCGTATCTCCACGTGCCCACTGGCGGCGTGGGCACTGGCGTAGGCAACGCCATGGCGTGGGACTGTCGCTTATTACTCCGCGCTGGATTCGCCCCACGGTTGTTAAACCGGATAACGGGACACTTGTGGAAACGCGGCTTTACGACGTGCAGCAAGACGCCGGACCAAGGGACAACGAGAGGAGCTGACGATCCAATCGTGAAAATCGGACAATCCCTGCCGCTAAATATTCGAGTAGAGTAAGCCAGGACGTGACAAGCGTGCCGTCGGAATGCTCTTCGGACCTGCAACCTCAGCCCGGTTGGCCGGACTCGACGTCGTAGAGCATCCGCCAGAGGCGATCCATTTCGCCGCGCTCGACGAGTTGCAGCGGTGTCGAACCATCGAAGGCCGGGTTGGGCTGGGTGAGCCAGCGACCGACTTGGGCGGGCTCGATCACGCGGGCGAGTCCGTCGAACAGGCGATCCATTTCGACCAAGGCCTTTTCCTGCTTGGCCGAAGGCGTCTCGCCCTGGCTCCACTTGGCGACCGAGCGGGCGGAAAACCCCGTCAGCCGAACCAACAGGGCCTGAGTGACGTGAAACTTGGTCCGGTAGTTTTTGAGCAGCCCGGCGTAGTCCTTGGCTCCCCGATGCTGGAAACGAAAGGCCGTGAACATACGGGTCCGGGTGCTCGGCTTGGCTTTCAAGGTGCTGGTCATTGTGCCTGCATATAAACCTGCAAAATTGCAGGTTTCAAGGTTTGATTGTCGAGGTCAGGCGGGCAAGTTCCTCGCCCTCGACGATGGTCAGGCGACCTTGGGCTGCGACCGGCGGAAAGATCACCACGTTGTTCGCCTTGCGCACGGCGGCCGAGCGGACGAGGAGTCCGGAGGCACCGCACGCCGCCGCCGCGCGGCCCAGTGCTTGCGAGAGGCTTTCCTGGCCGCCTTGCAGCAATTTCCGCCAATCCTCCGCCGCCAGTTCGGCGAGGGTGATGCCGAGTCGGCGGCGCACGGTGGGCACGGTAAGATCAAGCATCCGGGGCACATTGGCGTCGATGGCGACGACCAGACGCGGGGTCTTGGTGACGAGGCCGTAGTAGCGGTCGTTGGCCTTGGCTTCCTCCAAGGCGGCGGCATCGGTGGTGCTGCCATAGAGTGCGCGGAGCCCCGGCGGATTCCAGCGACCGCCGCGACGGCTGGCACCTTCGCCGGACAGGATGTCGGCCGCCGATGGGAATTGAAGCGTTTGAAATCGAAAGAAACAGCCGGTCCAGGGTTTCAACCAATCCGGATGCGCCGCGAGGCATTCGCGAAATGCGCGGTAGCGGGGATTGGGCGTGGGCGAGGGTAGTTTCACGTTGGGACGTCTTTCTGAGGGAGTCGTTGGAGCCGGGCATGGCAATGTCAAAGGTCCAGCCGGACGTGCGCCCAGACTTCGTTCCCGGTCGGCGCGCCGTCTGGCCGAACCGGCGTCACAACCAGACCTGCGACAACGCGTGATGGTCGCCGAGCACGACGCCGCCGGGCGCATACACGGTTTCGAAGCCGATGTCGGTTCCACAGCCATCGACGCGCAGCGCTTCCCATCTCGTGGAATACGACCACTCCAGCAAAAGCGCAGCGTTCCAAGTGATGCGCATGGGCCTATTTTGATTCACGACATGGAGGTCGAGGGAGCGCCGGGTGCCATCGGCGGTGCGAGGACGCTGGATGGTATAAACCTTGGTGCCCCTGCGCAGGACTTGCCGCAGTAATTTGCGGGCTTCGATCTGGTCGGGCGTGAGCACGGGTTTGCGACGGCAGGCGGTGGATGCGGATGCTTTCATAATGTTGTCGAGGTCGCGCAGCGCCGGGGGCCGGCACCTTGCCGGTGGATCTCCGCCTGCCCGATCTCCTCGCCGGCGGGCACGCCCAGGCAAAGGCCGGTCGCGCTTCTGCGCGGACGGCCGCAGTGGAGGCGTGCAGCGCACGACCTTGCCGGGCGTGGTAGGCTGGGAAAACGAGAGGGCTGCCCTCATTTTGCGGAGGTCCGCACGACTGCGTGGTCGCGCATATTCGCGTGGCCCGCACGGAGTCGCGGGTCGGTCGGAGCGAAGCCAGGCCGGGAGCCGGAGCGGTGGTGCCGGAGGCGCCCGCGCAGGCAGACGGCAGGCGAAGCGACGAACGCGCCCGTGTCTCCGTGCGTGTGCCATTTTGTGGCACCGCCCGGCAAGTCGCCGGGCCAATCGCGGAGCGCAGGGGAGCGTTGGCGCGGCGTCTTGCGAGGTCGGAAAATAGGGGCGGCGACCGGTGTGCGCCGTGCCCTGATTTCGCATGGAAAGCGCGCATCGTCGCGCCGTGGTTGACGGCGACCCCTTGGGTGAAGGCGCGTCACTTACGCCCGCTCAAACCTTACCGTTCACGGTAAGGGGAGCAGCGTGCCCCCTAAGGAAAACACTGGTGTGTTTTCGTAAGTGATCGCCGCGAAGTCGGTGATTTTTCCAGTCCATGTTGACGGCCAAGCCTCAGTTGAATCTGCAAAGTGCGCGGGAGTATTTCCGCGAGCATCTGCGCGTGGGTGATTATTACGCGGCCGGTCAGACGGTCGCTGGCGAGTGGTTCGGTGTCGGTGCCGGGAAGCTGGGGCTCAACGGCAAGGTCGGCGAAAAGACCTTCCTCGCGTTGTGCGAGGGGTCGCGGCCGGGAGCGCATGATCCGTTGACGGCGCGGAAGAACTCCCTGCGCAAAACCGCGACGGGAGTGACGGCGAACCGCCGGGTGTTTTACGACTTCACGTTCAGCCCGCCGAAGAGCGTTTCTGTGGTGGGGCTGTTTCAGGATGCCCGCATTTTGGCGCTGCATGATCGCGCGGTGCGGGTGGCGTTGGCCGAACTGGAGAAATTCGCCGAGACGCGGGTGCGTCGCTCCTGTGAAGATGCCGAACGGAGCACCGGTAACGTGGTCGCGGCGTTGTTTCGGCACGACACCAGTCGGGAACTCGATCCACACCTGCACACCCACTGCGTTCTGTTCAACGCGACCTTCGATCCGGTGGAGCAGCGGTGGAAGGCGCTTCAAGCCGGCGCGATGTATCGCGCGCAAAAATTCGCTGAAAACCTCTACTACCACGAATTCGCCAAGGGCCTGCGCGGGCTCGGCTACGAGATCGAAAACAACGCGCGCGATTTTGAAATCCGGCAGGTGCCGAAAACGGTCATTGACCGGTTTTCGAAACGGCATCGGCAAATCGACGAAGAGACCCGCAAAGAGATCGAGCGCGGGGGACTTCGCGGCAACGCCAAGGCGCTGCGCCGGCAGATCGCGGAGTCGCGCAGAAAACGAAAAATGAAGGGATCGACCGCCGATCAATTGCGTCCGTCGTGGAGCCACCAAATGACCTCCGCTGAACGTGCCGCATTGTTCGCGCTGAGGCCGAGCAAACACGGACGCCGGTCGTCTGCCGACGTGCCTGCGGTGGTGGCGTGGGCGGACGAACACCTGTTTGCCCGCAAGTCGGTCATCCATGAGCACGAGTTGCTCGCCACCTCACTGGGGCGCGGTCGTGGCGAAAACTTCGATGTCGCGGCCCTGCGTGCGGCCATCGACCAACGCGGCTACATCCGTCGTGAGGACCAAGGAAAACTCACCGCGCACGACGTCCTGCATCGTGAGCTGGAGATTGTCTTGGCGGCCAAGCAGGGCAGGGCGGCCCACGAACCTCTGGTGAGGGAATGCTCCCTGTCGGCACAACTTTCCTCCGAACAGAGGAAAGCCGTGGAGCGCATTTTCGGAAGCCGTGGTTTCATCACCCTGTTTCGAGGAGGGGCGGGCACGGGAAAGAGCTTCACGCTCAAGGAGGTTGAACGCGGCCTGTCCTCCGCCGGCCATCCGGTCGTCGTGCTGGCTCCGCAACGCCAGCAGGCGCGCGACCTGCAACAAGACGGACTGCCGGCTCAAACGCTGGCCCAGCTGCTGACGACCAAGAATCTCCCGCCCAAGGCTATCGTCCTGCTCGATGAGGCTGGTCAAGTCGGCGGTCGTGACCTGCACACGTTGGTCAAGCTGGTGCAGGGCAGGGGAGGGCGGCTGATCCTTTCCGGCGACACGCGACAGCAAGGCGCGGTCACGGCCTCGGATGCGCTGCGGGCGATTGAGGACTACGCCGGACTTAAGCCCGCCGAGATTCTCACTATTCGTCGGCAAGATCCCAAACGCGCCAAGGACGCGGCCGAACGCCGTCACATCCGCGCCTACCGGGCGGCGGTGAAGTCCGCCGCCGCTGGCGAAATTGAAGACTCGTTTGATCGGCTGGACCACCTGGGTTGCGTGCGTGAGCATGATCCAGACGAACGGCACGCCCTGCTCGTTGAGGCCTATGCGTCCGCTGCCGGGCGCGGCGAGCAAACGCTGGCGGTGGCCCAGACCTGGGCGGAGGTGAACCTCGTAAACGACGCTATTCGGGACCACCTCAAGGCCGCCGGCACCCTGCGCCACGAGATCGCGGTGACCGCGTTTCAACCGCTCAACTGGGACGAAGCCCAGAAGCGCGATGCCCGCTTCTACCTTCCCGGTCATCACGCCGTGTTTTTGAAGCGCTACGGGCGCTTTGCCAAAGGTGACGTGTGCGAAATCGCCACCGCCAACGAACACGGACTTGTGCTCATGAAAAACGGCCGGCGTTCGACCATGTCTTATCGTTATGCGGATCGCATCACGGTCGCCGCCGCGTCCTCCATGCCGTTGGCACCCGGTGACCGGCTGCAACTCAAACTCAACGGCAGTTCCCGCGAAGGCCGGGCCTTCAACAACGGTGAACTCGTCACCGTGCATTCCGTCAAAGACGACGGTTTGCTGCGCGTCACTGATGCCGCCGGCACCATCAAGACGCTGGCCTCGTCGCAGCACGTTTTCACGCGGGGCTATGCGGTCACGTCCTATGCGTCCCAGGGGAAGACCGTGGACACCGTGCTGCTCTCCGACTCGGCCTGCCGTGCCGCCATCAACCGCAACGAATGGTATGTCGCCATTTCACGCGGCCGACGCCGGGTGTTGGTGTTCACCGAGGACAAGGCAGAGCTTCGCGCCAACATCCGTCGCTCCGGCGACCGCGAACTGGCCCTGTCGCTGAAGCCGGACGCCATCGTGCAAGCCGAGCGTCCGCACTTCACCAAAGTGATGCGTCAGGCGATGGCCGCCGCGACGCACATGCGCGTGCACCGCGCCGTCATGGAGCGTATCCAGCGCGTGCGACGCCACCGGAGGATGGTCCCATGAGTGGCTCGTTGAAGAACCTCGTCGCCGAACGCCGTGCGGCGGACGCGGCCTCGGTCGCGCACCAAGTCGCCGCATCGGCTGCGCAGATGCCGGCTCTGCTGGTCCACAAGTGGGACCATCGCAGCTGGGTGCTGCCGTGGGCGTATTTCCTCGGCGCGCAGCACGAGATCATGGATGAGGGCGAACTGCTCACGCTCTCGTTCACCTTCCGCGAAGTCGTTGTGCAGGGCAGCAACCTCGGAGCACTTCTCGATGACATCGCGGCTTACCGTCTCGAATCACTCCGCGAACTTCCGGACAAATATCACGAGATGGCAGATCAGGCCGGTCCGGTCATCCAGCGTATTTTGGTGAATTCGGCAGGTCAATCCGGCTAATTTCTGCAGAAGCACTACGAAAGAACGGCCAGCAATTAAGGTCCGGTAATCCAAGGGTCTCCTGTTCGAAATCGCCTTTCTGGTTTGACGCATTCATCGCAACAAGATCGGAACGAACATCCACCAGCCGTTGATCGCTAAGCAATCGCGGCAATAGCGCCCGATCATATTCGGTAAGGCGCTCTTTTCCCGGCCGATGACACATGAGAAATGGTCGAACTTGAAGTTGGGTTTTTTCGCGTAGCTTCGCGAGAATATGGTAGCCAGCCGGATCGGTATCTCCGAAGTGAAACACAGGAATGTCGCAGGGAAGCAATTGAAGCAATCGAACGAGTGCTTTGGTCGGAAAGGAGCACCCCGCCAATAGCGTTGACTCATCAACGTTCGTTGAGACCAGCCTCCTCAACGTCGTCTTCGTGTTCTCCACCGTAAGAACGCGCAAAGCGGGGGTAGTGGCGCGTTCAGCACGCTCCAGATCGCCTAGGGAGATACTGTAGATTTGTTTGAGATGGTCGAACACTTGCTTCTCACCTGTGGGAAAGTGGAGAGTCAGGACGCCTCCAACATCAGCCCTGCTGTCCGAGAGCACGATTCCGAGAGATTGCAACGACATCTCCCGGCCAAACATCTGTCGCAGGCAGGCTTCTATTAACAGACGTCTTCGTTCGAGGTCCTTTGACTTGAGTCCGATCTGCACACTGACCTCGCGGATTAAGGCACCGTCTCTCCAGTCGAGTGATGTTAGGGCATAGACCATGTCGAGCAGCGCACTTACCGACTCGGGCGAGCGCCAGTCGATTGGCCGCTGGGTTTTACCCGCCTCGAAGGCGGTTCGAAGTCGTCGGCACCAATCGGACCAGAGCTTTGGGTAACGGGAATGCGGGAGGCTCTGCGCACGGTCGACTTGAGCGAGCGAGGCTGCTTGTAGTTCCGAGGCGGGGCGCTTCCCAAAGTGGCGCAGCAGCCAGGTCTCGGCTGCCACTGGCACTTCGATCTTTAGCACGATGTTTTTGCGCCCCTTTAGCCGATGAAGTCGAATGTGTCCCTGGGCTTCTTCGACCTCGGCCTCACGATATGCTGTCTTCTGATCGTCCGCCGAATGTAGGCCAGCTGCTTCAAGCAGAGTGTCCCAGTCCCTTCGGAATCCGCGCGTAGAGGGTTCAGTTCGCCTGCCCCTTGCAGCCATCCATTGCCGTTGGAGCTCTTTGAGCCAAACCTGCTTCACTCGAGAAATACCTCCACCGCCTTGTCCCGACTCCACCGGACTACGTCGTTGACGATTTCTGTAGGTGCACCTTTGGGATCCAACGTTCTTCTTACGCGGCATTGGACGATGCTGTCGGCGTGCTGCACCATCGTGCCTAGTCTATCCATGGGAAAGGCGAGGATGAGCTGCAGGCCAAAGTTGTGGGCCAAGGTGAGACAATCAGCAATATGCCCAGCGCTGAGCTTCGAGAACGCCTCGTCCATTACAACGAGGCCTAAGTTCGATTGCTTGTCGCCTTTGCCTCGGTCGTAAACTCGATAGAACGCTGCGAGCATTGCCACGAAGAAGGGTGCCTGACCTTCGCCACCGCTCAGGCTTCGTCCGCGACTTTGGAGGGAGATACGGCCCTCGCTATCATCGTCATGTCCGACCGGCACCATCTCGAGATCGTAGTAGTGATAGTTGCGATAATCCAGCACCGCCGCAGCGCGTTTATCCTCGGGATTCTCAACGGCCGCCATCAGCTCTTGCTTCGCCTCTTCAATCTGTTCCTTGAGCTTGTAGTCGAAAAGCGCGTCTCCGGGGCGCTGAGCCTCCTCAGTTTGATCCAAAAGCGTCCAGAGAGCGGCGTGAGCTGGATCACGAACCTGTCGAAACACATATCGATAGCTGCCAATCGGACGATGCAAAATTCGACGGAAATCCTTTATCGTATCCTGCGCTTCCTGCACACGCTCCCGCAGTCGATCTAGCACATCCTCTTGGAGGCGTTTCTCCCATTCCACCCGGCGGTCCCTAGCTTGGCCCTGGAATTTCTCTACTTCGTTCAGGCGGATCTCCTCCAGACGCCTGTCGAAGCGCTCGTTATCCTCGTTTTCGGCATCAAACTCCTCATACTCTGCTGCGAACGCAGCGAGTAGTTCGTTCCGCGCCTTCAGGCGACAGCCTTTTGCTTCACGGGCGGCCGTCTGCCAGTCGTCCTCCGCTGATTCGGCCTTTTCATGCCGAACCCTCCATGTGCTGCCCGACTGCTTTGCCTCTGCGATACGGAGCGAAATCTCCTTTTCTAAGATGTCGCTAGGAAGTGTCACACGCAGCTCCTGCAGCCCGATTCCAGACTTCTGGACCTCATTGTTGGCGGACTCGACTGCGTCCTTCGCTATTCGCTCTTCGGTCTCAAACGCGCTCAGCGGTGTTTCCAATTTCCCGATCATCTGGTTAGTAGCCGTAATGGTGGCCTCCAGCTGGCGCATTTGCGCTAGGCGTGCCGCTCGATCTGGCGTTTCTATTAGTTTTACGGCCTCTTCCTTACTCTTCAATCGGGGACGCAATTCGTTCAATCGATGTAATCCCGCAGCACTTGTCGGCGGGTCATAGCGCGAGAGGCCAGCATTCTTGCCTTCGGTGAGCCATCGATTCACCGCATCGCGGATGCGGACCATCTTGTCCAACTCATCTTTGGTTTCTTCGAACTCTTTTTGCTTCGCATCGCGCAGCCGCCGAAGTCCCTTTTCGCCAAGTGTCAGTTCCTTCACTGGAGTCATCTGCCGGAACATCGGCCCTTCCCGGACGGCACCGTCGCGCGCGGCGGCGTGGACATGCGCGGTCAGCTCGCTGCGGTCGGCGACCGCGACGAGGTGGCCGAACCGCCAATCGACAAATCGCCGCGCCAACGGATGGGTGATCTCACAGAGAGTCGCTAGCGACCCCTCAGAAGACGTGGAGGTTGCGATCACGCCGGGATCGATCAGGGGTTCGGGTTTCGACATCCCCAACCAATACCTTTGGGCCTTAGCGAAATCCGCCGGGTTATCCACGATCACCGCCTGACAATCTTCTCCCAAGATCGCCTCCATCGTCCCCCACCATCCCTCGCCTTCGGGAAGAACCTCTATAACGCGGCCAAGAGTTTGCGCGCCTATGCCTAAGCTGTGTAGCTTGTCTAGGAGCGGTGCCGCCGCAGTCCGGTTAGACTTGAGCAGCTTCAACTGGCCATCCACGCGCGACTTCTTTTCTTCGAGACTCCTGATGATGGGTGCCTGCGACCTTTGCCGCTCCAAGGCAGTGTCATAGATTTGATTGAAGTCCTCTTTTAATGCGGATGCCGCCTCCAGCCCCGCAACGGTGTCTGGCGCCCGTAGTGAGGCTAGCTTGTCATTGGCGACTTCGGCAGGCCAACCGTGAACCTCGGCCCCCTTTAGCCAATTGTCCCAAGAGTCTGCCAAGCCATATAGGTAATCGCGGGCGGACTTTGCTTGCTTGGCGAGTTCGGTGACTTCGGCAGCCAGCTCAGCACTATCAAGAACCAGCCGTTCATAGTCGGCGAACTGGGGATCGTCTTGGCTTGCGACCAGTCTCACGTCATCGAGTTTCCCTTTCGCCTCAGACCTGTCCGCCAACGCCTGTTCCATCTTTTCTGCGTTCTCCCGATTGTCCTTTCGGAGAGTAGCCAGTTTCGTTGCAGCTTGGATCTGCTTCTCCTCGATCTCTGCGTGCTTTAATGCACGTCGGAGATAGCCGAGCAGTGCTACTTCTCGGACAGCCTCTTGGTATTTCTCGTTCTCTGCGGAGATTGCTTCGAGGTGCTTCTGTTGTTCATTCAATTCAGACACCCGCTTTTCGGCGGCGCGCAAGGCCGTAAGGCTGCGCTGGGTATTCGCGACGTTGGGTGGATTCGGTTCGAGGACGAATCCGCGAATGAAGTTCTGGTAGTCCGTGTCGAGTTCGAAGGCGATTGCCTTGGGAAGAGTGCGGCGCATCTGTGCATCGTCGAAATGAAGGTGTCGGTGCACTCCCATCTCTGCTTGGAAGGCGGTGTGGCTCGTGTAGCCGACGTCGCCGTTTAGTTCATGTTTCACACGGGTGCGGAACTCCTCCTCGCTAAGGAATGCTCCGTTCACATCGCAGAACGCGTTGCGCTCCATCCGACCCGGGACGTGGAAACGGACGTAGGAAGGTTGGGCGGTGGGGCTCTCGAATTGGATACGCATGCCCCATGTCTCGCGACGTGGCGGCTGCTCCGATGCCGAAGGCCAAGTAAACTCGAGTCCAACGACGGTGGCTCCGCTGCGTCGCAGGTATCTAGCTTCCCCGTTACGGTGTCGTGTATTCGTATCGCCTAGGCAGTAGCCGACGATTGCGCGGGCGTTGTTTTCCCCGGCTGCGGCCTTATTGAATTTTACCGAGCCGGCACTAAGCACAAACTGGATCAGGTCCAAGAGCGCCGACTTACCGGTGCCGGTCTCACCGCAAAAGAGCGTCAAGCCGTCGACCTCGACGATGGTGCGGAACCCATACCAATTGAAGGCGATGATGCGGGAAAGGCGGATTCGTGACGCGTTCACGGAGATGAAAATTGGTTGTCGCCGGCCTGTCCGCCTTCGCCTGCTTCTTGGAACGCCGTAGCGCGGGTCTGCCATTCCTCGAGGCTGGCGAAATCGATGGTCCGGTGGAGCGTGGGCAGGATCTCGATGACTGCGTCAGCCGGTTTCGTAGGATCGCTCCCCTCTGTGAGGCGGATGAGGCGCTTCCGACGGAGACGTCCTAGCGATTCGCGTAGAGCAGAGGGAGATGGAGCGTCTATCCGATCAAAGATGACCTTACATTGGGTGAAGAGGTCGTTGGCGGTGAGCACGACGCCTTTCGTCCGGGTCGTGACCAAGGCATCGTCGTAGAGGCGCCACAGCACTAGCGCTATGAGGGTCTCTTGCTGGGTGAACTGGGTTAGGAGGTCGCATTCACCCGGGACAGGCTGGACCTGCAACAGGGGAGGATCCGGCAGGACGATTAACCGGAGTCCCAGAGGGGCAAAATAAGCCTCCACCTCCTTCGTGTAGTGGTCGCGCACCAATCGAAACAGATCGCGCCCGCTGCCCTCGTCGCCGAGGATCACGCCGTGTCTCAGTAGCTCCGACAAAACGTCCCGCAAAGGCTGGCGGTCTGTATCCGGGATGTTGGGCCAGAAATAGGGCCAGGGAAGAGTGCTCATTTGGTGCGCGTGAGGGTAACCTGCTCGACCTTCCAGCCGGCGACGATGTCGATGGGGACATCCTTGCGATCCCAGTCTTTTGGAGAATGGCTGAGGACGGTTTGCCAGCATATCATTCCATCCGGAAGCGATGCTTGGTTGAAGGAGGCTGCCGCGATCAAATCGAGAAGGTTTTCTTCGCTGTCGATCACGGCTTCTTCGGTGGATATCGATGCCCCAGGGCTAGGAAGCAACCGGCTCACGAGCCGTGCGGCGCGGACAGGCGTGAGGGCGACGCGCATTTGTTCGCGCAGGCGTTCCAGCTCTGCTTCGTCGGGTGGCCCCAGCGACGCATCGGAGAGTTCCAGCGACACGGGGAGTCTAGCGCGGCGTGGCATGCGTAGCGCAGCCGCGCCATGCAGCACTTCCACTTCCGCCGCAAGAAGCCCCTTCCATGGAGCGGTTACCTTGCGGAAGTCCTGCTCATCGAGGTTATTGAACCGCTCGCCGGCGAAACGCCTGTTGATCGCCGCGCACAACTCTCGGGCCATTTCAGGCCGTCGGCCACGCATCTGGCTTTGGTAAAAGAAGCGCTGGCGCGAGAGCTGATGGAAAGAGGCGATACGAGCATCCACTGCGTCAGCCCTTTGCCTAATGCCGTTTAGACCCCGCACAAGGCGCGCGAATTCGTCGGTCGCCAGCTGCCAACCATCGTCGGAGTCCATCGCGGCAGCGAGCTTGTCCTTGACTGCCGGGTTTGCGGCGGCGGCGCGGACCGCATCGCGCGCCGCGTGAATCCGGCTAAGGAGTCCTCGCCGATGGAGGATCTCATGGCAGACCATGTGTTGGCCCTCGTGGAATTCGTCATAGAAGAGCTGCAGAGTCTCCGCACCGGACTGTGTCCGCATCTGCCGCTGCTCGAATCCGTGCACGATTTTTTCGACGGAGTGGAGCTGCGCTATGGCGTAGGTGAGCCGTCTGTTAAGGTCGCTGACGGTTGACCGCAGGACATCGGCAGGCTGTTCGGCGTCCAGCACCTCGTCGCCCTCCAACGTGTGGCATATGCCAGCAAGGGTATCGGCGAAGCTGTGCTACTCACTGATGTTGTCCGCCGCTAGTTCACGCAGCATATGGAGTAACGGCCTCAGGGCCGGGGAGAGAATTACCCAGCGTTCATAGAGGCTCTCCGTGCGGTCTTCCAGCCAGTGCACCTCAAAGAGATGATTGAGGACCTTGCTCGCTCGAACTCGGATGTCGGCACCGACGTAGTCATCTGGCCAAGCGAACTCGGGGTGCGATGAGACGATATCCACTACAAGCTGCCGAGCCTCCTGCAACTCTAGGCGTGCTGACTCACCAGCTGATACTTCCAAGCGATGCGCACAGTCGATATAGACTGGAGCCAGAGGACTCGATAGCGGTGAGAAAAAGCCCTCCGGCACATTCCGCGCGAGCTCTTGGCTCAGTGAGGCAGATTGGGACGAAGTTTGTTCACTCATGCGATGGACTCTGGGCAACGTATCGATGAAAAAGTTGTAACAAGCCGACTCTGTCACTTTCCCCTATGTTGTCAGCATCTTAACGATTTTTCTGCTCAAGAGAGGTCGCGCCTGAGTCTTTGATGGATAGCTAGATCAGCATTCTTCGCTCTCGTCTGTTGGCGGAGCCCCTCGACCCGCGCGGAGTCTCGGGAGGACCGAGCGTAGCCTGGCCGGGAGCCGGAGCGTGGTCACCGGAGGTGGCTCGCGGAAGGCGGACGGTGGGCGTAGCGAGGCCGGACCGAGTCTCCGCGCGGTTTCGCCCTGTGCACCGCTCCAAGCAAGTCAGCGGGCGGACGGAGCCGCGCAGCAAGCCACCCGCCCGCTGTCTTGCCCGGTCGGCGGTTATTACAACTCTTCGGTGCGCACCACCGTGTTGAGGGTGCGCAGGACTTCGCTGGCCTTGCGCTCGAACTGGCGCCATTCCCGCCAGACGGGGGCGGGGACTCCAGAGGTATGAAGCACCTGATGGGCAAATTTCAGTGCCCCGGTCAGCTTGGCCTGTTGCTGCGGGGAATCCCCGCTCGTCGTTCCGAGCAAGCCGAGGTCTGGCATCAGTCCGAAATTCTTCGGATCGTCCAGCGACGTGCCTGCCGGGCGCGGGGGTTCCGCAGGCGGTTGGGCCGGCTGCTCGGTCTTGGCCATGCCGACACCAACGGCGACCTTGCCGGGCTTGCGTTTGGCTAGGGGGACGCGCGCGGCGGCCCTTGGCGGGCGCGACTGACGGCACGCATGGACAACGGCTTTGATAAAGCTGTCCATATCGGCATAGCCGTAATTCGCCGGCAGGGCGGCGAGGGCGGCCGGCAGCTCGCGATCAACTTCCGTCTGCAATCGGGCGACTTCGGCGACGAGTTGTTGATATTCTTTGATGAGGTCGAACAGGTGGCGGTTTCCCATATCTGATAATCGGCGCAGAATCCCAGCCCCTCTCGGGCGTGTCCAGTGCGATGACTGCGGCGTCACGCCACGGCCCGGAAGGAGTCGTGGGACGCAAGGAACGTAGAGACGCGCGCGCCCACGTCTCTGCCCGTGTGCCGCTTGCCCACCGCCCGGCAAATCCCGCCTGCGTCCGACCCGCTCCAGCAGACGGCGCAGGCGGGTATTGCCCTGTCGGGACTGCCCACGCGGGGCTCCGCCGGCCCGGCAAACGGGCACGATCTCGTAAGCTTTTGCGCGGTTCATGGAAGACGGCGGTTGTCGCCGCCGGCTAAGCTCCCCGCGTCCGCAGTCCAGCGGCGGGCCTACTTCCCATGTTGGCCAATCTCATTCTGGCGATGCTTAGCGCGACCCTTGCGTATGCCGCCGGCGGCTATCCGCCGGTGATGTTCGCGTTTGGCGGTTTGGCGCTCTGGCAACTTTACTCGGCCTGCTCGCAGCCCGCCCGTCCTTCCCCGCCTCCGGTGGTGCTCCGTCTCGGCGGCTTCGTCTGGCGGATGGACGACTTTTGCCGTGGCTGGCTCATCACGGGCCAGACCGGCAGCGGAAAAACCCAGGCGGCGATCAACACCATGCTCTGGCAGATCGGCCGCAACTGTCCGACGTGGGGAGGCATCTGCGTTGATGACAAAGGCGTGTATTGGGAAACGTTGCGCGAGATGTTCCGTCATCTCGGCCGCGAGCAGGATCTGATCCTCCTGCAAGTCCGACCCGAGGACGCGCCGACAGATTGGAAACCGACGCACACCTTCAATTTTTTGGACAACCCGCACCTGCCGTGGTCGGCCAAGGCCAAGATCGTTTGCGACGTGGCCTCCGCGCTCGGTCAGCGCAACGAGCAGAGTTTTTTTCGCACGCAGGCCCAAGTGCAGATAGAGTTCGCGTTTCGCGTGCTCGAAGCCGCCGGACTGCCAGTCACGCTCGACAACGCCTACGAATTCCTGACCTCCAACACGATGTTGGACGAACTCATGACGTTGGTCACCGAGTCCGACACCTCGCCTGCCAAGACGCTGTTCGAACACTACGAGGCGCTGAAGTCGCAACCTCCCGAGCAACTCGGCGGCGTTCGCACCACGGTCGCCAACTACCTGAAGGTTTTTACCGATCCGGACATCGCCGCCGTATTCTGCCCGCCGAAATCCAGCTTCTCGTTCGACGACATAGACCGGGGCAAAGTCGTCTGCGTCGCGCTCCCGCAGCGGTTCCAGGTGGAGCGCCGCTACATCAACACGCTCCTGAAACTCACGTTCTACGCACATGCGCTGCGCCGCTTCGACCGTCCCACCGCCCAACGCGACAATGACAACCTCCTCATCTTCTGGGCCGACGAGGCGCAGAAAATCGTTACCGCAAGCGAGGACGGCATGAGTGATTACAACGTTGTGGACGTTATCCGCGAAGCCCGCGCCACCGTGGTCGCCGCCACCCAGTCCTACACGTCGCTGATCCCGCCCATGCAGGATGAACGGAAGGCCAAGGTTCTTATCGCCAACATGGCCAACCGGGTGACGTTCTGCGCGGCCGACGAAGACTCGGCCAAAATCGCCGCCGACACCCTCGGAAAGCACAAGGCAAAGAAACGCACCACCGGTTACTCCGGTGGTAAACGCAACGTATCGTGGACCGAGGAAGACCGCTATCGCGTCGAACCGCACGAACTGCGGCGACTGCGGAAATTCGAGGCCGTCGTGCAGCACTGCGAACGAGGCTTCCGCCGCGTAAAGCTGCCGCCGCTCGGCACCGATGGCCGCGTGCCTGCTTGGTATCGTTAACCCAACCGAAAGAAGAACCGCCATGCCCAACATCACACCTGATCATCTGGAGAAACTTCGTCACCTGCCCGAGCATCTGCACGAACACATCAAAGGACAGGCTCACGTCATCGACCCCGTGTGTTCCGTGCTGCGACGAGGCGAACTCGGCCTAGCCAATCCGGGCCGCCCTCGAGGCTCGTTCCTCTTCGTCGGCCCGACCGGTGTCGGTAAAACCGAGATCGCGAACGTCTTCACGTCCTACCTCTTCGCCGAGTCGAAGCCGCTCCGTTTCGACATGTCGGAGTATCAGAATCAAAGCTCCGTCGAGAAACTAATCGGCGCGCATCCCGACGACGCCGGCCTGCTCGGCCGTGCGCTCGCACTCGCCGAGCGCGGCACACTGCTCTTCGATGAGGTGGAGAAGGCGCACCCGCTCGTTCTTGATTTGTTCCTCCAGATTCTGGATGACGCTGCTATCACGCTCGCGACCGGTGAACGGAAAAATCTGAGCGGCTTCTACGTCGTC
>Ga0079224_100005640_pt1 | contig 16465 bp, 16 predicted proteins | sample Stecom2015_FD_80414 | JGI IMG/M metagenome (GOLD analysis project Ga0079224, IMG submission 80414) | Agricultural soil microbial communities from Utah to study Nitrogen management - Steer compost 2015 | ecosystem: Environmental > Terrestrial > Soil > Agricultural land | place: USA: Utah... | reverse complement strand
ATAGGTGTGGAGATTTACGAGTGCGATAATGAGTCGTTAGTTGGGGATATTCAAAGCCTGCATAAGTCCTCCACGAACACGCAATACGATAACTTGCTTGAACAGCTCATTAATAAAATGAAGGAAACCCCTCAGGAAAGGTAACTAGCAGCATCATTATCATTTGGAAGGAAGGTGACATGCTTGCATTATCCGCTATTCTTTGTTCTTCTTGCCCTATTACTATTTGCAGCTCCAATTTCGATTAATGCGGAAGAAGACAAACCTTCCATCTACGAGGAACGGATGGCCCTTTTTAAGAAAGCGGAAGCTCTTACACAAATTCCGTGGTACTACTTTGCTGCCATTGATAATTATGAAAGGAATATCCAAGATAGCTCTGAACCGGAAAAAGTCGTATCCATTAGTATCCCAAAAGAATTATGGTTTGGACTGGAAAATACATCAGAAATCACAGATACAAGGATTATCGACATTTTCCAAGGTAAAGGAAAGGACGGAAATGGAGACGGCAAAGCCGTTCCGACAGACCCGGAAGATATTTTATATACGATGGGCAATATAATCTTAGAGTACGGCAATACGGAAGAAGATATTAAAATAGCCCTTTGGAATTATTATCAAAGGGATTTGACGGTACAAACGATCAAAAATACAGCCAAAGTTTTTCGTACGTTTCAAAAAATCGAATTGACAGACCGGGATTTCCCTGTTGACATCAATTATAACTACAGTTACCGTAACACCTGGGGAGATCGCAGAGGTTTTGGCGGAGTCCGGATTCATGAAGGCACAGATATTTTTGCCGGTTACGGAACTCCTGTCAAATCGACTACGTACGGTGTCGTAGAAATGATGGGCTGGAATTTATACGGCGGCTGGCGGGTCGGTATTCGGGACATCTATAATATTTATCATTATTACGCCCATATGAGCGGTTATGACGAAAATTTAAAAATCGGCCAGGTAGTGAAGCCTGGTGATATTCTTGGAAGCGTCGGCTCCTCAGGCTATGGTCCGCCTGGCACTTCCGGAAAGTTCCCGCCCCATCTTCATTACGGAATGTATAAAGATAACGGCTATAGTGAATGGTCCTTTGACCCATATCCATATTTAAAAAAATGGGAGCGGATGGCGAGGCAGAAAAGATAAAGAGGGAGTTCTACAACTAGAACTCCCTTCATCGTTATTTTGTTTCTTTCGCTTTCCGCATGGCATAGACAATGCTTGCAGCGAGACCTCCCCAAATAATTAACATTCCAAGAATCATTACAAAAATCGATTCGCCAGTCATTATTTTGCCTCCCTTGTTTCTTGGATTTCCGTCTCTTTCTCTTTCCATTTCGTATACATTAGCAATATTCCGATTATTAAGGCTCCACCAGCTACAAACCATCCGCCAAACATGATGAACGCATCGGTGTAGCCTTCATAGTTTCCTGTATCCGTATCGAACTTTTTCAATATGTTTTGCGATAGCAGCTGGAACATCATGTAGCCGAGGACAACCGGAGTAATATATTTCAGGCTGATATCCCACCATGCTCCGAGACGCAGGTCGGAAATCCCGTTGGCATGATCTTTCAAATCTTTCAGCTTACGCATGAACCAAGCAATCATAAATACTTCCACTAAACCGACCAGCGCTACCCCAAATTGGTTGATAAAGTAATCTGCGACATCAAGGAAGAATAGACCGCCTTGAGTAGCAAACAATAGAGAAATAACTGCAGCGACTCCACCGCCATATAAAACTGCTTGCGTTCTGGTCAGTTTAAATTTATCCTGCAATCCGGCAATATAAGTTTCACAAATCGAAATTAATGAAGTCAGTCCAGCCAGCGTCAGAGATAAGAAGAAAAGGAATCCAAAGAACTCGTTCATTCCCGGGAATTGATTAATGATTTGCGGGAAGACAACGAAAGCGAGCCCTACGCCGCCAGCAACAACTTCATCAATGCCAACGGAGGCTTGACTAGCCATAAATCCTAATACTGCGAATACTCCAATCCCGGCAAGAAGCTCAAAACTGGAGTTGGCAAATCCAACGATAAAAGCATTATTCGTTATGTCCGATTTCTTCGGCAAATAACTAGCATAAGTAATCATGATGGCAAAGGCAATGGACAGGCTGAAGAAAATTTGTCCATAAGCTGCTACCCAAACATCTGCAGAGAAAATTTTACTAAAGTCTGGAGCAAAGAAAGCATCTAGCCCTTCAATCGCACCTGGCAACGTAATTGCACGTATAACAATAATTAAAAAGACAATTGTCAGCAAAGGAATAAAAATGCGGTTTGCCATTTCAATTCCTTTTTTAACCCCTCTGAAGAGGATGAATAATACAATCACCCAAACAGCAATCAGAGGAATGAGCACCCCTGGCACAAAACTTCCCGTCTGACCCGGATCAACAGTAAGATTTAAATAATTCCCAAATAAAAACCCTTCCGTATCTTCTCCCCAGCCTAGATTAAAGGAAAAGATGGAGTATGACATAGCCCAGGCAACAATGACGGAATAGTAGGTAGAAATGACGAAGGCAATCATGACTCCCCACCAGCCGAGCCATTCGGTCTTCTTGTTAATTCTGCGAAAAGTGAGCGGTGCAGAACCACGATACTTTTGCCCCAACGTAAATTCCATAATTAAAATAGGAATTCCGGCTGTTAAGAGAGCAAAAAGATAAGGGATAAAGACTGCTCCTCCGCCGTTTTCGTAGGCCACTGCAGGAAAACGCCATATATTTCCCAAACCGATGGCAGAACCAGCAGCTGCAAGAATAAATCCTGCACGTGTACCCCATTGTGAGCGTGTTTCCATGTGAAATCCTCCTTTTCCCTTATTGCAAATTTGCTAATTGAATTTGCAATAAGATAGTTTTTAAAGTTTTCTTTTTTCAGACATTTCAGTTTGTATTATACCGTACTTTGATACAATGTCAAACATTCTAATAAAAATTTACTAAAAAAATTTTATTACTGGTTATTTTTGCTTGGCATAAAGTAACTATTACAAACAATACGTGAATAAAAAAGACTGCACTATTAACTATAGTACAGTCTTTCATACGGTCATTGCTCCGTCTTTCCAAAGTTATGAATGACAAAGCCGATTATAAGAATAACAGCTAAAGCGACAAGTAGAGAAAGAATCGTCTGGTTTGTAAAGCCAATCAGCAAAAAGCCGATGATTCCTGCGACAGCTGCCATGAAAGCATAAGGCAATTGGGTAATGACGTGATCGATATGATTGGATCCGGCACCGGTTGACGACAGAATCGTCGTGTCGGAAATAGGAGAGCAGTGATCCCCAAATACAGAACCAGCAAGTACGGCAGCAAGGGACGGCAACAGCAAGCCAGAATCTATCACGATGATTAATTCTGCTGCAATTGGAAGCATGATGCCAAAGGTCGCCCAGGAAGTTCCCGTAGCCAAAGCCATAAAGCCGGCTGTAACAAACAATAACAGCGGCACAAGCTGCGGATTAATCGAGGCATTGCTGAAAGCATTCGCCAAATAAGATCCTGTTTCCAAAGTACTAATAATCGAACCAATCATCCAAGCCAGGATGAGGATATAAATGGCTGGAAGCATTGTTTTAGAACCTTCTGCAACAATTCTCCCTATATCTTCCCGCGGTTTGTTTAAAGCAAGATAAAAGATAAGGGAAGTGATAATTGCCGATATTCCGCCGATAAATAATGACAGATTAACATCGGTATTAGCAAAAATAGTTAAAATAGTAACTTCTTCCGCAGCTAACGCGCCGGTAACCAGCATGGAAGAAACCGTTGCTGCCACTAGAACGATAATTGGTATGAGCAGGTGATATACTTTCCCTTGTTGATGGGTCTCGATTTGGTCGCTCAAATCTCCAGGAGCCTTCTTTTGGTTTGGACCTAACAGCTGTCCAGTTTCAGCTGCTCGGGTTTCATGTTTTTTCATAGCACCGATATCCATTTTTAAGTAGGCGGTCAAAAACACAAGGAAGATGGCGGCCAATGCATAATAATTATATGGAATCATCATCACAAATGCTTGTAAAGGCTGCAGGTCGGTAATGCCATTTGCTATAAAAATGCTTCCTAAAATACCAATAATATACGCACCCCAGCTGGAAATAGGGGAAATTACCGTAACCGGTGCCGAAGTAGAATCCACAATATAAGCCAATTTTGCCCGGGAAACGTTATGCCGGTCTGTTACTGGTCTTGCGATTTGCCCTACAGCGAGACTATTAAAATAATCATCAATGAAAATGATAATACCTAAAATTCCTGCCATCAGTTTGGAGCCTCTTTGCGTTTTTACCCGCTTCATCATCCATTCCCCGAAGGCTTTGCTTCCACCCGAGGCTTGAAGAAATGCAGCCATGATTCCCAATAATAACAAGAAGGTGATTAAATACAAATTACCAATATTTATGCCTTCTTCCGTGATAAAAATCTCAAAGAATACTTTCCAAATTCCCATTAGAGAATCCAAGATTTGGAAGTTATGAACAAATAACGCACCGACAACGATGCCAATTCCCAATGATAACGTAACATTCCTTGTCAATATGACAAGTACCAGCATTAATACTGCAGGAATAATGGAATAAATTGTGCCAATCAATACAGTAACCTCCTAAAATTTTGAAATAATGCGGAGAACTTCGTTGATAGAGATATGGTCTTACCAACCTTTTAGGAGGAAAAAAAAGCAATAAAAAAACAAGCAAAGATAGAAAATAACTTATCTTTGCCTGCCTGCAAAATCCGTTATCCTCCATCTCGATCAGTAGTCCTCCATGCAATAAATGCATGACAGTGTACCTCTTATTCAAAGGCACACCAGCAATAATAAGTCTGACCCTTATTACGCTTCGGCAAACAATCCTTTCATCAGCAATCCTCGTTGTCATCCTCCTGCTGACTACTCTTCTTGCTTGCACCTCTACCTCACCGATCTGAGGCCTATGAAATTATATCAACTAATATACTATATTAATGGTCATCTTGCAAGTTATCCTGAAAATCTTCCCGGGGAACGGAAATGGATGGGGATTCTCCCCCGTAAAAATCTGGAACATCTCCCATGATCGCTCCGCTGTCAATGTAAATTTCTGTCTGTACCGTTGTTACTTCCGTAATATACGGGATAATGATTTGCACGTCCGCTTCCACATTGACATATAGGGAAACCCATGAGCCATTGATTCCAAGCGGCTCAGTCTCACGGATAATATTCGTCCGTACATTGCCGACAAGCTCCAAGTTGATCGGTATCTTCGGTCCGAGATTGGCAAGAACAGCATTTCCCGTAATTTCGCCAAGGGGAATTTCAATTACGGTCGGATCCCGTTTCGCCCGGTCCCCTGGATCCTCACTAAATTCATAATCTTGCAGCGGATAATCGTAGTCAATCGGATCACCGCGATTGACATGCATGAAAAATTCCTCAACCCTTTCCGTGGCAACCCGATTTATTTCACTGATAATCGCTGTATTATAACCGTAGATTGCTGGATGACCATCATTGTCATACGTAACTTGAACAACATCGGTAAAATCATAGCTTTCTGCAAACCGTACTGCCGTATTAATTGCCCTCGTGGCAAATTCGTCGGTTTTTATTTCCGAGATTTCAATAATTGCAGGGGTGATTCCCCGATCAATGATTTGAATACTGAGAAAGACAACGATGATAAAAATAATAAAGGCGATAATAAACAGATGCCTTCCCGGAGGTGGTGCAAATTTTCGTCGGTATTTTCGTCGCCACATGACTATCCCCCCTGATACAATCTATGCCTGTATCAGGGGGGATAGAATCGGGAACTACTCTTTCATAACGGAAACAATCATCGTATCCAGCTCTTCTTTTAAATCAATTTCATAGGGAACTTTTAACGGCTGATCATCTTCAGAAAGCACACGAACAACCGGTCTTTCGTTTAAATGGGGATTTTGGCGGAGAATAACCCCTTTCCTGCCGTCACTTAACTCTACCTGTAAGCCGTTCGGGTAGATAATGATACTCTTTTTAAACTCCTCTACCATATGCTTGTCAAACTGAGAGATGCTTCCCGCATATAAAATTTCCAATCCTTCATGAGGAAGCATGGCATCCCGGTAAATTCGGTTGCTTGTCACTGCATCAAATACATCGGTAATCGCAATTAATTTTCCATAAGGGTGAATTTCATTTTCTTTGATTCCCCGAGGATAACCTGACCCGTCTAGCCGTTCATGGTGTTCATAGGCACAATGGGCAACAACGGAAGGAATTTCGATATGCTGGCGCAAAAAGTCAAAACCAAGTTCCGTATGGGTTTTGATTACTTCAAACTCCTCATCGGTTAACCTGCCCTTTTTATTGAGTATTTTCTGATCGATAAATATTTTTCCAATATCGTGCAGCAAAGAACCAACACCGATTTCCAGCAGTTTTTTTTGCGGAAACTGCAGTGAAATCCCGAGGGCAAGGGAATAAATGGTCACATTTAACGAATGCTGAAATACGTATTGATCGGTGACGAAAATATCTGCCAGCATGGATAACTGTTTCGGCTGTTGCTGTATTTCCGCCAACAACTTCTTTACAATTTCGCCCATCTTTTTCCCTTGTTTATCCAATAGAAACGATTTTTTCTCTAATCCGGCATTGCTGATTTCATGAAAAATTTCCTTGATCTCCTGAGTTGCCTCAATCCGCAGCTCCTCTGACACAGCTGACTCGATGACAATATCCTCGGTTGCTTTGTCCTCTATGTATACGTAGGAAACTCCTTGGCGAATTAGCCGTTGAATAGTTTTATCTGTCAAGGAAACTCCTTTTGACAAAAGAGGAATGCCGTTCTCATTGTAAATGGATTTAGCCAGTTTCATTCCAGCCTGAAGTGATCTTGTACTAATTAGTCTCATATTCTGCTCCTGAAATTTGTCATACATGTTGCTCTCTTTTCATTTAAACATGGATTAATCAAATTTACTATCATTTTAAACGATATCAAAGCGATGTCCCGGATTTTCTCAATATAAAAGACGGAGAATCGAATCTCCGCCAATGTTACGTCAGTTTTAACAATGCATCTTTGCCGATCATTCCAATCTCCCAGCCGTATTTTTTCGACGCATCGGTAATTTTGGCCAGCGGAGCATGGAGCAATTGCTCAATCGTCCGTACCCCCTCTGCCCTGCCTGCAATGACTTCTCTTTGTCGAAGCTTTTCATTTTCATTAAAGAAATCCACATCCAATGCAGCACACATAATATAGCCGATATCATTGGAAATAATTAATAAAGTCGTCTTTGGAAGCTCTACCGTTGTTGCCACGAAGGTGTATCCTTCAATTTCTAAAGGTTTTACTGAAAGCACGTCATTCCGCCTCCTTCTTTTATACACAATAAGTGTATGCGGAAGAAAAGGGGAATGATACCAGGAAAAATGCTCTAGCATTATAGCTGTTTAGAAAACTTATGTTTTAGCGTATCTGCCAGCAAATCCCGGATAAACTCTGGCAAAAAGTATTGCTTTACTTCCGATTTTGCTACTTCCGGCAGCATTCTGCCAAAGGTAAATGTATCGGCAGTGGCTACGAAATACCTTTTATTTCCATTAATCAGCTCCCCATTTTCCTGGATGACATTTTTTACATAAGGCTCGCCGTTTCGATGACGTCCTGTCTCGACGTTAATACCGGAGAACATCATCTTGCCAAGCATCTCTCCCCGGAAGCCGAACCCTTTCAGCGGAAATTCCATAAATTCTTTTGTTAGCGAGACCCGTATTACTTCCACCAATTCGTTTCCAGTCAACTCTACAATGACCGGATTAATCGGATGGGGGCATACCCGGTGAACATCTTTGTATGTTACTTTTCCAGCGGGCAAGGAATCGAGCAATAACCCCGCATTTAACATGGCACAGTCTGCCTTCGTCCATTTTCGTAACGTATGCGTGAGTTCTTGCATAAGGAGGGTGTCCCGAAACCAATCCTTTTCCAACGGTTTTTCCAGCTCGGCCACAGTTTCTTCCAACAGCCCGTCAGCCTTCTTTTCCATTTCTCGCAATGTTTCCTTCGTATCCATATCTTTTTCATAATTGGTAATATCTGTTGCATAAGCTTCTTTTTTCACAAGCTTCTTTTCCGAATGACTCCACGTTAATATTACTTCCCCGACGTGGAAACAATGTTTTCCTGCTGCAGTAATTATCGTCTGCTGAATTTCTTCTCCCGTTCGCAATAGATGGTGGGTATGCCCACCGATAATAACATCAATTTCCGGGTATCTCCTCGCAATTTCTTCATCTTCGCTCAGACCGAGATGGGACATTAAAACGACAATATCACTGCTATTTTTTAAATTGTGAATGTGTCGGTCCAACGTGGAATAAATAGGGGAAACGTGCCAGTCTAACAATTCATAATAATCGTTAAATGGGGCGGTCAGGCCTATTACTCCAATGCGAATGCCGCTTTTCGTTTCTTTTATTCCGATAGGATGGAGCCAGGCCGGATTTTCACCGCGCAAACTATGCAGATTGGCACATATAACTTCGAAACTTGCCTCGTCATACAACTGAAACAGTTCCTCGTGAGATAAAGTAATCCCTTCATTATTTCCGATCGTAACAAAGTCATATTCCAGCTTATTTAATAAAGCTACGTTCGCTTTCCCTTTAAAAGCTTCCGAAATAGGATGCACCCGATCCATATGGTCGCCAATATCCATGAGGAAAAAGGCATCTCCATAAGCCTCTCTTGTACGCTTTTTATCTTTGAGAAAACGGGCTACTCTCGGCCATTGCTGAAAATTACTATGCAAATCATTCGTGTAATAAATATATATTTTTTCTTCCATCGGTCAATCTCCTTACGAAATCCCTTGAAAAATCATCCGAATACCTACAAAAATAAGGATAATTCTTAAAACCCATTCCAACGTTTTCCCGGGCAATAATTGATTGACTTTCGCCCCTAATTTTCCGCCAATCCATGCACTAGGGATGAAAAACAGGACATATTCCCATGCAATATGTCCCATCGTCACATGGGAAATGCTTCCGATCATGCTGACAAAGAAAATCATAAACATGGAAGTTGCCGTAGCAATATGGGCAGGCATACCGAATAACAATATCATTGCCGGAACCATAATCGAGCCGCCGCCAATACCAAATAAACCCGACAAAATACCGACGGCAAGGGAAAGAATTATTGCCAGGAATACAGAAATACGGTAGTCATACGTCTCCCCAGCAATATGCACCGTACGCTGAAGTCCGTGTTTACCAGTCCTTTTCGGTATTTTTTCTTTCTTCACTATCATTAGCAAAGAAATTACGATGACGAGCGTTCCGAAAAAAATCAAAAAGGTTTTCGGGCTAAAATAGCTATTCAGCCAGGAGCCGAGAACCCCGCCAGGTATGCTTCCGGACAAAAGCAGCAATCCGGTTTGAAAGTCTACCCGTTTTGATTTCATATACGCGGTGGCGGAGGATAAAGATGTAAAAATCATCGTGATTAACGAAATACCGACAATTGTTTGCGGAGTTGCCCAGCTGAAACTGTCAGAAATCGAAGCGGCAAGAAACATGCTCGGCACAAGGATAACTCCGCCGCCAAGACCTGCAATTGCTCCTATAAATGATGAAATGATTGCAATAATAAAGCATATGATAAATACCAAAATGAAATCCCTTCTTCTTTCCAGTCTATCCTCATCTTATCATTTGTACCGAAGGATTCCTAATCTTACTTAAGTGAAAGGCGTTTTACGGAATGACTGTTGTTCACTTTAGAATGCGATCCATTAGGAAAACCCCTGCCGCATGACAGGGGTTTTTCTGTATTAACCGATTGATCCTTCCATTTCGAACTTGATAAGGCGGTTCATTTCCACCGCATATTCCATTGGAAGTTCTTTCGTAAACGGTTCGATGAAGCCCATGACGATCATTTCTGTCGCTTCTTCTTCCGTCAGTCCACGGCTCATAAGGTAGAATAATTGTTCCTCCGAGACTTTGGAAACTTTTGCTTCATGCTCAAGGGAAATATTGTCGTTGTATATTTCATTGTACGGAATCGTATCGGATTTTGATTTGTCATCCAAAATGAGCGTATCACACTCAATATTTGCTTTGGCACCGTCCGCTTTCCGGCCAAAATGGACGAGTCCGCGGTAAGTTACGTTTCCGCCATCTTTAGAAAAGGACTTGGAAACAATCGTAGAAGACGTATTTGGCGCAAGGTGATACATTTTCGCACCTGCATCCTGCACTTGGCCTTTTCCTGCCATGGCGATGGAAATCGTGTTTCCGCGGGCGCCTTCGCCTTTCAGATGGATAGACGGATATTTCATCGTTAATTTGGAACCGAGGTTTCCGTCAATCCACTCCATCGTTGCATCGGCTTCACACGTTGCCCGTTTCGTAACAAGGTTATAAACGTTGTTCGACCAGTTTTGAATTGTCGTATAACGGCAATATCCGCCTTTTTTAACGATAATTTCAACGACCGCACTGTGCAGGGAACTCGATGAATAGGTAGGAGCCGTACATCCTTCTACATAATGGACAGATGCTCCTTCATCCACAATAATTAACGTTCTTTCAAACTGTCCCATATTTTCCGTATTAATTCGGAAATATGCCTGAAGCGGAGTCGTTGCTTTAACGCCCTTCGGAACGTAAATAAAGGAACCGCCAGACCATACGGCAGAATTTAATGCAGAAAATTTATTATCGGAATAAGGTACTACCGTTCCAAAGTATTCTTTGAACAGTTCCTCATGTTCTTTTAAGGCCGAGTCGGTATCCATAAAGATAATACCTAGCTCTTCCAAATCTTCTTTCAAGCTGTGGTATACGACTTCTGACTCGTATTGAGCCGATACACCAGCAAGATATTTCTGTTCTGCCTCTGGAATGCCAAGACGGTCAAAGGTCTGTTTAATTTCCTCAGGAACTTCATCCCACGTACGGCCTTGTTTTTCCGACGGTTTTACGTAGTAAACAATTTCATCAAAGTCAAGACCGGATAGATCACCGCCCCATTGCGGCATCGGTCTTTTATAGAAATGTTCCAATGCCTTTAAGCGGTAGTCCAACATCCATTGCGGTTCTTCCTTCATTTTGGAAATTTGTTCCACAACTTCTCGGGTCAAACCCTTTTCAGTACGGAACACCGAAACGTCTTTATCACGAAACCCGTATTTATACTCTTCTATTTCGGGTAAATTTTTAGCCAACAGGAAAACCTCCTTTGTATTTCTTAATTCATCCGGCAAACACTGCAATTGAATGCATCTTTACTGTCCTTTTACACCCTTTTCCATCGCTTTCCAGGCAAGGGTTGCACATTTAATGCGCGCCGGAAATTTCGATACTCCTTGGAGCGCTTCGATATCTCCCATCTCCAAATCGGTATCAATTTCTTTTCCGAGCATCATATCGGAAAAAAGGCTGGACATTTTTAATGCATCTTCAATCGTTTTGCCTTTTACAGCCTGGGTCATCATGGAAGCGGAAGACATGCTGATGGAACATCCTTCTCCTTCAAAACGGGCGTCTGTTACGACTCCTTCTTCCACTTTTAATTGGAGACGGATGCGGTCTCCGCAGGTCGGGTTATTCATGTCTACGGTGACCCCATCCCCCGTTTCCTCAATCCCGCGGTTTCGCGGATTTTTATAATGATCCATGATGACTTGCCGATATAAAGTATCTAAATTATTTAAAGACATTACCAAAATACTCCTTCGCCTTCAAGAGTCCCTTCGCCAATGCATCAATTTCTTCTTCCGTATTATATAAATAAAAGCTGGCCCGGGCTGTTGCAGTAACATTTAACCACTTCATCAACGGCTGAGCACAATGATGTCCCGCCCGAATCGCAATTCCTTCCATATCCAGCACCGTTGCCACATCGTGCGGATGAACGTCCTCAATATTAAAGGTAACGAGGGCCCCTCGTTCCTCAGGACCATAAATAGAAATGCCGTCGATGGATTTTAATTTTTCCAAGGCGTAGGCAGCCAACTTTTTATCATGAGCAAAAATATTGTCCATGCCGACATCTTCAAGAAAGTCAATGGCGGCACCTAAGCCGATGGCACCGGCAATAATCGGCGTGCCGGCTTCAAATTTCCAAGGCAGTTCTTTCCACGTGGAATCGTAAAGATCAACGAAATCAATCATTTCGCCGCCAAATTCCACAGGTTCCATTTGTTCCAGCAGTTCCTGTTTTCCATAGAGTACCCCAATCTCCGTCGGTCCACACATTTTATGGCCGGAAAAGGCATAAAAATCACAGTCTAAATCTGTCATATCCACCTTCATATGGGGAACTGCCTGGGCACCATCGACGAGCAGCACCGCACCATGGTCATGGGCAATTTTTGCAATCTCTTTAATCGGATTAATGGTACCGAGAACATTTGATGCGTGGGTTACGGCAACAATTTTCGTCTGTTCGGTAACCGTTGCTTTTACATCTTCCAGTGCAATCGTTCCATCCTCTTGCAGCGGAATATATTTTAATGTTGCACCTGTAGCTTTTGCCGCCTGCTGCCAAGGGATAATGTTGCTATGATGTTCCATCGGCGTGATGACAATTTCATCCCCCGGCTGCAGGATTTTCCGGGCATAGCCGTAGGCAACATAGTTTATCGAAGTTGTTGATCCCCGGGTAAAAATAACTTCCTTTTCACTAGCTGCGTTGATAAATTTTCTCACCTTTTCCCGGGCGCCTTCATACTGATCCGTTGCCCTCGTCCCAAGGGTATGTACTCCCCGGTGAACATTGGAATTGTCTTCTTTATAATATTTATCCAATGCTTCAATGACAGGCAACGGCGTTTGTGATGTTGCAGATGAATCGAGATATACTAATGGATGACCATTCACTTCTTGATCTAAAATGGGAAACATTTCTCGAATGGCTTTTACGTCCATTAGTATACCTTCCTCTCGATTACTTGGGTTAATTGTTTTTTCACTGATTCTATCGGCAGCTGGGTTACAACCGGTGCCAAGAATCCATGAATTACAAGCCGTTCTGCTTCATCTTTTGGAAGTCCCCGGCTCATGAGATAGTACATTTGAATTGGGTCTACTCTTCCGACAGATGCTGCATGTCCTGCAGTAACATCGTTTTCTTCAATTAACAGAATTGGGTTTGCATCTCCCCGGGCATTCGGGCTAAGCATAAGCAGGCGGGATTCTTGTTCCGAATTTGCTTTAATTGCACCGTGTTCAATTTTGCCGATAGCGTTGAAAATCGTTGTCGCGCCTTCCAGCATGACACCACGCTGCAAAATAAATCCGTCGGAACCTTTCCCATGCTGCACAATATTGGCAGTGAAGTTTTGAATCTGTTTTCCCCGGCCAACGGTAACGGCATTCGCATTCGAGCTAGAGCCGTTTCCGATTAAATGTGTAATATTTTCGGAAACCGTATTTCCGTCATTCATTTGTCCTAACGCCCAGTCAATCGTTGCATTTTCATAAGCAACACCGCGACGGTTCAAATAAGTCGTCGTTTTGCTGGAGAGATGGTCTACTGCACCAAAGGAAATTTTCGCATTATCATGGGCAAAAACTTCTTCCACAATGTTTGCGACAGTTTCTTCCTCAGATGCGCTGGACAAGTAATTTTCCACTACCGTAAGCTTACTGTTTTCGTCTGCAACGACAATGACATGGTTAAACAATGCTGCGCTAGGGTCTTCATGCCAGAATACGATTTGCAGCGGCACTTCGATTTCCACGTTTTTTGGCACATAAATAAAAGCACCACTATTTACAAGAGCGGCATGCAGTGCTGTCAATCGGTTCTGATCTACAGACACAGCATCAGTCATGAAATATTTTTTCACCAGGTCCCCATGCTGTTCGAGGGCAGTGAAAATGTCGGTAAAAATAACGCCTTTTTCCTTCAGCTCTTCGCTTAACGTTGAATATGCAACACTTTGATTGCGCTGAATAAGCAAGTTTTCTGGAATATTGTCCTGGTCAAAATATTCTTGTAACAGCTCCGGCAATTCGTTCATGGAAGCAATTTTTTCACCAGGGATATAGTCATGACGGAATTTCGTAAAATTCCATCTAGTAATATTCGTTTTGTCCGGTTTTGGCATTTCCAATTGGTCCGCTTTTTCCAAGGCATGCAGGCGCAATTCCTTCATCCATTCCGGTTCCTTGCGGTCACTGGAAAATGATTCGATGTATTGTTTATCGTATGGAAGTTTCGTTTCCACAGTCATATTACCCCTCCTAACCATTACGCATTCTGTTCAACAGTTTCGTCTTTAATTCCTAGTTCCTCTTTCAGCCATTCGTAGCCTTCTGCTTCTAGACGTTTTGCAAGTTCAGGACCGCCGGATTTTACGATACGTCCTTGCATCATCACATGCACAAAGTCTGGGGTAATGTAGTTGAGCAAACGCTGATAGTGCGTAATAATTAAGCAGCCAAATTCTTCACTGCGCATTTTGTTAATTCCTTTAGAAACGACTTTGAGAGCGTCGATGTCAAGTCCAGAGTCAATCTCGTCCAAAATGGCAATATCCGGTTTTAACTGCATTAACTGAAGAATTTCGTTACGCTTTTTCTCCCCTCCGGAGAACCCTTCATTTAAATAGCGGGTCGCCATGCTCTTGTCAATTTCCAAGTAGTCTAAGTCTTTATCTAATTCTTTTATGAATTTCATTAAAGGAATTTCGTTGCCTTCACCGCGGCGTGCATTGATTGCAGAACGCAAGAAATCGGATGTCGTTACACCGCTAATCTCACTTGGATATTGCATCGCCAAGAAAAGACCGGCGCGGGCACGTTCGTCCACTTCCATTTCCAGCACGTCTTCACCATTTAACGTAATGGATCCTTCCGTAACTTCATATTTCGGATGACCCATGATCGCAGAAGCTAACGTGGATTTACCGGTACCGTTTGGTCCCATGATTGCATGGAATTCTCCGCCTTTGATCGTTAGGTCGACTCCTTTTAGAATTTCTTTATCTTCAATGGAAACATGAAGATTTTTAATTTCTAACACTGATCCTGCCATAACAATACCTCCAAAATCTGTTATTTTTATTACTTTAATGAATATAATATTCATTCTCAATCTATTCTCATTACAATCTTAAAGGATTTCAAATTAATAATCAACAAATTCACTTTTTGGCAAAATGCTTATCCCGCCTTAAAATAACCCATTTTCCAGAACAGAAGTCAGAAAGTTGAAACGATATGTATTGCTGATAAAATAACCAATGTCACCGCCTGTATAAAAACAAACACCAAGATCTGAAGTGGACCTTGGCGTCTTTCTTTTATTATCGATGAAGATGACTTTTCACAGTCGTTAAAATTTCCTTGCTTTTCGCATAATCCAACTCACGCTTTTTTTCCACTTTCATCCGGTTTGCAAGAGTTCGTTCGTATTCGGCAAAACTCATCCCGTGGGATTTTTCCATTGCCTTTTCCATATCTGTCGTATACCTTAAACCGTTTATATGGGACCATCCTTTCCATATTGAATAATAACATATTAACAAAGGAAAAGGCTTTCACACAAGAAAAAATTTAACACAGGCACCATCAATGTCAAGTACCCGTTATAAATGCCAAAAGTGCCGCCGGCATCTCGTACCGGCAGCACTTAATTCCATTATTTATTCGTTTCCGCCAACTGGAACAACGGCGCCTTCATATTTCTCAATAATGAAGTTTTGGATTTCTTCAGAGTGCAGTACTTCGACTAATTTTTTCAATTCTTCCCGGTCTTTATCTTCTGCGCGGGCAGCTACAACGTTAACGTAATCAGACTCTTCCCCTTCAATAAAGAGAGAATCTTCAATCGGGTTTAGTTCTGCTTCAATCGCATAGTTTGTGTTAATTACTACAAGGGCATCTGCTTCAGAATGATAAAGTTCTGGCAATAACTCTGGCGCATAATCAGGCTGGAATTGTAAATTTTTTGGATTATCGACAATGCTGTCTACTGTAATTTCTTCTGCGCTGTCATCCAAAGTAATTAGTCCTTGAGCTTCAAACAATTTCAAAATACGTTCATGGTCAGCAACCGAGTTACTTAAAATGACTTCTGCACCTTCTGGAATATCATCGATGCTGGCAATGTTTTGGGAATATACTCCCATTGGCTCGATGTGAATTCCGCCGATGTTTTCCAATTCATACCCTGTATCAGCAATCGTTTGTTCTAAGAATGGAATATGTTGGAAATAGTTTGCATCTAACGTCCCGTTAGCAAGGTCATCGTTTGGCAATACATAATCTTGATACTCTTCAATTTCTAATGTAATACCTTCTTCTGCCAATAGCGGTTTTGCTTCCTCTAAAATTTCAGCGTGAGGTACACTGGAAGCTCCTACTTTTATAACAACATTATCAGCAGATTCGTTTTCAGTACCTTCTGCAGCTTCGTTATTTTCAGCATTGTTGCTGCT
>Ga0079224_100005639_pt1 | contig 16469 bp, 11 predicted proteins | sample Stecom2015_FD_80414 | JGI IMG/M metagenome (GOLD analysis project Ga0079224, IMG submission 80414) | Agricultural soil microbial communities from Utah to study Nitrogen management - Steer compost 2015 | ecosystem: Environmental > Terrestrial > Soil > Agricultural land | place: USA: Utah... | reverse complement strand
CCTCGAGCTGCTCGCCGACACCCTCCACAACGACCTCCAGGCCGCGGCGTTCGCCCTGCACCCCCGGCTCGAGGAGGTCGTCGAGGCCGCCGAGCGGCTCGGCGCGATCGGCGCGATCGTCAGCGGCTCCGGGCCGACGGTCGCCGCGCTGGTCGAGGACGAGGCCGCCGCGCGCGCTATCGCGGCAGGCCTGACGGAGGATGGGCTGGCGGAGTCCTGCTTGATCGCGCGGGGCTCGGCGCCCGGCGCGAGCGTGCTCGAGGAGAGCTGAGCGGGGCTGCGGCCCGCCCCTCCGGGCGCGGCCCCGTCCCGGTGCGGCTTGGACGGTTCCTCCACCAAGCGGAGTCATCCACCGCGTCGTGTCGAGGGTTCCTCCCCACGTATTGGTTTTCCACAGTGCGCTGTCCGCAATTCGGTGCGGAAGATCGTGGACGGCATCCGAGTTATCCACAGGAATCGACGCCGCTTGACATTCCCCCTCGGGTCCACACTCGCAGTCGAGGGCCTGAGACGGGTGTGTCTCTGCAGTTCGGCGGGCGGGTTCTGGTGCCGCTGCCTGTTGCGACCGCCGACCTGTCCTCCCCACGTCCTGGTTATCCACACAGCGAAGTTCCTGGTCGGTAGCTGCATTGCGGGTCTTCTCTTCCTCGAATAGCCGTGCGAAAATTGAGGCATGTCGAAGGAATCCTCGAACGAGCGCGAGATCCCCGAAGGTGCCGCCGGCGCCTCCGGCGGTCACGGCCGCTCGTCCGGGGAACATGGTCGCCCGTCCGGGGAGCGCTTCCGCCCGTCCGGGGATCCGGCCGGCGAGCTCCCTCCTCGTGCGGACCGCCCGATCCAGGTCGACGCCGAGCAGCTGACCATCGGCGAGCTCGACCTCCTCGCCGCCCGCGAGACCCTCGCCGAGCTCGGAGAGCGGGGCTCCGCGCCCCTGGACTCGCTGGACATCGACGGGACGATGACGCTCCTCGAGACCATCGTCGGCCTGGAAGGAGCGCTCGAGTCGCTGCGCGCGCGGACAGCGGTGCACCTCGAGGACGCGGTGAAGGCGGACTGCCTCCGACGGGAGGAGAGCCCCAGGCAGGCCGCGCTGGTGGCCCGCGCCGAAGCGTCGCGGGCGCTGAAGTCCTCCCGTGCGGTCGCAGGGCGCACGCTGGCGACCTCCCGTCGGCTCGTCCGCAGCATGCCCGGGATGATCTCGGCGCTCTCCTCCGCGCGCATGCTCCCGCAGTCCGCCCACAAGGTCGGCTCGGTCCTGGGCCCGGCGACCCCGGAGCAGCGTCGACAGGTCGATGCGATCCTCACCTCCCGGCTCGCCGAGCTCGAAGGGTGCGGGCCGCAGCAGTGGGGCGACGAGGCGGCGAGGATCCTCCACTCCCTCGACCCTGCCGGTGCCGCCGCGCGCCACCAGGCCGCGAAGCGGGAGCGGCACGTGACGGTGCGGCGCACCGACCACGGGATGGCGCGGATCACCGCCCTCGTCCCCGGCATCGACGGCGCTCGGATCCGCAAGGGACTCGACGTCGCGGCCGAGAGCGCCCGCGCCCAGGGGGACCGGCGCGGGCACCAGCAGATCATGGCCGACCTCTTCGCCGACGCGCTGATCGGCCGCGGCGACGGCATCGACCCCACGACGCTCGACGTCGGGATCGTCATCACCGACCGCTCCCTCCTCGCCCCCGCGCACGCCGATGCCGCCCTGGTCGAAGGATTCGGGTCCGTGCCCTACGACCACGTGCGCGAGGAGATGCTCCGCGCGGCCCAGGCCGAGGAGGACACCGACCTCGCCCTGACGATCCGTCAGCTCTACGCCGACCTCGACCACGGCGACCTTGTTGCGGTGGAATCACGGTCGCGGGCGTTCCCCGCAGCGCTGACCAGGTTCCTCACCCTCGCCCACCAGACCTGCCGCGGACCCCACTGTGACGCCCCGATACGGCAGATCGACCACATCACGCCGTGGTCGCAGGGCGGGGCGACGTCCCTCGACAACGGCAACGGCCTCTGCGCCGCATGCAACCAGAAGGAGCTCGCCGGGGAGACCGCACGCGTGGTCCGCGACGAGGACGGCGTGCGCCACACGGTCCGCTGGACCACCCGTCACGGCCGCAGCGCGACCCGCGGGGCGATCAACCTCTATCCGCTCGGCACCTACCGACGACGATGCGCATCCGCGAGCCGCGCATCCGACACCGATGTTCCGAGAAGCCACGCGACGGCAGAGCATGCGGCGAGGGAACGGATGACGGAGCACCGCACGACCGGCGAGCGCGTGGACCGCCGATGCGACGCGATCAACCCTGGGAACAGCGGGCGCGAGAGGCTGCCGCTGGCGAACGACGAGCCCGGAGAGCTGATGACCCTGCAGCGCGCGCTCACGGATCTGTGCCTGCGGCTCACGGACATCCCGGATCCACACCGGATCCACCGTCTCCCGGGCTACCCGGGTGACTGGATCGTGCGACGCGGCAGGCGGGGGAGATAGTCGGGAGGAGATGAGCAGATCCGGGAATCGCGGATCCCGAGTGCCGTGCACCGGCCGACCTCAGCCGGGCGTCAACGCTCAGCCGAGCTGCTCGGACAGCTCCAGCCAGCGCTCCTCGAGCTCCTCGTTCTCCCGCTCGACCTCCTGCAGCTGTGCGGTGATCTCCTGCAGCCCCTGGTAGTCCGACTGGTCGTGCCCGGCGAGCTTCGCGTGCAGGGACTCCGTCTGCTTCTCGAGCTTCTGCATCCGCCGCTCGATCGCGCCGAGCTCCTTCTGCGCCGCATGCGCCTCGGCGCCGGAGAGGGCAGGGGCAACCGCGGAGCTGCCGCCGGACCCGGAGGGCCCTGCGCCGCCCGCCCCGGACCCGGAGCCGGCAGCGCCGGAGGAGCCCGCGCCGGTCGCCCTGCTCGAGGCCGAACCCGCCGCGGCCTCCTCGCTCGCGGCGCGCAGCGCGAGATACTGCTCCACACCGCCCGGCACGTGCCGCACCGTGCCGTCCAGCACCGCGTACTGCGTGTCCGTGATGCGCTCGAGCAGGTAGCGGTCGTGCGAGACCACCAGCAGCGGGCCGGGCCAGGTGTCCAGCAGGTCCTCCATCGCCGCGAGCATGTCCGTGTCCATGTCGTTGGTCGGCTCGTCCAGGACCAGCACGTTCGGCTCCTCGAGCAGCGTCAGCAGCAGGTCCAGGCGACGCTGCTGACCACCTGAGAGCGCCTTGACCTGCACCTTCTGATGCGCCGCGGTGAAGCCCAGACGCTCGAGCAGCTGACCGGGGGAGACCTCGTCCTTGCCAGCCGTGAACGTGGTGCGGTATCGCCCCACGACATCGCTGACCCGGGAGTCCAGATGCTCCTGCAGCCCCTCGAGCCGCTGGGACACCTGCCGCACGGTCACCGTCTTGCCCCGCTTGACCCGCCCGGCGAGCGGCTCGAGGTCCCCGGTGATCAGCGCGAGCAGCGTCGACTTCCCGGCCCCGTTCGGGCCGAGGATCCCGATCCGGTCCGCCGGGCCGATGTGCAGGGTCACGTCCTCCAGCACGGTCGTGTCGCCGTAGCCGGCGTCGACGTCGAGCACGTCGATCACGTCGCGGCCCAGCCGCGAGGTCGCCAGCTGGGTCAGCGCGACCGTGTCGCGCACGGGCGGCTCGCCGGCGATGAGCTCGTTCGCCGCGTCGATGCGGAACTTCGGCTTCGAGGTCCGCGCCGGGGCCCCGCGGCGCAGCCACGCGAGCTCCTTGCGCATCAGGTTCTGCCGCTTCGACTCGATCGCGGCGGCCTGTCGGTCGCGCTCGACCCGCTGCAGGACGTAGGCGGCGTAGCCGCCCTCGAAGGGCTCGACGATACCGTCGTGCACCTCCCACATCCGGGTGCACACCGCGTCGAGGAACCAGCGATCGTGCGTGATCACCACGAGCCCGCCGTCCTTCGCGCTCCAGCGCCGCCGCAGGTGCTCGGCGAGCCAGGCGATGCCCTCGACGTCGAGATGGTTCGTCGGCTCGTCCAGCAGCAGCACGTCCCAGTCGCCGACCAGCAGCTCCGCCAGATGCACGCGGCGCAGCTGCCCGCCCGAGAGGTCCGTGAGCGGTGCGTCGAGATCTATGCCGCCGAGCAGACCCGCGAGCACGTCGCGGATCCGCGCGTCGGACGCCCATTCGTACTCGGGCCGGTCGCCCACCACGCGGTCGCGCACGCTCGCCCCGACGGTCGCCTCGTCCTGCTGGGTCAGCACGCCGACGCGCACCCCGCCCCGCACCGTCACCCGTCCCTCGTCGGGCTCCTGCGCGCGGGCGAGCAGGCGCAGCAGCGTCGACTTGCCGTCGCCGTTGCGGCCGACGACGCCGATGCGGTCGCCCTCGTCGATGCCGACGGTGACGTCGTCGAGCAGCACGCGATCGGGCAGCGCGACGTGGAGGGACTGGGTGCCGAGCAGATGAGCCATGCGGGTGGGGTCCTCCTGGGGACGGGGAGCGGGGTCGGAGGGTGCCGGGCGGCGCGGGAGCGGACGCTCACCGGGCGCCGCACTCGGGCCTCAGCCTCCGAGGGGGTCGTCGGACTCGAAGGTGAGCAGCAGGGTGCGGAGCATGCCCGCGAGCTCCGCCTGCTCGGTCGCGGCGAGCGGGCCGAGCAGCTCCCGCTCCGCCTCGAGCAGGCGCTCCATCGCGGCGTCGACACGGGCCACGCCGTCGGGACGCAGGCGTACCTCGACCGCGCGGCCGTCGTGCGGGCTGCGGTTCTTCGAGACCAGGCCGCGGGTGACCAGCTTGTCGATGCGGGTGGTCATGGTGCCGCTGGTCACGAGGGTCTCGTGCATGAGCGCGCCGGGGGAGAGGGCGTCCTCGCCGCTGCGGCGCAGGGCGGAGAGCATGTCGAACTCCCAGCCCTCGAGCCCCGCCTCGGAGAAGGCCTCGCGCCGGGCGATCTCGAGATAGCGGGTCAGTCGCGAGACGCGGGAGAGGACCGCCAGCGGCGAGACGTCGAGGTCCTCGCGCGCGAGCTCCCAGCCCGCGAGGATGCGGTCGACCTCGTCATGGGGCGGCGCGGAGTCGTCCGCAGGCGTGGTGGGCATGGGGCGAGTCTAGGTTCTCGGTCCGGGCCGCGGTCGACACGGGTGACGCGGGCGATGTGCCGCTCCGACCGAGTCGCTCAGCCCTTCGTCTCCCCGCGCAGCTCGGGCTTCTTCTCCAGCGAGCTCAGCCCGAACCAGGAGAGGTTCACCATCCGCGCGGCGACGACCTCCTTCGAGGGCTTGCGGGTCTCGAGCCACCACTGGCCGGTGTAGGCGACCATGCCCACCAGCATCTGCGCGTACAGCGCGGCGTCCTTGATCGGGTACGAGTGCAGCCGCAGCTGCCTCGCCAGGATCACCTCGACGCGGCGCGAGACGTCCGTGAGCAGGGAGGAGAAGGTTCCCACGGAATGGCTGACAGGGGAGTCGCGCACGAGGATCCGGAAGCCGTCCTCGTTCTCGTCGATGTAGGCGAGGAAGGCGAGGGCGGCGCGCTCCATCAGCATCCGCGGATGGGCGCGCTGATCGGAGAGGGACTCCTCGAGCGCGGTGAGCAGGGTGGAGACCTCGCGGTCCACGACCACTGCGTACAGGCCCTCCTTGCCGCCGAAGTGCTCGTAGACGATCGGCTTGGAGACCTTCGCGCGCGAGGCGATCTCCTCGACCGCGGCCATGTCGAAGCCCTTCTCGGCGAACACCCGCCGGCCGACGAGCACGAGCTGCTCCCGCCGCTCCTTGCCCGTCATCCGGGTCGACCGACCGCGAGGGGCCCCGTTCTCCGCCATGCGGCGAGTCTCCCACACGGCGACCGCACGGTGACCGGCGGGTCAGCGGAGCCCCCGGGCGCGTCGACGGGCGCAGGTCGGGGCCGCCCGGGCGGTAGGATCGCCCCGCGTCCGTGCGCCCGTCGGCCCCGTCCGGCGGTGTCCCGCGCCTGCTCGCAGGCGCTCCGCGGCGGGCGCGCTCCGCCATGGTGTAATCGGCAACACCTCAGATTTTGGTTCTGAAGTTTCAGGTTCGAGTCCTGATGGCGGAACGCTCACCGTCCTCCGGGGCGGCGCGGCCGACACCCGTCGATCCCACCCTCGATCTCTAGGAGCTGCCGACGTGGCCACTGCCGAGACCACCGCACCCGCCGCCGTCATCGTCCTGGCCGCCGGCGCCGGGACTCGCATGAAGTCCCGCACCCCCAAGGTGCTCCACGAGATCGGCGGTCGCTCGCTCCTCGTGCACGCGCTCACCGCCGCCGAGGGCACCGGCCCCGGAGAGCTCGTCGTCGTGCTGCGCCACGAGCGCGAGCGCGTGGCCGCGCACCTCGCCGAGCACGCCTCCGAGGTGCGGGTCGCCGACCAGGACGAGATCCCCGGCACCGGCCGGGCCGTCCAGTGCGGCCTCGAGCAGGTCGCCGCGGCCGAGGGCACCGTGCTGGTGACCTACGGCGACGTGCCGCTGCTGGACCCCGCGACGCTGCGCGAGCTGGTCGCCGCCCACGAGGCCGAGGGCGCCGCCGTCACCGTGCTCAGCGCCCGCGTCCCGGACCCCGCCGGCTACGGCCGCATCCTGCGCAGCGAGGACGGCTCCGAGGTGCTCGGCATCGTCGAGCACAAGGACGCGACCGACGAGCAGCGCGCGATCGACGAGATCAACTCCGGCATCTACGCCTTCGACCTCGCCGTGCTGCGCGACGCGCTCGGCCGCATCACGACCGACAACGCCCAGGGCGAGATGTACCTCACCGACGTCCTCTCGATCGCGCGAGCCGACGGCCGCTCCGTGCGGGCCGTGGTCACCGAGGACGTGATGATGGTCGAGGGCGTCAACGACCGCGTCCAGCTCGCCCAGCTCGGTGCCGAGATGAACCGCCGCATCCTCGAGCGCCACATGCGCGCCGGCGTCACGATCGTCGACCCCGCCACCACCTGGATCGATGCCGACGTCGCCATCGGCCAGGACGCGACGATCCTCCCCGGCGTCCAGCTGCACGGCGCCAGCGACATCGGCGCCGAGGCCGTGATCGGCCCGGACACCACCCTGCGCGACACCGAGGTCGGTGCCGGCGCCGAGGTGGTCCGCTCCCATGCGCTGCTCGCCGTGATCGGCGAGGGCGCGACCGTCGGCCCCTTCTCCTACCTGCGCGCCGGCACGGACCTCGGCGCGAACGGCAAGATCGGCGGCTTCGTCGAGACCAAGAACGCCGTGATCGGCGAGGGTGCGAAGGTGCCCCACCTCAGCTACGTCGGCGACGCCGAGATCGGCGAGGGCACCAACATCGGCGCCGGCACGATCGTCGCGAACTACGACGGGGTGAACAAGCACCGCACCACCGTCGGCCGCCACGTGCGTGTGGGCTCGGACAACGTGCTCGTCGCCCCGGTCACGATCGGTGACGGCGCCGCGACCGGCGCCGGCGCCACCGTGCGCAAGGACGTCCCGGCCGGAGCGCTGGGCGTGAACGCTGTCTCGCAGCGGAACATGGAAGGATGGACCCTGCGACGCCGTGCGGGGACCCCGGCCGAGAGCGCGGCCCGGGCCGCCCTCGACGCCGAGCAGGGGTCCGCGGCACAGACGCCCGCAGGAACTGCCGCCGAGGAGCACAAGGAGCACGAGCAGCGATGAGCGGAATCGTCACCACCGGGGAGAAGCGACTGGTCCTCGCCTCAGGACGGGCCCACCCGGTGCTCGCCCAGGAGGTCGCCGAGGAGCTCGGCGTCGAGGTCCTCCCCATGGACGCCTGGGACTTCGCCAACGGGGAGATCTACGTGCGCTACGGCGAGTCCGTGCGCGGCACCGACGTCTTCGTGCTCCAGTCCCACCCCGCTCCGATCAACACCTGGGTGATGGAGCACCTCATCATGATCGACGCGCTCAAGCGCGCCTCTGCCAAGCGCATCACCGCCATCGCGCCGAGCTTCCCCTACGCCCGCCAGGACAAGAAGCACCGCGGCCGCGAGCCGATCTCCGCCCGCCTCATGGCGGACCTCTACGAGACCGCGGGCGTCGACCGCATGATCTCCGTGGACCTCCACGCCCCGCAGGTGCAGGGCTACTTCAACCGGCCGCTGGACCACCTGATGGCGCTGCCCATCCTCGCCGACTACGTGCAGAGGAAGTACGGCGAGGAGGACATCGCCGTGGTCTCCCCGGACGCCGGCCGGATCCGCGTCGCGGAGCAGTGGTCCAAGCGGCTCGGCGGCGTGAACCTCGCCTTCATCCACAAGACCCGCGACACGACGCGCCCCAACCAGGCCGTCGCCAAGCGCGTGATCGGCGACGTCACGGGGAAGACCTGCATCCTCGTCGACGACATGATCGACACCGCCGGCACCATCGTCCAGGCCTCCGACGCGCTGATCGCCAACGGCGCCGCCTCCGTCGTCATCGCCACCACCCACCCGATCCTCTCGGACCCGGCGACCGAGCGGCTGAAGAACTCCCAGGTGCGCGAGGTCGTGTGCACGAACACCCTCCCGGTCCCGCCGGAGAAGCAGTTCGACCGCCTCACCCAGCTCTCCATCGCCCCGCTCCTGGCGCGGGCGATCCGCGCCGTGTTCGACGACGGCTCGGTGACGAGCCTCTTCGACGGCGAGGTCTGAGCCGACGCGGTCCGGGCCGGCTTTTCCTGCGGGCGCGACGCCCCGCGCCGGACGCGGCCGACGGGGAAGCGGCCCCGTTCCCGACGGGGAACGGGGCCGCTTCGTCGTGCGGCGGGGTGGTGCCGGGGCTCAGATCAGGAACCGGTTGCCCCTGACGAGGCGGCTCCACTGCCTGCCGAGGCCGATGTGGTCACCGGCGGCCAGGCCCGCCATCGCGAGGACGGCGACCGCGAGCAGCAGGTGGGTGTCGTAGAGCGGATTGGTCGACATCGGGAACGCGGCGAGGTACATGAGCGTGTACATCGCGGCGGCCGAGACGGCGGCGACGCGGGTGCCGATGCCGAGCGTGAACGCCAGGCCCACGCCGAGCAGGCCGAGCATGAACAGCACGTCCGTGAGCGGGTTGATCGAGAGGAAGACGCTCCACACGTCCGCGAAGGGGTTGCCGCCCTCGATCGAGCCGCCGAGGAAGCCCGCGGTGGGGGAGCCGCCGTTCAGCCAGGCGCCCTCTGGCGGGGTCGCGAAGCCGAGGCCGAAGGTCTTGTCCAGGAAGGCCCACAGGAAGGTGAAGCCGACCATCAGGCGCGTCACGCCCAGGAGCGTGTAGCCCCAGCCGGCCTTCCGCGTGGCGGTCAGCTCGGCGGCGGTGGCGGGGCGGGCGGGAGTCGCAGCGGCGGGGGTGGCGGCGGAGGCGCTCACGGCAGGTGCCTTTCGGTGTCGACCCGGTCGGTGCCCGGATCTCGGTGATGTCGATGATGTCCATGTCAGCGATGTCGTCCTGACAAGAGCAACGGTAGGTCCGACCGGCCGGCCCGCGCGGGGACCAAGGTCACCGATTCGTCCCTCTGACCTGCAGGGACGTTGGTCCCGTCGGGAAGTGTGAGGGGTGGGTGGGGGATGAGACGGCCGGGTGCGGGGCTGTCGCCGCGTGCGGCGCCGCTCACGTCCGCCCGGCTCCCCGGCACCGGGAGGGCGACTGCGTGGTACTGTCTGCGCGTCACTTCGGCGAGGGAGGGGTCCTGCCCCTCCGTGATCGACGCGGTGCGGATCTCCGGGAGGCGTGCCCTCCCTGTGCCCCGTGGCGTCGCTCATCGTCGAGCCCCGCATCCACGAGGAGCACCACCATGGCTGAGAAGCTGAACGTCGAACTGCGCGAGGACTTCGGCAAGGGCGCTGCCCGCCGTCTGCGCGCCGAGAGCCGCGTCCCCGCCGTCCTGTACGGCCACGGCGAGGCCCCGCTGCACCTGTCGCTGCCCGGTCACGAGACCGCGCTCGCGGCCCGCAACCCCAACGCCCTCCTCGAGCTGCAGCTCGCCGACGGCACCTCCCACCTGGCCCTGATCAAGGAGATCCAGCGCCACCCGCTCAAGCGCTCGCTGAACCACCTCGACCTGATCATCGTCAAGAAGGGCGAGAAGGTCGAGGTCGACATCCCCGTCGTCCTGGCCGGTGAGGCCGTGTCCCCCGCGGTCGCGATGGTCGACCTGCAGTCGCTGACCCTCTCGGTCGACGCGCTCAAGGTCCCCGAGCAGATCGAGATCGACGTCGAGGGCAAGGAGGAGGGCTACCAGCTCTTCGCCGGCGACGTCGTCCTCCCGGGCGACGCCGAGCTCGTCACCGACGCCGAGATCCTCGTGGTCTCCGTCATGGTGCCGCACGTGGCCGAGGAGGACCTCGAGCCGGTCGTCGACGAGGACGCCGAGGGCGAGACCGAGGCCGAGGGCGCCGAGTCCTCCGAGGGCTCCGAGGAGGAGTGACCCCTCCGGGACGGGGAGCGCGGGCAGGACGCCCGTCGGCTCCCCGTCCCGCTCCGTTGCTCACACACCGCCTGCCGGGGCGTCGCGCATCGCGCGGCGCCCCGGTACGGTGTCCGGGGTCGTGCGCCGCCGCGCACCGGTGAGAACGAGGAGCATCATGACCGTGAGCGAGCGCCGCCCCGGGCCGTACCTGGTGGTGGGCCTGGGCAACCCCGGCCCGAAGTACGCCGCGACCAGGCATAACATCGGCCAGATGGTCCTGGACCACATCGCCGACGCCGCCGGTGGACGCTTCGCCGCCGCCAAGCGCGCCCAGGCCGTGGTGCTGGAGGGCCGGCTCGGCGCCCCCGGCAGCGGTGAGCGGGTGATCCTCGCGAAGACCACCACCTACATGAACGTCTCCGGCGGTCCGGTGAAGGCGCTGGCCGCCTACTATGGCATCGACCCCGAGCAGGTCGTCGTCGTCCACGACGAGGTCGACATCCCCTTCGACGCGGTGCGCCTGAAGCGCGGCGGTGGCGAGGGCGGCCACAACGGCCTGCGCGACATCTCCAAGGCGCTGGGTACCAAGGACTACCTGCGCGTCCGCGTCGGGGTGGGCCGGCCTCCGGGCAGCCGCGACACCGCCGACCACGTGCTCGCCCCCTTCACCTCCACCGAGCGCCGCACGCTCGATCTGCTGATCTCGGACGCCGCCGACGCCGTCGAGGCCGTCGTCCTCGAGGGCCTCACCGCCGCTCAGCAGCGCTTCCACTCCCGGGAGGACCGATGACCGCACCGACCGACGCCGCACGCACCGGCCGGGCCGCCGGCGCAGGCCCCGATGCCGCGGGCGCCGAGCGGTCCGCCCCGCCGCTCGCCCCGCTGCTCGAGCGCCTCGCCGAGGGCGCCGACCTCACCGCGATCCGCGAGCTCGTCGAGTCCGCAGGCGCGGACGAGGACCGTGCCGCGGGCGGCGACATCGTCGCCGCGACCGCGCTGTTCCCCTTCGTCGTCGCGGACCTCGCACGACGCGCGAGCGCCGAGGCGCCGCTGGTCGTGGTCACCTCCACCACCCGCGCCGCCGAGGACCTCCGCGCGGCGCTGAGCGCCCTCGTCGGCACCGCGCACGTCGCCGAGCTGCCCGCCTGGGAGACCCTGCCCCACGAGCGGCTCTCCCCGCGCGCCGACACCGTCGCGAAGCGCCTGAAGACCCTGCGCCGCATCGCCCATCCGGAGACCGAGGACCCGGTGCACGTGCTGCTGATGCCCGTGCGCTCCCTGCTCCAGCCGATCGCGACCGGCCTCGGCGAGCTCCGTCCCGTCCGGGCGCTGGTGGGGGAGGAGCACCCCCTCGAGGACCTCGAGCAGGAGCTCGTCGACGCCGCCTACGTGCGCGTGGACATGGTCGAGAAGCGAGGCGAGTTCGCGGTCCGCGGCGGGATCCTGGACGTCTTCCCGCCCACTGAGCCGCATCCCGTGCGCGTGGATCTCTTCGGGGACGAGATCGACGACGTGCGGTACTTCGCCGTCGCCGACCAGCGCTCGCTCGATCCCGTCCCGCACGGGCTCGACGCCCCGCCCTGCCGGGAGATCCTGCTGACCCCCTCGGTGCGCGAGCGCGCCCGCGCCCGCGCCGAGGAGCTGCCCGGCGTGCGCGACCTGCTGCTGCGCATCGCCGACGGCATCGCCGCCGACGGCATGGAATCCCTCAGCCCCGTCCTCGTGGACGGCATGGAGCAGGTCGCCGACGTGCTCCCCGCCGGCGCCCGCTTCCTCGTCGTCGACCCGGAGAAGGCCCGCGCCCGCTCCGAGGAGCTCGTCGCCACGACCGACGAGTTCCTGGCCGCGGCCTGGTCCAGCGCCGCCGCCGGCGGCGGACTCCCGATCGACGTGGGGGCGGCGAGCTTCGTGCCCCTGTCGGAGGCGAAGGGCCACGCCCGCGAGGGCGGCCGCGCCTGGTTCACCCTGGCCGCCTTCGGTCTCGACGCCGACCTCGACCTGACCACCTCGGGCACGTCCACCCACCCCGGTTACTCCGGCAAGCCCGCCGACGCCGCGAAGGACCTCGAGCGCCGCCGCGCCGACGGCTGGTCCGTCCTCGCGACCATGGCCGGCCCGGGCGGGGCCCGCCACGCCGCCGAGAACCTCCGCGGCGAGGGCATGGCGGCCGTCTTCGCCGAGCGGCTCGAGGGACCCGTCGAGCCCGGCGAGGCCGTCGTCACCGTCGGCCCCTTCGCCGAGGGGCTCGTCGCCGAGGACCTGAAGCTGGTCCTCGCCTCCGAGCGCGACCTCACCGGCAAGTCCGGGGCGCGCCGCGGCGAGGAGCGGAGGATGCCCTCCCGCCGCCGCAACGTCGTCGACCCGCTCCAGCTGCGGCCCGGCGACCACGTCGTCCACGCCCACCACGGCGTGGGCCGCTTCGTGGAGATGACCAGCCGCACCGTCGGCGCCGGCGCGAAGCGCACCACCCGCGAGTACCTCGTCATCGAGTACGCGGCCTCGAAGAAGGGCCAGCCCGGCGACCGGCTCTACGTCCCCTCCGACCAGCTCGACCAGGTCACCAAGTACGTCGGCGGCGAGGAGCCGTCCGTCAACCGCATGGGCGGCGCTGACTGGGCGAAGACCAAGTCGAAGGCCCGCAAGGCGATCCGCGAGATCGCCGACGAGCTGGTGCGCCTGTACTCCGCCCGGCAGTCCGCGCCCGGCCACGCCTTCGGCCCCGACACCCCCTGGCAGCGGGAGCTCGAGGACTCCTTCGAGTTCGTCGAGACCCCGGACCAGCTCTCCACCATCGAGGACGTCAAGAAGGACATGGAGAAGCCGGTCCCGATGGACCGCCTGATCCTCGGCGACGTCGGCTACGGGAAGACGGAGATCGCGGTGCGCGCCGCCTTCAAGGCCGTCCAGGACGGCAAGCAGGTCGCCGTGCTCGCCCCGACGACGCTGCTGGCCCAGCAGCATCTCGACACCTTCTCCGAGCGGTACACGGGCTTCCCCGTGACCGTGAAGGGGCTCAGCCGCTTCCAGTCCGCCGCCGACTCCGAGGCCACGGTCGAGGGTCTGCGCGAGGGGAGCGTCGACGTCGTGATCGGCACCCACCGCCTGCTCACCGGCAATGTGCGTTTCAAGGACCTGGGGCTGCTGATCATCGACGAGGAGCAGCGCTTCGGCGTCGAGCACAAGGAGACGCTCAAGGCGCTGCGCACGAACGTGGACGTGCTGTCCATGTCGGCGACCCCCATCCCGCGCACCCTCGAGATGGCCGTGACCGGCATCCGGGAGATGTCCATCCTCGCGACCCCGCCCGAGGAGCGCCATCCGGTGCTGACCTACGTCGGCGCCGACGAGGACCGCCAGATCGCCGCCGCGATCCGGCGCGAGCTGCTGCGTGAGGGGCAGGTGTTCTACATCCACAACCGGGTCGAGGACATCGACCGCGTCGCCGCGCACCTGCGCGAGCTGGTGCCGGACGCCCGCGTCGCCGTCGCCCACGGCAAGATGAACGAGCATCAGCTCGAGCGCGTGATCGTCGACTTCTGGGAGCGGGACTTCGACGTGCTCGTGTGCACCACGATCGTCGAGACGGGCCTGGACATCGCCAACGCCAACACCCTGATCGTCGAGGACGCGGACCGCTTCGGGCTCTCGCAGCTGCACCAGCTGCGCGGGCGCGTGGGCCGTTCGAGCGAGCGCGCCTACGCCTACTTCCTCTACAACGCGGGCAAGCCGCTCACCGAGACCGCCCACGACCGCCTCACCACCCTCGCCACCAACACCGACCTCGGCGCCGGCATGCAGGTGGCGATGAAGGACCTCGAGATCCGCGGCGCCGGCAACCTGCTCGGCGGCGAGCAGTCCGGGCACATCGCCGGCGTGGGCTTCGACCTGTACGTGCGCATGGTCGGGGAGGCCGTCGCGGCCTTCCGCGGCGAGGCGAGCGCGCCGGAGAAGGAGATCCGGGTCGAGCTGCCGCTGGACGCGCACGTCCCGCACGACTACATAGGCTCCGAGCGTCTGCGTCTGGAGGCCTATGCGAAGCTGTCCGCGGTGCGCGAGGTCTCCGGGATCGAGCAGGTCCGCGCCGAGCTCGCCGACCGCTACGGCCCGCTGCCCGCGCCGGTGGAGGTGCTGCTGGACGTGGCCCGCTTCCGGATCGACGCCCGTGCCGCAGGGGTCGACGAGGTCCAGGCGCAGGGGAAGATGATCCGCTTCGCCCACCTCGAGCCCGCCGACTCCGTCGCGATGCGGATGAAGCGCCTGTACCCGGGCACGCTGCTCAAGCCCGCCCTGCGCCAGGTGCTCGTGCCCCGCCCGATGACCTCCCGCTTCGGCGGCACCGAGCTGCGCGACCACGCGCTGCTCGAGTGGGCGCGCGAGGTGCTGCGCGTGCTCGTGCCCTCCGCGGCCGAGCAGATCTCCGCGCCCGTCGTGCAGGCGGAGGCGGGGTCGGGGCCGGCGAGGAAGTAGCCTCGCCCCCGTGAGCACCGCGCAGCGCCCCGACCCGACCGATCCCGCACCGCGCGGCAGCGCCCTGCTGCGGGCCGTGGAGGTGATGGAGGCGCTGCGGGCGCCGAGCGGCGACGCCTGGACCCACCGGCAGACCCACGCCTCGCTCGCCCGCTACCTCCTCGAGGAGACCCACGAGGTGCTCGAGGTGATCGACGACCCCTCCGGCCACGGCCCCGGGGCGCTGCCCGACGAGCTCGGCGACCTGCTCTTCCAGATCCTCTTCCACGCGCGCGTGGGCCAGGAGGAGGAGCCGGCCTGGGACGTGGACGACGTGGCCCGCTCCTTCGTCGCGAAGATGGAGCGGCGCAACCCGCACGTCTTCGGCGACGCGCCCGAGCAGGCGCTCGAGGATCCCGCCGACGTCGAGCAGATCATCGCGCAGTGGCACGCCGTCAAGGCGCAGGAGAAGCAGCGGGAACAGCAGGACCAGCAGGAGCAGGGGAGCTCCGGGGCGGCTCCGACGCGCCCCCGCGGCTGGGCCGAGGGGATCCCCGCCGAGCTGCCCGCCCTGCAGACCGCGGCGAAGATCGTCCACCGCGCCCGATCGGCCGGCGGGCTCGAGCAGCTGCTCGCGGCGGCCGACGCCGCGGCCTCGGCCGAGGACGCCGGGGACTGGGGCGGCGACCTCGGCCGGGCGCTGCTCGACCTGGTCGTGGCCGCCGAGGGCCGCGACGACGATCCCGAGACCGCGCTGCGCGCCCTGCTCGCGAGGACCGTCCGCGAGCTCGAGCAGGGCACCGGCGCCTGACCGGGTACTCCTCCTCCGTAGGCCCCTCCGAGCGCAACCGCGGGCACGGGGGCGCGTGGCGGGCGTCGCTCGGCCTAGACTGTCGGGCGGACGGTCAGCGCCGACCGGACGATTCGAACTTCATCACCGAAGGAAGGAACAGCCCATGGCAGCCCTGATCGAAGCACTCCTCGCCCGAGAGATCCTCGACTCCCGCGGCAACCCCACCGTCGAGGTCGAGATCCTGCTCGACGACGGCACGTTCGAGCGCGCGGCGGTCCCCTCCGGCGCCTCGACCGGCCAGTTCGAGGCCGTCGAGCGCCGCGACGGCGACAAGGACCGTTACCTCGGCAAGGGCACGCTCGACGCCGTCAACGCCGTGATCACCGAGATCCTGCCGGCGATCCACGGCATGGACGTCCAGGAGCAGCGCGCGATCGATCAGGCGATGCTCGATCTCGACGGCACCAAGAACAAGGGCACCCTCGGCGCGAACGCCATCCTCGGCGTCTCCCTCGCCGTGGCGCGCGCCGCCGCGGCCTCCGCGGGCGTGCCGCTGTACCAGTACGTCGGCGGCCCGAACGCGCACATCCTGCCCGTCCCGATGATGAACATCCTCAACGGCGGCTCCCACGCGGACTCCAACGTCGACATCCAGGAGTTCATGATCGCGCCGATCGGCGCGGAGACCTTCTCCGAGGCCATGCGCGTCGGCGCCGAGGTCTACCACGCGCTGAAGGCCGTGCTCAAGGAGCGGGGCCTGGCGACCGGTCTCGGCGACGAGGGCGGCTTCGCCCCGAACCTCGACTCCAACCGCGCCGCGCTCGACCTGATCGTCGAGGCCATCGGCAAGGCCGGCTTCGAGGCCGGCAAGGACGTCGCGCTCGCGCTCGACGTCGCGGCCTCCGAGT
>Ga0079224_100005636_pt1 | contig 16474 bp, 14 predicted proteins | sample Stecom2015_FD_80414 | JGI IMG/M metagenome (GOLD analysis project Ga0079224, IMG submission 80414) | Agricultural soil microbial communities from Utah to study Nitrogen management - Steer compost 2015 | ecosystem: Environmental > Terrestrial > Soil > Agricultural land | place: USA: Utah... | reverse complement strand
TCGGTTGGCTCGACGGTCAGTGGGGCTCGGCCCTCATCAGCCCGGGCCAGCGTGAGCAGATTCTCCACCATTTCCGTCATCTGGTTGATCTGCTCCAGGGTCTCGTCGAGGGCCTCGATGCTTTCCGACGGGGTCCCGGGATGGGTGAGCGCGCGTTCCACTCCGGCACGGAGGACCATGAGCGGCGTCTTGAGCTCGTGGCTCGCATCGGCGGTAAAGCGATGAAGGCTGCCGAAGCTCTCCTCGAGCCGGGCCAGCATCCGGTTGAGGGTGAGCGCCAGCCGCGCCATTTCATCGCCCGACATCGGGACGGCAACGCGCCGATGCAGGCTGCGGCCGTCGCCGATCGCTTCGACCTCGTCCATGATCCCGCGAACCGGCGCGAGCGCCGTCCCCGCCAACCAGTATGCGAGCGCCACCGCGCACCCGAGCACGATCGGCGACACGACGAGCATCGCCCGGAGCAGCACCCGGGGATCGAAGGCGGAACGGAGCAGCGGCGCGGCAACCAGCACGGCCCCGATGTCCTCCCCGGCCCCGGTGACGGGCACGATCATGAACCGGACGCCGCCCCCCGGCGCCTGCAGCGGGAGCGATGTGGGTGGAACGGCGTGCAGCGCTGGCGGGATCTGGTCGGCCAGCTCGTCGATGGATGAAAAGCCGAGGTCGCGAATCGACTCGGAGAGGAAGAGGATCCGGCGCTGCCGGTCCACGATCATGATGTAGTCGCGGAACGACTCGAAATAGGACGCGATGGCGGGATTGAGCGTCGAGGTGGCGCCGAGGTCGGCCAGCATCCCCGAATCGGGCACCACCAGCGGCGGCACCGAGTCCCGCCGCACCAGCCGGCCCAGGACGCGATGGGACTCCTCCAGCCACCGCACGGCCAGGTTCACCTCGAGCGTGAGCCGCTCGTCCAGCTCGAGCTCGCTCGGCTTCTGCAGCTGGATATAGAGCGCGGCGCCGAAGGCGAGGAGCGCAAGCACCAGCGCCACGGTGTACCATGCGGTCAGCCGGGCGCGGATGGTATTCACGTCATCCCTTTACGACGTAACCCACGCCACGCACGGTATGCACCAGCTTCTTCCGGGTCCCCGCGTCAACCTTCTTCCGGATCCGGTTGATCACCACGTCCACGATGTTGGTGCCGGGGTCGAAATGGTAATCCCAGGCATACTCGGTGATCAGCGTGCGGGACATGACGCGGGGCGAGTGGCGCATGAGGTATTCGAGCACCGTGTATTCCTTGGGCGTCAGCTCGATCAGCTCCCTGCCCCGCCGCACTTCGCGCGTGGCGGTGTCGAGCTCGAGGTCGTCCACCCGGATCACGGGAGACTGCAGCTGCTGGGGCCGGCGGCCCAGCGCCTCGACCCGGGCCAGCAGCTCCTCGAAGGCAAACGGCTTGGTCACGTAGTCGTCGGCGCCGGACCGGAGGGCCTGCACCTTGAAGTCGAGCGCGTCCTGCGCGGTCAGGACCAGGATCGGCACCGTGATCCCGCGGTCGCGGAGGGTGCGCAGAACCTCCAGGCCGGTCATTCCCGGCAGGCGCAGGTCGAGGACCAGAAGGTCGTACTGGCCGCCCGAGGCCAGCCGAAGGCCTTCCATGCCGTCGTCCACCAGGTCCGCATGGAAGCCATGCTCGTCCAGGCCGCGCTTCACGTACTGGCCCACGGTCCGGTCGTCTTCGATCACCAGGATCTTCACTCCGCCGCTCCGGTCGGTAGGTAGACCCGGAAGGTGGCGCCGCCGCCGAGCTGGCTGTCCACCTCGATACGGCCGCGGTGCTCCTCCACGATGCCGTAGCAGATGGACAGGCCGAGACCCGTCCCCCGTCCGGGCGCCTTGGTGGTAAAGAACGGCTCGAAGATCTTCGACTGTACGCTCCCCGCAATCCCCGGCCCGGTGTCCTCGACCTCCACCACGACTTCATCGGCCCGGCGGCGGCTCAGCGCGGTCCGGATGGTGAGCCGACCCCCCGCCTCCATGGCATCGATCGCGTTGATCGTGAGTGCCATCAGGACCTGGATGATCTGCTCCGGATTGGCCACGACGCTCGGCAGCGCCGGCTCGAGCCGGCGCTCCAGGGCAATCAGCTTGAACCGCTTGTGGTGCCGCAGGAGCCCCAGCGCCTCGTTTACGATGGCATTGAGGTCCGCCGTCTTCTTGGCACGGGCCTTGGGCCGGCTGAAGTCGAGGAGGCCGTCCACGATGCTGGTGCAGCGCTCCACTTCCTTGTCGATGATGCCGAGGTATTCCCGGAGCGCCGCAGTGCCCTCTCCGGACACTTCCTCCAGGCGTCCTTCGCTGGCGGCCACGCAGGCCGCGATCGTCGCGAGCGGATTGTTGATTTCGTGCATGACGCCGGCCGCGAGCTGGCCCAGTGCCGCCAGCTTTTCGCTCTGGAGGATGCGAGCCTGGACCTCACGCCATTCGGAAACATCTTCGCCGATGGTCATGACGTGAGTAATGGTATCTCCGGCCAGGCGCATCGGGAGCCGGGTCATCCGGTAGGTGCGGATCCCGGCGGGAGACTCCACCTGCATGTCGGACTGCCGCAGCTCGCCGGTCTCGAAGATGGCGTCGAACTCGGCGCGGAGCGCGGCCTCGGGCTGGCGCGTGAGCACCTCGAAGATCGTCCGGCCAACGACCTGGTCACGCGCCATGCCCTGGGTGCCGGTCTCGCGCTTCCGGTTCCAGATCTGGATCCGGTAGTCGCGGTCCACCACGTACAGGCCTACGGGAAGTGAATCGATCACGAGCGCCGTGAACCGGCGCGCTTCCTCGACCTCCCGGGCGTCCTCTGCGATGCGCGCGTCCCTCGACTCGCCCTGCTCCACGGCGCCGAGGAACGCCGCCAGCAGGTGACCGATCGTCTCGAGGGCATCGGACTGGCCGCCGACGATTCGCAGCAGCCCGATCGCCTCCCCGCCCGCGGGTCGGAGTGCCACTCGCTGGCCCCCCGCGGGAACCAGGCCGATCGTCCCGACCAGCTCGGGCTCCGCGGCGGGCGCGCTCACCAGGTAGAAGCCGGCTGCCTCCGGATCTTGCCGCCAGATCTCCACCCGATCGGCATCGCTCGTGCTCCGGAGGGCCTCCGCCACGGCAGCCAGGATGCCATCCGGACGTCCGCCGCCGTTGAGCAGGCGCGCCACCTGGGCAACGACCGAGGCGGTAAGGTGCCCGGTCATTGCGTGCCGGGCTGCGGCACCGCCGTTACCGACACGAAGCTGATGATGCGCCACGCATCGTCGATCCGGCGGAGCTGAAAGTGGTCGCTGCCGGCACTGCCGCGCGTCGCTCCCGCCCGGCGGGTGGCCACCCAGACCGTCGCAAAATTTCCATCCTGTCGCGGTTCCACCCGGACCGGCTCGAGCGGCGTGCGGGCGCGCAGCTCGAGCCATGCGCTGTACTCCTCCGGCGAGTCGAAGGTGCGCCAGCCGCCGCCCTCGGCGGGCCCCTGCTGGATCGTGGCGCCAACCGCGAAAAGCGAATGCACCGAGGGCCACTCGGCAGCGCCCACCACCCGGTAATAGGAGGTGACCACGCCACGGATGGCCTCGTCATCGCGAAGGCTGCCTGCCGGCGCGCGATTCTCGATGCGGCACGCCGCCAGGACGAGCACCGCTGCTAGCACTGCACCAGGGCGCACCGTTCGCTCCCGTCGAATGAGGTCGGAGATTCCTGCAAGATAGCGCGGCTCAGGCGCCGGGGTGAATCAGGAGCTCATGCTCGCCTTCCACTTCGAAACGCGGCGCCGCGCCGCCGATCGGCTCGCCATCGAGCAGTACTTCGGTTGCGGAAAGGCGGCGCAGGTCGCATGACACGAAGATCTTGGGGCCGGCGCCGCGGCGCACGGCAAACGCCACCATGCCCGCCCTCGGGCGCAGCCGGAGATCCAGCACCGTGCGCCCGATCCTGAGCCGCGACACCGCGCCCAGCATCCCGTCCGGCGGAAGAGCCGGCGCCAGCGCAACCTCCCCGCGAGAGGCGTCGGGCCGGATGCTCCACTCCCGATGCGGCAAGATGAGGATCGCAATCAGCTCTTCGTCGGTGGCCTCTCCGGCCGCCACGCGCGCCAGCGCGGGCACCGGGACGTCACCGGCTTCGGGCAGCGGCGGAACCTCCGGGGCCGGAGCGACTGCCGGATCGCCGCCCGCCCAGAGCCGAAAGCGCTCGCGCAGGCGCCGCAGTGCGGGGACCAGGTCGTCACTTCCGGCGGTGCTTTCTCCAGCCCGGATCCAGGCTCGAGCATGCGCCGGCAGGCCGGCTGCAAGCAGCGCCGCGGCCAGGGCGGCGATCGGCTCCGCGTCCGCAGAATTCCTGCCCTCGGCCCGGCGGGCGAGCCAGCTTCCTACGCGCGCATCGGCTGCAATCTTGGCCCACTCGTAAAGCCGGCTCAGTTCTGCCCGCGAATGGGCGATCCCGACGCCGCCGCGATGCAGCTGCTCCGCATGCATCGACCGCTGGCGCAGCAGGCCGGCGACCCCGCGCCGATCGAGCAGGTCGAGTACCCGGGCAAGGTCCGCGCGGTTCCGGGCGCCTGCTGCGAGCAGCCGCGCCGGCCCTGGGGCCATGCAGCGCACCACCACGCCGCCGGCTTCATGCACCGCCGCCAGCCGGCCGTCGCTCACGACGAAGAGGGCCTCCGTATCGCCGGCCCCGGATCGAACCTGCAGCGCACGGCCGTCTGCCGAGAGCTTGATCCGCGGCGAGCCGAGCGAGACGGTCCACGAGCTGGACGACGGACCGCGCGGCAGGTCCACGAGCACCACCGGCAGGTCGAGTCCGGTTGCCCAGCGTGCAGCGCTCTCCGACTCACCGCCCAGGACAACCTGATGGCCGTGCAGTTCGCCGCTGTCCGGTGCGACGAGCCCCCGGATGTTCTCCATCAGCGGGAAACCGGTTCGAACCGCCTCCACGCCGGTGCCGATTCCGGAGATTTCCGCCCGGTAACCGGCGTGGGTCCAGCGCTCGCCTGACCCACCCGAAATCGGATACGAGACGCCCGAGGGGCCGCGCGGCCATTCGCCATCCAGGTGCAGCCGCGGTACCTCCGGCTCGGAGGCCGGCAATCGATCAGCCGCGCGCTCGGACACGGGTCAGCCCGCCACGAGCCGGCGATGCGCCGGAACTCAACGACCGAATCGCTTCCCGACCTCCGTCCAGTTGACCACGTTCCACCAGGCGGACACATAGTCCGGACGGCGGTTCTGGTACTTGAGGTAGTACGCATGCTCCCAGACGTCGCAGCCGAGGACCGGCCGCTTGCCGCTCATGAGCGGTGAGTCCTGGTTCGGCGTGCTCTCGATGGCGAGGCCGCCGGCGCTATCCGCCACGAGCCAGCCCCAGCCGCTGCCGAACCGCGTGCCGCAGGCCTTCGCGAACTGTTCCTTGAACTGCGAGACGCCGCCGAAGGCCTTGCCGATCGCGTCAGCGAGCGCGCCCTCGGGCTCCCTGGCACCACCAGGGGCCATGATCTCCCAGAACATCGTGTGGTTGGCATGCCCGCCGCCGTTGTTGCGCACCGCCGTGCGAATCTCCTCGGGCACCTTGTCGATGCCGGCCAGGAGGTCCTCGATGGACTTCTGCTGGAGGTCGGGATGCTTTTCGAGGGCGGCGTTGAGGTTGTTGACGTACGCGCCGTGATGCTTGTCGTGGTGAATCCGCATCGTCTGCTCGTCGATGTGCGGCTCGAGCGCGTTGTAGTCGTAGGGGAGCGGGGGGAGAGTGAATGCCATATCGGACTCCTGAGAAGGGCTTCGCAATGTTTGCGGCTGGAATATATACCCCTCCCGCGAGGATCAGCTTCGAACCATTGCGGCCTCCGCTGATCGCGCGGTCCCGCCCGCCGGCACCGGCGCGGGTTCCGTCGCCCGCATCACGGTGATGGCTGCCGCCGCCGTCAGGAACACGGCATAGACGACCTCGACTCGCAGCACCCCATCGAGCGCCAGCGCGCCGCCGGCTCCAAGCAGTGCAGCGCCGAGCGCGCGTGCCGGCAGCGAGCCCCGGAAGCGCCGGACAGGTTCGAGCTCATTCGTCGACGCCAGCGCCAGCCATCCCGCCAGTGCCCACGCCCCGCCGCTCCCGCCGCCTTCAGGCGCGAAGCAGGCAGCCCACACCGCCGCGGCCACCACCGTCTTCGGCTGGCGGATGAGAGCACCGCCCCATGCCGCCGCCAGGCCGATCGGCATCGCCACGGTGCGCCACCCGTCGATGCCGGCGGGAAACGCCGTTCCGGCCACTCGCACGAGCAGCGCAACCCCGACGAGCGCGAGCCACGATGCCCACGTTCCGGCCGCGGCCCGCCACGGTACCATCAGCGCCGCCGCGGCCAGCGCGAGTGGCGGCACGAGCATGGCCTCCGCTGCCGGGCTGAAAGGCCCCCCCGAGAGCGCCCCGATCGAGAGGCCGGTTGGTCCGGCGATGACGGTGATGTAATACCCGGCAAAGGCGAGAGCGGGCAGCACGACGATCGGGAGCCATGGAATCCGGCGGGCGCCGGTGCTGCGGGAAATGATCGCCTGTGCCGCCAGCGCTGCAGCCGCCGCGCCGCCCAGCACCAGGTACAAATGCCGTCCGCCGATGGCGGCCCCGAAACTCACGATCAGGATGGGTATCCAGGGCCCTGCCGGCTTCCCTCGTACCGCGGCGTCGGGGCCCTCCGATGAACTCCCGGTGCCACGCTTCCTCGCGGATCTGGCCACCCGCACCACCAGCGCGACCAGCAGACCCGCCACCGCGCCGGCGGCGCCGATTGCGACCGCCGCAGCCAGGGTTTCGGCCCCCCCCGCGATCCGCACCAGGGGAAACGCGGTCCAGAGCACCAGCGCCGCGGTGCCCGCCGCGAGGATGGCGGCCACCCGGCTCTTTGCCGTCGTCGCATCGCGCCAGCCGAGCACGCCGCCGCCCACGGCGAGGAGCGCCGCCAGAAGCTGGAGACCTGCGTCCACCCGGAGCGAAACGGTTGGCAGGCCGCTCATCCAGAGCGGATCGGCCTCACCCCCGATGGGCAGTGCGAGGGCTATCCGGATGCTCGCGGCGCCCAGCGCATGCACGATGGCCGCGAGGGCCAGGAATCGCCGGGCCGCCGGCGCGCTCATGAGCGCGCCGGCCACCGCCAGCAGGATGGGGAGCAAGAAGGTGAGGAGTGAGGGCATCGAGGCTGGAGTCTAGTGCGCGCCCGGCCGATTCCCAAACACCAACGCCTCCCGGAGGGGTCCGGGAGGCGTTGTTGAGGCGCAGGGGAGAGCGGTGGTCAGCCGCGGCGCGCCCTCTTGCGAAGCTGGACACCACTCAGGCCGGCGAGCCCCGTGGCCAGCAGCGTCATGGAAACCGGCTCCGGCGTCGTGGTAACCGGGCCACCCAGCGTGGGCCCGTCGCCCGGCAGCGTCGGTCCGGCGGGTCCGGTCGGGCCTGTGGGGCCGCTCGGGAGCGGAGGGGAATTCTGGTCCGGGGGCGGAATCAGTATCCCGCCCGGCGGATTCGTCGGCGCATTGGGAAAGCCGGGCGCCGGGTCCCCGCCACCACTCGATGCAATGAAGTACGCCGCGAGGCCGGTCAGGGCCGCGCCACCCATATAGGTGAGCTTCGGCGTTTCACTGCTGTCGGACGACTCGGCACCGGGCTGCGCATCCTGTGCCGCCAGGGACGCGACGACCGAGTGAAAGTACGTGCCGTCGCGCTGGAAGACGACCGGACCCGATGCCGAGAGGGGACCGGCGCTGAACGCGATGACAAGCACCGCCATTGCCAAGCGTGTGCGGGAACTCATGGGCTTCTCGCCGTTGAAGGAGACGCCCACTGCTGAAGCAACCGGCGGGCCACGCCCGCATCCGCCGTCGTGGTCTCCGGCAAGCCGATGGAGTGGAGCGGTTTACGAATCGACCCTGCAAGAGCTTGCAGTGTCGGGGAGACGCCCATGGACGGACAGGTGCGGCGGCGCAGCCGCAACGAAATCGCCGCGGTCGCTGTTCCATGCACATCCTTGCCTCGTCCAGCCGGCAGGGCTTACCATCCGGTATCACTTCAGCAGCTGGAGGACCGCAATGTCGAGTCACATGTCAGCACCTGTCCTGCTCTGCGCCGCCGCCGGGCTCGGCGCCACCGCGCTGATGCCCGCGCGTGATGCGCAGCAGGGGACCGATCGTCCAAGGGCAGCGGTCGCTCCGGTGGAAATCCGCGAATGGGAAGTTCCGTGGGAGCGGAGCCGGCCACGGGATCCCCATGTAGATGGGGAGGGCCGGGTCTGGTTCGTCGGACAGCAGGGCAACTACATCGCGTTCCTCGATCCCGAGTCCGGCAAATTCACGCAGTTCGCAATCGACTCGGGGACCCATCCCCACAATCTCATCGTGGATGTCGCCGGCATGGTCTGGTACGCCGGCAACCGCAACGGCATGATCGGCAAGCTCGATCCCGCCTCCGGAAGGATCACCCGCTATCCCATGCCCGAAGCGATCCGCGACCCCCACACGCTGGTCCACGACGGCAGCCAGAGCATCTGGTTCACGGCCCAGCAATCGGGATACGTCGGACGGCTCAATACCGCCACCGGCACGGTGGATGCGATCGAGGTGCCGACCGGGCGCTCGCGGCCCTACGGCATCATCGTCGGAAAGGACGGCACGGTCTGGTTCAATGAGTTCGGCGCCAACAAGCTCGCCTCGATCGACCCGGAGACGCTCGCGCTCACCGAATACGAGCAGCCGAATCCGCGCACCCGCGGCCGCCGCCTCGCGATGACCTCCGACGGCGCCGTGTGGTACGTGGACTACGCCCGCGGCATGCTTGGCCGTTTCGATCCGGCCTCGAAGTCATTCAAGGAATGGACCAACCCGGGAGGTGCCAACTCGATGCCGTACGCGATGGGCGTCGATGCCAGCGACCGGCTCTGGTTCGTGGAGACGGGCGTGCGGCCCAACCGGCTGGTCGGCTTCGACCCGGCGACGGAGGACTTCTTCAGCATTACCCCCTTCGGCCCGGAGTCGAACACGGTGCGCCACCTGTATTACCACGCCCCGGACAACGCGATCTGGTTCGGAACCGACGCCGGCACGATTGCACGGGCTTCACTTCCCGATTGACCGGCCGGCTCGACGCCGGCAGATCGTCAGCTCGCCGACCTGACTCACGCTGAATCCCCGGCCCGGGACGACCGCCTCGAACGGCGTCCGCCCATCGGGAAACCAGGGCGGGCCGTGCAGCTCGGCCGCGATCAGGTCCACGCGGTCGAGCCAGTCGCAATTGCCGGTGAATACCACGGCTTCCGAGCCTTCGATATCCATCTTGAGCAGCCCGACGCGCTCCTGGCCCGACCCGGCCAGGAGCGCGTCGATATCGGTGGCGAGCATGGCCCCTGCCTCGTTCTCCTCGCACTCCCGAACTGTCCGCCCCCACTCTTGACCGGGTCCTGCCGTTTCCGGCGAGAGCTGGAGCCAGGTTCGGTGGGACCAGACGGCCGACTGGATCAGCTCGGCACGGCCGCCATAGGGCGCGAGGTTCCGCGTGAGCAGGGCGAAGTTGCCGGGATCGGGTTCGACCGCAATGACTCGCGCATGGGGAAAACGGGAAAGGAAATACGCCGAGGAGTAGCCGACGTTGGCGCCGCAGTCGAGAATCAGCGCGGGCTCAGCGATGTCATCCAGGCATTCGTACTCGCGCTCGATGAAGATCTGCCGGAAGACCGCGGCATCAGTGGTGCCGCTCCGCGCGAGAAGCGGATGGCGGGCGGCGGGTGTCGTGAGGGGAAAGAGCGTTCCCGGCGCCAGGACGTTATTGCCCGCCGTCAATCGCCGCCAGCGGAGCCATCCCGCGAGGCCGAGCCGTCCGAGCGCCGATCGCCGGTAGCGAGTGCGCGGCATGAGGCGCCGCCGCAGGTGGGCCGTCCAGTTCATGGGGCCTTCCTTCCGCCTGGGGCTCCCGCCATGCGGTCCCCGCAACAGCACAGGCCCGCGGTCCTGTGGACCGCGGGCCTGCTGCGCTGCCGGACATGATTACCGGGCCGCATGGAGCGTAAGGGGCTCGAACCCTTGACCCCCGCCTTGCAAAGGCGGTGCTCTCCCAACTGAGCTAACGCCCCGGGACGCAACAAGATAGTAACCGGGGGACGGCAACTCAACCGGGGCGCGTGCGCTAGGCGCCGGTCACCACCCCGCAGGCAATCGGGGTTCCCGCATCACCGGACGGCTGGCTCCGGTAGTCGTCGGCGCCAGTGTGGATGATGACCGCAGCGCCGTCGGCATCGAGCAGTGCGGGCTCACCCCGGAGGCCCCCGCCCGGCGTCGTATCCGAGACCATCGCCATGCTGTCGGCGCCAACGGTCAGATTCCGGAGGTCGCCGAAGTGGGGACCCGACGCGCTCTCGCTGCCGTGCGTGGCATCGGTCGGGTTCCAGTGGCTGCCGGCGGAATCGAATGTGGCGCCTCCGCAGTTCCCCGTCTGGTGCAGGTGCATTGCATGCTCTCCGGCGGGGAGCCCCATGAGATGCCCGCTGACGGCAATCCGGCCGCCGGCATCCGTGAGCGTGAGCGTCCCGAGCTCACGGCCCGCGGCGTTGCGCATGGCTGCCGTTGCCGTTGCCGTGGCGGGAGTCATCGAGGCACTGTCCGTGGCTGCACTGCCACCCGCAGGATCCGCTTCCATTCGGGCCGCATCCGATTGACAGGCGGCGAGGAGGGCCATGCTGGCCAGGCCGGCGAGGATTGCTTGTGCGTTCATTCAGGCCTCCGGACGGTCGATTTTTGCGGCAGTGTAGCGGCGAACAATTCCCGGCGTAGCGATGTGGACGGCAGAACTCCTCGAGCCGGGCCCACTTCACTATACCCGGGACGGCGGACCGGTGACGTGAAGCAGGTCACCTTCCGCCGGCCTGCTCGCGCTGATGTCCCTGTTCGAACACGATGTCCACCGGGATCTCCGCCGCCGCAAGGCGCTCGAGATCCGATTCGAGCTGCGGCGTCATCTTCCCGTACTGGTCCATGAACCCCACGACACCGTCATAGTCCCCGTTGCCCTGGAGGGTGAGGATCTTCTCCGACAGCGCATTCATAGCTTCGACCATGCGCGGCGTGTCCACCCGGTAGGTCCCGCTGGCCGAGTCCCGCGTAAAGGCCCCCATCTCCTGGAAGAAATTGAAGCGGGCGAGGTTGGCCCGGCCGTGCGCGCTCGAGGCGCCGAAGCGGATCGACCGGAAAATGCCGGCGATGAAGGTGATGTAGTTGTCTTCGACGTTGCTGTCGGTCAGCTCGCCCTGGGTGGAAAGCGCGGTCACCATGTAGAGCCCGAGGACGTCCGCCTTGCCTTCCTCGAATGCGCCGGCCTGCTCCTTGAGCGCTTCCCGGACGGTGCCGCGGCCGGTCACCGTGTTCTTGACGCCAAGGCCATGGGCCACCTCGTGGAACATGACGTTCTCGAAGAAGGCTTCGAAATTGACCGAGGCGCGCTGGTCCTCGGCCATCAGGATATCGGTGATCGGGACCAGGATGCGGTCGAACTTGGCGCGCATCGAGTTCTTGAGCTGCAGGCGCCGTGTGCCTTTCCGGAGCTGGACGTCCTCGTCGTTCGGCAGGTTGATGGCGATCGTCTTGGAGCCGGCGTTGGCGTCTCCGGCGTAATAGACGGCATCATACGCATTGAGATCCGAATCGGTGCCGAACATCTCGGCCCGGTACCTCGACGGCACCGGCAGACCCCGCTGGAGCGACGGCAGCAACGCCGCATAGCGGGAGAGGCGCTCGCTCCACTCGCGGTCCTTGATCAGGACAAAGGCCTCGTGCGCCGCCTTGTAACCGTAGAGGGCGTCCTCGTAGGTCTCGATCGGACCGATGACGACCTCGATGGCATTGTCCTTCATGTCGAGCCAGGCGAGGTCGCTCGACTGATAGTCGTCGTCGAGGAGTGCGTCGGCGCGCAACTCGAGGTAGCGGCGCAGCGATGCGGACTCCGCCAGCGTCGCCGCCTCCCGGAGCTTCCCCGCGGCGCGGGCCACCTGGGGCGCAAAGGCCACGTGGTACGGGATCGCCGAGAGACTGCCTCCGCTGTCCCGCCGCACCAGGGTGTACAGGCTCCGGAGCGAATCTCCAGCCGGGCCGGCGGCCGCCGAATCGAACTCGGCCTTCGTGATGTCGTGGGGATAAAAGTTGCTTCCGAGCGGCTTGGGGCCCGCGCCGGGGAGAAACGGCTCGTTCCCGGCGAGCCGGTCCCAAGGGCCGTAGTTGATCTCGACGTAGCGGCGGGCATCGGCATCGGCCAGCGAAGCCAGCAGACTGTCGCGGCTGCCGTAGGCTTCGATCCAGAAGATCTCGTCCATGGCATCGGCCGCATCGAGCAGCAACGGGATCATCCGGCGCTCGCTGTCACTGAGCGAGGAGAGATCGGGATCGAGGCGGACGGTGGTGTACTGGGCCACCCGCGCCGCCAGGCTGGGCCCACCGGCCTCCGGTGCGGACGCTTCCGGATCACTGGAACAGGCCGCCGCCAGGAACAGGGGCACCATGACGAAGCGGGGACGAAACATTGCCTATCTCCTCTCTCGACGGCGTTCGATCTCGCGCAGCATGACGGCGGCGGACTCGGGACAATGCTCCCGGTATTCGGCGGTGGCCCGGATCGGTTCGGGCACGTCCCCCCGCTCCACATGGCGGAACCCGAAGCGAGTGAACCAGCGCTCGGCGGTCGTGGTGAGCAGGTACACCTCCCGGACCCGGTAGGACGCCGCCTCCGCCAGCACCCGCTCCACGAGAACTCGGCCGATCCCCTGCCCCCGGGTCCCCGGCTCCACGGCCGCGGAACGGAGCAGTCCGAAGCCGCCGTACACTTCGAGCCCCACGACTCCCGCAAGGTGCCCATCCTGCCAGGCCGTGAGAAAGGTGGCCAGTCCCTCGCGCACCCCGGCTATGGGCAGGTGCGAGGCTTGCAGGAGGGACTCGATGGCGGGGAGATCGGATTCGGCGGCGGGTCGGATTTCAACGCTCATGGGGTGCCCGGTAAGCTCCGCGGGTTCGGGTAGACGGCACTGTGGCAGCCGTAAGGTACACCGTGAATCGGGACATGGCGCGGGCCAGCTTTTGAGGGTGCAACAACTTACACCCTCCCCTCCCGATCCGCTTGTGTGGGGATTGCCCGATCGTTACTTTAAACCATTCTGTGACAAAGCGATGTGGGGCTTGGACTACCCTCCCACTCCTTCGACGAGGCATCGTGGATACCGAGACGCTTCAGCATGTTGCGCTCTTCGACAAGTGTCGGCAGTTCACCCGGGCCCGGGAGATCGAGGCGGCCGGGCTGTACCCGTATTTCAAGCCGATCTCGGAGTCGGAGGATACGGTCGTCACGATCGAGGGCAAGACCCGGATCATGCTCGGGTCCAACAACTATCTCGGCCTGACCCACCATCCCAAGGTCCTCGAAGCGGCAACCCGGGCGCTCCACCGGTACGGGTCGGGATGCACCGGCAGCCGGTTCCTCAATGGCACCCTGGACCTGCACCTGCAGCTGGAGACCGCCCTGGCCACGTTCCTGGGCAAGGAATCCTGCCTCGTCTTTTCCACCGGGTACAACGCCAACCTCGGCCTCATCAGCGGGCTCGTGAGCCGGGGAGATGTCGTCTTTCTCGACAAGCTGGACCATGCCTCCATCGTGGATGGCGCCAAGATGTCGTTCGGAGAGACCGAGCGCTTCAATCATGGAGACCTCGCCAACCTCGAGCGCAAGCTCGAGCGGAACCCGGGCAAGGGCGCCCTGATCGTGGTGGACGGCATCTACTCCATGGAGGGAGACATCGCGGACGTTCCGGGCCTGGCCCGGGTGGCCCGGAAGTACGGCGCCGCGCTCGCCGTGGATGATGCCCACTCGCTGGGCGTTCTGGGTCCCGATGGAGACGGGACCGCCGCCCATTTCAACCTGGTGGACGAGGTGGACATCATCGCGGGGACCTTCTCCAAGTCCCTGGCCTCGATCGGCGGATTCGTGGCGGCGCCCGAGAACGTCACCCATTATATCCGGCACCACAGCCGGCCGCTGATCTTCACGGCATCGCTTCCCGCGGCCAGCACCGCCGGTGTCCTGGCGGCGCTCGAAGTAGTCCGTACCGAGCCCGAGCGCCGCGAGCGCCTCTGGGCCAATGCCCGGTACCTGCAGGACGGGTTCCGGTCGCTCGGCTTCGAGATCGGCCCCACCGAGACCCCGATCGTCCCGGTGCTGATCGGCCCCATGGAAAAGACTTTCATCATGTGGCGCAAGCTGTTCGATGCGGGCGTCTTCACCAATCCGGTCACCCCGCCTGCCGTGCCGCCCGCGCAGTGCCGGCTCCGCACCAGTGTCATGGCCACCCATACCGTCGACCAGATCGACTACTGCCTCGAGTCCTTCGGCAGAATCGGGCGGGAGCTGGGGGTCGTCTGAGCGATTCCCTGCGCGTCCGTCCGGCGCGCGGGTCGAGGGACGTCAGGAAGTTCATCGACCTCCCCTATCGGCTCCATGCGCGGGACCCCATGTGGGTCCCGCCGTTGCGTCGGGACATGGCCGTCCTCCTCGACCCTGACCGGAACCCCTTCTTCGAGCATGGAGCCGCAGGCTACTTCCTGGCCGAGCGCGGAGGACGCGTGGTGGGCCGGATTGCGGCCATCTCCAACCGCCTGCACAATGAAACCCACAATGATCAGGTCGGGTTCTTCGGCTTCTTCGAGTCGGAGGATGACCAGGCCGTCGCGGCCGCGCTGTTCGAGGCGGCCGCGGAGTGGCTCAGGGAACGCGGGTTCGACACCATGCGCGGGCCGGCCTCCTTCTCGGTGAACGACGAGTGCGGCCTTCTGGTGGACGGATTCGACACGCCGCCGACGCTCATGATGCCGCACAACCCGCCGTCCTATGTGCAGCTGGTGGAGCGGGCCGGCTTCATCAAGGCCAAGGACCTGCTGGCGTATCAGGGGGGAGACCGGACCTTCACGGCCTACGACCCCGTGCCGGCGCGGCTGGAGCGCGCCGTCGAGATCATGCGGCAGCGATTGGGCATCACGCTCCGTCCGCTCGACCTCCGGGACTTCGACAACGAAGTCGAGCGCATCAAGGCGATCTACAACGCGGCATGGGAAAAGAACTGGGGCTTCGTCCCCATGACCGACCGCGAGATCGAGCACCTGGCAGAGCAGTTCCGCCACGTTGCCGTGCCGGACATCATTCCGTTCGCGGAAAAGGACGGCCAGGTGGTCGGCTTCGGGCTGGGCCTGCCGGACCTGAACGTGGTGTTCCGGGGCAACCGGAACGGGCGGCTCCTCCCGGTTCTGCCGCGCCTCCTCTGGGCCCTCCGGCGCGAGAAGATCCGGCGCGCGCGCATCCCGCTCCTGGGCGTCCTCCCGGAGTTCCGCGGACGCGGCCTCGACGCGGTGCTCTATCACTGGATCTGGACCCGGGCGGCGGCGCACGGGATGTACTGGGGTGAGGCGGGCTGGATCCTGGAGGACAATCCGGCCATGAAGGCGGGACTCGAGAAGATGCGGTTCACGGTCTACAAGACCTATCGGCTCTACGACCGTCCGCTGTGAAGGCGCTGGTCACCGGCGGCACGGGATTCGTGGGCCGCCACCTGGTGGAGCACCTGACCGCGCAGGGAGACACGGTCACGGCGCTGGTGCGCTCTCCGCGCCGGGCCGAACCGCTCGCGGCACTCGGCGCGCGCCTCGAGCGCGGTGACCTTCACGACCACGCCGCGCTCGCGCGCGCGGTGGCCGGCCAGGACGTCATATATCATGTGGCGGGCACGGTCGCCGCACCCGACGAAGCGAGCTACCTGGCGGGCAACCGGGACGGCACCGCCAACATCGCCGCCGCCGCCCGCACGGCCGGCACCCGGCGCTTCATCCTGGTGAGTTCACTCGCCGCCGCCGGTCCCTCCCGGCCCGGTTCCCCCCATGCCGATGACGTCCCGGCACGGCCGGTCACCGCCTACGGCCGGAGCAAGCTGGCGGCAGAGGCCGTCGTCCGCGCATCGCCACTCGACTGGACGATTCTCCGCCCACCTGCCGTCTATGGCCCCCGGGACCGGGACAATTTCCTCGCCGTCTTCAAGGGCCTCCGGCTTGGGGTAGCGCCAGTGTTCGGGGACGGCTCGATGGAGCTCTCCGCCGTGTACGCTCCGGATCTGGCGGAGTCGCTCCGGGCGGCCGGCACTACCGACGCGACAATCCGCAGGATCTACTACGCCAATCATCCGGAAATCGTTACCAGCGCCGAGCTGGTACGGTGCATTGCCCGGGCAGCCGGGCGCCGTGTGCGGATCATCGGCCTGCCGGAGCCGGTGGCGCGCGGCATCCTTGCCCTCACCGGTGGCACGGCGCGCCTCCTGGGCCGCACCACGATCCTCAATTCCGACAAGGCAAACGAGTTCTACCAGGCCGCCTGGACCGGCGATCCGGCCGCGCTCACGCGTGACACCGGGTGGCATGCCCGACACGATGTCGTCGCGGGCTTCGAAGCC
>Ga0079224_100005635_pt1 | contig 16475 bp, 16 predicted proteins | sample Stecom2015_FD_80414 | JGI IMG/M metagenome (GOLD analysis project Ga0079224, IMG submission 80414) | Agricultural soil microbial communities from Utah to study Nitrogen management - Steer compost 2015 | ecosystem: Environmental > Terrestrial > Soil > Agricultural land | place: USA: Utah... | reverse complement strand
GGCGTCACCGCGCTCTCGCCAGAGATCATGGGTCTAGGCCCGGTGGAGGCGTCGAGGCAGGCGCTGGCTCGGGCCGGGATGACCATCGACGACATCGATCTCGTCGAGATCAACGAAGCCTTTGCCGCCCAGGTCATCCCCTCGTACCAGCAGCTCGGCATCCCGCTGGAGAAGCTGAACGTGATGGGCGGTGCGATCGCCGTGGGTCACCCGTTCGGGATGACCGGCGCACGCATCACCGGAACGCTGATCAACGCCCTGAGCTGGCACGACAAGACGATCGGGCTGGAGACGATGTGCGTCGGGGGCGGCCAGGGCATGGCAATGATCATCGAGCGCCTCGCCTGATCTCGACCTGCAGGTCAATCGAGGTCGAGGCTCGCGATGGCCTCGGCAGCGGCTTCCAGGGCCTCGGGTGCGGCACCGGCCCGCAGCAGATCCGCGACCATGACGCGTACCTGGTCGACCAGGGCAAGGTCGTTGTCGAGGCGCGGTACCGGCCGGCGTGGGCGGCCCTCCGCCTCGGCACCGAGATCGGCGAGCCGCTGGACGAGTGCGTGTACCCGGTCGGCGCGGGTCTCGCCGGAGCCTTCGCCACCCACCGGCCGGGCCCATCGGGGCGCGGTCCAGTGGCCGACCCGGTTCACGAAGCGATCAGCGGCCACCCGAAGCCGGGTGGCCGCTGAGTCGTCGGCTGAATCTGGCATCTCCGCCGGGCTTGGCGGCTTACTCCGAGCCGCGCAGGTAGCTCAGCAGGCGCAGGATCTCGAGGTACAGCCAGATCAGGCCGACCAGGATGCCGAATGAGCAGGCCCAGGCGAACCGCTTCGGCATGCCCTGCTTCACGCCCTCCTCCACCATTGCGAAGTCGAGCACGAAGGTCAGCGCGGCAACGACGATGCAGACCAGGCTGAAGATGATGCCGAGTGCCGAGGGCTGGCGGATCCCGATGCCGCCGTCGTTGAAGAACGACACCACCAGGTTCACCAGCATGAGCGCGAAGAGACCGATCACCGCGCCGACGACGATGCGGGCGAACTTCGGGGTGGCCCGAATGATCCGCGAGGTGTAGAGCACCGTCATGATCAAGAAGACGCCAAAGGTGCCGGCGACCGCCTGCAGCACGATGCCGGGGTAGGCGTACTCGAAGAACTTGCTGACCAGTCCGACGAAGACGCCCTCAACGACCGCGTACGCGCCGATCGCCACCGGGTTGGTGACCCGCTTGAACGCGATCACCAGGCCGAGCACCAAGCCGACCATCGCGGCGCCAAAGGCAAGCCCGCCGGCCGCCGTGATGGGCACCAGGTTCCAGGCGATGGCACCCGAGAGGCCAACGAGCAGGAGCAGGCCGACGGTGCGTACGACGACATCGTCGATGGTCATGCGTTCGGTCTCGGCAGGCGTGATGACCTGCGCGGGATAGCTGACGCTCTCCGATGCGTAGGGAGCGACCGGCTCCCGGTAGCCGGTGTGGGTTTCCGGGGTGAGCCGGGTGAGCACCGGATTGTGACTGCGCACTGCGCCTCCCACATATCAACCGGGACGACCGCTGGCATCCCGGCAACTCTGGCTTCAGTTGGCACAAGAGTACCGGCCGTGCGCAGCTGTGGTGAGCCCAACAGGCGCCGACGTTGATATCGATGATCGGCTCGATGGCCGGTGCCCGGGGCGGGGCTCGAACCCGCACGCCGTGAGGCAGCCGCTTTTAAGGCAGCCGTGTCTGCCGATTCCACCACCCGGGCCTGTGGACAACCGTAGCGGTCACGCGCCGGGCTGTCTGTGCTCCGTCCGGCCGACCGGTGCACCAATAGGCGGGCCGGCCGGCATGCCGTCAACCTTGACCAAAGTTCGCGAACCACCCAGCAAGACCGGGGCATCCCGCCCGTGACCTGCAGCATCACGCCACTCTGGCCGCAGAAGGGTGATCGCTGGCGATACGGTAGCGCGCGTGAGTAGCGCACCCCGCCACCCACTCGCGACCGGGGCTACGACGAACAACCATGCCGCCACCCCGGCCGAGGAGATCACGCGAGCTCGCCCCGAGGCGGCGGACGTCGAGCCGGCCGTGGGTCGGATTGAACCGGCGCCGCAGCAGGGGTGGTCGGATCGGTGGTGGCGCCGTCCGGCCATCATCGACACGGCCGCCTGCTTCGTCTACCTGGCCTTTGCTGGCTGGCTGTTTCGCGGTCTGTGGCCAGATCCGGCCACGCGCGCCATCGCCGACAACGTCAACGACCAGGCGCTGATCGAGTGGTTCCTGGCCCACGGGGTGCTGTTCTGGACCGGTGACTTCAACCTGGTCACTGACCGGCTGAACAGCCCTGACGGCGTGAACCTCATGAGCAACGCCTCGCACATCACGCATGGCGTGGCGATGGCTCCGGTGACGGCCCTGTTCGGCCCAGCCGTGACGTTCGCCCTGCTGTCGGTGCTGAACCTTGCCGCGACGGCGGCCGGGTGGTACCTGCTGCTCGCGCGCGGCCTGGGACTGCACCGGGTGGCGGCCTTCGTCGCTGGGGCGTTCACCGGCTTCGCGCCCGGAATGTTCTCGCAGGCCAACAGCCACCTGCACATGACCGCCCAGTGGCTGGTGCCGCCAATCGTCTGGTGCGTGATCCGGCTGACCCGCGCAACGACCCCGCGCGAGATCATCACGACTGCGGTCGGTCTGGCGTTGCTGATCTCCGTACAGCTCTTCCTCGGCGAGGAGGTGCTGTTCCTCGCGGCGCTCACCCTGCTGCTGTTCGCCCTGGCGTACGCCGCGCGCCGGCCCCGGTGGACCCGGGCGGTGGCGCCTCGGTTCCTCGCCGGCATGGCGATCGCCGGCGGCCTGTCGGCCGTTCTGCTCGCGTATCCTCTCTGGGTCCAGTTCCGCGGGCCGCAACACACCCCGAATGCGCCCTTCGGCGCCTCGTACTTCTACGCCGACGTGGCGAGCTACGTCGAGTTCTCACCGCTCTCGATAGCCGGCTCGCCGGAGGCGGGCGAGCTCGCCACCAGCTCCGCGGAGTACAACACCTACCTCGGCGTGCCACTCCTGCTTGTGCTGCTGGGCGTCGCGATCTGGCGGATACGAGAGCCGGTGACGGTCGCCGCAATGTTCAGCGGGATCGTCATGACCCTGCTGTCGTTCGGCCCGCACGTCACCGTCAACGGCGAGCAGACCGGGTGGCCGAGCCTGTACGCGATCCTCCACGACGTCCCCGTCGTCAGCGGCGCGCTGCCTACCCGGTACGCGCTGGCGCTCATCCCGCTCGGTGCGGTGCTGCTGGCGTACGCGATGGACGCGGCCATCCGGCGCGGGCCAATACCTGGACTGGTCGTCTCGGCGATGGTCGTCTCGGCGCTCGTGCCAACGCTGCCGCGGCCCATGGCCACAACCGACCGGGATCACGTGCCCGACTTCATCGCCACCGGAGCGTGGCAGGAATGCGCCCCCAAGGGGGGCGTGATCGTGCCGGTGCCGCTGCCGACTCCCCGCAATCCCGACCTCATGCGGTGGCCGGCCAACGCCAAGGCGGCCTTCGCCATCCCGGAGGGCTTCTTCATCGGCCCCTACGGTCCGGGCGGCAAGTCCTCCCTCGGCATCTATCCGCGACCCACGTCGTCGCTGCTCGCGGAGGTTGCCAAGAGCGGCACGGTGCCCGAGATCGACGACGCGGTCCGGGAGCAGGCACGCCAGGATCTCGCCTACTGGCGCGCCGACTGCGTGGCCCTGGCGAAGGTGCCGAACGAGGGCCCGCTGCGCACGACGCTCGAGCACATCCTGGGACCCGGTCAGCTGATCGCAGACACCTGGACCTGGCGGGTCGGCGACTGATCCGCGTCGACCGCCGGAGCCACCGGCGGTGTCACCTCGGTGAACGGCTCGCGCGGCTGGTGCAGCTCGCCAAGGGAGACCACCTCGCGACGGAGGAAGAGGGCAAGCGTCCAGTCCACCATCACCCGGATCTTCCGGTTGAGGCTCGGCACCCGGCTCAGGTGGTACGTGCGGTGCATGAACCAGGCCACCACGCCGCGGAGCTTGATGCCGTACACCTGCGCGACACCCTTGTGCAGTCCGAGGCCCGCGACCGACCCGACGTGACGGTGCGAGTAGTTCTTGGGCGTGCCACCGCGGAGGACGGCCCGGATGTTGTCGGCCAAGCGAACAGCCTGCCGCACGGCGTGCTGCGCGCTCGGCGAGCAGAGCGCTCCCGGATCGGGGGAGCTAAGGTCGGGCACCGCCGCGCAGTCGCCGGCGCTCCAGGCACCGGGGACCACCACCCCGTCCGGACCCACGACCTGCAGCGTCGGCAGGCAGGTGATGCGGCCCCGTTCGTCGCGCGGAAGGTCGGTGTGGTCAAGCATTGGTGACGGCTTGACGCCGGCGGTCCAGACGATGGTGTTGGCCGGGAAGGTGTCCCCGTCGGACAGCCTTACCACGCCATCCACACAGGACTCAAGCCGGGTGCCGAGGCGAATGTCAATGCCCCGCCGCCGCAACTGATCCACTGTGTACGCACCCATGTCCCGATCCACCTCGGGCAGGATCCGTTGCGTCGCTTCGACCAGAACCCACCGGACGTCCGCCGGGTCCAGCTCGCGGTAGTAGCGCAGCGCGTGCCGGGTCATGTCCTCCATCTCGGCGAGCGCCTCGATGCCGGCGTACCCGCCGCCCACGAACACGAAGGTCAGCGCCCGGCGTCGCACCTTGTCGTCCACTGTGGTAGCTGCGACGTCGAGCTGCTCAAGGACGTGGTTTCGCAGGTAAATCGCCTCACCGATGGTCTTGAAGCCGACGGCGTGCTCGCGCAGGCCGGGGATCGGCAGCGTGCGGGAGACCGAACCAGGTGCGACGACGATGTGGTCGTACGGGACCTCGACCTCCGGACCGGTGATCGGCTTCACGACAGCGATCCGGTCGCGGTGGGAGATCCGCACGACGTGCCCGCTCAGGATGCGGCAGCGACGAAGCTCCCGCCGCAGCGGCACCACCGTGTGGCGGGGCGAGATGTTGCCGGCCGCGGCCTCAGGAAGGAACGGCTGGTAGGTCATGTGTGGCTGCGGGTCCACCACGAGGACCTCGGCCTCCGTGGACCGCAGTCGCTTCGACAAGCGGAGCGCCACGTAGAGGCCGACATGGCCGGCGCCCACAACCAGGATCCGCTGCGGCTTCACGAATCAACCGTACTCGCCACGTCCTCGTACCCGGGCGTTTCAATCGGTCACTGTCGCGTCGCTCACTCCGTGACGGTCGTCACCGACGCAGGTGCCACACGAGCAGACCCACCAACGCCGCAGCGGCCGCGGCACCGACGACCGGGCCGACCCAGGTGCCGACCGAGGGCAGCTCACGCAGCATCACGAGCAACCCGAGACCGGGCACGAGTCCGGCCGCGAGGACAGCCGTGGTGCGGCGCGCCCATGCGGATAGGACGCCCGAGGTGAGAACGGTGTCGTACGGGAGCACGGCCGCAAGCGCCGCACTCGTGTGCATCACGTACAACGCCGCGGCGATGCCGCCGATGCGCCAGATCTCGCCAGGGTCATCGCGCACCACCATCCCCACCGTCCACACGCAAATGACAGCAAGGGCGTAGAGAGTCACCCACCGCGTTCGCGGGAGCAGGCCCACGCCGAGTCCGCCGAAGACCGTCACGCCGAGCGCTCTCGGGTCGGCGAGAAGCTCCGGCGCCACCGCGAGGACGCCGGCGACGACCGCGGCCACACCAGCGAGCGACCGCACCAGGAGCACCCCGGCCGAGATCCGGCGCAGCTTCAGCCGCCCGGCCTGCAGCCAGTCGCCTAGGCGCTGCCGGTAGGTGCGGGCGCCGTCAAGCACAGCACTCATCGGACCCTCGCCGTCGTTCGCATCACCGCACCGCCAACCGGGGCGCGCTGGCCAGCCGGGCCATGTCGCGGAGTACCTCGTCGAGGCTGCCCGGACCGACCCACGGGGTCACTGGTACACCAGCTTCACGCAGCTGCCCGATGGTGTTGGCCCGGTCCAACTGCCACAACCGGCGCGCCAGCACCGTCCACTGTGTCTCGTCGACCGAAAGGTCCGCCAGGTTGCCGAGCGTGTCCACGGCGACCACGACCCGTCCGGCGCGCGACAGCGTCGCGACCATCTCGGCGCTCTGGGGGGCCAACAGCGGAGTGAGTACCACGACGAGCGCGGAGCTGGGAATCAGGTGCGGGTCGATGCCGAACGCCGGTGTCTCGCTGGCTCGGACGCGGGCGCGGACGTGCAGCAGCCATTCGAGCACGGCCTGCAGTTGGCGTCGGCCGCTTGCCGCACGCAGGTAGCGAGGACTGCCGGAGTACTCGACGAGGGCTACCCGGTCACCCTGGCGCAAGTAATGCTCTGCGATCGCGGCGGCCGACCGAACGGTGCGGTCCAGCACCGAGGCCGATCCATGGATGCCCTGGGAACGCCCGGCCTCATGCAACACGTCGAGGAGCACCACCACGGCCGCGTCCCGGTCCGAGAGCGTCTGCGCCACATGCAACTCCCGGGTCCGCAACGTCACCCGCCAGTCGACCCGGCGCAGCCGGTCGCCCGGGCCATATGGGCGCACGCCGGCCAGCTCGCCGCCTTCGCCGGTCCGCCGCGACCGGTGCACCCCGACGAGCATCGCCGAGCGGGGCATGGTCTCCTGCGCCCGGAACGGCTCCGGTACCGGATGCACGCGCACGTCGGCGCCGCCGGTCTCGACGAGGGTGCTGAGCAGCAGCCCGTCACAGGCAACGGCGTACGCCTCGGCCGGACCCACGCCGTGGACACCCCACCGCAGCGCCGGGCCGGCGAGTACGACCTCGGCAGCTTCCCCGGCCGGCAGGCCGATCCCGTATGGCCGGTCACCGTGCTGGATACGCAGCCACGGTGAGTGGCTAAGTCGGGTCACCACGACGTCGTACGCGGCGCTGCTGGTGTTGCTCAGCCGCAGCGGAATCTGGACCGTGGCCCCTTCGGCGGCCGGCTCGCCTGGCAGAACCAGTTCCACGCCCGGGACCTCGTCCGGTCGGCGGCGAAGCGCCCATGCCGCGCCGAGGGCGAACGGTACGGCCATGAGCACGAGGTCCGGACGGCCGAGAACCACGCCGAACAGGACGAGGATCGTCACGAGCGTGGTCGCTCGGCCCAAGGCCCGCGTGGCCCCCCAGGCCGGCTCGTCAACCCGGTCGGTCACGGCTTAGGCCCGGTGCTGGCCGACCGGGTACGCGGGGTATCCGGGATCACTCGGGTACTCGGGAGTCGGGTAGCCCGACTGGGTCGGCAGCAGGCCGCTCGCCGGAGCCGGGACCTGTTCCAAAACCGTCGCGACGACGTAGCCGGAGTCGACGCGGCGCAGCCACATCTCCGGGCGCAGCGTGATCCGGTGCGCCAGGGCGGCGATCGCTACCCGCTTCACGTCCTCGGGGATCACGTAGTCACGACCGTCCATGGCCGCCATGGCGCGAGACAGCAGCAAGAGCGCGAGCGATCCACGCGGGGATGCGCCGACGAGGACCTGCGGATGCTCGCGCGTCGCGTTCGTGAGCGCGACGATGTACCGACCAACCGAGTCCTCCACGGTCACGTCCTCGAGCGCCGCCTGCATCGCGATGAGCAACCCGGCGTCGGCGACGGGTTGGAGCGTGACCTCTTCCTGCCGGCGAGCCAGGCGTCGCTGCAATACGCCCCACTCCTCCTCCGGGTCCGGATATCCGAACGACACCCGCATGAGGAAGCGGTCGAGCTGGGCCTCCGGCAACGGATAGGTGCCCTCGTGCTCGATCGGGTTGGCCGTGGCGAGCACGTGGAACGGCGGTTCCAGGGCGTACGTCGTGCCCTCGACCGAGACCTGCTTCTCCTGCATCGCCTCCAGGAGGGCGGCCTGGGTCTTCGGCGGTGTCCGGTTGATCTCGTCGGCGAGCAGCAGGTTGGTGAAGATTGGGCCGGCCCGGAAGGTGAAGTCGTGCGACCGCTGGTCGTACAGGAAGGATCCGGTCACGTCGGCGGGGAGCAGATCCGGCGTGAACTGCAGCCGCCGGAAGCTCAGCCCGAGCGCCTGGGCGAAACAGCGGGCGGTCAATGTCTTGCCGAGCCCGGGTAGATCTTCTAGCAGCACGTGACCCCCGGCGAGGATGCCGGCGAGCACGAGCTGGAGGGAGTCACGCTTGCCGACGATGACCGTGCCAACCGCGTCGAGCACCGCGTTGGCCGTGGCGCCGACCTGCGCCGGAGTCAGTCGCTGCACGTCATGCTGGCCCACGGGCACGTTCCTTTCGCCGTCTGCCGGATCCTGGGTGATACACGGTCTTCCTATACAGACTCTTCCCTATACGGACTCGAGTCGCTCGATGGCCGCGGAGAGGTCGCGAAGGGTTGGGGGTGCCTCCTGCGCTCCGAACAGCACCCGCCAGGTCGTCTCCCCCAACAGCTGCCGAGCGCGCTGCGGATCCTGGACCGGGCTGAAACCGTGCCGTTGGCGGATCCGCTCGCTCGCCAGGTCGGCCAGGCGGCCGGCCACGGAGGAACGGTACCGCTCCGGCGACCGGGTGCCCCACTCGAGGCGGCGGTCCCACCGGCGCACCGCGTCCCGGACGCCGTCGCCATCGACGAGCCAGCCCTCTCCGGGCGAGTGCCAGACCCGATGCCTCCGCCGGATGATCTCGGCGGTGCGGTTCGGTCTCGGCTCAGCGGTGAGCCGGACGGCGCGCCGCGCCACGACCACGCACCCGCACACCGCCACCACCAGCGGCACGGGCGGGGCCAGATTGAGCAGGTAGAACCCCATGTAGACGAGGACCGAGGAGGCCGCGGTCTGCAGCGCGAGCTTGCCAAGCCAGCGTTCGCGGCGGGCGGCCGGGGCCGGTGCGCTCTCATCCAGACCGAAGAGTTCCTCAAGGTTCGCGTCGGCCGGCTCGTCCCGGCCGAGGGTCCGCATACGGCGCTTGCCGGTCATGGCGCTCCCTCCGTCCCGGCACCGGCGGATAGCTGATGCTCAGGCACTGGCTGCGCCGCCGCGAGCTCGTCATGCACCCGGCGCAGCGCGGTACGGGCACGGTCCCGCATCGACTCGTCCACGGCGTGCTGCGGGGCGAACCGCGCCAACCGGTACACGGCTGCGAAGTCGGCGAGGATGTCGGCGCTGATCTGGTGGCTACGCAGCAGCCGGGCGACCAGATCGGTTGACGTGTCGCCGGCCTCCCTAGGCGTCCCCGCCTGGGCCGCCTCGGCCTCCAGCCGTAGCCAGCAGGCAATGACCGCACGCCGGGGATCGCTGTCGGCGTCGTCGAGATCGGCGATCCCCTCCTCGAGAGCCTCCCGCATCCGCCGCCTGGTTCGGGACAGCTCCGGCGGGTCGGTGGGAGCCGCCTTCGCCGGAGCGCGCAAGCCCTGCAGCCGGTCCCGCAGGAAGAACCAGATCAACAGCGCCACCACGACCAGAACGAAGGCCGCGCAGACCCCGGTGATGACCCAACCGATCCACGCCGGGAGGATGGGCGGCGACTCGGCGAACGGCGGCGGATCGGTCGGAAATATATGGGTCGGATCCTCAGGCGCCGGCGGGTTGTACTCCCATGACGGCTGCGGACCCGTGCTTCGTTGCTCGATCGACGGGTTTCCAAAGGTCGCAGCGAGCAGAGCGGCGCCGAGCAAGGCGGCCACGCCGGCCAGCGGAAGCCACCGTCTCACTCGTACTCCCCTGTTCGCGGCGTCTGTGTGCGGGGCCCTGCGGCGAGCCGTTTTGCCTCGGCGAAGACCTCGTCCAGCATCGCCGGGGTGAGGCGGCCGGTAAAGGTGTTCTGCTGACTGACGTGGTAGCAGCCGAGCAGCACCGGCACACCGGGCAGGTCAACCCGGGCGCCGTGGCCAAACTTCGGGCGCGGAACCGGCGCCGCCACACCATATACGGCTGACACGGCCGCGAAGAACGCGGACCACGCGAATGCCCCGAGCGCAACGACCACTCGCACCGTCGGCCGGAGCAGTTCCAGCTCGCGGTGCAGCCACGGCGCGCAGGTGTCCCGCTCGACCGGCGACGGCTTGTTCTCGGGCGGCGCGCACCGCACCGCGGAGAAGATCCGGGTGTCGGTGAGCATGAGGCCGTCGTCCCGAGACACGCTCGTCGCCTGGTTGGCGAGGCCAGCGCGGTGCAGCGCCGCGAAGAGAACGTCCCCAGAGCGGTCGCCGGTGAAGATCCGTCCCGTCCGGTTCCCGCCATGCGCAGCCGGCGCGAGACCCAGAACGGCGATGCGGGCATCGGGCGGACCAAACCCGGGAACGGGTCGGCCCCAGTAGGTCTGGTCGGCGAAGGCGGCCCGCTTCGTCGAAGCGACAGCCTCCCGCCACGCGACCAGTCGCGGACAGGCCCGACACCCTGAGACCGCCTCATCGAGGGCCGCGAGGTCGGGTGCCGCGGGCGCGAACCGGGTCGGCGCGGCGGCGCCGGCCGCCCCGACGTCGGCGGCCGAGGCGCGCCGTGACCGCCCGGTCATACCCGGGGTCGGCCGCCACCCTGGGCGGCCGACCCACCGGACGCGATCGGCGGCCGTTGGCCCACGATGTGCTACTCCCCGACCGTGCTGAGGCAGAGGACGTAACCTCGCGCGTTCCCGGCCCGGTCCGGAGTGATCACGAAGTTGGCGTTGGGGTGCGAGGCACAGAGCTCGCCGGCCTCTTCCGGCGTCCGGTCGTCGTAGCGGGCCTCAACCCGGTGCGTCGCCGCCGGGTCGGCGCAGTCGACCTTGCGAGCGTTGGTCACCTGCCGGTTCTCGCCTTCGGAGACGGTCGGTACGTCGGCGAGGCAGTCACCGACGCTGAGGTTGCGCAGCGGGTCGGCGTTGACGAAGCGGACCAGGACGAACGCGCCCACCAGACAGAGCAGAACCAAGGCGAGGATCACCCCGCCGACGACCCGAAGCCAGCCGAACCTCTTCTTGGGTGGGGCGGTAGGTGGCGGCGGGGGAGCCTCGCCAAACGTCTCGCCCCCCTGAGTCGGAGGTTGCGGGGCCGGGGGTTGCGGAGCCGGGGGTTGCGGGGCCGGGGGTTGTGGGGCGCCACCGAACGACTGGTCTCCCGCCGGCTGGGCGGGTGCGGCCGGTGCGGCAGGCGGCGGCGCGGTTGTTGGCGGCTGAGCGTCGGGTGGCTGCGGGGCGGGTTCGGGTGCGCTGCCAAACGACTGCTCCCCGCTGCCAGGTGCGGAGCCGAACGACTGCTGCGGCTGGGAGCCACCCGAGGGCTTCTCTTCCGACACGTACGTTCCTTTCGCGCGGAACCGGGGGATTCGCACCCGGCTGAATCTCCGATGCGGGCGTCTACGCGCATCGCACCGTAGCGGCTTCGGTCCACGCTCGCTAGCCGGCGGCCGGCCGCCGCCCAGGTACGTTACTCCGAGTACCTGTACTCCTAGCTACGTGCCATCGGCGGCAAGGGACCAGGCGATGCCGTCGAGGATGTCGTGCTCGCTCGCCACCACGGCAGAGGCTCCGACGCGCTCCATCACCACGCGCAGAATCAAGGCCCCAGCCCCGATCACGTCGGCCCGCCCGGGGTGCATCACCGGCAGCCGCCGCCGCTCGTCGTGGCTCATCTCGAGCAGAGCCGAGGTCACCTCGGCGACGCGCCCGAACGGTATTCGAGCGTGATGGATCCGTTCCGGGCGGTATGCGTCCAGACCCAGTGCGATCGCGGCGACCGTCGTCACCGATCCGGCCAGCCCGACCAGAGTCTTGGCCTCCCGCCCCGGCACCGACTGCAGGGCCCGGTCCACGGCCGCAGTGATGTCGGCCTCGGCGGCGGCGACCTGGGAGGCGGTCGGCGGGTCGCTGACAAGGTGCCGTTCGGTCATGCGGACGCAGCCGATGTCGACGCTCACGGCGTGCGTCGCGGTTTGGCTGCCGAGCACAAACTCGGTCGACCCGCCGCCGATGTCGACGACGAGAAACGGGGGCGGCTCGGCCAGTTCCCGCACGGCGCCGGCGAACGAGAGCGCCGCCTCCTCCTCGCCGCTGATGACCTCGGGAACCACCCCAACCGTCTTGACGACCATGTCGTGGAAGTCGGCGGCGTTGGCGGCGTCCCGGGTGGCGCTGGTGGCGACCATGCGGGTACGCACCGCGCCGAGGGACTCGATCTCGGCCGCGTACGCCTCCAGCACGACCCGGGTCCGTTCGATGGCCTCGGGTGCAAGGCGACCCGTACGGTCGACGCCTTGGCCGAGCCGGACTATCTCCATCCGCCGCACGACATCGACGAGTGCATCATCGGCGATGTCCGCCACGAGGAGACGCACCGAGTTGGTGCCACAGTCGATCGCCGCCACTCTCACCGGGTCAGCGTAGCCAAGCCGCGACTCGGCCCCGGCGACTCGGCCCTGGCGGCGCGGCCCCGGCGGCGCGGCGCCGGTGGGCCCGGCCGGCGGACCGGCGAGGGTCATAGGTGCACGAGGATCACAAGTGCAGCAGCATCCTGACGTTGCCGAGGGTGTTTGGCTTGACCCGTTCCAGGTCGAGGAACTCCGCCACGCCCTCGTCGTAGGAGCGCAGGAGCTGCTCGTACACGTCGGGCGGCACCGGCGTCCCCTCGATGCGGCTGAATCCGAACGAGCCGAAGAAGTCCGTCTCAAAGGTGAGTACGAAGACGCGGCGGACGCCGAGCTCTCGGGCCGTGTCGAGGAGGGCCGATACGATCCGGCGCCCGATTCCCTGCCCGCGGCACTGCGGATCCACTGCGACCGTACGGACCTCGGCGAGGTCTTCCCACATCACGTGCAGGGCGCCGCAGCCGACGACGGTGCCGTCGTCATCCCGCTCGGCGATCCAGAACTCCTGGACGTCCTCGTACAGCGCGACGGTGGCCTTGGAGAGCAACCGCCGGTCGTCGGCGTAGATGTCAATCAACCGACGGATGGCACGGACGTCGCCGACGCGGGCCCGGCGGATGGTCACCTCCACGCGGGCAGGGTAGCGCCGTCCGGCGGCTCCTATTCGACCGCCACACATGGGCCGGCGCGCCACCACTCACCGATGCGAGCGAGCGTCTCGTCCCCGAAGGGGTTCACCCCCTCACCCACGGCGAGCGTGTGCGCCACATGGACATGCAGGCACTTGACACGGGTCGGCATGCCACCCGCCGACACCCCCGCGATCTCGGGCACTGAGCCGAGCTCTTCGCGACGGGCCAGGTACTGCTCGTGGGCCCTCCGGTAGCGGGCCGCGAGCTCAGGGTCGGCGGCGAGTCGCGCATTCTGCTCGCGCATGAGCCCCGCGGACTCCAGCGAGCTCACCGCCGCCACGGCGCGCGGACAGGTCAGGTAGTACAGGGTGGGAAACGGCGTGCCGTCGGGCAGGCGGGGTGCGGTCTCGACGACATCGGGCAGTCCGCAGGGGCACCGGTGGGCGACCGCTCGAGCGCCGCGCGGCTCGCGCCCGAGCTGCTTGGCGACGGCGCGCCGATCCGTGTCCGACAGCCCTTCGGTCATGGCGCTGCGGGGTCGTCGGCCGCCCGCAAGTTGGACCAGACCTGCTCGAACCAGGCCCCGCCTTCCGTGGCGGGCTCACCGCTCTCCGGCGTTGGCGGCGCGCCGACCACGTAGAGGAGCTCGCCCTGCCGCACCATCTGCAGCCGTTGCCGGGCCTGGGCGATGACGTACTCCGGGTCGTTCCAGCGCTCGAGCCGTTCGGCGAGGTCCTGGATCCGCTGGCGCTGCTCGGCCTGGTCGGCCTCAAGCTGCGCGATCTCGGCCTGCTGGGCCAGGTAGACCCGAACCGGGTACGCGTAGGCGAGCACCAGGGCCACGAGCAGGGTCGCGACGATGGCCGTTCGGCCAGTGACCCGAGGCCGTCGAAACCGGGCGAATGTCTGCCTCGCCGGCCCGGCGCCCCGACGGACCCCACCGCCCCGTGGCGACGGCGGTGCGACGGCGCCGGCTCGGCGACCGTCGGCCCACGAACCCGGCCGGCGTGGGGGCCGGCGCTCCGGTCCGGGGCCGGTCGACCGTCGGGTGGCGGGGCGCGTGCGGCCGCGCGCGGGACCCTGCCCGCTCGGCAGCGCGCGCTCCGTCATTGCGTCACACCCAACGATCCACTCACGACGGTTCGGCACGGACCGACGCGCGCGGGCGCCTGCTCCACATGCGACGCCGCAGGTCGGGCCGTTAAGACCTACGGTACCTGGGGAAGGCGCTGGCGCCGGCGTAACGCGCCGCGTCGTCGAGCTCCTCCTCGATGCGCAGCAGCTGGTTGTACTTCGCCACCCGCTCCGAGCGCGCCGGAGCACCGGTCTTGATTTGACCGCACCCGGTCGCCACGGCGAGGTCCGCGATTGTGGTGTCTTCGGTCTCACCGGAGCGATGGCTCATCATGCACCGGTAGCCGGATCGGTGGGCGAGCTCCACCGCGTCGAACGTCTCCGTGAGCGTGCCGATCTGGTTCACCTTTACCAGTACGGCATTGGCGACACCCTCGGCGATGCCTCGCGCGATGCGCTCGGGGTTGGTGACGAACAGGTCGTCTCCGACGAGCTGCAGCCGACTGCCGAGTTCGGCCGTGAGCGCCTTCCAGCCAGCCCAGTCCTCTTCGGAGAGTGGGTCTTCGATCGAGACGATCGGGTACGCCTCGACGAGCCCGCGGTAGTACGCGATCATCTCGTCGGCCGACTTGACCGCCCCTTCGAAGCGGTAGCCCTCGCCCCCCTCGGCGGAAGACGGCTGGTAGAACTCGGTCGCCGCCACGTCGAGCGCGAGCACCACGTCGGTGCCCAGGTTGTAACCGGCTGCCTGCACGGCCTCGGCGATGAGGTCCAACGCCGCAGCGTTTGCCGGCAGGTCGGGCGCGAAGCCGCCCTCGTCGCCGAGCCCGGTGGCGAGGCCCTTGCGCTTGAGCACCGCCTTGAGGGCGTGGTAGACCTCCGCCCCGCTCCGCAGAGCCTCGCTGAAGGTCGGCGCGCCGATCGGTGCGATCATGAACTCCTGGATGTCCACGTTGGAGTCAGCGTGAGCGCCGCCGTTGAGGATGTTCATCATCGGCACTGGGAGCAAGTGGGCGTTCGGGCCACCGAGATAGCGGAACAGGCTGAGCTCAGCCGAAGCGGCCGCGGCCTTCGCGACGGCGAGCGAGACTCCCAGGATGGCGTTGGCCCCGAGGCTGGACTTGTCCGGCGTGCCGTCGATGTCGAGCATCTTCTGGTCGATGGCGCGCTGGTCACTTGCCTCGTACCCAACGAGCTCCTCGACGATGCGGTCACCAATGTTGGCGACAGCGTTGAGCACGCCCTTGCCGCCGTACCGCTTGGCGTCGCCGTCGCGCAGCTCCAGCGCCTCGAAGGCACCAGTGGATGCTCCCGACGGCACGGCCGCGCGGGCGATGCTGCCGTCGTCCAGTCCGACCTCGACCTCGACGGTCGGGTTCCCTCGCGAGTCCAGAATCTCCCGGGCGACGATTCCCTCGATGGTGGCCACGTCGTGTCGCTCCTCGTTCATGCGATTGCAAAGTTGCTTTGGCGTCCGCGGCGCTGCCGACGGCCTGAGCCTATCGCCACCGGTTGGCAGGCACGCCGCCACCGCCCCGATCGCTCGCCGTGGTCCCGTCAAAGCAGCCCGCACACGATGATCTCGAGATAACCGATCGCCTCTTCGAGGGCAGGCGGCCGACGACTCCAGTGTTCGGTCCTTTGTGGATCTGCGAGCGCATCGAGCTTGCTTGTGGCGCAGCTCAAGGAACGCAGCCAAAGTAGCCGAGATTGCCGCGGCGTGTCGGGCCGGTTTTGTCGGTGGGGGTCGATAGGCTGTACGCATGTTCGGCACGGGGGCCGCTGCAGTGGAGACCACGGAGACCGCCGCGGGGTGCGGGTGTTGTCCGCGGTGCGTGATCGACGCGGTGGTCGACGACGGCTACGACGACTACGGCTATGCGCCGATTGAGTATGGGCCGGCCGAGGCGGCGTGGTTGGAGGCCGACGGGGACTGGTCGGCCGAGCCGGCCCGACCGGTGCCGGAGGAGATCGACATGCTGCCGCCCGGCCGCGGGCTCGCCGACCTGCTCGAACAGATCACAGACCGGTCGGCGCTGGCGGATGGCGAGTTGGTGGCGGTGCTCGCGGCCCGGGCCCGGCAGCTCGCCCACCTGCAGGCCGAATTGTTGGCGGACATGGTGGCGGTGGCCGGCCGCTGCCACCCCCGCATCTCTGAGCCGCCGCCCGGTGCTGGCCGGTGGGCCGAGCCGGTCGATCACGGCGCCGACGAGATCGCCGCCGCCCTGTCCTGGACGAGCCTGGCGGCGGGCTGCCAGCTGGAGTTCGCCGAACGGCTGATCCAACGCCTGCCGGCGGTGTATCAGGCGATGCTGGCCGGGCAGATCGACTACCCGAAGGCGAAGGTCTTCGTCGACCTCCTCGCCACCGACGACGACATCGACCCCAGGGTCACCGCTGTGGTGGTGGAGCGGGTGCTGCCCGACGCCCCACACCGCACTACGGCTCAGTTGCGGCGGCGCATCCGCCG
>Ga0079224_100005633_pt1 | contig 16479 bp, 10 predicted proteins | sample Stecom2015_FD_80414 | JGI IMG/M metagenome (GOLD analysis project Ga0079224, IMG submission 80414) | Agricultural soil microbial communities from Utah to study Nitrogen management - Steer compost 2015 | ecosystem: Environmental > Terrestrial > Soil > Agricultural land | place: USA: Utah... | reverse complement strand
GTTTCAACCTACCCGAAAAGATTTTGAAGGCGACATTACGGTAGTGGTTTTTCCATTGCTTAAAGTTGTAAAAGGGAATCCACAGGCAATCGGGGAACAAATAGGTGTTTACCTGGTAGAAAATGTAGAAGAAATAAACCGGTTTAATGTAATAAAAGGATTTCTTAATTTAGTGATTGATGATTCATTTTATATTAATTTCTTCAATAGTATAAAATCAAATAGCAGTTATGGTTTGGTAACTCCGGACTCCCAAAGTAAAGCTGTAATGGTTGAATATTCTTCACCCAATACAAATAAACCACTTCATCTCGGCCATATAAGAAATAATCTTTTAGGGTATTCCGTAGCGGAAATTTTAAAAGCAGCCGGCAAAAAAGTATACAAAACCCAGATTATAAATGACCGGGGTATACATATTTGTAAATCCATGGTGGCCTATCAAAAATTTGGACATGGCGAAACTCCGGATTCCGCAGGCATAAAAGGAGATAAGTTAGTAGGTAATTACTATGTAAAATTTGATAAAACATACAAATCAGAAATTGAAACTCTTGTTGCAAATGGAATTGATAAAAAGGAAGCAGAGCAATCTGCTCCTGTTTTACTTGAAGCCCAGGAAATGCTTCGTAAATGGGAAGGAGGGGACAAAGAAGTTGTTTTTCTCTGGAAAAAAATGAACCAATGGGTGTACGAAGGTTTTGAAGTTACCTATAAAAACCTGGGGGTAGATTTTGACTATCTGTATTATGAAAGCAACACCTATTTATTAGGTAAAGATGTGGTTGCCGAAGGCCTTAAAAGCGGGGTTTTTATTAAAAAAGACGACGGCAGTGTTTGGTGCGACCTTACGGATGAAGGTTTAGACGAGAAAATTGTATTGCGCTCGGATGGTACAGCAGTTTATATGACACAGGATATCGGAACCGCAATTCAACGTGTAAAAGACCATCCGGACGTTGGTGGTATGGTATACACGGTAGGAAATGAGCAGGACTATCATTTTAAGGTATTGTTTCTTATTCTTAAAAAACTGGGATATGACTGGGCAGAGAATCTCTATCACCTAAGCTATGGAATGGTAGATTTACCAAGTGGGAAAATGAAGAGCAGGGAAGGCACTGTGGTTGATGCAGATGACCTGATGCTTGAAATGACCCAAACTGCAAGGGAAATATCGGAAGAATTAGGAAAATTAGAAGGATATACCGAAGCAGAGAAGAAAGAACTCCATAAAATGATAGGGCTGGGGGCTTTAAAGTATTACATCTTAAAAGTTGATCCCAAGAAGCGAATCCTTTTTAACCCGGAAGAATCAGTTGATTTTGCAGGGAATACAGGGCCGTTCATTCAATATACCTATGCCCGTATACAATCTATACTAAGAAAAGCGGATTTTGATTATGACAGTATTGCTATAAATCCGGGAGAAGGATACCAACTTCATGAAAAGGAAAAGGAGTTGTTAAAACAAATTCAATTATTCCCTGAAGTGATACAAAATGCTGCCGAAAGTTACAGTCCGGCATTCATCGCCAATTATACGTATGATCTTGTTAAGGAATTCAATTCCTTTTACCAAAGTATTCCTATTCTGGGCGTAGAAAATGATACACAGAAGATATTCAGGGTACAACTTTCTAATAAGGTTGGAGCCATAATCGCTTCTTCCTTAAAATTATTAGGCATTGAAGTGCCTGAGAGAATGTGATAATTTTGTTAAAATCAATTTTAATGAAAATAATTGTTGTATCTTTAAAATGAGAGAGACAAATAATGTGATTAAAGTAACTGTACAACTTTTACAATAAAAAGTATAGTACGATTTTCCACGGGAGAAGTTCCTGGAAATCTATCAGGTGAAATAACATGTTTTTTGTCTCTTTATTTTTATTACAATCTACTCATTTTATACCTCTTTTAAGCTTTAATATATACCCTATCATAAATGTGATAGTTTTGTTAAAATTATTTTTAACCTGAATAATTTTTGTATCTTTAATAGTGAAGAGACAAATTATATAGCTAGAGTAACTGTGCTTAACCTGTTCGTAACGGGATTAAAGTACAATTTACGAGGAAGGTTCCTGTAAATTCCAGATGTGAAATAAAGAAAATATAATTTGTCTCTTTATTTTTTTGCGTTTTTACAAAGCCTAAAAAGATATCTTCTTAGAGAGTTGCTCTCATTAATAAAGCCCATTATTGATTAAAATATACATATGAAAGCAATAGGATTTAAAACTTCCCTCCCAATAACAGAAAAAGACAGCCTTATAAAATTCGATATGCCAACACCTGTACCCCAGGGTCATGATATTTTGGTAAAAGTACATGCTGTATCAGTAAATCCAGTAGACTGTAAAGTAAGATCAGGGAGTGCTAAAAATGTAGAACTCGAGGTTCCACGGATATTAGGTTATGACGCTTCAGGAGTGGTTGAAGCTGTTGGCGAAAATGTAACTTGCTTTGAACCGGGTGATGAAGTATATTATGCAGGGGATATTAACAGGGCAGGATCCAATGCCGAATACCAATTGGTTGATGAGCGCATAGTAGGGTTTAAGCCTGAATGTCTTAAATTTACAGAAGCGGCAGCTGTTCCATTGACCATGCTAACAGCATGGGAATTGATATTTGACAGAATAATGTTAGCAAAATCACCCCAAAAAACCCATGATATTGAAACGGCTTTAGTTATTAGTGGTGCCGGTGGGGTGGGGTCTATGGCTATTCAGCTTCTTAAAAAGCGGACAAATATTAAAATAATAGCTACTGCCTCAAGGAAGGAATCGTCTGATTGGTGTAAAAAAATGGGAGCAGATTTAATTATTGACCATAACAATTTGATCGATAATATAAAAAATAATGGTATTGATAATGTGGATTATATATTCAACTTTGTAAGTACTGATATGTATTGGGAACAAATGTGCCAACTTATAAAACCACAAGGTAGAATTGGGTGTATAGTAGGCACATCTAAAGAATTAAACCTGGGGCTGCTTTTTAATAAGAGCGTTTCCTTTAGCTGGGAACTAATGTTTACCAGGCCTACTTTTAAAACTTCAGACATGAACAGGCAACAAGTGATCCTTAACGAAGTTTCCGGCCTTATTGATAATGACGCAATAAAACCTACTGTAACAAAAAGACTTAAGGGCTTTTCAGTTGAAAATTTTAAAGAAGCCCATCAAATTCTTGAATCCGGAAAATCCATAGGTAAGATTGTGGTCGAATATTAATACCGGATCATTTTTAGATCATTGACCAAAGTTTGAATGTGATACTTTTGTTAAAATCCTTTTTAAAAGAAATAAGTTTTGTAACTTAGTATAAGGAGAGACAAGTTTATAAGTGACTATATTATAGTTGATGAAGAACAGTTATAATTAGTATGATTTATGGAATACATTTTATAAATCTGAAGATGTTACTATATAGAACTTGTCTCTCTTCTATTTTTTTTACTTAAGTTATTTTTCTTCTGCATTTTTCTGATTTTCATTTTCTGAATAAGATCCATATACCGCATTACGGAATTTTTTGTGCAACCCTATCTTGTCATAAGGGAACAGCTGCACAAATAAAACAGCAGTAAGTTCGTTCACCGGATCTACCCAGAATAAAGTGCTTGCGGCACCATCCCAGAAAAATTCACCAACCACGCCATTATTTTCGTCGGCTGAGGCTGGAGGGTTTAGGCGAACGGCAAAATCAATTCCAAAACCTACCTGTCCTTTACTCGGTAGCCAGGATCGTTCTTCTATATTTTCATCCAAATGATTTGTTGCCATAAGCTTTACAGTCTCAGGTTGTAATATAGCAATACTATCTAGTTGCCCTTCATTTACAAGCATACGTGCAAAGCGCATGTAATCATCAAGTGTGGATGTTAATCCGAAACCTCCGGGTGTTAATGCCCAGTTCTCTGTATTAAAGGAGAATGCCCTTTCATCAGGTACTCTGGTAAGTACGCCTTCATCACTTCTATTATAAGTTGCTGCTAAATGCCTTCTGTCACTTTCCGGAACAAAATACCTGGTTTGGGACATACCAAGTGGATTAAAAATTTCAGTTTTAATGTATTCATCAAATGGTTGTCCGGATATGCGTTCTACCAGAAATGCCTGCACATCTACTGATGGCCCGTAAGCCCACTGTTCGCCCGGATGATACCATAAAGGCACACTTCCCAGTTTCTCAGCCATTTGTGTGAGCGTATTTTCCCTGTTCATTGCGTCAGTTTTTTGCATCAAAGGGCCCAATCCAGGAATATCACCGCTATTTGCAAATCCTGCTGTATGGCGGGTAAGGTCACGGATTGTCATCGGCCGTTTCGGGTCCTCAAGGATTAACCCTCCTGAAACTGAATCGACCCCTGCATATACTTTCATATCTGCAAATTCAGGTGCATATTTTGATACCGGATCATCAAGTTTAAAAGAATCCTTTTCAAAAAGGGTCATCAACGCGACGCCGGTAATGGGTTTAGTCATTGAAAAAATCTGTACAATAGTATTTCGATCCATGGGAATGCTATCTTCACGGTCGGCATAGCCAAAAGCATTGTAATACACCTCTTTATTTTTCTCGAAGATGAGAGCCGATACCCCGGTTATGTCACCGGCGTCCACAAAACTTTTCAAAGTTGAGTCAATGCGCTTTACAGCCGTGTCGTCAATAACTTGTGAAGTAGTTTCAGGGTTGTTTTCCTCTTGCCTTTTAATTTCCTTTTTACAGGCAGTTAAAAGGATCAGTCCGGATAAAAAGCAAATTATTTTTTTCATTTGTTTTAGCAGTATAATATTGATAATGCTAAAATAAGAAATTAATAATTGCCGGCATCATCTAATAAAGATTGAGGCCTTACAGAAGTATTCTGAATACTATTCTCATCATCAACCATAGTTAATCTCCCCCAATCATTATTCCAGTTGCCGTATGTGCCATCTGTAGTAATATTATAGCTGCTTTCTCCATTTTCCTGGTCACAATCACCGTTATTTACAGCACCCCATGACCAGTTTAACCACCCGATTTCTTTTTTATGGCATTGCGCCATAGCATTTACATAAGGGAATGCGGTAGTACAATCGTAACCGTTAGGTTGGGGCCCTTCGCCAAAAAGAAAGGGAATATCCTCACTAACCACGGATTCAATAAAGTTGTCCAGTCTTTGCTGTTGGTTATTTATCCAGTACGTATGAACTGAGAACATCACATTTTTTAAGGGGTCATGGTTGAATAACTCTTCCCAATTTCTTTCGATCATGCCTTCATCTTTGCCCCAGTCAGAAGAATCTATGATCAAGGGAACTTCATACCCTTTCTCTCTTAATTGAGTGATTGCATTTTTATAAGTGGAGACAAAATAAGCATCAGTAGTTTCGGAAGTACCTACTTCATTTGCTATATTTAATAGCATCCATTTTTTATGCTTATCCAGCACTTCTTTTACATCATCCCGCATCCAGTAATCTATTACAGCCGAAAGTTTACTCCAATCACCCGTTGCGTCGTGTAATTCTACCATGGGGATCATTGCATTTTTTATGGAATTAGTAATAAGAGCATCGAGATCGGCAGGATTTTTATCTATGGTCCATACTAATCGAATGGTATTGGCGCCGGTTTTTGCTATTTCAGGAAGAATAATGTTTCCTTGTAAATTGTTAGACCAGGTCATCATTTCGTTCACACCTCTCATAATTACTTTCTCACCAGCGACAGTATAAAGAAACCTTCCTTTTACATACATGGTTAATGGATCAGTCTCTGTTTCTTCTTCTACGGTTTCTTCCTCTTCTGTATCGATTTCTTCCTGTACTTCCGGTTCAGAAGTATTATCATTCTTACATGAGGTAGGGAAGATTAAAAAGTTAATTAAAAGGAAAATAAATAATGCTCGTTTCATGACAAGTTGAGTTTGGATAGAGAAGCAAATTTAGAAGAACTCATCTTTAAATTATAATTATAAAATATCACTTTCAAATAGAATATTAACTGTTCTTAACACATTATTTGTTGCTTTTGTCATTGATGAGGTAGAAATTGTAGCTCCTGAGATACCTGAAATATCTTTTCCTATTTCTAAAGTGTCATTTTTTGATTTGTCAATAAATTGTTTTAACCAGCGTTGACTGCCAATTTGCTGTCCGTGCATTTCCCGGTATATGAGTACTTTGGATTTTTTAATAATAAGGTCTTTATCAAACAAGATAATATAGTCAAATTCCTTTTTCATACTAGGGGCTTTGCCAACATATGCATACCCAATAAGAGTGTTGTTTGATTTTAGTTTAAAAAGATTATTGTTGTTTATTTCTGATGGCACTTTATTTTTTAATTCATCATTCACAGTAATTTCTTCCAGTAAAAAAGTTTCAACTTCAAAAGTAGAAGTTATTGCATTTTCAACTTTTTCCTTTAGTATTTCAGGCCAACTATTTTGGGTAAATGAAGCTAAAAAAAAGAATACGGTTACATGGATTATTATTTTAAACATAACAAATAGATTAAAGCGTCCGGCAGAAAAATGTGCATAGACGCTTTTAATTATAATTTATTCAACAAACTTGTCAACCAAACTGCTAATTTCACTTTCATCCATTTCTTTTTGAGCATAGAATAAGTACTCATATAAAGCTTTATCTTTAACTTTTGGTTTTAGTTTAAGATCTTTGTTTCTAGCTAAAACATCGTCCCATTTATTTCTAACAGTTTTCCAGGTATCATGGTTAGCAGCCCACCAATCCTGAGCGACTTTACATTTGCTATCATCAACTTTGGTGTATACATTATAACCCTTTTCCTGGACTAAAAGTTTATCATCTTTACCTTCTTCTCTAATAATTTTATCATTGTCCTGCTCATGTAACCATCCATAAGAAGTAATTTCATGCCTGTTGCCCCTTTTCATAATGTTATAGTCGCTTCTTTTTGTATATTCACGACGAGGAAGCGGAGAATCGGCTTTATTTTCCCAGTAGTTTTTACCATCGGCATGTATCCATGTTGCAGATCCTGAGTAGCGCGGGCTGTCATCTACCTGGTATACATTTTGAGTCCATTGGCCTTTTACTTCGTCTTTGGATTTTGTTTCAAATTTCCATGAACTATCTCCATTAAATCTGTAAAAGTTAGTGTTTTCATACAGCCAATCTTGTCTCCAGTGTTTAATAACCATACTGTCATTGATCACGAGTAAGTGTTGAATTGATATTTTATCTTTATCATCTTCAATAAGTTGAGCCCATTCTAACGCGCCGGAGGTGTAATCGTGAGCTTTTTCATAATCTATCTCCGGGGCAAAGGTTTCGGTATATTTAAAGCTTACCTCATAGCATCCACACATGTCTTTAATAGCTTTTATATCCTGTTTCTTTTTAGATTGGGCATTTAAGCCTACACATAAAAGACTGAAAGTTAATAATGTTATTGTTTTACGCATCATTTCTAATTGCTTTAGTTAATTAATTCTGGCACAAAAATATTAAATTAATTTAGATTGAATAAAAATAACTTATATATTTGCGTCAAAATTATTAATAATGAGTCTAAATAAAAATAACCCTATCATTTTTTTCAAAAAAATGTCAAATAGGTAATAAATGATGAGAGATCTATTAACTATTAATTTGTCTTTACTTTTGGTATCATATATAGGCCTTTCACAAGAAATAGAAGACATTACACAAGTTAAAGTAAATGAACTGCAGGAAGTTATAGTTACCGGCCAATTCAGTCCGAAATCAGTAAAAAAATCTGTATTTGAAGTAACTGTTATCAGTAGAGATAAAATAGATCAACAGGCAGGAAATAACCTGGCAGATATACTAAACCAAACCTTGAATATAAACATTATTCCAAATGCTTCAACCGGTAAATCGGGAGTTCAAATGTTTGGATTGGATGCCCAATATTTTAAAATTTTGGTTGATAACATTCCTATTGTAAATGATGAAGGGCTGGGTAATAATACTGATTTAACACAGATGAATCTTGATGATATTCAACAAATTGAAATTGTAGAAGGCTCTATGGGAGTTCAATATGGCGCTGATGCTGTATCTGGAGTAATTAATATAATTACTAAAAAAGCATCGGCATATAAATGGGAAATTGCACCTTATATTCAAGAAGAAACAGTAGGGAATGAGTATAGTTGGTTTGATGAAGGAAGACATATCCAATCTATAAAAGTAGGGCATAATTTCACGAATAATATTTATGGAAATATATTGTTCACCAGGAATGATTTTGCAGGTTTTTGGGATGATCGTAAGGGACAGTATTATACTGAAAACGATGGTTTAAGAGGTTATTCATGGCTACCTAAGGAACAATATACAACGAAGGCACTACTTAATTATACAGGAAATAAAAATTTCAGGGCATTCTATAAATTTGAGTATTTTAACGAAAATATAGAGCGTTATGATCCTGAAGTAAGGCCAAACTATAATTCGTCAACACAAACTACAAACCCAACAGCTTCAGATGAAATATTTGCTTCAGAGCGTTTTTACCATCATCTTAATTTTTTTGGAAAACTAACGAATAGTTTTAATTATGATGTTTCATTTTCGTATCAGCAACAAAAAAGGAATATTGAAACATATCATTACAGGATAAGAGCCAGGGAGAAGTTTAACATTCAAGGATTTGAATATGAATCCAGGGATGTATTATATTCTAAAGGGACTTTTAGCAATTTTTTAGAGAGTAATAAGCATTTTAATTTTCAATTAGGCTATGAAGTAAATAATGTAAAGGGATATTCTTCTAATGTAGCCGGTACTTATGGAGGTGATAATATAGAAAGGGAATTGGGATCTTATGACCTTTTTACATCTGCCGAAGTTTATTTTAATGATAAATTTTCTTTACGGCCAGGGGTTCGGTTATTAACATCTGACAAATTCAAAGCACAAGCTGCAGTTTCACTGAGTGCTAAGTATGCATTTCCTAATGGTTATGAACTTAGGGGTATTATAGGTTCTGCCCCCAGGATGCCTAATTATGACGAATTATATACCTATTTTGTGGATTCCAATCATGATTTCAGGGGGAACGAAAACCTTAACCCTGAGCAAGGAATATCAACCTTTATACATCTTAAGAAAGTATTTGATTTTAATGATTTTAAATGGTCCGGAAAACTAACTGCATTTTACCTGAATGTAGATGACAGGATAGAGGTTACTGTTGTAAATCCTATGCCCCTGCAACAGCAATATACAAATATTGACAGCTATGAAACATGGGGTACTTCGCTTACAAATTCTTTTCATTATAACAACTTCAATGGAAGTTTGGGTGTAACATTTTCGGGTGTATCTAAAAAATTAGATAGTCGCGATTATAATGACGATTATTTATACAGTATGCAATTCAATGCCAATGCTTCCTACTATTTTACTAAATGGGATATGGCCTTTTCTGCTTACTTTAAGCATAATGGGGCTATGGAGCAGTTTGTACAGCAACAAAATGACGATAATGAAACCGTGTTGGTAAGAGGAAAACAAGATGATTATAGTTGGCTGGATGCTTCGTTAAGAAAAAACTTTTTTAGTAAAAAGTTACAACTAACTGTTGGAGCACGCAATCTTCTTGATGTTAAAACAGTAAACACCACTGCTGTAGAAGGAGGGGCCCATAACGGTTCCCCATCTGATATATTATTAGGCTATGGCAGGTCATACTTTTTAAAATTTTTATATAAACTAAATTTTTAACTAAACAATCATGAAAAATAATCAATTATTAATTAAAATGCTTTTGCTGCTGTTTTTGGTAAGTTCGTGTAGTAGTGAAGATGATAACAATCCTGACACACAGGAATTTGTAGTTGCTTTTGAAAACCCGTCCGTAAGTTTTTCAGAAACTGATGAAACTAAAGAAATTAAGCTTGTTTTTTCAGGGGCAGCTCCTGAATCCGGTATAGCAGTAATTAACTACACGGCAGAAAATGCTGATTACGGGGCTGATTTTACTACAACCCCTTCTGCTGGAACAGGCAGTTTAACAGTAAATATAGTTGCAGGTACAAACCAGTCTGTTTTTACTTTTAATAAATTACAAAATCCAATAGAAGGCACTACAAAGTCTGTAACATTTTCATTGGCATCTATTAATATAACCAATGCTACAATAAGTGGGAACAAAACTTTAGCGGTCAGTTTTACAGAAACCCCCGCATTGGGTGGAAGTATTGCCCCGGAAACAGGTGGGTCAACGTATCCTAATCAAGTTTATATTGATTTAAGTTCTCAAACTCAAACAGCAGTTAAAAGAGATGCTTGGGAATTATCATTTTATACAGGTATAGAAAATAAAGTTTTTTTAAATCCTGCATTAAAAATTACTGCGGCAGTAATACCAGAATTTACGGATATGAATGAAGTAACGAGTGAAACAACTTTTGATACGCCTTTAGAGCTCCAATCTTTAAATTTGGAAACTTTTGAGTATGAAGATGTAATTGTAAGTAATATTGAAGAGTATAAAGTAGGGGTAAAATTATCTTATAGTATGTATGGGCCGTATGCAGATGCAGCCGACGGTAGTGCGACAGCAATTTCAGAAGTATCCACTACTGATGCTGAAAATAAGGTTTATCTTGTTCACATGGGAATAGGAATTCCAAATGAACCTGCTGAACCAGGGGGTATAAATACAGATGGAGAAGATAGGGGATGGTACAAAATAAGGATTTTAATGGATGGAGATGTGTATAAACTTCAATATGCGGAACTTGATGCTACCACTTTTTTAGAAACAACAATAGCAAAGGATACTAACTTAAATTCTGTTGCATTTAGTTTAACTAATGGTTCTGAAATAAGTGTTGAACCAGCTAAAGATGCATGGGACATAAATTTAAGTGGTGTATATGCAACTGAAACAGGCCCTTCATATACAGATTATGCAGTTCATAATACTTTAGGAGGAACTGGATTATATCAAATTATCAATGATGGAGTAGATGTGCCTTCTTATGAAGATTTTTCTTTAGATGATATAGTTGAAGAATCTCTTGAATTTGAAACCAGAAATGTAATAGGGAGCAATTGGAGAACAGGTGCTGGCCCTGGAGGCCCTCCATCTTTAAGAGATGATAGATATTATATCTTAAAGGATGCCAATGATAATTACTATAAACTCCGTTTTACAGCTTTATTTAATGAAAGTGGGGAAAGAGGATATCCTGAATTAGAATATAGTTTATTGCAATAGTAGTTCATTTAGAATTGATCTTAAGTGAAAATATTCTATTTGAAAGTGATATTATATGATTAGAATTTAAAGATCAGTTCCCCTAATTTCACCTTTTTGCCCAAATTCAGCTTGTTCATTAAAGGCAGATATTTTTATGTAATAAAAAATATCTATGTAATTGCTTATAAACTGCGTTTTGCAGCTTTGTTTAATGAAAGCGGGGAGGGTATTCTGAGTTAGTGTACATTTTGTTAAAATAAGTTTATGTTATAGTTATTGATTAGTAATTACTTTTTGAAGCCGTCTTATTAAGTTAAGATGGCTTCTTTTTTTTAATAATTATTGCTAACTTGATAATTGTCATAGTATTAGTTTTACATAAACACTAATTTTCAATTTGAATTTAATTTAAAAAAAATGAAGAAAAAGGTTTTATTGCCCACAGATTTCTCAGATAATGCATGGAATGCAATTAAATATGCGGTAGAATTGTATAAAGAAGAGGAATGTGAATTTTATGTTTTAAATACACATAACATTGAGAGTTCGGCTTCAGAAGTTATGTTAGGAAAAACTTATGAAGAAGCTGAGCAAAAGGCTCAAAAAGGTTTTAATGGGATTTTAGAAAAATTATCCTCTCTAAGAAACTCCAAACATACCTTTCATATGGTGTTTGAATTCAGGTCTTTGCTGCAAGCTGTAAGGAATTTGATTAAAAATAATGATATTGATATTATTGTAATGGGCACCAAAGGGGCTACGGGAAATAAAAAGTTAATCTATGGCAGCAACGCTATTTTAATTATGGAAAAGGTTCAAAATTGCCCGGTATTGACTATCCCTGAAGAAGCAAGCTATAAAAAGATTTCAGAAATTATCTTTCCTACTGATTATAAAACAAATTTTAAAGGCAAAGAGGTGCAACGTTTGGTTAAAATAGCCCGAATAAATGATGCCGCTATACGCATTGTTCATGTGTCGATGAATGATATTCTGGATGAAGAACAGGAAAGCAATAAAAAATTGCTTGATGAATATTTTAATGGTTTAACCCATACCTCACATATTGTAAAAAGCAAGGATGTTCAAGCTTCCATTAGTGAATTTATTGAAAGCAGGAATGGTGATATGATCACTTTTGTAAACAGAAAACATAGTTTTTTGACCAATATGTTTGCTAAGCCATTGGTGCAAAAACTAGGTCTTTATTCTAAAATTCCAATACTGGTTTTACACCGTGCAAAAAAATAGTATTTAACTCTGAGGATGAATTATTTTACTCCTTACTAATAAAAGTTCCTTATGAGCACTAAAATTTTAATTCCAACAGATTTTTCGGAATTGTCCAAGGTAGCGGTTTTTTATGCTATTGAGTTGGCTCAAAAGCTGGAGGGCGAACTTATTGTGGTCAATGTAGTTAATACAGAAGCCCCTCCAATGACCAGGCTTGGTTTACATAGGCTTAGGGCTGCATTTAAAAATAGTGCTGAAAAAGATATGGTTTTGCTTATTACGGAAATAAATAAAAAGTATAAACATTCAAATAAAGTAAATATCACACATAAAATATTGTTCGGCTCATCGGTTAGTGAAACTATAGAAAGATTTGCAATGCACAATAACATTGATCTTGTTGTTACTGGTACAAAAGGTGCTACAGGCTTAAAAAAAGTGTTTTTAGGCAGTAATGCTACTTCTATTATTAACAAAAGTAGTGTGCCTGTAATAACTGTTCCGGAGCTTACTAAATTCAAAGGTTTAAAAAATATTGTTTATGCGACTAATATGTTGGACTTAAATGAAGAAATAAAAATCATTTTCCCTTTTTCCAAGTTATTTGAAGCACATATTCATGTCCTTCATATTATGCCCCCTGATTCGGATCAAAAAAATAGTCCTGAGAAAATTGCTGATGAGTTAAAAAATACTTTAAATGACATGAAAATCGAATTTCATAGTTTAGCTAGCGAAAATGTTTCTGAAGGAATTGAAAGTTTTATAGCCATGATAAATGCTGATATGCTGGTCTTGTTTACTCATGAACTCAACTTTTATGAAAAGTTGTTGGGGAAAAGCGTTACAAGAGAGGTTGCATTGAGGACTAAAATACCAATGCTTATATTTAATAAAAGTAACTTCGAATAAATGTATTATACTCATATATCGGAAATGCACAAAAGCTATATATAAAAACAATTTTAAAAATTTACTGTTATGATAAAGGATCTAGATACAAAAGAAGGCGTAAAGTTGCTAAAGGAAAATTATATAGGGCATCTTTCATTTATAGCACATGGCAGGCCCTATGTGTTGCCTATTACGTATTTTTATGACGAAGCAAATAACGCTATTATAAGTTACTCAGGAGAAGGGCATAAGTTAAATTCTATGCGGTTAAACAATTCTGTTTCTTTTCAGGTGGGTGAAATAGAATCGGCCAATAGGTGGCAATCGGTATTAATACATGGGATATTTGAAGAACTTAGTGGGAGTGACGCCAGGTATCAGTTGCATCAATTCGCCACAAAGGTTAAGGACATTATAGAGAAGAAAGAAAAAAAAGATGTTAATTTCATCAGCGAATTTTCAAGTAAAACATCATCGGATGAGATACCTACAGTATATCAGCTAAAAATAATGGAAATTACCGGGAAATTCAGAAGACCTGATGGTAATGGTTCACCTATATAAAATAATCTTTGTTAAAAAAACATCCTGAAACTAACATTGGGGGTAATGCCAAGTGATACATTTTCTACTTGCTGCACCTCAGTATCTTCAGGATCAGTTAAGCGGTAATAAATGTCCAGTAGGTTTTTTCTGTTCAAAAGATTTAAAAGGGCTATTCCTGCAGTTGCCCTGCTATTATCCCCTATTCTGAAATTATAAATAGAAGAAAAATCAACCCTGAAATAATTGTCCAGATTACTACTGTTGGGAGTTTGATAATTGATGAGGTTATCGGTATTGGTAACAGTTACTTCATTCCCTTCAACGGGATGGGTATATGGCTTTCCTGTGCGCCATTTAACACCCATGGCCAAGCGAAATTTGTTAATGGTATATGTTCCGGCAAAAGAAATAGAATGGCGGATATCTAAATTATTCAGAAAATTATCTGGTTTAAGTTCACTAAAAGTATATTCGTTTTCACTCAGTGTGTAACTTAACCAGGTACTGTATTTTGCAGTCTTTTTATTTATAAGCAATTCCATTCCGTTAACCCTGTAACTTCCTGGGGTTCTCGGAAATTGATTTTGATTTTGAAAACCCTGATTAGAGGTGGTAATACCATCCACTTTTTTATAAAACCCTTCAATTGCTGCATAAAAACTTTTTTTATTGAAGTTAAAGCCGAGGGATACCTGTTTGCTTTTGGTAACCGGAAGATCTTTATCGTTGGATAATGTCCACCGCCGTTTTTCAACACCTAAAAAATCGCGTTGAAGGTCAATAATTTGGTTGGTAACCTGGTTTTTCATTTCAGCCAACAGTTCCATATTAAAATAACCACCCAGGCTTTGATTAAAACTCACTCTTGGTTCCGGAATATATTTATTAAAATTTTCAATATAGTTTAACCTTGCGCCAACACGTACAAAAGTTTTTTTAGAAGGAGAAAGATATTTAATCTCAGAGAAAACTGCATGGTTTCTTACTACCTCTTTAACTCTTCTTCTGAATTCGGGATTATTAACATCCTCCAGGTTAACAATACCTGTTTCATTATATTGATATCCATTCACAAAGTCAAAATGATCACTTAGCTTATAATTTGTAAGGATTTTAACACCAGTTTCCAGTACTTCATTATTTGTAATGAGTCTTTGATCAGTTAAAAGTGTAAAATTAACAGCTTCAAGGTCATAATTGGTGTAATAGGTTTGCAGCTCTGTTGAAAATTGTTCGTTCCACTTGCTTTCTACAGTTAATCCGAGTCCAAAATTCTGTTGTTTTAATGTGCTTTGTTTTGTTTCCGGGTCAGACTCATCCTTTAAAGTTTCTTCATATTCAAGATTATTATTCATCAGTAGTACACTCCCCCTAAACTTATGTTTTTCATTCAGGTCATAAAAAAGTTTAAGGCTCGTATCATAGAAAAAGAAATTTTCATTTCTACTTATATTATCTTCAACTTCCTCGCTTTGTATATTGGTGACCTTTGAGTTTTGAAACGTTCTGTCATAAAATTGTTTATAGGTGGGGGTTCTAAAAAAATCTGTTATTGACCTCCTCGCGGAAAGTTGTGCCCCAAACTTTTCTCCAATGGGGATATGGGCAAAAAAATCACCACTGATAAGGTTAAGTCCTATTCCTCCGCTAAAATCACTTTGAATTATATTAAAAGAATGCATATCTATAATACCGCTTATCCCATCACCGTATGATGCACTTGTGCCATTTTTGACCACTGAAACTTTTTCTGTCAGGTAAGGGTTAAATGCAGATATAAGCCCAAAAAAATGACCGGACTGGTACATCTTTATATTGTTCCATAAAATTAAATTCTGGTCATGGGTACCCCCCCTTATATTAATATCAGAAACGGTCTCATTTACACTTTCTATACCTGGAAGTGCCTGTATGGTATGAAGAATATCGGGATCTGTAAGGCCGGGGAGGATACCGAAATATTCGGGATTTATGGTTATATTTCCGTCCTTTTGTTTATTAAGGCCGGAGGTAAGTAATTGCTGCACAACAATTTCATTTAAAACCTGTGTTTTTTGTTCTAAATAAATTCTGGTGCACGGTTCTTTAAATAAGCTTTCACTACTAATAATATACTCCTCATAACCTATATACCTTACTTTTAACATATACTCAGCCCTCATCCTGCTAAAAGTAAAATTGCCATTAATATCCGAAACTACAACTTCGTTGGTGTTGATGCACTCTATAGTTGCTCCCGGTATTTCCTGATTTGTAATTTTGTCAATGATTTTACCACAGGCTTCCCAGTATAATCTTTTTGAAATACTATATGAATTTGTGTTTAGTTTTTCAAAAACCAGGAAAGTCTGGTTTTCTATTTCAGTTATAATATTTTGAATATTCTGATTAAGGTTGGGGAGTACAATTACAACATCTCTTACATTTTCATCAATATAAGAGAATTTTAAATCAAACTGCCCTTCAATTACTTGAAGGGCTTCCACTAGTTTGACTTTCCTGTTCTCAATTTCCTGTGAGGCTAAGGGAATTGAGAACAGAAGGTTTAAAAAACATATTAGTAGGGCTAATTTTTTAAGG
>Ga0079224_100005632_pt1 | contig 16480 bp, 17 predicted proteins | sample Stecom2015_FD_80414 | JGI IMG/M metagenome (GOLD analysis project Ga0079224, IMG submission 80414) | Agricultural soil microbial communities from Utah to study Nitrogen management - Steer compost 2015 | ecosystem: Environmental > Terrestrial > Soil > Agricultural land | place: USA: Utah... | reverse complement strand
GGTGTTCGGCAAGGTCGTCGACGGGATGGACGTCGTCGACGCATTCGTGCCGCTCGAGCTCGATCAGGCGCGGCTCTGGAGCGACGGCGAGGCCTTGATCGAGTCGCTCGAAGTGAAGCCGACGATGATCGAGCGCGCCTACGTGCGTTGAGCCGCGGGCGCGGCCAGCAGGCCCGTAGGCTCGCCCGCCTCGCGAGGGCGGCGAGCACGTCTCAATAACCGAGCCTTCTGCTCGCGATCTCCGCGCCGGCCGACAGCGCCTCGAGCTTCGCCCACGCGATCTGCGGATGGACGCGGAGCCCGAGCCCGCAGTCGGTGCCGGCGATCACGTTCTCGCGGCCGACGAGCTCCGCGAAGCGGACGATGCGGTCCGCGACGAGCTCGGGATGCTCGACGACGTTCGTCGCGTGGCTGATCACGCCCGGGATCAGAATCTTGCCTTCCGGCAGCTTCGTGTCGACCCAGACTCGCCACTCGTGCTCGTGACGCGGATTCGCGGCCTCGACGGAATACGCGCCCGCCTTCACGCGCAGCAGCAGGTCGACGATGTGCTCGAGCGGCAGATCGTGCGTATGCGGGCCGTGCCAGCTTCCCCAGCAGATGTGATAGCGGACGCGGTCCTCGGGGATGCCGTCGAGCGCGTGGTTGAGCGCGTCGATCCGAAATGTCGCGAACTTGCGGTACTCGTCGATGTCGGGCGGCGGGACGAACATGTCGTACGTGTCGGGCAGCGCGGGATCGTCGATCTGCAGGATGAAGCCCGCATCGACGATCGCACGGTACTCGTGCCGCATCGCCTCGGCGAGCGCGAACACGAATTCCTCGTCCCGATCGTAGTACTCGTTGTGGAAGAAGTGCTCGAGCCACCCCGGCGCGAACGCGCTCATGAACACTTCCTCGAACTGCACGTTCGCCGCATCGAGCGCCGCGCGATAGATTTCGATCTCCTTCTGCACCTCGTCCGCGCCGATATACATGATCGGCCCGGTGCAGATGATCCGCTCGGTCGGTCCGCTCCAGCCGAGATCCTTGTAGAACTCGGCGAACTCGAGCCGCTCGCCGGTGCGCTGCGCCATCCACGCGGGCTCCCCCTCCTTCACCTTGCGGCTCGTGAGGCCCGAGAGGCGGCGCCCGTAGTAGGACAACCCGTAGCCGTAACGGTTGAGCTCGCCGTTGCTCGCTATGTCGATTCCGGCCTCGGCCTGCTTCTCGAGCACGTAGACGATCGCGTCGCGGAGCCGCGGCTCGATCACCTCGGGATCCGGATCCCGCCGATCCCGCACCGTGCCCGTCAGCTTCGTGAACTCCGGCGGCCCTTCGAGCCTGCCGGCGTGCGTCGTCAGAATGCGTTCCGTGCTGCGCTTCATCCCGTCTTTCGCCGCCTCGCGCGCGTTCGCGCGGGCGATCGATGGCCTCTCGACAGTCGCGGCCCGACGCCGCTACTTCGGCCGCCCCATGAACCCCCGTGCCTGCATCGGCAGCGCGTAGATCGTCATCGCGACGTTGCGAACGCCTTCCGGCGTCCGCCACTGCTTGCCGTCCGGTCCGATCGCGCCCATGCACGGCACGTACAACGTGCGCTTGTCCGGGCCGCCGAACGCGACAGTGATCGGCCGGCGCGGCGTCGGGATCAGCCCGACGTGCTCGCCGGTCGGCGATAGCACGTGGACGCCCGCGTTCGCCGTCACGTAGAGCCGGCCGTCCGCGTCGATCGCCATGCCGTCGCCGCCGTTGTCGCCGTCGAGCGTGCCGAACACGCGTCGGTTCGACGTCGAGCCGTCGTCGGCGACGTCGAACGCGACGACCTCGGTGTCGTTCGTCACGTAGAGCGTTCGGCCGTCACGGCTCAGCATCACGCCGTTCGTGCGGATATCCCCTTCCGCGACGACGCGCACGTGCCCGTCTCCGCTCACGTGATAGATGCCGCCGGACGTGAAGAACGCGCCGCCTTTGCCGTCGGCGATCAAGTCGTTCAGCCGGCCGAGCGGACGGCCGTCCGGGAACGTGAAGGCCAGCACGCGGCGCTCGGGCAGAAGCTGCACGACTCGCGTCAGCTCGCGGCACGTCGCAAGCTCGGGGTTCAAAGGCTCCGTGCACGTGCGCTCGACCGCGAAGAGTCGGCCCTCGGCGTCGAGCGACACGGCGCCCGCGCCGTAAGAGCGCGCGACGACGTGCTCGTTGCCTTGCGCATCGAGCTTCCTGACGGTGTCGGTCTGCTCCTGCGCGAACAGCAGGCCGCCGTCCGGCGTGCCGACGATGCCGTCCGCGGTCACGAAGTCCGCCCACACGCGCTGCCACTCGACGCCCGCGGCAACGACCCCGGGGATCGCTGCGATCTCGACCTTGCGCTCGCCGTCGAGCAGCGGTTGCTGCGCGGCGAGCGGACCGGCCGCGACGGACGCTACGATGAACGCTGCGACGATCGTCGCTCTCATCGATCGATCTCCGACGTCATTCGAGCCCGAGGTACTGCTCGATTTGCCCGCGCTGATACATGTCGCGGTAGTGGCTGTTCGGGTCGCACGGCTCGCTCTCGATCAGCTCGCCATCGGGAGCGCGGCGCTGCGAGCCGCGCGTGCGGACGAGCGGCGCCGTGTAGAGCGGGTCGTGCACGGTCAGCGTACGGTCCATCGTCAAACCGTCCTCCGCGACCGTCCAGCGCTCGACGATCCGCGTCGCATCGCCGCCCGACATCGGGTAGCCGGAGCCGTCGAGCCAGCCGGGCACGAGCTTCGTCGTCTCGATGACGAGCGTGCGGCCCTCCCAGCGGCCGGTCGAGAAACCCATCGACGTCAGCGGATGGTTCGGAGGCGCCGTCCGTCCGTCCATCCAGATCCAGCGCGGCGTGTTGTCCTGCAGCGAGAGCACCATGTAGTGCGTCCCCGCGTTGAAGATCTCCATCGGGTACGGCGAGCCGAAGATGCGCGGCAACCCGGCCGGCATGCAGCGCAGCACGTGATCGTCGCCGAACTTCCGCGACTCGTAGATCGCGCGGGCTTCCGCCGTCATCGGCATCGGCTTCGGCTCGAAGTCGTCCACGGTCGTTTGGAACTTGTAGCGGTTGTCCCAGAAGCCGGTGATGTCGACGGGGAAATCCGCAGGCTTGTACGTGTAGTCGATGCCCGGATCCGCGGTGACCTGCGTCGTCGCACGCGACGCGTCGTCGGAGCACGGACCGAGGCGCCTGCCCCGCTCGGGCCCGCTCTCGAGATGGATGCACGTCGCATACAACCGCTTCGTGCCGTCGCGGCCGAGGTTACCGGTCGCACGCACGAGGTATCCGGGCTGCACCGTGTGCTCGAACCAGCCCTCCCGCCGATAGCTCGGCAAATTCCCGGGCGGCGCGAGCGTCCACTCCTCGACCGTGCCGTCGTCGAGCGTGACGCGGACGTCGTACCGGATGTGCGGATTCGCCCACCAGACCTTGACCACCTCGCCGCGCACCTCACCGGTGAGGTTCGCATCGAACTCGGTGCTGAACGCATGATGCGCGGCAGCCTCGACCGACAAACCACATAACAAAGCTACCGCAAGATTTTGAATTTTTTTGATAAACGTCGACTCGCGACCCATTCGATCTCCCCCTTTGTCGACGCGGCATTCGACAGACCCCGCGACCAATGACCGAAGGCCAGTATAGTCCCGCGCCGCGCTGCGGCAGAGAGCGAGCGCATGCGGTTTTCCATAACGCGCGGCCCGCTTCCGCCGAGCGCCTCGCACGCGCCGCACGTCCTGCGAGCTTTGCTTGCCGCCCTACGCCGCGGGGACAATGGCAACGTCCACGCTGCCGCGAGGAAAAACAAAAATGATCTCGCTGTTCGCCAGGCCGAAGGAGTCGGCACTGAACCTCGTGAAGCTGCCGACGTATGTCGTCGCTCAGAACGAGTCGGACACCCTGGCCGCGAAGCGCGAAGCACAGCTCAAGTGGATGCGCGAGAAAGGCATGAGCTATCTCGGCGATCCGCTGAAGCTTGCGGAGCTCCGCACGAAGCGCAGGCCCGGGATCCGAACGCTTCGGCTCGTCAGGAACACCGACGCGTCGGGCGATCCGGACGCGCCGGAGACGGCTCCGGGCCGCTGAGCGGCAGACAACTTGCATCGAGCATCGGCCGCCCGTCGCCGACGCGCATCGTCGCGCATTGCGAGGCGGCGAGCGGAACCGTATGGCTGCCGACCTTCGCAAGTACCGCGCGAGGCGCAATTTCGAGCGCACGCCGGAGCCCGCGGGCGATCCCGGGCAATCCGTGTCGACCCGCGCGCAGTTCGTCGTCCAGAAGCATGGGGCGCGGCGCCTCCACTATGACTTTCGGCTCGAGCACGACGGGGTGCTGAAAAGCTGGGCCGTCCCGAAAGGTCCCAGCCTCGACCCGCGCGAGCGCAGAGTCGCCGTGCAGACCGAGGACCACCCGATCGAATACGCGACGTTCGAGGGCGTGATCCCCCAGGGCGAGTACGGAGCGGGGCCGGTCATCGTCTGGGATCGGGGACACTGGGTGCCGGAAACGGACCCGGACAAAGGTTTCGCGAACGGAAAGCTCGACTTCACGCTGCACGGCGAGAAGCTGCGCGGGCGTTGGACGCTCGTGCGCCTCGCGCCGCGCGGCAAAGAGAAGGACAACTGGCTGCTGATCAAGCGGCGCGACCGCGAAGCGCACGGCGACGATGCCCCGGAGCTCGTCGACACGTTGCCCGAGAGCGTGCTGACCGGCCGAAGCCTCGACGAGGTCGCCGCCTCCCGCGATCGAGTCTGGCACTCGAGCGGCGACGGCGAAGCGTCGCCTCCGCAGACACCTCAGGTGGGCCGCCCGGACACGGTGCCCGGCGCGCGGCCCGCGCCGCTGCCGCGGAACCCGACGCCGCAGCGCGCGACGGCGGCGCACGACGTGCCGGACGGTCCGGGATGGTTCCACGAGCCGAAGCTCGCGGGCCTGAGGCTCCTCGCCCGCGTCGCGCACGGTCGCGTGACGCTCCGGGATGCGGACGACGCGGGCTCGCGGACGGCGGCATCCTCCCTCTCGTCGTCCGCCCTCGCCGCTGCGCTCGCCGCGCTGCCGTGCGACACGGCGCTCCTCGACGGTGTCGCGGTCGTCTTCGACCGGACCGGAGTCAGCGATGCCGTGCTGCTCGAGCACGCGTTGGCGGACGCGGAGGCGCGGGACGAGATCGTTCTCGTCGTCTTCGACCTGCTCCACCTCGACGGCTGGGACCTGCGCGGCGCGGCCCTTCGCGCCCGCAAGGAGCTGCTGCGTCTCCTCGCGAGTCATCGAGTGCCCGGGCTTCGCTACGGTGAGCACGTCGAAGGGCACGGCGCGAGCTTTTATCGCGAGGCATGTCGGCTGAAGCTTCCCGGCGTCGTGTCGAAGCGAGCCGATGCACCGTATCGCGGCGACGCGAAGACGTGGCTCGTGACACCGTGTCGGGCCGCGAAGGACGCCGGCAAGCGCAGACGCCGATCGGCGAAGACCTGACACGCGCCTTGGCCGGCTCGGTCGTTGTGATAGAGTGAGGGCCGACGGAACCGCGCGGGGTTCAGCTCGCCCGCGCCACCGTCGGAAGCATCTCGACTCGAGGGGGAGCAACATGGCCGGACTCCGAAGCTTGGCGCTGGTTCTCGCAGCGTGTGCGCTGCCTTGTACGGCGCTCGCGCAAGGACGCGACGCTGAACCGGCGGGACCGCCGCGCGGCACGCAGACGCCCGCGGCAGAGCGCAACACAGAGCCCCCGGGCACGTACGAGGAGCGGCTTCGCGCGATGAGCCGCCTGATCCCGTCGCACCCGCATCTCGGCGCGCTCGCGCCGGAGAATTTGAACACGGAGCGGCCGGAGCCGCCGTTCGATGTGACGGGCACGTGGTTCATCGACTTGAGCCGCGCGTTCTCGGATTTCATGTTCGGGCCGCCGTATCCGGAGTTCATCGGTCAAGCGAAGGAAGACTTCGAGGAAGGACAGCGGCGCCGCGCCAGAGGCGAGTCCTACCGCGACGTGATCGGCCAATGCTGGCCGGCCGGACTGCCGATGATCATGACGCGCGTCTGGCCGATCGCGATGGTCCAGCTGCCGACCGTGATCTACATGGTCTCGAACTTCAACAACAGCTTCAGGCAGATCTTCCTCGACGGGCGCGACTTCTCCGATCCGGACACCGTGATCTTCACGTACAACGGCGAGTCGATCGGACATTGGGAGGGCGACACGCTCGTCGTGAACACGAAGTACATCGAGCCCTACAATCACTACATCGACACGGGCATCCCGATCTCGGACGAGTTCGAGGTCCAGGAGCGCATCCGGCTGCTCGACGACGGCCGGATCATGGAGATCGAATACATCATGACGGACCCGCAGAACTGGGTCGGCGAATGGCGCAGCACGAAATACTGGCTGCGCGTGGACAATACGGACATCGGCGAGGTCGAGTGCCTGCCGGATTTGAACGACTACATCCCGAGCGCGCAGATGTCGCGGCAAGGGCTGTCGGATTGAGCATTCGAGGAAACGGACGATGAAGACGACTTTCAAGGCCTTCGCGAGTGTCATCGCGCTGTGGGCGGTATTCGGCGCCGCGCAAGTCGACGCGCATCACTCGACGGCCGGATTCGATACGAGCCGCGTCGTGCGCATCGAGGGAACGGTCACGCAGTTCCTGTGGAGGAACCCGCACGCGGCGCTCAAGATCGACGGCGTCGCGGACGGCGACGCCCCCGACGGCGTCTGGACGGTCGAGATGACGGCGCCGAACGTGCTGATCAATCAGGGCTGGAAGCGCACGTCGGTGAAGCAGGGCGACAAGGTCACGCTGTTCGTGAATCCGATGCGTGACGCAACGTTCAAGCTCCAGGACGGGAGCGTGGGCGGTCTCTACGTCGGCATCATCCTTGCCGACGGCAGCAAGCTCGGCCGAACCGACGGCGGCGGCGCCGGCACCGCCGACTGATAGTCGGGCTATTCGGGGTCAGGCTCGCACTGGGATCCCAGCTCGCACTCGGACGCCACGTGCCCACTCCTTCCTCGCGCAGAGCCGAGCAACCGCAAGACGGCGCTCGAAAAGGGGTCTGACCCCGATTTCGAAAAGGGGTCTGACCCCGTTTTCCCGCGAAAAGGGGTCTGACCCTGATTTCCTTGCCTAACGCTCTGCCAAGCGCACGAACACCGCCTGCATCTCGCGCACCTTCCGCAGGTACGCGGCGAGATCGTGGCTGCCGCAGCGCTCGCCGGGCCGCGGCGCCAGCCCCTGCCGGGCGAAGCGCAGCGCCGCGCCGCGGCCGCACAGGTGCACGACGGCCGCGAGCGTCTGCTTGTCGCGCAGCGTCACGTCGCGGCCCCCGGTCCGCGCGAGGATCTCGGTGACGCTCCGGTCGAGGTACGCCGACGTCATCTCGATCGCGTGCGACGGGATCACCCGCGTGTAGAGCGCGTTGAACCAGCACGCGTCGAAGTCGTTCCACGCGCCCTGCTCGGCCACCGCATGGTTGCGGATGCAGTAGCGGCGGGCCTCGGCGAAGGTGCCGTCGGTGATCTGATACATCCCTACGGCGCTCGACGCGGGCCGATAGATCTCGAACGGCTCGTACGTCATCTCGAACCGCCAGTACGTGCGCGCGACCGGGTTGCCCGAGCCCTCGACCTGTGCGAGCGCCGCGAGGAGATCCGGCGTCATCACCGGCGTCGAGTGGCGCCGAAAGAGCGGCGCGTACGTCGCCCAGGTCTCGGACGGCGTCTTGTACAGGGCGCCGGCGACCGGGAAGAAAAGCTCCGACGGTTTGCGGATGACCTGGTAAAGCGCGTTCACCGGCACCCATGCCGCGACGACCGCGGCAGTGCCGAGGACGACCTGTGCGGCGAGCGGCAAGCGCGCGAACGCACGATACGCCCGCTTTCGGGCCGTGCGCCCGGGCACGAGTCGTCTCGCGAGCCTCGGCAACCGGATGAGAAGCCGCCCCGCCCGGCGAATGACGCTTCCGAGAAGTCGAATGCCCCATCCGGCGAGACGCAGCGCGACCGGCGTCGCGTGCGCGCGTCGGCGACCCCGGCTTCTTCCGGCGGAGGCCGAGGTCTTACGGCGGCGAACCGTGCTTCTGCGGCGCTTACCAGCCCTGCGCGCCATATATCCGGTACCCGCCGCCGCAACGCTCGCGCGCCGTGAGCCCCGCGACGCCGGCCGCAACGATGGGCGGCATGTGCCGCTTCGAAGACATGGCGCCATTCTATCCGCCGTCGAACGAACGAAATCGGGTCAGAGCCCTTAGACTTGGTAAAAGGGCTCTGACCCCGAATGCGATGGACGTCGAGAAGCTCCGAGCCGACACGCCAGGCTGCGCGAAGCGCGTGCATCTGAACAACGCGGGCGCGTCGCTGCCGCCTTCGCCCGTGATCCGCGCCGTGGAGGAGCACTTCGCGCTCGAGGCCGAGATCGGCGGCTACGAAGCCGCGGACGCGCGCGCCGATGCGATCGAAGAAGCTTACCGCGCGGTCGCAGCGCTGGTCGGCGCAAAGCCGCGCAACATCGCGTTCACGGAGAGCGCGACCGCGTCCTACGCGCAGGCGCTCACGTCGATTCCGTTCGAGCGCGGCGACGTCATCCTGACGACGCGCAACGACTACGCCTCGAACCAGCTGCAGTTCCTGTCGCTCGAAGCCCGCCTCGGCGTACGCGTGCAGCGAGCGCCCGACGCGCCCGCCGGCGGCGTCGACGTCGACGCGCTCGAGCGAATCGTCCGCGACGCGCCGCCCAAGGTGTGCTGCGTGACGCACGTGCCGACGAACTCGGGGCTCGTGCAGAACGTCGAGCGCATCGGACGCATCTGCCGCGAGCACGACGTGCTCTACATCGTCGATGCGTGCCAGTCGGTGGGGCAGATGCCGGTCGATGTCCGCGCGCTCGACTGCGACTTCCTGTCGGCGACGTCCCGCAAGTTCCTGCGCGGCCCGCGCGGCGCGGGCTTCCTCTACGTGTCGGACCGCGTCCTCGAGCGCGGCCTCGCGCCACTGATGATCGACCTGCACGGCGCCGAGTGGATCGCCGAGGATCGCTATCGGCTCGTCGACGACGCGAAGCGCTTCGAGACGTTCGAGTTCGCGTGGGGGCTCGTGCTCGGTGTCGGCGCCGCGGCGCGCTATGCGCGCGACGTCGGCCTCGACGCGATCGAGCGCCGCGTTCGGACGCTCGCGGACAGGCTGCGCGCCGGGCTCGCCGCGATCGGCGGCGTGCGCGTGCTCGACCGCGGCCCCGAGCTCTGCGCGATCGTATCGGCCGCGCTCCCGCGCGATCCGCGCTCGGTGATGCTGGCGCTGCGCGAGCGCGGCATCAACGTGAACGCGCAGGCCCGCCCCACGGCGCTCCTCGATTTCGACGCGAAAGGCGTCACGGCGTCGCTGCGCGTTTCGCCGCACTACTACAACACGGAAGCCGAGATCGACACGGCGCTCGAAGCGCTCCGCGACGAGCTCCGCCGCTGACCCGCGGCCGCGCTTCGCGCGGCGTCAGTCGGCAGCGTCGGCCGCGCCCCGCTCTGCCGGCTGCGTGCGCTCGAGGCTCATCGCCATGTACGCATCGAGCAGCTCGTAGCAGAGCACGAGCTCGCGCGTCTCCGGCAGCCACATTGCCTGCGGCAGACGGCAGCTACGCATCACGAACGTCGCCGGCTCGTCGAGCGCGACGACGTCGTTGAAGAAACGGAACGTCCGTTCGACGAAGCCCTGACGCCGGATCGCGTCGCGCATCCGCACGCTCGTCAGCGTCGGCGGGTCCTCGAAACGGATCTCGATCGGCGCGCCCGGCGGATCCGTTTCCTTCCTTGCGTACGTGTCGAACAGCCAGTCGATGGCGTACGCGGCCCGCTCGTATTCCCTGATGCACGCCCGTGCACGGGACTCCGGCATATCGAGACGCTCGACGAGAATCGAGAACCGCTTCGGGTTGCTGCCGTAGAGCAGGCACGCGAGCGTCGAGAACCGCTGCACCGTCAGCGAATGATTGTCCCAGTACGGCAGCTCGGCGCCGACCCGTTCGCGGCGCCGCCATGCGAGCGCGAAACCTTCGGCCGTGTTGACCGCGACCTGCAGCAAGGCGTCCGGCCCTTCCGGCGGAAGCGTGCGCGGCCGGATCAGCATCATCGCGGCGATATAGTCGGCCGCGCTCTCCTCGGGGCCGAGGATCGGCACGCGCTTCTCGTCGATCACGAGGTGCGCGAGCTCGTGCATCAGCACGAACTGCGCGTTTGCGACGACGAACTGCTCGGGCGTGCTCTCGAAGAGCCGTGCAGGATCGTCCGCGTCGTCCTGCTGTGCGACGGCCGTCGACGCGCCGATCACGCCGAAGAGCAGCGCGACGCACGCGATGCGCTGCAGACACCGCGCGCGGCACGCACGGACCGATCGGCGAAGAGCCGTCGGCCTTGCCGGTGCCGCTATGCGGTCGGGCTTCGACATCGTAGAGCGGATCGTACCGCCCGCTCGGGGCCGCGTCTGCCCCTCGACGGACGGACGTGCGGCGCGAACGGCCGCTCCGCGACGGAGGCGACCTCCGCCTTCGACTATACTGGGCGCACGGCCTGCCCGACTCGGAACGCCCGCCGGAAAGAGCCCGTGGAAATCAACAGCGCATTCGACGAGCGCGCCGCGGTGCACGCGGCGCGGATCGACTGGGTCCCGTCGCCGATGCCGGGCGTCGAGCGGCGGATGCTCGATCGCATCGGCGGCGAGGTCGCGCGAGCGACGAGCCTCGTCCGCTATGCCGCCGGGAGCCGCTTCGCGCCGCACGTCCACGGCGGCGGCGAGGAGTTCTATGTGCTCGAAGGCGTCTTCGCCGACGAGCGCGGCGACTATCCGGCCGGCACATACGTGAGGAACCCGCCGTCGTCGCGGCACGCGCCGAGCTCCTCGGAAGGCTGCGTGATCTTCGTGAAGCTCTGGCAGTTCGAACCGGACGATCGGCAGGAGGTCGTCGTCGATACGCGCAAGCTCGTGCCCACCGAGGCGGCCGGCCGGCCCGGAGTGAGCGTCGTCCCTCTCCACGACTGCGCCTACGAGCACGTCCGGCTCGAGCACTGGGCACCGAACGCGACGATCGAGCTCGCGGATCACGGCGGCTTCGAGGCGCTCGTGCTCGAGGGGAGCTTTCGGGAGTCGGACGAGGAGTTCGCCGGCCTGTCGTGGCTCCGGCTGCCGCCCGACGTGGCGCTTCGTGCGGCGAGCGGCCCGCGCGGCGCAAAGCTCTGGGTCAAGTCCGGGCACCTGTCCCGCCCGCAGCGCGCACCGACCGGTTAGCGACGCTGCCGCACCGACGAACCGCCGATGCACATCCTGTTGCTGATCGCTCTCCTGCTGCTGCTCGTCGTCGGGCCGTCGCTCTGGGTCAAGTCCGTGATGACCCGCTACAGCGTGCCGAAGAACCGCTACCCGAAGACCGGCGGCGAGGTCGCGCGCGAGCTGCTCGACGCGCTGTCGCTCCGACACGTGCGGACCGAGGTCACGGACGCCGGCGATCACTACGATCCGACGGAGAAAGTCGTGCGGCTGTCGCGCGCGAACTTCGAGGGCCGCTCGCTGACCGCCGTCACGGTCGCCGCGCACGAGGTCGGGCATGCGCTGCAGGACGCGGCGGGCTTCGCCCCCCTCCGCTGGCGGACGCGGCTCGTCCGCGTCGTCTCGCCGATCGAGCGCGTCGGCGCCGGAATGCTGATGATCGCGCCGTTCAGCGTCGCGCTGACCCGCGCGCCTATGATCGGCCTCTTCACGTTCCTCGGCGGCCTCCTGACGCTCGGGTCGGGTGTCGTCGTCCACGTGCTGACGCTGCCGACCGAGCTCGACGCGAGCTTCATGCGCGCGCTGCCGCTGCTCGAGCGGCGCAGGCTCTTGCGCGACGAGGACGTGCCGCGGGCCCGGAAGCTCCTCGCGGCCGCGGCGTTCACCTATGTCGCGGCGGCGCTCCAGAGCCTGCTGAACATCGCGCGGTGGTGGACCATCCTGCGACGGGGATGAGCCCCCCGCCCTTTACGCCGGCGCGAAGCTGCGGTAAGGTGCACGCCCCATGTCCTGCTCGATTTCGAAGCGCACGATCACGACCAAAACGTCCCGAGGCGGGGCGGCGGAGGTTCGTGTGCGCTGATCGAACGCGAGCGCGCAGAATCGAAGGCCCCGCCGGTTCGCCGACGGGGCCTTTTTCGTTTGCCGGGCCGACTTATCTCGATTGACAGACCGCTGACCAGGTATCCGGAGCCGGGTACGCACCGAGTGGAGTGGAATGACCCATGAACGCCTCTGAACCCGTCGTTGCCGTCGTCGGCGCCACAGGCGCCGTCGGTGTCGAGCTGATCCGCTGTCTCGAGCAGCGCGACTTCCCGCTCGCGAAGCTCAAGCTCTTCTCGTCCGCACGATCGGCCGGCAAGAAAATGTCCTTCCGCGGCGACGAGATCGTCGTGGAGGAACTGACCGAGCAGAGCTTCGAAGGCGTCGACATCGCCCTCTTCTCCGCCGGCAGCGGCATCTCGAAGAAGTTCGGGCCGATCGCCGTCCAGCACGGCACCGTCGTCGTCGACAACTCGTCCGCGTTTCGCATGGACGACTCCGTACCGCTCGTCGTGCCCGAGATCAACGCGGGCGCAATCAAGCAGCACAAGGGCATCATCGCGAACCCGAACTGCTCGACGATCATCTCGATCACGCCGCTCTGGCCGATCCACGTGCGCAACCCGATTCAGAGGCTGATCGTCTCGACCTATCAGGCGGCCTCCGGCGCGGGCGCCGCCGCGATGGAAGAGCTGCGCGAATCGACGCGCGCGTATCTCGCGGGCGAGCCCTTCAGCCCCAAGGTGCTGCCGCATCCGTATGCGTTCAACGTGTTCAGCCACAACTCGGCGATCGATCCCGACACCGGTTACAACGAGGAGGAAGCGAAGGTCATCCGCGAGACGCGCAAGATCTTCGGCGATCCGAACATCCGCGTGAACGCGACGTGCATCCGTGTACCCGTGCTCAGGGCGCACTGTGTCTCGATGACGTTCGAGTGCGAGCGGCCGATCACCCCGGACGACGTGCGCGCGCTCTTGAGCGACGCGCCCGGTGTCGAGATCGTCGACGACGTCGCGCGCAACTACTTCCCGATGCCGATCGACGCGTCGGGCCGCGACCCGATCCTCGTCGGCCGGATCCGCAAGGACCTGAGTGATCCCAGCGGACGCTCCGTGTCGATGTTCGTCGCCGGCGATCAGCTTCTGAAAGGCGCGGCGCTGAACGCCGTGCAGATCGCGGAGCTGCTCTGACCGGGCGCTCTGCCAGCGCGCGCCGCGCTCACAGCGGGCGGAAGAACGTCAACATCCGCCCGCAGCACATCACGGCCGTCATGATCGACAACGACAGCGCCGCGGAGACCTTCGCGGATCGCGGCGCGTCGTCGTGCGGGCCGAGCGCCCGCACGGCACGGTGCGGCCCCGCGTAGAAGAACGCGACGTTGAGCCCCATCAGCAACAGGAACACGGCCTTGAAGTGAAAGGCCGAGTTGTAGAAGTACTGATCCGGCGTGCTCGTGACGAACACGACGCCGGTCAACACCGAGACGACGAAGCCGAGGAGCCCGAACGGCACCAGGCGATGGATCGCGGCCGGCGGGATCCCCTTGCCTAAACCGAGCACGCGCAGATCGAAGAGCCCGACCGTGCCGACCAGCAGGACGAGCCCCATGAAGTGCAACGACTCGCTGATCGGCCAGATCCACCCGTGCGTGAACACGAGGTTCGCGAGCGCGCTGGACTCGAGCCACTCGATCGTCCTCTCGACCACGTCAGGACCCTCGCATCAGATCGGCGGCGGTCAGGTAGTTGTACGTGTACGCGAGCAGGCGCCCGGCCAGCACGGCGCCGCCCCAGAGCACGAGCGCCGCGCCGGCCGAGCGGCGCATAGCGGCAGTCGGCGGCCGCGGCTCGCTCGCACCGTCCGCGTCGAAGAGACGGCGGCGGATCCATTGCACCTGTGCGAGCGCCGCGACGATCAACGCGAGCTTCAAATAGAACACGGGATCGGTCAGCGCCTTCGTCGGATACGCGAGGAGCAGCAGCACGCCGGAGACGAGCGCGATCGTGAAGCCGATCCAGACGATCGGAAACGCGCCGCGCAGCGGCGCCGCCGGGAAGCGTCCCGCCCAGCCGAGCACCCACAGGTTCAGCGCGACGGCGACGCCGGCCGCGATGCCGAGACCGAGCGTGTGCAGAAACAGGATGAACGGAAAGCCCCAGACGCTCGGCTCCTCGCGAATCAGGACGCTCGGCGCCGTGTCCTCGAGCCAGACGAGGAAGGCCGTCATCGATTCTCCTCTCGCGTCGACGGGCCGTTATCGCGGACCGCGAGCTCGCGGCTTATCGTTCTCAGCGGCCCTCCGGGATCGACGGCCGTGATCGCAGTATAAACGCGCGGCGCTTCGCGCGACGAGAAAGGCGACGAGACACTTGTCCAGGATGACACGTCTGACGCGGTTTCTTCGGATGGATAACGTGCGCGGCAGCGTGCTCATGGTCGCGTCGATGGCAGGCTTCGCGGTCGAGGACGTGCTGATCAAGCAGATGACCTCCGCGCTCCCGATCGGTCAGGTGCTCGCGCTGATCGGCTGCGGCGGCACGCTCGTCTTCGGCACGTTGACGCGCATCGACGGCAAGCGCGTGATTTCACGCGACGCGCTCTCGCGCCTGATCGTGCTTCGCAATGTCGGCGAGGTCGTGGGATCCGTGACGTTCGTCGCCGCGCTCGCGCTGACGACGCTGTCGAGCGCGTCGGCGATTCTGCAGGCGACGCCGCTTGCCGTGACGCTCGGCGCCGCGCTGCTTCTCGGCGAGTCGGTCGGCTGGCGCCGCTGGACCGCGGTCTCGATCGGCTTCGTCGGCGTGCTGCTGATCATCCAGCCGGGGCTTGCGGGGTTCACGCCGGCGTCGCTTCTCGCCGTCGTCGCGGTCGCCGCGCTCGCGATGCGAGATCTCGCAAGCCGCGCCGTCCCGACGCGGATAGCGAGCACCCAGCTCGCCGCATGGGCCTTCATGTCGCTCGTGCCGGCCGGGCTCGCAACGATGCTCGTGATGGGCACGCCGCCCGTGCTGCTTTCTGCGCCGGACACTGCCCGCCTTGGCGCCGTGTTCGTGATCAGCGCCCTCTCCTATTACGCGCTCGTCGGCGCGACCCGCACCGGCGAGGTCAGCGCGATCGTGCCGTTCCGCTACACGCGCCTCGTGTTCGCGTTGATCCTCGGCCGCGTCGTCTTCGGCGAGCATCCGGATCCGCTGATGCTGACCGGCGCCGGGCTGATCGTCGGGACGGGCATCTACACGATCTGGCGGAGCGCGGGCGCCAAGGCGCCCGCGCGTGAAGAATACGCCGCCTGATCCCGCCCGAGACTGCTCGCGAGGACGCCGCGCCGGCCCCAGGCGCTGCCTCGTGATCTCATACGGCTCCGCCTATCATCGCCGTCACCGTCGCCTCACGCGGAAGACGCATGCCCGAACTGCTCGCAGCCTGGCCCTTCGTGCTCCTCGGCGGCGCGGCCGGGCTTCTGATCGGCTGCGTCGGCATCGGCGGCGTCATCATCGTGCCCGCGCTCGTCTATTTGCTCGACGTGCCGATCCATTCCGCGCTCGCCGCGGCGATGTTCGCATTCGTGCCGTCCGGGATCGTCGGCACGGCGGTCTTCGCACGCAACGGCTCGATCCGCTGGGACATGACCGCGCGACTCTGGGCCGGCGCAATGCCGGCCGCGTTCGCGGGCGCGCTCGTCGCGACCGCGGTCGCCCCGGCCGTGATCGAAGCGGCGGTCGGCGTGCTCGCGGCAGCGTCGGGTGCGCACGCACTGCTCGGCGGCGGCGCATCCGCGACGCGGCCGCGCGCTGCGCCTTCGGCCCGCATGCTGCTCGGCGCGGGCGCGTTCACGGGGCTCACGTCTTCGCTGACCGGCACGGGCGGCCCGCTCGTGCTCGTTCCGATCCTCGTCTGGCTCGAGCTCCCCGTGCTCCTCGCGATCGGGCTCGCGCAGACGATCCAGCTGCCGATCGCCGCGCTCGCGACGGCGGGATACGTCGTCGGCGGAACGCTCGACGTCGCGATCGGCGTATCGATCGGCGCGGGCATCGTCGCCGGCACGTGGGTCGGCGCGCGCGTCGCGCACGCGCTGCCGCGGACCGTGCTCCGGCGGATCGTCGCGGCCCTCCTCGTCGTCGTCGGCGCGTCGATCCTCACTGGATTGGCGTCGGGCTCCGCGCGCGCTTCAGCCGAGCGGCAGGCTCACGCGCGCGATGCAGCCGCGCGCGCCGGTGCGGTTCTCGAGCGTGATCGTGCCGCCGTGGTTCTCGACGATCTCGCGGCACAGCACGAGGCCGATGCCGGTGCCGCCAGGCTTCGTCGTGAAAAACGGGACCCATAGGTTCTCCGTGCGCGCGAGCCCCGGCCCGTCGTCCTCGACCTCGGCGACGAGGCTTCCGCCCCCGTCGCGCCAACGCACGCGCACGCC
>Ga0079224_100005631_pt1 | contig 16480 bp, 22 predicted proteins | sample Stecom2015_FD_80414 | JGI IMG/M metagenome (GOLD analysis project Ga0079224, IMG submission 80414) | Agricultural soil microbial communities from Utah to study Nitrogen management - Steer compost 2015 | ecosystem: Environmental > Terrestrial > Soil > Agricultural land | place: USA: Utah... | reverse complement strand
CGGCGCGGCGAGGGCTGGGAGCGGGCGAAGCTCCCGCTGGAGCCCGGCTCGGCCTATCTGCTCGACGGATCGGCGCGGCAGGACTGGCAGCACAGCATCGCGCCGGGTGACCGTCTTCGCTACTCGGTGACCTTCCGCAGCCTGCGCTGAGGGTCAGCGCTTCTTGCCGAGTTCGGCGGCGATGTCCTTGACCATGCGGCCCGCCTTGCGGTGGGCAGTGACCAGCTGGTCGCGGGTGACGCCCCAGCGTTTCATCCAGTATTCGACCGCCTGCCGCTCGGACAGGTCGAGCCGGTCCTTGTCGATGAAGCCGCGCTTGTCCTTCAGACCGGCCATGATGGTGCTCCTCGCCGGCCCACGCGCCGCCGTGGACCACTGTAGCGCATAACTTTGTGTGTCCGGCGGCGAACCGGCCTTAACCGGACGCGCTTTCATGGCACAAGGGGGCTTCGTCCCCACCGGCCGTATGGATATTCGATGAAAAGAGCCCGGCGCGCCCGCATTGTCGCAACCCTTGGACCCGCCAGCCGGGCGCCCGGCATGGTCAAGTCCCTGGCCCAGGCCGGGGTCGACGTCTTCCGCCTCAACTTCAGTCACGGCTCGCACGAGGACCACGCGGCGGCGCTGAAGGCCGTGCGCGGGGCGGAGCTGGCCCTGAAGCGGCCGCTGGGGGTGCTGGCCGACCTGCAGGGGCCCAAGCTGCGGCTGGGCAAGTTCAAGGATGTCGAGATCGAGGTCGGTCCGGGCCACATGATGCGCTTCGACCTCGACCCGACGCCGGGCGACGCGACGCGGGTGCAGATGCCGCATCCGGAGATCTTCAAGGCGCTGCGCACCGGCATGCTGCTGCTGCTGGACGACGGCCGGGTGCGGCTGCGGGTCGGCGAGCGGTCGGATGACTGGGCCGATGTGACGGTGGAGAGCGGCTCGAAACTGTCGGACCGCAAGGGGGTGGCGGTGCCCGAGGCGGTGGTGCCGGTCTCGGCCCTGACGCCCAAGGACCGCGAGGACCTGGCCTTCGCCCTGCGCATCGGCGTCGACTGGGTGGCCCTGAGCTTCGTGCAGAAGCCCGAGGACATGGCCGAGCTGAAGCAGATCGTGAAGGGACGGGCGGCCTGTCTGGCCAAGATCGAGAAGCCGCAGGCCCTGAATGAGCTGGAGAGCATCCTCGACTACTGCGACGGCGTCATGGTGGCGCGCGGCGACCTGGGGGTGGAGCTGGACCCGGAGGAGGTGCCGGTTGCTCAGAAGCGGATCATCCGCGCCGCCCGCCAGCGCGGCGTGCCGGTGATCGTGGCGACCCAGATGCTGGAATCGATGACCTCGGCGCCGGCGCCGACCCGGGCTGAAGCGTCGGACGTGGCCAATGCGGTCTATGAGGGCGCTGACGCCCTGATGCTGTCGGCCGAGACGGCGTCGGGCGACTATCCGCTGGAGTCGGTCGGCATCATGAACCGGATCATCGAGCGGGTTGAGGACGATCCGCTGTGGCCGGGCCTGATGGACGCCGAGCACGCGGGCATGGACGAGCACGACGTCGACGCCCTGGTGGCGGCGGCGCGCAAGGCCGGCGAGGCCCAGTCGACCGCCTGCGTGGTGGTGTTCACCACCCTGGGTGGGACGGCGCGGCGGATGTCGCGCGAACGGCCGCTGCAGACGGTGCTGGCCCTGACCCCCAAGCCGGAGACGGCCCGGCGCCTGGCGCTGGTCTGGGGGCTGGAGCCGCGGCTGAGCCGCGAGCCGGCCTCGCTGGAGGAGGTCACCGACGATGCGGTGGCGAAGGCCGTCGAATTCGGCCTGGCCGAGCCGGGCCAGCGGCTGCTGATCCTGGCCGGGACGCCGTTCGGCGCGCCGGGGGCTGCGAATCTGCTGCGGTTGGCGCATGTTCCGATGAAGGGGCGTGGCCGAGGCGGCTGACCCCACGAGGGTCGGCATGATCAAATACATCGGCTCGAAGCGCGCCCTGCTCGGCCATGTGACGGCGGCGGTGAGGGCGGCCCTGCCGGACGGGGGGACCGTCTGCGACCTGTTTTCCGGCACCGCGCGGGTCGGGCATGCGCTGAAGACGCAGGGCTTTCGGGTCTGGTCGAACGACCACAACGCCTACGCCCATGCGCTGGCCACAGCCTATGTGCAGGCGGATCGGGAACGCTGGCTGGACAAGGCGGGGGCCGTGCTGGCGGAACTGCGGACGGTGACGCCCGAGGCCGGCTGGTTCACAAGGACCTTCTGCGAGGACGCGCGCTATTTCACGCCGGAGAATGGGGCGCGCATCGACGCCATGCGCGACCGGATCGCCGGCATGGCGCTGGAGCCCGAACTGGAGGCGATCGCCCTCGTCAGCCTGATGGAGGCGGCCGACCGGGTCGATTCCACGGCCGGGCTGCAGATGGCCTATATGAAGCGCTGGGCCAGCCGGGCGCTGAAGCCGCTGGAGCTGCGGATGCCCGACCTCCTGCCCGGCGTAGCGGAGGGACCATGCCGGGCGACGCACGCCGACGCGGTCGAGTTGGCGCCGAGTGTCGAGGCGGATCTGGTCTATCTGGACCCGCCGTACAACCAGCACTCGTACCTCGGCAACTACCACTGCTGGGAGAGCCTGGTGCTGTGGGACAAGCCCGAGACCTATGGCGTGGCCAACAAGCGAATCGACGTCCGCACCCGCAAGAGCGCCTTCAACAGCCGGCCCGGCATCGCGCCGGCGCTGCAGGCGGTGATCGAGGGGGTGAAGGCGCCGAACCTGATCGTCTCCTTCAACGACGAAGGCTATCTGTCGCGCGACCAGCTGGTGGAGATGTTGTCGGGACGGGGCGAGGTTCAGGTCATCGAGATCGCCCGGCCGCGCTACGTCGGGGCCCGCATCGGCATCCACAATCCCAAGGGCGAAAAGGTCGGCGCCGTGGGCCGGCTGCGGAACGTCGAATATCTGTTCGTGGTCAGCGACCGGCGCGTGAAGCTGGCCGACGCCGCGTGAGTTCGGGCGAACGGAACGCCTCGGACTCGCGGCCGTTGTGTCGGCCATGGAACAGATGACCCTCACCCCCTCGCGGCGTCTGGACGCCCGCCGGGCCTATGGCCGGGCGGTGGACGCCTTTGAGCCGGCCGCCTGGCGGCCGCCGTCGCCGGCGCGCTTCGACACCCGGGTGGCCAATGATCCCGCCGTCAGCGGCGACCCCGACCTTTCGACCCTGTCCGAAGGGGTGCCCGCCTGGCTGACCATCACCCTGGGCGGTCTCGTCGCCGCCCTGGCCGGGGCCCTGATGGGCGGAGCGTTGAGCCTCTAGCCCCCTTCCAGCAGGGCCCGGATCGGGGCCCAGCCGCGGCGGTGAGCCGGGCAGGGGCCCAGCGTCCGCAATGCTTCCTGGTGCACCGGCGCGTTGTAGCCCTTGTGCGAGGCGAAGCCGTAGCCGGGGTATTCCTCGTCCATGGCGATCATCAGCCGGTCGCGCGCCGTCTTGGCGAGAATGGAGGCCGCCGCTATCGACAGCGACAGGCCGTCGCCGCCGACCACCGTCTGGACATCGCAGGGAAGTTTGAAGCGGTAGTTGCCGTCCACGAGGGCGGCGACAGGCTGCGCCGACATCGCCTCGATCGCCCGGCACATGGCCAGACCGGTGGCGTGCAGGATGTTGAGCTCGGCGATCTCCTCGACCGAGGCAAAGCCGACGCCCCAGGCCAGGGCGCGGGCCTTGATCTCGATTTCGAGAGTCTCGCGCCGTTCGGCGGTCAGGGCCTTGGAGTCGTCGATGCCCTCGGGGAGGTCGTGGTGGTGCAGGATAACCGCCCCGGCCGAGACCGGCCCGGCCCACGGCCCCCGCCCCGCTTCGTCGACGCCGCAGACCAGACCGCCGCACGACTGCATCAGCACCGTTTCGAGCGCCAGCGTCGGGAAGGCGCGCGCGGTCTTCGGCGGCGCCTTGGCGGCCGCCTTGCCCTTGGCCGGTTTTTTCGAAGGGGTCTTCACCGGTCGGCCATCGCACGAACCTGGCCGTGACGGAAGCACTCGACGCCGTGATCGTTGACCATGCCCACAGCCTGCATGAAGGCGTACACAATCACGGGGCCGCAGAAGGTGAAGCCGCGCTTCTGCAGGGCCCTGGCCATGGCCTCCGACTCGGGCGTGGCGACGGGCCGCGCCCCGCTGTCGGGCCATTCGTTCTGGATCGGAGCGCCGCCGACGAAGGACCAGAGCCATGCGGAGAAGTCCTCGCCGCTGTCACGCATCTCCAGCCAGATCCGGGCCCCCTTGATGGCGCTGGCGATCTTGGCGCGGGAGCGGATGATGCGGGCGTCGCCGAGCAGGCGTTCGATGTCGGCCTCGCCGTAGGCCGCCACCTTCTCCGGGTCGAAGCCGTCGAAGGCCTCGCGGATGCCTTCGCGCTTCCGCAGGATGGTGATCCACGCCAGCCCGGCCTGCATGCCGTCCAGCACCAGCTTCTCCCACAGGGCGCGGGCGTCGTATTCGGGCACGCCCCACTCCTCGTCGTGATAGGCGACGTAGAGCGGATCGGTCCCGCACCAGGCGCAGCGGCGGAGTGAGTCGGGCATGGATGAAGGGTAGCGCCGGGTCGCCGGGGGTAAATGCCGGGCGAGGAACATGCTAGGAGGCCGCTTTCACGCCCAAGGTCTGGAAAGCTCATGATCCGTCCCGCTGCCCTGGTCCTTTTGCTGTCGGCCCTGTGGCTGGCGGGCTGCGGCACGATCTACCGGCCCGAGGACGGGGTTGTCCGGCTGGCGTCGGAGAGCTGGCGGCCGACCGAGGACCCGCGCATCCGGGCGTCCGATCTGGAGGCGACGGCGGCCCTCGCCCAGCAGGTCGGCGACCGCTTGTGGGAGGGGGAGGAAGGACGCTCCATCCTCGCCCTGTCCGGCGGCGGGGCCAACGGCGCCTATGGCGCGGGGGTGCTGGTCGGCTGGACCGAGCGCGGCGCGCGGCCTGAGTTCAACGTCGTCACCGGCGTGAGCACCGGGGCGCTGGCGGCGCCCTTCGCCTTTCTCGGCCCCGAGTGGGATGACGAGTTGCGCGAAGCCTACGCCGGCGGGCGGGCCGGGAGGCTGCTGGGCTGGCGCAGCTTCGCCGCCCTGACCACGCCGGGCCTGTTCGATGCGGGGGCCCTGAGGAACCTGGTCGATGACTATGTCACCGAGGACATGCTCCGCGCCGTGGCGGCCGAACACGACAAGGGCCGCCGCCTGCTGGTGGTCACGACCAACCTGGACACCCAGGACACGGTGATCTGGGACATGGGGGTGCTGGCCGGCCAGGGTGGTGAACAGGCGGCGGCGCTGTTCCGTCGGGTTCTGCTGGCCTCGGCCAGCATTCCAGGGGTTTTTCCGCCGGTGCTGATCCCGGGCGTGGACGGCGCGGGCGGCCTGGTCGAGGAGATGCATGTCGACGGGGGCGTCAACACTCCGTTCCTGGCCGTACCCGAGAGCCTGCTGACGGTGACCACGCCGACGAGGGCCCCGGAGGGGACGGCGCTGTATGTGCTGGTCAATGGTCACGTCGGCCGCAACGAGCGGATCACCCAAGGCAACCTGCGGGCCATCCTGGCCCGTTCCTACGACACCATGAGCAAGGCCAGCCTGCGCACCAGCCTGCAGGTCAATCTGGCCTTCGCCGAGCGCAACGGCATCCGCATGTATGTGGCGGCGATCCCGGACGAGGTGGAGGCCTCGAGCCTCGATTTCGCTCCGGAGCCCATGGCGGACCTGTTCGAGCGGGGGCGCGCGGCCGGCGCGGCCGGGGCGGCGTGGAGCGAGATGCGGAGTACGGCGATCGAGCCGGACGCGGAGTGAGCCGCGGGACTATTGCGGCATCCAGTCCGGCCAGCGGACCTCGACGGGCCGGCCGTCCACCGTCAGCGCTCCTTCCAGCCGGTCCAGCCGCAGCAGGGCCATGGCGGCGCCGTCCATGCCGCTGAGCACCTCGCCGGCGCGCCGGTCGCCGTTCAGGACCTCGGCGCCGAACGGTGGGGACGGGCCGTCGAAGGCGAGGGACAGCATGCGGTTCTTGATGCTGCCGCGGCGCTTCATGCGCGACGTGGTCTCCTGGCCGACGAAACAGCCCTTGCGGAAGTCGATGCCGTTCAGCAGGTCGAAATCAGCCTCGATGGGGTAGGTCTTGTCGGACGGGGCGTCGGCGGTCGGGTCGGGGACGCCGACGGCGAGACGGTGGGCCTGCCAGTCGGCCTCGGCCGCCTCGGCCGCGACCTGGCCGCCGTAGCGGCGGCCGCCGAGGCCCGGCGCGCGGGGGTCGGCGGTGAAGCCGTCGGCGACGTCCGGCCATGAGGCGAAGACGGGGCGGTCGTCGGCCTCGACCACGACCCGGGCGCGGAGTTTGTACATCGACAGGCGCTGCAGCAGCGCGTCGCGGCGGTCAGCGGCGACGTCGAGCAGGACGCCGTCGGCCTCGCCAATCAGGAACAGGTCGAACAACAGGCGGCCCGGCGGAGAGAGCAGGGCGCCGAAGCGGAGTTCGCCCTCAGCCAGCGTCTCGACGTCCTGGGTCAGCAGGTTGTGCAGGAAGGGTTTGGCGTCCGGGCCGGAGACCCGGATCAGGGCGCGGCTGTCGAGGCGGGCGATGCGGGTGGTCATGGGGGGTAGATAGGGTGATGCAGGACTGTGGACCACACCTGATGGCCACTGATGGACTGCGAGAATCCGTATACGGTCCAGTCATGACGGGCCGATTTCCTATCCTGTATATCGCCGAGGCGGGTGCGCAGGACGCGGTGCTGTCCTCGGGCGTGCTGGCCTATCTGGTCGGGGCCATGCCGCAGGCGCGGTTCACGGTGGTCGGATCGCCCGCCAGCGCGCCGCTGTTCGCCGACACGCCGCGACTGGACCGGCTGATCGTGCTGGAGAAGGAGAGCCGGCTCGACTGGTTCGGCCTGTGGACCCAGGTGCGGTCGACCAACTGGGGGCTGGTGGTCGACATGCGCGGCTCGGGCCTGTCGGGTCGGCTGAAGCGACAGAAGCGGGCTGTGCGGGGCGAGCGCGAGCCCGGGGTGCACGCGGTCGAACTGGCGGCGAGGGTGCTGCAGCTGGACGAGATTCCGGCCCCCCGCCTGTTCGTCTCCGACGCGACCCAGGCCGCCGCCGACGCCCTGATCCCGCCCGGCGACGGACCGATCCTGGCTGTGGGGCCGGGAGCGGAATGGATGGGCCGCCAGTGGCCCGCCGAGCGATTCGCCAAGGTGGCCTCGACGCTCGTCGGCGACGGCGGCCCGCTGGAGGGCGGCCGGGTGCTGGTGGTCGGATCCGAGGGCGACCGGGACGCCGCCCACGTCATCCGGCTGGCGCTGCCTCGCCATCGGACCCTCGCCCTGCAGGGGCGGCTGAGCCCGCTGCAGACGGTGGCGGCGGTGGGTCGCTGCGCCCTGTATCTGGGCGGGGACTCGCTGTGGACGGATCTGGCGGTGGCCTCCGGAACGCCGGTGGTCGCCGCCTATGGCCCCTCGGATGAAGCCGAGCGCGGCCCGTGGGGCGGGGTGGCGGTGCGCGGCCCGCGCTCGGTCGACGAATACCGCAAGATCGACCCGCGCCTGGACCAGGCCATCCTGCACATGAACGACCTGCCGGCCGACCGGGTGCTGAAGGCGGCTCGCAAGCTGCTGGCCGAGCGCGTATAGGGCCGGGCCATGACCCAGACATACGACCTGATCGTTCGCGGCGGCGAGGTGGCCAATCACGCCGGGCGCGGCCTGGCGGACGTGGGCGTGACCGACGGGCGCATCGCCTTCATCGGCGACCTGTCGCAAGCCTCGGCCGGCGAGACCTTCGACGCCACGGGCCTCACCGTCCTGCCCGGCGTCATCGACACCCAGGTCCATTTCCGCGAGCCGGGGCTGGAGTGGAAGGAAGACCTGGAGACCGGGTCGCGCGCGGCGGCGCTCGGCGGCGTCACCGCCGTGTTCGAGATGCCGAACACCGAGCCCAACACCACCGACCCGGACACCCTGGCCGACAAGCTGGAACGGGCGCGGGACCGGATGTGGACCGACCACGCCTTCTACATCGGCGGCACGCACGAGAACGCGCGCTTCCTAGGCGAACTGGAACGGTTGCCGGGGTGCTGCGGGGTCAAGGTGTTCATGGGGGCCTCGACCGGCACCCTGCTGGTCGCCGACGACAACGGGGTGCGCGAAGTCCTGCGCCACGTGAAGCGCCGCGCCACCTTCCATTCCGAGGACGAATACCGGCTGGCCGACCGCCGGCCGCTGGCCCGCGCCGGCGACTGGACCAGCCATCCGGAGGTGCGCGATCCCGAGAGCGCCATCATGTCGACGCGGCGGCTCGTCCGGCTGGCCAAGGAGACGGGGGCGCGCATCCATGTGCTGCACGTGACCACGGCCGAGGAAGTCGAGTTCCTGGCCGGGCACAAGGATGTGGCCACGATGGAGCTGACGCCGCAGCATCTGACGCTGGACGGCGACGAGGCCTATGGGCGGCTGAAGGGCCTGGCCCAGATGAACCCGCCGATCCGCAACAACTACCATATCGCCGGCCTGTGGCGGGGGATCGAGCAGGGCGTCGCGGACGTGCTGGGCTCGGACCACGCCCCGCACACGCTGGAGGAGAAGGCCCGGCCCTATCCGGCTTCGCCATCGGGGATGCCGGGGGTGCAGACGCTGGTGCCGGTGATGCTGACGCATGTCGCTGCCGGCCGGCTGTCGCTGGACCGCTTCATCGACCTGACCTCGCACGGGGCCAACCGGGTGTTCGGCATCGCCGGCAAGGGGCGAATGGCCGAGGGCTATGACGCCGATCTGACCATTGTGGACCTGAAGGCCAGGCACGTGCTGCGCCACGCGGACATGGCCACACGTTCGGCCTGGACGCCTTTCGACGGCATGGAATGCACCGGCAAGGCCATGGCCACCGTCGTGCGCGGCCGGGTGGTGATGCGCGACGGCGAGCTGCAAGGCGCGGCCCACGGCCGGCCGGTGCGCTTCCAGGAGACGCTGGCCTGACGGGAACCTCCTGACTCCCCGGCGATTCCGTCAGGGCGAAAGGAGTCTCCGATGAGCAAACGCGAACTGATCGAACCCACGCCCGGCGACAAGCGCTACGCCCGCCGCGACGACGAGGGCCGCTTCACCGAAATGGCCGATGTCGGCCGGTCGTCGGCCCAGGACCAGAAGCGCGAGGCGAAAAACGCGGCGCCGAAGGGCCACGGCGACCGGGGGGATCGCCGCCACTAACCCCGCCGGCAGGACCGGATCGCCGCCCCGCCGCCCGGCCTGACGTTTCAGAAGGGCTGGCGGTCGGGATCGGTGCGCCAGACGCGCCAGCTCTCGACTGCGGACCAGACGGCGGCCACCCCGACCGCCGTCAGCAGGGCGTAGAGGTTCAGCGGCCGGGGGGCGAAGGGGGCTGTGAGCAGGCCGGCGAGGCCGATCACGAAGAACAGCCGGCCGGCGAGCCGGTTGGAGCGGTCCCAGGCGAGGCGGCTCTTGTAGGCCCAGGGCGTGCGCACGCCGACGAAGGGGTTGGGCCCGACGCGGCCGAGGAAGGCCCCGATCAGGATGAAGACCAGGCTCATCAGGGCGACCGGGACGGCGCCGCCGATGTTCATCGTCCCGGACAGGCTGGCCGAGGCGACGAGCAGGCTGATCAGGGGCAGGGTCAGCACCACGACCAGCTGGGCGTAGCGCAGGGCGCGGGCCCGGGCCGGATCATCCGCGCGGCGGGCGGCCGCCGCCATCCCGCCGCCGAGAAGCAGGGTCAGCACGGCCATGCCGACCAGCACGCCGCCGACCATCTCGCGCGTGCCCCAGCCGTCGGCTTCGCCCGAGGCGTTCCAGTGCACCGGCAGCAGTTCCGTGGGGCCGGCGAAGACAGTCCACGCCCCAAGGCCGCCGACGATCAGGCCGAGACCGAGGGTGGCCGCATCGAGCGCCGGGCGTGACTTGTTCGGGGGGGTCATGATTGGTCTCCGGATTGGGGTCGTACGGCGCCGGTCATCGACAGCAGAAAGGCGAGGGCCTCCTCCACCGCCGAAATCTCGAGCCGGTAGCGGATCGAGGCGCCGTCGCGCTCTGGCGAGACGAGGCCGGCTTCCTTCAGCGCGTTCAGGTGCCCGGTGATCGTCGGCCAGCTCATGTCGAAGGCGGCGGCGATGTCGCCGGACGCCATCGGCCCGCGGCGCAGCATCTCGATGATGCGGCGCCGGACCGGATGCGACAGGGCCTTGAACAGGGTGTTCATAGGCAGACTCCTAATTAGGAGCTTGGCTAATATCAAGCGGGAGATTTGGCGGGGCCGGACCGGGGATTGTAGAATGACGCCCCGAGCGGAGGAGAACGCCATGGCCGAACGGACACCCGCCAAGCCGAAGCTGCTCTCTGGCGGCAACCCCCAGATCCCCAAGGGCGAAGGCGATGCGCCGGTCCAGGCATGGATGGGCGCCGTGCCGGGCTGGAAGAGCCCCGCCTGGCGCGGGATCGACAAGCTGATCGAACGCGCCGTCCCCGGCGTGCGCAAGGCGGTCAAGTGGAACTCGCCCTTCTACGGCGCGCCGGGCAAGGAGGGCTGGTTCCTCAGCGTCCACGCCTTCGACCGCTATCTGAAGGTCACCTTCCTGCGCGGTGCGTCGCTGGATCCGGTTCCGCCGGAGCCGTCGAAGCATGCCGAGGTGCGCTATTTCCACATCCATGAAGACGACGAGGTCGATGAGACGGCGTTCGCCGACTGGATCAAACAGGCCGCCCGACTGCCCGGCGAGGTGATGTGAGCGGTCAGGACCCGCGCCTGCTGCGGCGGCTGCTGCGGGCGAAGGACCGGATGGATGCGGCCTCGCACGAGGCCTGGCCGATCGCGCGCCTGGCCGCGGTCAGCGGCGTTTCGGAAGCCCATTTCGCCCGTTCCTTCAGGGAGGCGTTCGGCCTGCCGCCGCACCGCTACCTGCTGACCCGCCGCATCGAGCGGGCCGCGGCCGTGCTGCGGGACACGGACCTGCCCGTAACCGGGATCGCCTTTCAGACCGGGTGGAGCAGCCTGGGCGCCTTCGGCCGCACCTTCCGCGACATCACCGGCGAGAGCCCGGGCGAACTGCGCGCCCGGCAACAGGCGGCTTCGCACCAGCTGGAGGAGGCCCCGCCGTGCTTCGTCGCCGCCGCCCAGCGGCCCGACCTCAACATAGCAGTTTCGGAGAAGCGCCGGCGCGAGGCGGGGTCTACCACGGACGGGTCCCAACCAACGGAGGTCCCATGAGCCAGGGTGTCGGAGTGGTCGGCCTGTATGTGCACGACCAGGGTGAAGCGCTAGATTTCTATGTCGGCAAGCTCGGCTTCCGCGTCCATACCGACGCGCGCAACGGCGACTATCGCTGGCTGACCGTGCAGCAGCCCGAGCAGCCGTCCTTCCAGCTGGGTCTGTTCGCGCCCCAGCCGCCGACGGTCGACGAGGCGACCGCCCAGACCCTGCGCGGGATCGTGGCCAAGGGAGCCATGCCGCCGCTGGTGCTGGTCGTAGACGACTGCCGGGCGGCATTCGAACGGATGCGCGCGGCCGGCGTGGAGTTCACCCAGGAGCCGGTCGAACGCTACGGCGCCGTCGACGCCAGTTTCCGCGACCCGTCCGGCAACGGCTGGAAGCTGGTCGAAGGGCGGTCCTGACGATGTACGCCCCATCCTTCAAGCAGGCCCCGGACCGGCCGTCGCCGGAGAAGCAGCGGCCGGGCTGGAGCCGGGGAATCCGCCGGACCCATCGCTGGCTGGCCATCGCCTTCACCGCGCCGGTCATCGCCAACTTCATCGCCTATGCGTTCGGCGAGCCGCCGCCCTGGCTGGTCTTCTCGCCGCTGCCGCCACTGCTTCTGCTGATGCTCAGCGGCCTGTACATGTTCGCCCAGCCGTACCTGGAACGGCGGCGCGGAGGAGGGACCGGAACATGAGCGCCGCCCAAGCTGCTGACGAGGAGTCCGGCTCCCGGTCGGTCGATGCGAAGATCGCCTCGGTCGAAGGCTGGCGGGGCGAGGCCCTGGCGCGCGTCCGCCAGCTCATCTTCGAAGCCGACCCCGAGGTCGTCGAATCCGTGAAGTGGCGGAAGGTCTCGAACCCGCTGGGCGTCCCCACCTGGGATCAGGGTGGGATCATCTGCACCGGCGAAACCTACAGGGACAAGATCAAGCTGACCTTCGCCCGGGGCGCGGCCCTGCCGGACCCGTCGGGCCTGTTCAACGCCGGGCTGGACGGCGGCACGCGCCGGGCGATCGATCTGCGAGAAGGCGCGGAGCTGGACCCTGCGGCCTTCAAGGCGCTGATCCGCGAGGCGATCGCGGCCAACGCCCGGGCGAAGCCGGTCAGATCGAGAAGCTGACGCCGCAGCCGCAGCTGGAGGCGGCGTTCGGATTGCGCACCACGAACTGGGCGCCCGAAAGGTCGTCGACGAAGGCGATCTCGGAGTTCTTGAGGAAAGGCAGGGAGACGGGGTCGACCACGGCGGCCTGGCCTTCGGTTTCGATGCGCAGGTCGTCCGCCTCGGCGGTCTCGACCAGTTCGAACCGATACTGGAAGCCGGAACAGCCGCCGCCGTCCACCGCCACGCGCAGCAGGACGGGATGGCCCTCGGCCTCGGCCAGCTTCGCCAGACGGCGGGCGGCGCTGTCCGACAGGGTCAGTCCGTGACCGCCGGAAGCCGGGGAAATCTGAAACGCGGGGGTGGAATGGACGCTGCTCACGGGGGTGTATATGAGGCCCCGGCAGGCGTTCGCAAAGCCCGCCGACAACAAGAGCCGCCGACCTTGGTCCCTGAACGCGCGCCGTACGCCGAATATCCCGAGCACAGCCGCGGCCGGCTGACGCCCGAGCCGATCAGCCGCACCCGCAACGCCTATGCCCGCGACCGCGACCGGATCATCCACGCCACCGCCTTCCGTCGGCTGAAGGAAAAGACGCAGGTGTTCGTGGCCCACGAGGGCGACCACTACCGCACCCGCCTGACCCACAGCCTGGAGGTGGCCCAGATCGCCCGGTCGCTGGCCCACGCCATGAGGCTGGACACGGACCTGGCCGAGACGGTGGCCCTGGCGCACGACCTGGGGCATCCGCCGTTCGGCCATTCCGGCGAGGATGAGCTGCAGGCGCGCATGGCCCCGTATGGCGGCTTCGACCACAACGTCCAGACCTTCCGCGTGGTCACCAAGCTGGAAGAGCGCTACCCGGGCTTTGACGGGCTGAACCTGAGCTGGGAGACCGTCGAGGGGGTGGTCAAGCACAACGGTCCGGTCAGCCACCGGCTGGACGAGCCGGCCTGGCGGGCCATCGCCGACTATGCGCCCGGCTGGGACCTGCGGCTGGACAGTTTCGCCTCGCTGGAGGCGCAGGCGGCGGCGCTGGCCGACGACATCGCCTACAACAACCACGACGTCGATGACGGGGTGCAGGCGGGCCTGTTCACCCTGGCCGACCTTGCGGAGGTGCCGCTGATCGGGCCGGTGCTGCGCGGCGTCCGCAAGGACTGGCCCGATATCGATGAGCGCATGGTGCGGATCGAGGCGGTGCGCCGGATGATCGGCGTCATGATCGAGGACGTGCTGGCCGAGACCGAGGCGCGTCTGGAGGCCGACGGCGTCCGCTCGACCGAGGACGTGCGGATGGCCGGCCGCCCGCTGGTCGCCTTTTCGCATGGCATGCTGGCCGATCTGGGCGTGCTGCGGAAATTTCTCTTCGAGCGGATGTACCGGCATTACCGGGTCAACCGAACGCGCAGCCAGGCGCGGCGGCTGCTGGGGGAGATGTTCGAACTGTTCATGGCCGATCCGGGCACCTTGCCGCCCGAGTGGTCGGGCAAGGCCGGGACGGCGGACGAGGCGCGGCGGGCGCGGGCGGTGTGCGACTACATCGCCGGCATGACCGACCGCTACGCCATCGAGGAGCACAAGAAGCTGTTCAGCCTCGACCTGGGCCTGGATCTTTGAACCCTCTCCACCTCCGTCATCCTCGGACCTGATCCGAGGATCAGAGGCGAAGCCGGGTTGTGCGGTGGAGACGGCGTCCGCCGATCTTCGACGGAGCACCGGACGGTCTGGCCCTCGGGTCGAGCCCGAGGGAGACGGGGCGGGGGACGCGATCCGGCCTGAAAAAGGACTCGGACCGGACTAGAGTGGGGGTTCCGCGCGTCGATTCGCGTGGTGAGACGGAAGGCGCGGCCATGTCCCACGAAGATCCCTATCGCCCCAACCCGGGCCGCGACCGCGGCGCCTATACGCCGCCGACCGACGATGACCTGCCGTTCAACCGCCAGGGCTACGACCCGCGCCGGGGCGGCGGTGGAGGGGGCGGCGGCGGCAAGGCCCCGCCGCTGACGCTGATCATTTCGGCCGTCGTGCTGCTGATCCTGATCGTGGCGGTGGTGGTCTATTACCGCGCCGGGCCGCGCTCGTCGGAGGACGCCCCGCCCGCCATCGGCGCCCCGGTCGGCGAAATGAAGGCCCCCGTGCCGCTCGAGGCGCAGCCGGTCGACCCGACCGCCGGCATCGAGGTCTATTCCGAGACCCCCGCACCGGCGACAGAGCCCACCTTCGTGCCGCCGCCGGAAGCGGTGCAGCCGCGCCCGGCCCCGCGCCCGGTCGAGACCGCGCCGGCCCCCGCGCCCACGCCCGCCCCTCCGGCCAGGAAGGCCGAGCCGGCTCCGGCGGCGACCGGCGGCAGCTCGGCCGTCCAGATCGGCGCCTTCTCCACTCCCAGCATCGCCGAGCGCGAGTACAACTCGGTGGTCGGCCGCTATCCGCAACTGACCCAGGGCGGCAGCCGCCGGGTGCAGGAGGTGACGGCGTCCAATGGATCGACTGTCTATCGCACCACTGTCACCGGCCTGAGCCGCGAGCAGGCCGCCGGCCTGTGCGACGCCATCAAGGCTTCGGGCGGGGACTGCATCGTCCGGTGACGCGTTCGGCGGCGATCTATGGCTGCAGCGGGCGCAGGCTGACCGCGGAAGAGAAGGCCTTCTTCGCCGAGGCCCGGCCGTGGGGCTTCATCGTGTTCCGGCGCAATGTCGACAGTCCGGACCAGATGCGCGCCCTGACCGACGAGATGCGCGACTGCGTGGGGGATTCCGACGCGCCGGTGCTGATCGACCAAGAGGGCGGACGGGTCCAGCGGATGGGGCCGCCGCACTGGCCGAAATATCCGCCGGCCGAGGCGTATCTGAAGGCGGCCAACGATCCGCTGGCGGCGCGCGAGCTGGTGCGGCTGGGCGCGCGTCTGATGGCCCACGATCTCAAGGCGGTTGGGATCAACGTCGACTGCGCGCCGGTGCTGGACACGCCGGTCCCAGGCTCTCACGAGATCATCGGCGACCGCGCCTGGGCGCGCGACCCGGCGACGGTGGCCATGCTGGGCCGCGCGGCCGCCGAGGGGCTGCTGGCCGGCGGGGTGCTGCCGGTGATCAAGCACATGCCGGGGCATGGCCGGGCTTTCGCCGACAGCCACCACGACCTGCCGGTGGTGCATGCTGACCTGAAGACCCTGGACAGCTGGGACTTCGCGCCGTTCCGGGCCCTGTCCGACATGCCGCTGGCGATGACCGCGCATGTGGTCTTCGACGCGGTCGATCCGAAGCATCCGGCCACGACGTCGAAGAAGGCCCTGAAGCTGATGCGGGGCGAACTCGGCTTCGGCGGGCTGATCATGACGGACGACCTGTCGATGAAGGCGTTGTCCGGGAATCTGCGCGAGCGGGCCGGGGCGGCGCTGAAGGCTGGCTGCGACGTGGTCCTGCACTGCAACGGGGACCTGGACGAGATGCGGTCGGTGGCCGAGGGGACCGGCGCGCTGAAGGGCAAGGCGATGAAGCGGGCGCAGGCGGCGCTGGCCCGGATCGTGCGCGAGGTCGAGCCGCTCGAGGTGTTTGCGGCTCGGGACCGGTTCGACGCCCTGATGGCCGGACGGCTGGAGGCGGCGCGCGGGCCGGACGTCGGGGAGGCCCGGGCATGACCGAAGCCTTCCAGCCCAATCTCGATTTCGCCGCCGCCGACCAGGTCGAGGCGGGCGAGGCCTTCGTGGTCGATCTGGAGGGCTATGAGGGACCTCTGCACGTGCTGCTGGCTCTGGCGCGGACGCAGAAGGTCGACCTGCTCAAGCTGTCGATCACGAAGCTGGCGGAACAGTATCTGGCCTTCGTGCAGGAAGCGCGGCGGCGGAATTTCGCGCTGGCGGCCGACTATCTCGTGATGGCGTCTTGGCTGGCCTATCTGAAGTCGCGGCTGCTGCTGCCGCGCACCGACAAGAAGGGCGACGAGCTTCCGGCCGAGGAGATGGCCGCCGCCCTGGCCTTCCGGCTGCAGAAACTGGAAGCGATGCGCCGGGCGGTCGAAGCCATCCAGTCGCGGCCGCAACTGAAGCGCGACGTCTTCACCCGCGGCGACCCGGAGGCGACGGTAATCGTGCCGTCCGACCGCATCGACGCCAGCCTGTACGAACTGATGGCCGCCTATGTGACACAGCGGCGGCGCGAGGAGCAGCGGCGCTACAAT
>Ga0079224_100005630_pt1 | contig 16480 bp, 15 predicted proteins | sample Stecom2015_FD_80414 | JGI IMG/M metagenome (GOLD analysis project Ga0079224, IMG submission 80414) | Agricultural soil microbial communities from Utah to study Nitrogen management - Steer compost 2015 | ecosystem: Environmental > Terrestrial > Soil > Agricultural land | place: USA: Utah... | reverse complement strand
GCGTTCCACATGCTGCCGCACTTCGCGTACCCGATGATGGTGCTGCTCACCGTGCTGCTCTTGCCGGCGTTGCTCTTGTTGCCGGCGAGCGACATCGAGACCTTGCTCTTGATCGACGTTCCGCTCTGTCTCGGCACCACCGGGTCGCTCGCGAGCTTCTATGCGATGGCCGAGGTCGCTCAGGGACGGCGCGCGTGGCACGCGATTCGCAAGCTCCCGGCCCTGATCGCGCTCGGTGCTGGTCTCGCGCCGCACCTCTCCGTCGCGGTCTGGGACGGTCTCACTCGCATGGCGGGGGAGTTCGTGCGAACGCCCAAGCGCGGAACCGAGAAGGGACGCTATCGACAGCGCGCGCAGCTTCCGTACGCGGAGATCGTGCTGTGCATGCTGAGCGTCGGGAGCGCGATGGCAGCGGTGCAGACGGGTCACTGGCTGGCAGCGCCGTTCGCTCTGCTCTTCGCCTCCGGGTACGCGTATGTAGCCACGCTCGTCATGCGTGAGCGTCTCGCGGAGCGGAGCGCAGCGGCGCGCACGGCGCCCGCGTCCGTCGCCACGACGGCGGAGCCCGCCGAGGCCGAGATGGCGCGCGCGGCCTGACCGTTCGGTTTCTTGGCCTGCCGAACGGACGATCCGTTACTAACGCCAGCACCAACGAAGCAGCGGTTCGACGGGCTTTCCGTGCCCATCGCGCGTTGGTGATCGATCGGCAAGCGGCCTCACACGAGCCTCTCGCCGTCCCGACGCCGAGGCGTGGCCGGAGTCGTGTCTCGCTTCGAGCCGCCTCGTTTGGGGTTCCGAGGCTCGGGCCCCGAAGCCCCGAAGCGGGGTGCACCGAGCTTGCGTATGGACTTCAGGATGCTCTGCACGTTAGGATTCGAGAATCCGAGCGATTGCGCCCCGGCAGAAGGCCGGGGCCCGTGCACGAAGCTACACCCCGAGATGACCAAGGCGGACATCGTTCAGGCGGTCTATGCAAAGCTGGGTGGCTTCTCGAAGAAGGAGTCGGCGGATCTGGTGGATCTCGTGTTCGAGACCATGAAGGAGACGCTGGGCCGCGGCGAGAAGATCAAGATCTCCGGCTTCGGGAACTTCGTGCTCCGCGACAAGCGACAACGCCAAGGGCGCAACCCGCAGACGGGCGATCCGATCACGATCACCGAGCGCCGGGTGCTGAGCTTCAAGGCGAGCCAGCTCTTGAAGCAGGCGTTGAACGACGATCGGGAGCTTCCGGCAGCCGGCAACAGCGCGAGCCGCGACGAGTCGAACCTCGGTTCGGGCGGCGACGCCCGAGGGTGACGCATCGTGGCCGAGGACCCGAAGAACCAGGTTCCGGTCAAGCTCTACTACCGGATCGGTGAGGTGGCGCAGATCGTCGGGGTGGAGCCGCACGTGCTCCGCTACTGGGAGACGGAGTTCCGCTCGATCCGCCCGCAGAAGTCGCGCAAGGGGCAGCGCGTCTACTCGCGGCGGGACGTGGACAAGCTCCTCAAGGTGAAGGACTTGCTCTACACGCACCGCTTCACGATCGAGGGCGCTCGGCGCCGCCTTCGCGAGACGGGGCTCGAGCCCGATGCTCCGCGTCTTTCGCCACCCGCGCGCGACTTGCTCATCGGCTTGCGGGACGAGATTCGCGGGATGCTCGCCGAGCTGGATCGAGCCGGATCGCGGTAGCTCTGACGGCTGCTGTCCGCCCGGAGCCTTGACTTCAGCCTGAGTCCCGACCACATGCGGAGGGTCGAACCAAGGAGGGCCTCATGGCCGACGGCCTCAACCGCGTGATGCTTCTAGGAAATCTGGGCGCCGATCCCGAGCTTCGCATGACTGCGAGTGGGCAGGCCGTGCTCAAGCTTCGCCTCGCGACCAGCGAGAGCTACCTCGATCGCAATCGCGTGCGCCAGGAGCGCACGGACTGGCACAGCGTCGTCATTTGGGGAAAGCGCGCCGAAGCCCTGTCGAAGATCCTCGCCAAAGGCTCGCGGATCTTCGTCGAGGGCGGCCTGCGCACCTCGAGCTACGACGATCGCGAGGGGAACAAGCGCTATCGGACGGAGGTCGTCGCGAACAACGTGATCCTCGCGGGCGGTGCGCGCGGCGGCGGTGGTCCCCGCGCGGCGGCCGGCGACGACTACGGCGCGCCCGAGCCCTCGGGGGAGGGGCCCGGCGGCTACGACGACGCGGACTACGGCGGCGACGACAACATTCCGTTCTGATGTCCTTCGAGACTCGACGCGGTTCGCCGCTTTCGTCGGAGGGCAGGCTTCGCTCGCGGGTGCGGGACGGAGGACGGCGAGATGCCTCGTTGCGAGGCCGCTCGGAGCGCTCCGTTCCGCCCGCCGCGGCGGACTGATTCGACCGGGATGCGGCGCGGCCGCCGGATGTTCGTTCTGGGCGCGCTCGCGGCGGTGTTCCCCGCCGCGGTGGCGCCGGGATGCCGCCGCGACGAGCGTCCGCGCGAGTCGGCGAAAGCCCTCGAGAGAAAACCCGAGCGTCCCGCGGAGCTCGCGGCGGAGCTCGTCGTGCCTCGGGCAGCGGAGGCCTGGACGGCGCTGCGCCCGCTGCTCGGGGCGATTGGCTCGTTCTTCGCCGTCGGCCCCGAGCTCTCGCTGAGCTCGGTGTTCGGTATGGGGCCGCTCGCGGCCGGGGCCTTCGATCTCACGCGACCGGTCGTGGGCGGCCTCGTGGTTGCCCAGGGCGAGCCGTCGCTCGTCCTCGTTGCGCCGGTGGTCAGCGGCGCGGAGCTCGTCGCGCGTCTCACGACCGGGGCTGCTCCGACGCACCGTGCGGTGCGTCGCGGCGAGCTCGTGCTGCTCGAAGCGGACGGCGAGCGCGCGGAGGCCCGCTCCATCGCGGTCGTCGACGATGTCGTGCTGATGGGCCCGCCGCCGGCTCTGGCGCTCGCCGGGCCGTATCTCGGGCGCGTGCTGGCGCGCGCTCCCGCGAGCGGGCCGCCCGTGCTCGTGCTGCGCGGCGCGGCGCTGCGTGAGCGGATCGTCCCGGTGCTCCGTGGCGTGTGGCGCGCCCGCCGCGAGAAGCTCGCGCAGGGCGCGCGCTCTCTCCGAGAGGCCCGCGGGCGTCCCGCGGATTTCGCCGAGCCCGAGGCGCTGCTCGCCGCGGCGGACTCGGCGGTGGGGGTCGCGCTGTCCGTGCTCGAAAGCGCACGGGAGGCGCGCCTCGAGCTCATCGCCGAAAAGGATCACGCGCGCTTCGAGCTGCGCGTCCTGGGCGCTCGGTTGGAAGAGGTCGCGCGCTTTCTCCCGCCCGGCCCCGAAGGCGCGCGCGAGCTGATCACGGAGCTCCCCGCGAGCGCGCTCCTTTCGCTCCGCACCCGACGGAGCGCGGAGGGTGCGTCGGCGGGGCTCCCGCCGCTCGTCCGGGAGCTGCTCGGGGATCGCCTCGCCCCGGCCACGGCTCGGGCGGTAGACTCGACCTGGTCGGCGCTCGATCGCGCGCGCGGCAGCGAGCAGGCGCTCGCGCTCCTCGAGGACGGAACCGTGATGTGGACGGGAACAGTCGTGGACCCGCGAGCTCTGCGCGCGGCAATCACCGAAGCCGTGCGGCACGCGGCGCGGTCCCCGTTCATCGATCCGTTCACGGCTCGGCTCGGACGCGTGCTCGGGGTGCGGGAGGAATCGAAGGCCTCCGCCGACGGATCGCCGGTGGACCGATTTCGGCTGCGCTTCGCCGGGAAGCCGCCCGAAACGAACAGCACGACGATCGACGTCACGGCACGAGTCGACGCGGAGCGCTTCACGGTGGTGCTCGAGGCGGCAAACGGCGCATCGGCGCCTTCCTCGGAGGATCCGACGCGCGCCTCGCTGCTCCGCGCGCTCGATCCCGCGCGGGCGCTGGTTTCGATCGTCGACCTCGCCGCGCTCGGCCTCGCGCCGCGAGGCGCCCCGGCGCCCGCGGCGTTCGCGCTCGGCAGCTCCGGCGACGAAGTCCGACTCACGATGGCGCTGTCACCGCGCGCCTCTGCGGCGCTCACGAGAGGGCTCCTCGAGTGACGCGGCGTTCGATCCTCGTTACCGGATTTCCGGCATCGCGAGCGCGAGCCGTCCTCGTGGAGCTCGCGCGCCGTGAGCCGGAAGCGGAGCTCTTGGCGCTCGTTCACCCCGAACGCGCGGAGGAAGCGCGGCTGCGGGCCCGAGATCTCGGGCTCTTCGAGCGCGAGCGCCTGCGCATCGTGGAAGGGGATCCGGCGGCCCTCGATTTCGGCCTTTCCGGGAGGGCGTACCTCGAGCTGTGCGAGACCGTCGACGTCGTGCACGCGGCGTACTCGGTTCAAGATCCGGACACGAGCGAAGAGCTCGCCGAGACGATCAACGTGGGCGCCGCGCGCGAGATCGTCGAGCTCGCGCGGGCCGCGCGCCGCCTCGAGAAGATCGTCTACTACTCGAGCGTCTTCGTGAGCGGGGACCGCACCGGCCGCGTGCGCGAGCACGAGCTCGAGGCCGGGCAAGGCTTTCGGAACGCCGCCGAGCGCACGCAGGCGATCGCCGAGCGCATGCTGCGTCGAAGCGGAGCCAAGGCGATCGTGCTGCGCGCGGGACACCTGATCGGTGACGCGGTCCCCGGTGGCACGAGTCGCATCGTCGGACCGCACTTGTTGATGGTGTTGCTCGTCAATGCGCCGCTCGACACGGCGTTCCCGCTGCCGCCCGGCGCGGAGGCGCGCCTGCCGCTCACCCCGCTCGATTACCTCGCCCAGGTCGGGGTCTACGCCGCAGCGGAGGTCCCGCTCGGTCGCACGCTTCACGTCTTGGATTCGACGGCCCTGACGGTGCGTCGCTTCCTCGAAATCGTCGCGAAGCGCTCGGGGCACCGCCTCGAGACCGGCTTCAACCTGGGCGCGATCCCACGCGCGCTGATCGGCAATCCCGCGGCGCGCTTGCTGCAGAGCAGCTTGCGCGGGCTGTTCGAGGTGCTCTCGACCTCGGCCGAGTACGACACCGAGGGGATCACCGAAATCGCGGCGCGCGGCGGGCCCCGCTGCCCACCGCTCACCGAGTACGTCGATGCCTGGATCGAGAGCGCGCGCGTTCAGATCCAGCCGAGCATGCTCGACGCCGGTCGCCACGAGCACGCGCCCTTCCTCGTGGCTTGAGCGAAGGCCGAGTCACGGGCTGTCGAACGGGTTTTCCCGGACGAGCGTCGTGGAGTCGCGCGCGGGGCGCTTCTCGCGGACAGGCTCGGGCTCTTCGTTCGGATCGCCCGCGCGCCGGCGTTGCGTGTCACCGGCGCCTTCGCCGGTGTCCTTGCTCTTCGGCTCCTCGGACCGCGGAGGGCGCGAGCTCGACGGCGCGGCGCTCGAGCTGCTGCTCGCGCTCTTGCGTGGGCTGCTCGCGGAGCTCGACGGCGCGGGCGCCGGGTACTCGGGCAAGTCGGAGATGCTCACGGCGTCGGAGCCGAGCGCGCTCAAGCGATCGGCGGCGCGCCGCCTGCGATCCGGGTCGATCGTGGGCGAGCGGGCGATCTCGTCGTAGAGCGTGCGCTTCTCGGCGCGATCGCCGCTCGCCTCTGCGAGCCGAAAGAGATGGTCGGCGTACGCTGCTTGAATCGCTCGGAAATCCGCCGAGGCCCGCGCGTTCGAGCCGACGGGCAGCTCCGCGGCCTTGCGGTGGGCGCCCGGTACGTCGCCGCGAACCAGGAGCTCTTTCGCTTCTGCGAGGGTTCGCTCCGCGCGCTCGGTGGTCGCATCCTTCACGCTCACGAGCTGCGTCGCGGGCCGCTTGCGGGTCGCGAGCACGATGGCGACCGCCGCGACGAGCGCCAGCACCGCGAGCCCGAACAGGACCTTGACGCCCCACGGGTTCGAACCGACGGCGCGCAGCGTCTGCTCCGCCTCACGCCGTCGCGTCGCGCCGCTCGCGGAGATTTGCAGGCTGTCTTCCGAGCCCGGGATGTAGGTGTCGCCCGCGGGCAGGAACTTCAACACCACGTCGCCGAGCTCGATGAGGTCGCGCGCATCGACGAACCCTCGCGGGAGCTCGACGCCGTTCACGCGAACGCCGTTCGAGCTGTCGCGATCGACGATCTCGTAGCGACCATCGCCGAGCGGGTGGATCTCGGCGTGCACCCGGCTCACCGACTGGTGGTTGACGCAGATATCGCACTCCTCGCCGCGGCCGATGATGAGGTTCGCATCCGAGAGCGGGTACTCGAATCCCGGATTCGGGCCGCTCAGGACGAGCAGGCGATCGACCGTGGCGGCCAGGTTCGGCAGCGCCGGCACCGTGGTGCCCGGCTGATCCTGCGCCGTGATCCGCGAGTCGTCCTCGACGATGAGGCGGTAGTCTCCGAGCTGAACGAGGTCGCCGTGGCCGAGCTCGTGCGACCCGGCCACGCGCCGCCCGTTCACGTAGCAGCCGTTGTAGCTGTCGAGGTCACGGACCGCCCACCCGCTTCCGCCGCGCTCGAGACGCGCGTGGTGTCGCGAGATGTTCCGCTCGGTGAGGCGGATCGTATTGTCCTCCGCACGACCGAGGCTGTACGCGTCGTGGACGAGGTGGACGACGGTCCGATTGCTCTGGTCGTCCTCGATCGTCAGCTTCCACATGGGAACGGATTGGACGAGTCTAGCGTCGTTGTGGGGCGAGGACGCGGAATTTCGAGCCGACGGCGAGGCGCGCCGTCTCGGCGTCCGGGCCGTGAAAACCAGCAGTGCGAGGAGCGGAATCCGAACGTCGCCCTCATTTCGGATTTCGACCGGCCCCCCGAGTGCCGTCGTCGGCGAAGCGCGCTCCGCGCCCGAACGCGAACAGAGCTTCGTGAACGCGCGGCCGTGCCTCCCGGATGGCCCCATTGCGACGGCTCGGGCAGACACGATTGGTGAGGAGCACGGTCGCACAGCCGGCCACCGGGTCGCACCACAGGCTCGTCCCAGTGAATCCGAGGTGTCCAAAGGTGAGCGCGCTCGCGCTCGGGCCCGCGGACGCATTGGGGCCGGACTTGCCGTCGAAGCCGAGGCGGAGCGAGCCTCCGGGGCGTTCACGCACGAGGTGAGCGAGCGTTTCTCGGGAAAGCCAACCGGAGCCATGGCCGGACAAACCCGCGAGCACCGCCATGCCGAGGCCGAGCACGTCGCGGGCCGTTCCGAACAGGCCCGCGTGCCCGGAGAGGCCGTGTCCGGAGTAGGCCCAGGCGTTTTCGTCGTGCACGACCCCGCGCACGAGGCCCCCCCGGAAATCGACGTATTCGGTCGGCGCGACGCGCGCGGCGAAATCTTCCCCCGCGCCCAGCCATTGACGCGCCGAGCGCGCCGACAAGCCGAGCGGCCGTGACACCTCGTTCATCACGAGCTCGTCGAGGGGCATGGAGGCAACGCGCGTGAGCAGCTCGCCCGCGATCAGGTAACCAAGGTCGCTGTATACCGGCGAAAAGCCCGATTCGGGCGGCGTCCCCGCGCAGTCGGCGCGACGAGCCAGGAGCGCACGCGCGAGCATCTCGGGGCGGGAGACCGTGGCGCGCGCGGTGAGCGGTGCGAACAGGGAAAGGTGTGCTTCGAGCCCACTTCGGTGCCCGAGGAGCTGCTCGAGCGTGACGCTCGCGGACGGTGTGCCGCGACTCTCTTCGACGAGCTCGGAGACTGCGGTCTCGAAGCGCACGACGCCGCGCTCGACGAGACGCGCGGCAGCGACGCCGACGAACGACTTCGTGATCGACGCGAGGTCGAACACGCTCTCGGTGTCCGTCGGCCGATCCGCCGTGCGTCCCGCGGCGCCGAGCGCGACGTGGAGCTCGCCGTCGCGAAGCACCGCGACGCCCACGACGGCGCTCGGCGCGACCCCGCGCTCGACGATTTCCGTGTGGGCGAGCGTATCGAGGGCGTCCGTCATCCTACATGTCCGACTCGCGGCGTTCGCGGTTCGTGCGCGGCGCGCGCGGCTCCAAGTTTTGACCCGATGTTCCGGGGAGGGCTATCCTGCTCGGAAGGCGACGAATGGCCGAGTTTACGTGGGAAGCCCGAGCACGCACCGGAGAGCTGCGAAAAGGCGTGATGGAGGCGGACACGGAGGACGCCGTCAACCAGCGCCTGCGCCAGCAGCAGCTCAGCCCCGTTCGGGTCGCGCGCCGGCGCAACTTCACGAACATCAAGTTCGGAAGCGGGGTCTCCACGAAAGACCTCGTCACGTTCACGCGATTGTTCGCGACCATGATCGACGCCGGCCTGCCGCTCGTGCAGTGCCTCGAGATTCTGGGCGGACAGCAGTCCAATCGCCACTTTGCCTCGGTCCTTCGGGACATCAAGGGCGCCGTCGAAGGAGGCTCCTCGTTCAGTGAGGCGCTGCGGCGGCACCCGAAGGTGTTCGACGAGCTGTTCGTGAACCTCGTGCAGGCGGGTGAAGTGGGCGGCATCCTCGACAATATCCTGAACCGCCTCTCGGTGTACCTCGAGAAGCGGCAGAAGCTCCTTCGCCAAGTGCGCGGCGCGCTCGTCTATCCCTCGATCGTGATCGTGATCGCGGCCGGCGTGATGACGGTTCTGCTCACGTTCGTGATCCCGGCGTTCGAGAACATGTTCAAGGATTTCGGCGGTGGCAAGGCGCAGCTCCCCAAGCTGACGCAAATCGTCGTCGATGCGTCGCACCTGTTCGTCACCGCGTTGCCGTTCCTCGCGGTGGGGCTCGTGCTCCTCGCGATTGGCGTCGGCTACGTGTATCGGTTGCCGCGCGGCAAGCGCTTCTTCCATCGGACGATGCTCGTGCTGCCGATCGTCGGGGGCGTCCTCCGCAAGATCGCGGTCGCGCGCTTCACGCGCACGCTCGGCACGCTGCTCCAGTCGGGCGTACCCATCCTCGACGCGCTCGAAATCTGCGCGAAGACCTCGGGGAACGTGATCGTCGAAGGCGGAATCATGGACGTGCGCCAGGCGATCAGCGAGGGAAAGAACATGGCCGAGCCGCTGATGGCGACGCAGATCTTCCCCGACATGGTCGTGCAGATGATCGCCGTCGGGGAGCAGACCGGCGCGCTCGATCAGATGCTCAACAAGATCGCCGATTTCTACGAGGAAGAGACGGACGTCGCCGTGGCCGCGATGACGTCGGCGCTCGAGCCCATTTTGATGGTCGGCGTGGGGGGCATGGTGGGCGTCGTGCTCGTCGCGATGTATCTGCCGGTGTTCTCCCTCGCCGGGAACATCAAAGCGGAGTGAGCGGGTTCTCTCTGGGGCTTCCGGACATCGTGGGCGCGGGGCCGCTGCCCCGGCGGCTCGCCCTGCTCACGCTGCTCCGACTCCTCTTCTCCATTTGCGCGCTCGCGCTCGTCGGCGCGCTCTATCTCAAGGCGGGCTACGACCCCACCGCGTTCACGCCCCGCGCCATGCTCGCCGCGCTGGTGTGGTGCTTCTCGCTCGCGGGCCTGTATGCGCTCGCGCTGCGCCGTGGAGTGGGCCTCGAGCGCCTCGCGGACGCGCAAATCCTGCTCGATCAGGTGACCTGGACGCTCGTCGTGTACTTGACGGGAGGCGCGAGCAGCGGTGCCACTTCCTTCTACGGGTTGACCTGCCTCGTGGGCGCGAGCCTCACGGGGCTACGGGGCGCGACGATCGCGGCGCTGAGCGGCGGGCTCCTCTACGTGGGGCTCGCGACCGCGCTCGCGCGGGGATGGCTCGTCTCACCGCCCGATCAGCCTCCGAACATCTACGAGCTCGCTCCAGGGGAGCTCTCGTTTTACCTCGTCATCAACGTGCTCGTGCTCGTGGTGGTCGCCCTGCTGGCGGGCACGCTCGCCGAGCGCCTGCGGTGGACGGGCGGCGAGCTCAAGCTCGCCACCGAGCGCGCGGATCAGGCCGAGCGCATGGCGGCGCTCGGTCGGCTCGCCGCCGGGCTCGCCCACGAGATCAGGAACCCGCTCGGCTCGATCGCCGGATCGATCGAGCTCTTGCGCACGGCGCCGCAGCTCTCGGAGGAGGATCGGCGTCTGTGTGACATCGTACAACGGGAGACGCGCCGCCTGAACGATCTCGTGACCGACATGGTCGACCTCGCGCGCCCGCGAAAGCCGCTCCTCGCGTCCGTCGATGTCGCGAGCCTCGCGCGCGAGCTGGTCGAGCTCGCGTCCCGCTCGGGGCGGGCCATCTCCGACGTGGCCGTGCGCTACGCGGGGGAAGCCTCCGTCGGTGTTCGCGCGGACGGCGCTCAGCTCCGCCAGCTCGTCTGGAACCTGGTGCGGAATGCCGTACAGGCGAGTGGGCCCGGCGAGGAAGTGGTGGTTCGCGTCGTCCTGCACCCGGACAAGCGCGTGGAGCTCGCCGTCACCGATCATGGGCCGGGCATCGACGAGCGGCAGCGCGAGCAACTCTTCGACGCGTTCTTCACGACGCGCTCGCAGGGCGCCGGGATCGGGCTCGCCGTGGTGAAGCGCATCGCCGACGAACATCGTTTCGTCATTTCGGTCGAGAGCGAGGCCGGCCGCGGCGCCACGTTCCGCGTCGACCTCGGGCTCGCCGTGCCGTTGTCTCGCCCTGCTGCGATTGCCGCGAGCGAGCCACGAATCTCCCTCCCCGGGCCCGCCGCAGGGAAGGGGTGAGCGCACCGCTTTTCTAGCCGGCGAGGCCGGGCTCCGCCCGCTCCACGGCGCGGCGTTCCGTGCGCTTTCCGCAAATTTCACGCCCACGCGGGAACGGGGGAGCTTCGTCTTGCGTAGAACGGAGCGGACTTTAGACTCTCGTGAGGAAAATGATGAAGCTCCGTAGGACATTTCGCGTCATGGCCGTGGCTTTATTGCTCGGGATCGCCGCGCCAGCGGCGCACGCCGCCAACGCCGAGAGCTTCATCCGCTCCAAACATGGCCAGCTGACGACGCTCGTGGTCAAGGCCAAGACGAAGGCCGACGAGAGCAAGCTCGAGAACGCCTTCGACGAAGTGCTCGACTACGAAACGTTGGCTCGCGAGTCGCTGCGCGACTACTGGGACGACCGGACGCCCGCGGAGCGCGCGGAGTTCCAAGACGTCCTGACCAAGCTCGTCCGCGCGGCGTACCGCAAGAGCCTCAAGCGCATCGGCAACTACGAGGTCGAGTTCCGAGGCGGCGAGAAGGGAGCCGCCGGCGAGGTCGTCCGTACCGTCGCTCGCAATCGCCAGAACGCCCGGGAGGAGCCGGTGAGCATCGACTACGTGGTGCGAGAGTCCGGGGGCAAGTGGCAGATCATCGATATCGTGACGGAGGGGTCGAGCCTGGTCGGCAACTACCGGAGCCAGTTCCGGCGCATCATCAAGAAGGATGGCTTCCCCGAGCTCCTGCGCCGGATGAAGAACAAGCTCGACAAGGGCGACGTCGACTAGGCACGCTTCGTCCTTTCCCCCAGGCCGGAGGGCGAGCCGCCCGGCGGCTCTCACACCCGGCGGGGCGGAGCAGCGAGAAGCCGATATTTGGCTACCTCACCGCTCCCCCTGGTAGATTTCGGCGACCCGTGGTCGCCCCTCACGCGAACCCCCGAAACTGCGACAGGCAACGGTTGCGTTGCAGCCGGCCCGCGCGCCTTGGGTCCCCGTGACCCGCCCCACGAGGCTTCCTCCGAGTCCGATGCCCCTCGCGCCGCCGGCGCCGACGTCGGAGCAGCCTGCGCCGACGCCGCTCCGCCTCTCCGCCACGCGCGGCGCGCTCGGTTTCGAGCTCTACCAGCCCGTCGATATCGGGCCCCTCACGATCGCGTCCCTCGAGCTCTCTCTTCCGGGCCTCGAGTTCCCCGTCGACCTGTCCGGGGGCGTCCCCAAGTTCCGCCACCGTCGCGGCGACCTCGAGCACGCCCGGATTCGCCTCGAGCTCGAGCGCGCCGAGCGCTGGCTCGGCGCGCTCGCCCAGGAGCTCTTTCCGGAGGGGAGCCGCCGCGTGACGCTCTGGACGGTTCCGGGGGGGCTCGGGGTCGGGTTGCTCGGGTCGGGCCGGGTGGTGGCGTTCGATCTCCTCTGGGCTCCGGCGCAGGCCGACGCGCGGTTCCTGGTCGCGAACGCGCGGGGCGTGGGCTTCGACGTCCCGGCGCTCGGAGCGGCCTTGCGACTCCTCGATACGGCCGCCAGCAAGCTCGGCACTCGCCGCGGCCGGGTGCTCACCGTGCCCGACGTCGGGCACAAGCTCGGCCGCGCGCTGCTCCCCGCGGTTGGCGTGCGCGCCCCGAGCGCTCGCCGCGTGCGCCTCGGCGGGCTCGAGGTTCGGGGGCGCGCGGTGGAGGTCGTGCTGGACGCGACGATCGCGGTCCCCGAGCTCGCCGCACCGGCCGCACGCGCGCTCGACCTCGCGAGCCTGGTCGTCGATGCGGACGACGCCCTGACGGCGGGCGACGTGGATCGAGCGCGTGCCGGCTACGTCCGCGCCCTCGAGAGCGCGCCGCGGCACCCCGAGCTCGTCCAGCTCGTCGCGGAGATCGACGCGCGGGTGGGGGCGCGCGCCGAGGCCGCGCTCGGCATGCTCGTCGAGTCGGTGCCGGCGATGCACTCCGGTCTGGTCGGCGCCGAGCTCCTCGCCCGGCGCGGCGATTTGCAGGGAGCGCGGGAAGCGGTGGAGCACGCGGCTCGCCACGAGCCGTTCGCGCCGCTCTCGGCGTTGCTCTGGGTGCGCCTCGCCGAGCTCGAACGGGATGCGCCGGCGCGCGCGCACGCGCTCGATCGAGCGGTCGCGCAGGCGCCGGGGTTGCCCGAGGCGCGCTGGGCGCGATTCTCGGCACGGCTCGCGCGCGGCGACGTGGACGGCGCGCTCTCGGATGCGGAACACCTCGAGGCGATCGCCCGAGGGGCACGCGCCCGCCACGACGTGTGCCGGACGGCAGCACGCCGCCTGCTCGAGGCGGGTCATGAGCGCGCGGCGGGGCGTCTCTACGAGCGAGCTCTCCGCTACCTCCCGGACGACGCGACGGCCACCGCCGGGCTCGCGCGCGCGCTCGTCCTCGCGGGACAGAACGAGCGCGCGTTGGCTCTCTTCGAACGCGCCGTGGAGCTCGGGGAACGCAAGGGCAGCGTGAGCGCCGACGCGTTGATCGACCTCGCTCGGCTCTTGGCCGATCCCGTGGGCGACCTTCCCCAGGCGATCGCGCGCGTGCGCGCGGTGCCCCCCGATTCACCGCGCTGGATCGAGGCCCTGTGTTTGGAAGGGCGTTATCGAGCGCGGCTCGGGGATCGCGTCGGGGCGACCCTCGCGTTCGCGCGAATGCGCGAAGCCATCGAGCTCGCGAGCACCACCGAGCCCGCGTGGGTTTCCTGGCTGGTCGAAGCCGCCGACAACGCGCTTCGCGTGGACGACGATCCGGCCGCGGCAGAGCGTCACCTCGCGAGCGCGCTCCGACTCTCCCCGAACGACGATGCGCTCGGCGCGCGCTACCGCGAAGTCGCCGAGCGCGTGGCACGACGCGCTCGCCGTTCCTGAATCAGTCGTTTTCTTCGAGGCGCGAGCGCTGTATATTCGCGAAACCGAGTAGGGGTTTGCCATGGTTCGCTACCTCGCCGTGATGTGTTTCGCGCTCGTCGCCTCGTTCGGCTGCAAGGACGACGAAACGTGCGAGCGAGCGCGCATGGATCTCGCAAAAACCTGGACGAAGCTGCGTGAATCGGCGGCTCGGCGAAAGCTCGCCGGGGTGGACGTGGAGGGCTGGCAGTTCGTCGAAGAGAAGGCGGGCCTGCTCGAGAGCTCGTTCATGACGCCGCGCGTGACCTGGCAGAGCGCGGAGAAGGCGCGGCAAGAGCTCGCCGGGCGAGTCAAAGGCCTCCGCACGGACACCGAGGGCAACCAGAAGGGGTTTCAGCTCTCGGTAGAGGCGGCGTTCAAGGAACAGGATCAGTTCACGGCGAGCTGCCGCTGACGCCGGGGGCGCTGCTGATGCTCGGTGCGGCGTAGGCCCGCACGCCGAAGCTGCCAGCGACCCAGAGACGGCCCGAGGCGTCGTCCCAAGCGAGCGCCGCGACGCGCACTGCCTCGACGTCCTCGTCGTCGGTTTCGCCGGTGAGCTCGACGATCACCCGCGCCATACCGCTCTCCGCGTTGATGCGGACGATGGACACCCGGTCGGTCGCAGCCTCGGCGAGCGCGACGAAGACGAGGGGGCTCGTGCCCCCGAGGGCCGCGCAGAGCGCGACGGCACCGCGCGTCCCCGGGATGTGGCGAAAGGTATGGCCGTGGTCGATGGAGGTCACCACGCCGAGGCTCGGCTCGCACAGCACGACGAGCGCGCCGGCCACCGCCACCCTCGGTCCGGCGCTGCGCGCGATCTCGAGGGCTACCCCCGAGAGAGGGGTTCGGGAGAACGTCGCGCCGCCGTCCTGACTCACGAACAGCGCGCCCTCGGCGCTCACTGCGGCCGCGCATCCGTCACCGGCTCCCATCGCGCGAACCTCGGGCAGGGAGACCCGACGAAAGCTCGCCCCGGCATCGCCGCTCGCGAACACGAGCCCGCGCGGAGTGCGCGCGAAGAACACGTTCGGGTGGGCGCCGCCGGGCTGACAGAGCTCGAGGGGCTCCCGAGCGGCCGCGCCGGTGTCCGGCATGGCGAGCTCCTCCGACGCGGCCTTCGAGCGGCTTCGTCGGAGGAGGCGTCCCGTCTCCGTCGAGCACACCGCGTGCTCGAAGCTCGGACCAACCAGGACGAGGCCGCGAATGCGCGCCGAGCCCGCTTCGAGGCGGAGCGGCGACAGCTCTCCTGCCGAGAACCAGAGTAGATCGGTGCTCGCGGCCACGACCGTCCCGGCCGCGAGCGCCAGCGCGCCACACGACTCGAGCGCCGGCCCGGGGCGGGGCTCGGCCCATGGGGGCGTCGCGACGGGAGGGCGAGGCTCGTCGCCGAAGGTGAGCTCGGGCTCGAGGTCGAGCCCTGTGTCGACGCCCTCTTCTCCGTCAGTGTCGTCTTGCAGCGCCGCGGGAACGACGAGCTCCGGAGCCGGATCGAGAGGACCGTCGTCGTCGTCGCCGTCGTCGAGCCACGACGCCGAATCGAGCTCGCCCACGTCCGCTTCTTCCGCTACAGCGGGGCCAAGCGCGTCCTCTACATCGTCGTCGCTCGGCAGCTCCGGGAGCACGTCCGACAGATCGCCGAGCTCGAGCTCACCGTCAGCGTCGGCGGTGAGCTCCGTATCAATGTCGAGGGTGAGGCCGAGCTCGGCATCGAACGGAGTGCCATCTGCTTCGTCGTCCTCACCACCAGAATCTTCCGGGAGCGGATCGAGGAGCTCGCCGAGCAAGGTATCATCGACCTCGTCGGCGTCGCCCGGCTCGTCGGGAGGGCCAGACTCGGGAGCGAGCATGCGCGCGGACGATAGCAGAAGCGAAAAGGAAATCCGGTGAGTGTTCCGCCTTTGCTCGGTCCTGGTCTCGTCGTGCGTCGCGTGAGCGTGCGGTGTGAGGATGTCGTCTTCGTTCGCGGCGTTCTCGAAGCGAGCGAAGGGCTTGGCATCCTCTTCGCAGAGCAGGGCGGGGAGCTCGTGCTCGCTGCGCCGGAGGCGCTCGACAACGCGCTCGACGAGCTCGTCGACGACCTCCTGAAAGAGCTTTGTAACAAAGCTTGAAGGACGTGCTCGCGTCGTCGCGAGAATGTGACTCCGCGCGCATCGATCGTTGCAGGTTGGGCTCGCCCGATATAGGGTTGGTCCCCGATCCGTCGCGTCGCGCAAGCCCGCCATGACCGAGTCCACCGAGAGCCGCTCCGGATCCTCCAGCGAACGCGCGCTGCCGTTGCCGCCCAACGTGCTCACGCTTCCGGGGGAGTCCCGTCACGTGGAAGCGTGGCGCGAGTGGCTGCGCGCGCTGGCGACGAACGCCGAGGCAGCGCTCGCTGCGGCGCTCCTCTACCGTGGGCTCGACGGCGCCGCGCGCGATGCATGGCTCACGATCGTCGAGGAGGACGCGGACGCGCTCGGCGTCCCGAAGTTCGCGCTGTACGCGCCGCTGCTCGCTGTCGAGTTCGAGCCCGAGCGTCGCAGTCGCATCCAGGCGCTCGTCGGTTCTTCGGATGCGGCGTCGCCGCGCGTGCCGCCGCAGGCACTCGTCGGGGTGGGGCGCGGCGGGCAGCGGATCGCGGTGCTGATTTCGCCGCTCTACCTCGACTTCGTGCAAGTCCTCGCGTGCGCGTACCGCGCCGACACGGGGTTCGATTGGGTGCGTCACGAGCCCATCGTCGATCGCCGATGCGTTCCGAAGCACGGCGAGCGGCTCGACGGGGTGGGGCTCGAAAGCACGCCGATCAAGCCGCTCGTCGACGAGCTCGCGTACGCGGTGCTCGCGCATCGGCGCGCCGGGCGTGAGCTGCCCGAGGCGCTGCGCGTCTTCGCCGACTTGTTCGGTCCGAGCGCCGCCGGCTCCGTGCCGCCGCCGCCGGTCCCTTGAATGCGCCGCCGTTCGTTCTTGATCGTCTCGCTCCTCGGGGTTGGGGCGTGTGCGGGGAGCCCGGCGCGAACACCGCCTGTCCCGGCGAGCGCAGCGCCGACCACGCCCCGCGAAGCACCGTTGCATTTCAGCATTCAGGCGCTGGATGGCAGCGTGGTCACGGGTGAGAACACGC
>Ga0079224_100005629_pt1 | contig 16481 bp, 17 predicted proteins | sample Stecom2015_FD_80414 | JGI IMG/M metagenome (GOLD analysis project Ga0079224, IMG submission 80414) | Agricultural soil microbial communities from Utah to study Nitrogen management - Steer compost 2015 | ecosystem: Environmental > Terrestrial > Soil > Agricultural land | place: USA: Utah... | reverse complement strand
GAGTGTTACGGGGACGATGATCAGTTCTTCATTTGGCATAGAGAAGCACCTCCTTCAATTGATATTTCTATCTTAGCAGGAGGTGCTGGATTCTTGTATGCGTTGTTTGATTACGGGCTTACCGTCAAAGAGATCATCAGTTCTTTGAAAAAGAAGGATATAGTGGCACGATTAGCAAAGGATTTAAAAAAAATTTATAAGTTTATCTATTTCAACTTATTCTTAAGGGAATTTACAAAAAGTGATTGGATTAATTTACATAATAGTTGAGGGAGCTTGTAGTGAAAAAAACTGTCTATATATGATGAAAGTAAGGGGGGAATAAATTGGAGAAACTGAAAAAATTAATTACTTGGGTGGAAGATATAAAAGAAAAAAATAAGAGTAGTGCTTCATCATTATATATTCTAAAAGATAATGAGGTAATACTTGAACACTATAATGGTAAACATTCTAATTCTGATGACGCCGCTCCAATCACGTCCTCTTCTCAATTTAATGTTGCATCTGCAAGAAAAAGCTACCTTGGTTTAGTAATAGCTTATGCTCTTTATGAAGGTAAGATCAAAAGCCTCGATGACTTTGCAGTTGATTATTTTGATGAAATAGATAAAAAAATTCTTGGTAAAACAACAATACGTCATTTAGTAACTCATTCACACGGTTTACACCAAAAAGAAGATGGCACTATTTATAGAGAATTTGAACCAGGTCGAAGTTGGGCTTATAGAGGAATAAATATATTAATGATGACTTCGTAGGTTAATAGACTTTTTAGTATGAGTTTTCCTGAATTACTAACTCACAGAGTTTTTTCACCTCTGGGTTTAAAGGAAACGGCTTGGCAAACTAAGGCGAATGTAGCGTTAGTAAAAGAAATTATCAATCCAGATGTCGAAGGATTATTTAAATTAGGGCATGTTAATGATAGAACTGAGTCAAACCTTCATACAACGGCACGAGAGTTTGCATTATGGGGAAATCTCCATTTAAATAAAGGCTTTATGAATGGAAAACAAATTGTTCCTAAAGAGGTAATTGAAATTGCAACTCAAATACAAAGCCCTATTTACAAAGATACTAAACTTCCACTAAATGGATTGTTTTGGTACGTACAAGGTACTCCAGCTGTTTACAGTGAGATGGGGGAAAAGGTTCCAAAGGGATCATATCAAATTTTAGGCATAACGGGACCAACAATTCTAGTTATTCCTGAATACAATATTGTAGTAGCTAAAATGTATAATAAGCGATACAACTATGGTGGTGACAATTATCTTTACTACTTAAGAGAATTTAGTAATTTAGTAGCTGATACTTTTCGAAAGTAAAGATTGTGAAGGATAGTACTTAAACCATAGGGTGCGTTTATCAAAAAAGGATTAACGCTCTATTTTTTGAAATTACTGTACTAACGGAGCAGAATGCTTGAATAATATAATCAAATTTTAATAACTAGACGTTAAAAGGAGGGTTTCTTTTGAGGAAAACCAAAATTGATGCTTGGACCGAAGAGTGGGAAAAATCATACAGCCACGAAGAGGAGAAGTTGAAAGAAGTTCTTAAGGATGAATTAGTTGATATTTCCCATATTGGAAAGTACCTCTATACCAACAATAGGATACGCTAAGCCTATTATAGATATTTTAATTGTAGTATGGGTTATTGTGGACGTTTATTTATACAAAAGTGAAATGTTGACATTAGGGTATGAGCCGAAAGGCGAAAATGGTATTGCTGGAAGAAGATATTTTACAAAAGGTAAGGATAATAGAACACATCACGTACATATCTTTCAAATTGGAAGCGAGTTTATAAAAACACATTTGGATTTTAAAGAATACTTGATAAAAAATCCTATAGAAGCTAAAAAGTACGGAGAATTAAAAATAAACTTAGCAAAACAGTATCCAGAGGAACATCATAACTATCAAGAGGGAAAACAGCAATTTGTTAATAATATAGTAAAAAAGGCAAAAGAATGGGCTCTCCAATGAGAATTTCCTTATTTAAGTAATGAGTGCGATGATCTGATAAGGATTTTATCGTTTATTTTTGTTGAATATATTCTACTAACGGGGCAGGAATGGTAAATTGTTTTTTAACTTGTTCAACAATCGGGCCATTATATTGAATAACTTATTGTAGAAATTATGGAAATTTGAGATGGTAGTTATTAAGATAAAGGACAGAAGAGATTTATAGTCAATCCCTATTCGATTGGAAATTAATTAACGTAAAAATAGAATTTCATTTTTTTGACGTGGGCGAAGCGAAAGGATGGTAACGATGATTATGACACAAAAAAAGATGCTGTTCATTGTGCAATCACAACTTGCAATTGACCTAAATTGCTCGATTGATGACCTGAATAGTGACAAGGACAGCGTTATTTTTGTTGAAGCTAAAGAAAACCCTGGACGAAGACCATTTCCAAGGAAGACGCGTTATTTCGAAATTGTATCTATGGGGAAATCAATTGTAGTGTCGGCTACATCAGAACGGTTGTCAATTGCTAAAACACAGATGCAAGGTAAAGATAGGGATACCATATTTTCATTACCATTTATCAGAGGTCTTTACTTGCATTTTCTGCCTGATGTAAAAAGAATAAAGCCACTGTCATCACCGAATTTTTTTTCATTTGAAGTGATTAAGCGAGAAGAGGTGGTTAGTTTACTTGATGTTACAAGTTTTAATAATGCTATTATATATGATACGAATCTTCCTTGGCAGACTGAACTGGCTGTGCTTGCAAAGAAAGACGGGAAAATTGTTGGTGTGGCAGGGGCAAGCAAAACCTGTGCAAAACTATGGCAAATAGGTATAGATGTATTACCCGATTATCGTAATTTGGGATTGGCTAGTTATCTTGTAAACAAGTTAACTTTTGAAATATTGGAACGTGGAGAGGTACCGAGTTATGACGTAATCGCAAGTAACCTTGCTTCACAAAGAGTAGCACAACGATCAGGATATTCACCCGCATGGGTGTCTGATTGGAGATGTAACTTTGAAGGGTTTGAACCGTAATTGCATCTTATAAATTAAATCATTTATTGGAGGTATGTAATGAAAAAAATCGTACTTATTGGTTCTGGAGGTTCTGGTAAATCTACTTTAGCAAGGAAATTAGGAGAAAAGTTAAAAATAAACGTATATCATCTTGATGCATTATTCTGGAAACCTAATTGGATAAGTGTTCCTAAAGATGAACAAATAAAAGTTCAAAATGATTTAGTGAAAACAGAAGGCTGGATTATTGATGGGAACTATGGTGGGACAATGGATATAAGGCTGAATGCAGCTGATACAATAATCTTTCTTGATACTCCGAGAACAATTTGCGTGTATCGTGCATTTAAAAGATTGCTTAAATACCGAAATAAAACGAGACCAGATATTTGAGAAGGCTGTGAAGAAAGGTTTTCTTATGAGTTTTTTAAATGGATTTGGGAATATCCAAAGAAGAAAAAACCTAAAATTTTAGACCGACTTGAACAGCTTTCTAATGAAAAAGAGGTTATCATCTTGAAATCACCAAAAGAAGTTGAAAAGTTTATAGAAAAAGTCAAATGACCATTATTACTTTTAACTAACGGGTGCCTAATCCAGGAAGCAAGAGGGATTAACAGCTTTTTTGTTGAATTGTCTGTATTAACGGGACAGGTTAATGTAAGCTGAATATAAAAATAGGAAATAAATATTAAAACTTAAGATTAGTATTATTAATAATAAAATTGAATTGAATTGAATATTAATGGGGGAGTTATTCACATGAAATTTATTTACTTTAATGATACAGGAAGAAAAGTAAGAATACATCCAGCTACCTTCTCACATGGTTGTACTACATTAAGAGACCCCATCGAGCCCTTAGAACAAAGAGTTTTTGTATTACCAGAAGGTACATTTCCATGGGTCAAAATGTGGGATTATGGTGAAGTGGGATTAAGTATATTGGTTTCACCTATGAATGATATTTAATAAAATATCCTTCAAGTGAGGAGAAATACCGGTAAATTGTTGAAGAATAATCTCCGATTCAAATTGCATTGTGAAAAGGCACTGTTAAGGAGTGTAGCAATTATTAACGTTACCACGGGATATATTAAATGAACTTGGAAATATAGTTTCTGAATTTTAAGAGAGGACTTGAAAAGGAATTAATGAAACTAATATAAGAAAGTTAAAATTTGCAAAGAGAATCCATTCAATTATAGCAATTCACATGCTCTCATTCTGTGAAACTGACTTATAGGAAAGTTAAATATATAAATAAGAGATACTGGAGGGATTATGATTTTAAAATTGGATAATGAATATAGCCTAACACAAGCTAATTTAAAAGATTTTGCAATACATTACACTACTTATAGAGAAAATGTATTTTTTAGGCAAAGTTGGGAAAGACGTTTAGCTATTTTTGAGGATGATATTCCTTGTTATTGGTTGTTACATAATGGCATTCGTATAGGTGGAGTATGCTTACAGCCTAATATGCTTTGGTCTTTTTTCTTAGAACCACCATTTACAGATATATATAGTGTATTAGTTAGATTGAAGAAGTACTTGATAAAGGTATCAGATCCAACGAAGCCTGTAGAAGTAATGGGAATATTGCCTTATCAGACTGAGCATTTTTCACGATTAGGGTTTAAACCGATAGAAACGAGACGCATTATGATAAGACCAACCGAGAAATTTGAGACCGCTGATTTTGGAAGTGACTTTTTATTAAAAACTCCAACCTTGGATAATTTAGAAGAAATAGCACAGCTTTCCTACAAAAGTTATTTAGGGGCTGACAGCATTGGCTATCCAACAAAAAATACAATTGAACAACAAAGATCGGACTTGGAGTATTATTTCAAATATAACACTGAACAATTGTTACAAAAGTCTTCTTGCCTTGTCTTTGATAAAACCAAAAATCAAATGGTTGGAGCTTGTTTAGTATCTATGTGGGAAGACCAACCGTTGATATCAAACATTATTGTTGACAAAAAGTACCGAGGAAGAGGCATAGCTTCGAATTTATTAAAACATGCTTTATCAACTTTGAAAGAAAATCATGAGGTTGTTCGTCTCTTTGTAACCGTGGGAAACTCAGCCGAGTCATTGTACTATAACTTAGGATTTTTGCCAGGAATGGAACAAATCACATACATTTTGCCTTGTGAAAAGTAACTTAACTTATTTAAATATTGCTATGTTATTAATATGGAGAGGAATAAGGAGAAAGCGAAATGGATATTGAACGAAAACTTTATCAAGCTGCAATTAAATTAATAGAGGATAGATATCCTTCTGGCTGGGGTGGGGCAGCTGCCATGCATACGGAAGATGGTCAAATATTAACCAGCGTGGCACCAAATGTTATAAATGCTTCAACAGAATTATGTATTGAAACTGGTGCAATTCTTGAGGCACATAAGCTAAATGTAAAGATCACACATGCGATTTGTGTTGTACGAGAAGACGAAGATGCCGAATTTAAGGTATTAACTCCTTGTGGTATTTGTCAGGAAAGGTTATATTACTGGGGAGAAAGTGTAAAAGCAGCTGTAACCATTCCAAATGGTAAGCTGGTATATAAAATGTTGAAGGAAATACAACCTTATCATTGGTATCAAGTCTATAAAAGCAAATAAGATTTTTTTATAAAAACGGTGTGTAGTTAGCTTTGAATTTATGAGTATTGAATTTAATCAAATGGCAAGATTGAGTAAGTTACTATAAAGAGAAGAAAAATTTAAGGGTCGGTGCAGGATGGATGAGTTAATAAGCAATATAAGAAATAAAGTTGGAGAATTATTGCGCGCAGAAGTTAATCACATCCAAAAACTTGAAAACGTTAACAATAATATAGTTTTTAAACTTATTGCAGATAAAAATCCTTACATTTTTAAAATATATAAGCAGCAAACTTGGCCTGAAGATGGAAAGCTTATCTTTGTAAATAATAGATTAACTGAAAATAATATTAGTTGCGCTAAAATTATTACCTTCGATAGAAGCGATACTTATTTCAAAACTGGATATCTAATTGAAGAATGTCTACCAGGACTAAATGCGGATCATATTATTTTTGATTTGACATCGGGTAAAGAATTTTATAAAAAGTTAGCAAAGTTGGTATCTAAAGTACATCGAATTAAAATTGAGAACTATGGTTATATTGGCAACGGTAAAGCAGGTTATCATTCATTTCTAGATTTTATGAATGATAAAGTTGATGAAATAGCAAATGCATTGATAAACAAGAATTTACTCGATAAAAACAGCCTACTGGAATTAAAAAAATCTGTCTTGGACAAACTTAGTTTGTGTGAGGACTTGCCTCCAGTTTTGAACCATGGTGATTTATCAACAAAAAATATAATGGTGGATGAATATGGTGAGCTTACTTTAATAGATTGGGATGATGCCATGTCATTAAATTGGATAGCAGATATATCAAGAATGACGTATTGGATGAAATTTCAATATAGTGAAAATGAGTATGAATTGTATAGAAATACATTTTTGGAGAGTTATTCAACCGCCGAGTATGCAAAATATGATTTCAATGATTTTGAAAATACATATCACGTATGGATTGGGCTGGATCATCTAAATTACTATGCGAATACGCCTAATTATGATAGTACAATGAGATATTTTATAGAAACTATAAAAAAACTAAATGATTAGTCTATCGTTATTATAAGCTTTCTACTGTTATTCATTATTCTATGATATTTGCTAATTTAAAATTAATCTTGGGGGATATTTATGAAAACTACCGATTACTCCAAAATCGCCAATAAGTATGAAAGTAATAAATACAGAGTAGAAGAGGTAAGGTTTGATTCTGATATTAAGGCTTATATTGAAGGTAATCCTAAATCGAAATACGACTTTTTAGATTTAGCTTGTGGAACGGGAATCTATATTGATAAGCAAGTAAACCATTACAAGGACTATAATATTGATTGGTATGGACTTGATGCTTCAGAAGACATGTTGAAAATTGCAAAAGGAAAACTTAACAATGTTGCATTTACAAAGGCATTTGCAGAAGATATGCCATATGAATATGATAATTTTGATTTCATAACTAACAACTATGCATTCCATCATTTTACTAATAAGGGACTAGCATTAGATGAAATCTATAGAGTATTAAAAAGTGGTGGCATTTACAAACTACATAATATCGCGATTCATGATATGACCAAATGGTGGGTTTATCAGTATTTTCCAACCGCTTATTATGAAGATTTAAAGAGATTTTGGCCGAAAGAAGTAATATTTAATGAACTTCAAATGAGAGGGTTTCAGGTTAATATCCATATTGAATATAGAATAGAAAGTAGATTAGTAGCTGATTATTTAGGATATGCCGAGAACAGAGATATATCAATATTAACCCTTATTAACGATAGAGAATACCAAGAGGGTTTAGATAAAATGAGGTATGATGTACGAAATAATCCTAATAAAACTATCGTAACTGATTTTGCAGAAATGTTTTGTTTAGCTGAGAAAATCTAAAAATTATATTTTGGTGTAAAAATAGAATCCATCAAGTTAGATTAACCATGTAATTCTTCTAAGTTTTTTATCTTTATAGATTGTTAGTAGTAGGATAGCAGCCATAAAAGAGCTATACCTAAATTTTTAAATTGCTTAAATATATTAACCAATGCTCTGATTTAAGATTGAACAGAGACTAAGGAGGATTAAGATGGCAAGGAATATGCAATATCTTCATTCAAAGAAAGAGAAGAATCAAAAGATTACAATGCTAACATGTTATGATTACCCAACTGCGGTATTGCAGGATAAGGCAGGATTGGATGTAATTTTTGTTGGAGACTCATTGGGGACAAATGAATTAGGGTATGATCGTGAAATTTCTGTCACCCTAGATGAAATTTTGCACCATTTGAAAGCGGTTCGACGAGGAGCTAAGGAAGCGTATTTGCTTGCTGACATGCCATATAAGACCTATGAGAATCCAGATATGGCTTTAGATACAGCTAAGAAACTAATTAGCAACGGAGCAGATGGAGTGAAGTTAGAAGGAGTAGAAAAAGAAGTCGTTTCACATTTGCACAAGAATGGTTTTGAGGTTTGGGGTCATCTTGGTTATAACCCTCAACTCCATGAAAAAGCGGCTGTACAAGGGAAGACATTTGATGCAGCAAAAACATTGTTAGAAGGTGCTATTGCTTTACAAGATGCTGGCGTAAGTATGATGGTATTAGAACTTGTACCAGAAGAGTTGGGGAAAGTGATTACAGAGAAACTTAGTATTCCTACGATTGGTATCGCTGCTGGAAGATATACGGATGGCCAAGTGCTTATCGTTCAGGATATGCTAGGTATTAACCCATTCAAACTTCGTCATTCCAAGAATTTCGCTAATATTGGTCAGTTAATGCTTGAGGCATTTCAAATGTACATTAATGAAGTCAATCGTGGCGAATTCCCACAATCAACAAATGTTAGGAACATGAAAGATGAGGAAAAAGAAAAGTTTATGAAATGGTACACGCAAACATTTCACTAATAAAATCTGTAAAGTGAGTAAAATAAATAATGTTTTCTATCATGAAGGACGGTTGATTTATGAGTTCTTTAAAAGGAAAAAGGATCTTAATTACAAGTGGAGGAACAATTGAAAAATGGGATAGTGTTAGAGGTCATACTAATTTAGCCAAAGGCATTATGGGCTGTTATCTAGCTGAAGAAGCTTTAAGAAAAGAAGCCGAGGTAATTTATTTACACGGCTATTTTTCGAAGTTACCTGATAATCATAAAAAGATGACTTTATATCAATTTGAGGGTATTTATGATTTAGGCAAAAAAATAAAAAAACTTGTACAATCTGAACATATTGATGTCGTAATAATGGCAGCTGCTGGTTCTGATTGGGTTATTGATAAAGTTTTAGATCATAACGGAAACCCTATATCAGAGGTAGGAAAAATGTCTAGTGATGAACCTCCAATAATACATTTTAAAAAGGCTCCCAAATTGTTATCAGAAATTAAAAAATGGAATCCCAATTTATTGCTTATTGGATTTAAGTTAGAACATACAGATGATATTAATTACTTAATTGAAAGAGCTAATCTTCGGATGAATACATCTAATGCTGACTTTATGGTTGCTAATAAATCTGGTTCATTATATGGAGAAGATCAAGTACATTATATTGTTTCAAATACTCGAAGATATCAAAGCTATTCAAGTAAAAGCGAAACAGCTAAGGGGTTAATCTATTTACTAGAAGTTTATTTATCTTGATAAAATGGATTAAGTTAATAATATATTATTTTATGAGTTAGTTTCTTCGATAATGGAAATTAATTGTAACTTTAAACTGTTTTGTGTTGGGGATGATTGGCAAGCTATTAACCGGTTTGCTGGATCTGACCTTAAGTACTTTGAAGAGTTTCAAAAATTCATTTATCCATCTACAAGACTGCATATTGCAATAAATTATTGATCAAATCAAAAAATAGTAGAAGCAAGGGAAGTATTAATTACCTATTTAGACCGATTCCATCCTTCTGAACATAAGAGTCATTTTATCATGGAGATTTAATCACTCCAGCGGTAATAAGAATAATTAATAGTGTACTAGAAAAGAGGAATCGGGTAGCACTACTTGCGAGGCGAAAAAGCGGGATACAATACTTGTGATTTATACTTATATAATAATAGGTTTACCAACTTGGCGCATTAATTCTTAACGTTAATAGAATAATAAAAAAGCAGCATTGGCAGATAATCCAGTGCTGCTTTTGGCCTCTCAAATCACCACGGTGAACTTTACTATTAATAGAGGGGGAAATTTGAAGATAAAGTTTTATTTTGGATTCTGAACCAGGAATCAAAATAATTATTCTGTAGTTTTGAAGTGGATTATTTAATATGAAAATGTACTTAAAAGTAAATAACAGTAATTTTTTCTGTTAACGAGAGCATTATCCACAACATAGGTGCTAGTGCACTTTTTTTATATCGACAAAAATTGATCCTTACAGCTCATTTAATAGAAATAATAAGAGGTTTTTTTGTTTTTTAGGCGAATGTATATTCTTATAGGGATAATTCAAATGAGTAGTAATTTAATGTTAGGCATTGGTCGTTACTATTGTTGTGAGCAATATTAAAGGAGTGGTTTCATGGAAGCATTAAAAGAAGTATTGATAAAAACACATCATAAGGAATTTAAGGAGTTAGTGATTTCACCGGATGATAAAGAAGTATTAGTAGTTTTCGGTAATCAGGATGAGCCTGTTAATAACAACTTTGCATATGATTATCGTAATCGTTCTATTAGCAAACTGAATATATCAACAGGGGAACTGAAGGAGTTAATTCCAAAAGAAGATGAAGGATATGCGCCATCTTGGTCTCATGATGGTAATCAAATTGCTTTTATATCTAATTGTTCAGGACAAGATGAGATATGGATAATGGATAAGGAAGGTATGAATAAAAGGAAATTAACTCACTCTTCTTTTCAAGGTTATGATCCTTTTTATGAAACTAAATTATTCTGGAGTAAAAATGATGAGTATATCGTTTATTCCACTGTACCAAATGGAAGCAGAATGGGGTTATATACAACATTTTTAAATGAATATCCAGATAACAACGATATTGAAATAGATACAGCTAGATTCGAAACCTTTAATAAAAATATGAATGAATATTACGCTAGGTTAGTGGGAGAAATACATCTTGTAAAAACACTGACAGGCGAAGAGATAATATTACATAGGAAAGAAGGAGTATCATTTCAATTAATCGAATGGTGGAGTGATGAGGAGATCTTGGTAAGTGATGGTGGAAATTTATCCACTATTCATATTACTACGGGAGAAAGTTCCACCATCTTTTCTGGCCAAATTGGAATAGTCAAATCTTATAATTCTAATATTTTAATGGGAAACCTTCAAACTAGAAATAACCTAATTATAGGTAGGATTGATGATAAAGAGTTAAATAAGATACAAGAAACACTAATACCTGGAGAAGAAATAACATTACATACATTTTCAAATAATGGCCAGCTATTGTATTTTAGTTCTCGACATGGCTTATCAAAATGCCTTTACTCTATTGATGTTAAAACTGGGGAGATTAGACAGTTAACAGAGATGGGAAAAACCATTTACTCATTCTCTCATCGTGCTCATCCTCAGGTTCTCCATAATAATCAAACAATTTTATTTCCATATGGCGGTCCGAATGAACCAAAAGAATTATATAAAATAGATAAGGTTGGATGCCCCGAAAGAATAAGCTCTTTTAATAGAGAGGTCAATAGTATTCAAAAACCTGATGTGAAGGTTATAGAGTATAAGAGTGAAGGTTTCTCTATTGAATCTATGCTTGTTGTACCCCCAAACTATGACCAAAACAAAAAATACCCGACGCTTGTGTATTGTCATGGTGGGCCAGAATATTATGTGGAGGCATGTTTCTCAGGAGTGAATTCAGCAAGAGCTCAAAGTGCCGCAATTTTTCTTGCATTAAATGGATATGTAGTCCTGTTACCTAACTTTCGTGGAAGTGCAGGTTATGGTGAGGAATTTTTAAATCACCTAGGTAACAATAATTTAGCACAAGTTCCATATCGAGATATTATAGCCGGTGTTGATTATCTTATTGAAGAGGGTATAGCAGATGGAAACAAATTAGGGGTTTATGGATCAAGCTATGGTGCATTGCTGACTGCTTGGACCATTACACAAACGAATCGTTTTAAAGCTGCAGTTTGTAGTGTAGGAGTAAGATATGACTTGTTACAAGGTGATAGACAGTATGGCAAACCATTTTATGCATGGAAGAAAAATCGTTTAGGAGAAAGTGATCCAAAAGCTTTATGGAATAATATTGACGTATATAAGGGAATTTCACCAATCGAGCACGTATCTTCCGTAAAAACACCGACTTTGCTAATTGAAACTAAAGGTGAACGCCCTAACGGATATAGCTTATCACAATCCTTTTTCTATGGGCTCCTTGAAAACGGCGTTAAGGCAACTCGAGTTTATTACCCCAATGCATATCATACCGGGGCATGGAACGATGATTATAAATCTGATTATCTTCAAAGATTAGTAGATTGGTTTGATCAAAATGTTTTAGAAAAAGAGAGTAGAAAGGTTCTAAAATAGAAAAGTAAGTTAAAGGGTGAAAATTCTAAGCATTTTACAAGCAATAATCACAGGAGGTAAGTACATGAGCGTAACTTATGGACAAATCAAATGATGGTGCATATCTAACGGAAAATTTGCTTAAGTACATCCAAGAAGGCGAAAAGTTGTATAGTGAGGCACTAGAATTGGGAATCGCAGCAGAACAATCACGTTTATTCTTGCCTAGCTATGGAATGTATGTAAGGTGGTTTTGGACATCTTCCCTTCAAGGTGTTGCTCATTTCTTATCACAACGTTTAGAAAACGATGCGCAAAAGGAAAATAGGAAAATAAGGAATATGCAAAAGTTGTTAAATTTTTGGCTGAAGAACACTTTCCAGTCGCATTAGACGAACTTTTGAAATAGGGATTTTTTATAATCCAAGAGAATATATGAATTGAAAGGTGATGTGTGTATTATGGAGGAGTACAATTCTAACCATTAAAAATGATTAATCAGTATTAATAAAAGAATGGAGAAAACTTTAAAGTTTATATCAACCATATCTCGGGGATTATCCAAGTTATCATAATACCGGGAGACCTCCGATAATATTCTAATAAAAAAATCATTAACTAAACAATGCAATATATTAATAAATACGATGCAGGCGTTTTACGAGATAACTTTTCCATAAATTAAAATTACGTGAGTTTTGAAAAGGATGGATTGATATGCAAAAGGTTGTTTACTTTGATGAGGGATCAGCAACAGATATTTTACAAATAGAATATGGTGGAGAGTTAATTTCAGTCGATGAAGATAAAGGTACAGTTCATTTTGGTGGAAAAGGTGAGGGTTTTGCGGAAGTAGGAGCGGGTACAAATTTTTTTACGGCAATTAAGGCTGCTTTTAGTGCTAAATTGAGCGTAGATACTGCGAGTTCTAGTGATTCGCTTGTCACTAAAACTATCTCAAATACTATTCTAGCTGATTTCTATAAATTGAGTAGTAAATTAAAAGATGAAAACAAACTACATATATTTGAGGGCTTTCATATTCGTCCAATTAAAAATTCATTTGCATTTATTAAAATGTACACACCATATATGAAAATTATCAAAGAAGAATCTCCTCTGATGTTAGAAATAAAAGACTTCGATATTCATAATTTTGATGAGGTTTTAGTAAATGCTAAAGGATATTACGAACTTTTGGCATACAATGACTATACTAGGATTATTTTGAGGTTTAATATTAATACGTTTAAGAATGCATATAGTTTGATGGATTTGCCTAAAATGAAACTCAGTTATTATGCAGTAGAAGTAGGAGAAACGCAAGAAGCAGATTTAGATATTCAAAGTGAAATGGATATCGAAGAACAAACTTCTCGTCTTTCTGCCAAAGCTATTATAGAAGCTCAAGATAAAACTAATGATTACCTAAAAGTATATGATGTTATTCTTGCTGGTGTGGAGGCGGAAAAGAATTGAAGTTTCGTATTTTTAACGGTCCAAAAAGGGAATTTAACAAAATGGTTCCTACCGAAGAAGTTTTAACACTTACAAATTTGGTAAGATTGTTAGATTCAAAAGATACTTCTAATTCAGATACTTATTCTGGCAATAATACATTAGTTATATATTCAGATGAGTATTCAGGTGTGGCAGACTTTTTCATTGAAGGGTTTTTAATTTATAGCTTTTTTTATGCTGAAAGATATGGATTTGAAGAGGTATTATTACATAATCCACCGGCGAAAATATTACAACAACTTCAATCTACGCATACTGATTTAGATATTTCAGTAAAATACTATGATTATGCTAAATTAAAATTGCACCATCTAAAAATAATAAAGGAGGAATTTGACAATTATATTATTGGACAATCAAATGCTAAAAATGAACTATTAACATCACTATATAACTTAACAAATGAAGGAAGTCACAAACCAATGGTCATCATGTTATATGGTCCTACTAGCGTTGGGAAAACAGAGTCAGCAAAATTTGTGAATGATATTGTTAGCCCTGAGAAAAAAATATTTCGAAAGCAGCTGTCAATGTTTCATAATGAAAACTTCATGAATTATATATTTGGGGATAAGAGTAATTCATTTGCAAAGGATTTATTAGATAGAGATACAAATGTAATTTTATTAGATGAGTTTGATAAAGCACATCCAATGTTTTATAGTGCTTTTTATCAATTATTTGATGAAGGTGTGTATACAGATAAGTATTATGAAGTGAATTTAGAAAACACGATTATATTTTGTACTTCAAACTATCTAAATGAAAAGGAGATAAGGAAAAATTTAGGTGCCCCAATCTACTCGCGTTTTGATCATTTTATAAGATTTGAAGAGCTTACATCTTTAGCTAAAGAAGCTATTATAGATAGAGTTTATGAAGAGGAACTAATTAAATTTAATGAAGATGATCAAAGTGAAATTGATAAGATTGATATAAAAAGTAAGCTAAAAGGCCAGATTAAATTTATAAATAATGCGAGAGAAATTCGAAAGATTATCATACAAATGATGTCATATCCTCTGATTGATAAACTCTAAATTTAATTGAAAAACCGAAGTAATAGAAGTGGTTATTACTATAACTTTTTTCGAATTGCGTGCACTATAAGCCATGTGGAGTGTTGGAGATTAAAATCGATAACTTAACGAGCTTTTTATTTGCATTTTCTGTATTTCTATGCTTTAATAAATAGGTAGAAATTTTGGAAGAAAATCCAAATATACTGAAATAAGAACTTAATAATGATAAAATGCGGAAGCACCGCTAATATACGATGGGTTACGTACCTGCATCGTTTTATTAGTGGTGCTTTTTTTTATTGTTATTTTAACAGAAGGAGGTAAGTTTTTCAAACGAAATTAAATCTAACTTTCAATTTCCATTGAACGAAAATTACTTTTAGTGTATAAAATACTATTTTTTGCTAATAATACCCCCGAAAGTAGGGGTTAGAAAATTATGGAAAGAAGTATTTTATATAACATAGAACCTATAGGAAAAGGGACACCTTTAGTTGAATCCTTAACTAGCTATATAACAAGGTTAGCAGATGCCCACTGTGTTCTCACAGGAGATTTAATTTCGATGGTATATGCTCCTTTATTAAACAAGGAGTATTTAACGAGGATTTCAAGGCGTGGAGGTAATGGTTTTTTTGACTCTGCAATAGGTATTAATGGTTTGGGAAAATTAGCACTTGAGTTTAGTGATTTAACTGAAAAATTTACTGGAAGATCAGATATAAGCTCTACTACCCTCCAAAATTGGTCAGTAACATTGCCAAACAGGGGATTATTAAAGACAACAAAATCATGGTGTCCTTATTGCTATGAACAATCTAGATTAAATGATGAGGTAATTTATGACCCATTAATATGGAATTTCCAACTTGTTAATTACTGTTTAAAACACAAAAAACCACTAGAAAATATTTGTGGGAATTGTAGTAACACAGTACCGGTAATCAATAGAAAATCACACCCCGGATATTGTTCCAGATGCGGAGCTTGGTTGGGTAATACCACTTCAATGAATGAAGGAATCTTAAAGAATACAAATAAGTCCTTATCTTATATTCAGTTTATAGGAGAATTGTTGGCTAATAATGATCTTCAGTTATCAAATAGAAATCCGACAAATTCACTAAAATACTATATTGATGAAGTTTTTGATAAATCTCCTTCAAAAGCTGCTCAGAGTTTTAATATACCAAGGTCAACATTGATGATGTGGATAAATGGTAAACATCTACCTACTCTTAAATATTTATTAGTAATTTGCAAGATACTTGGAATTTCTCTAATAGAGTTTCTACATACAAAAAATCCTCAAATAAAAATAGGTTCGACTAAAACCATAGAAACAGGGAGAATTAAACATGATCATAAAAAAATAAGAAGGATTTTAAATAAAGTGATTGAGACTAAACAACCAATATCAATTAGTGAATTAGCGAGAATGATTGGTTGTGACCGCAGGTTACTATCAAGAATGTATGAAACAGAATGTAATCAAATCAAAGAAATTTACAATGATCACTTACAAGAAAAAAAAGAAGATAGGTTAATTACAAAAACTAATCAACTTAAAGATGCTGTAAATCTATTAGTAAAACAAGGAGTTTACCCAAGCAGAAGACAAATAGAAGATATTTTAGGAACTGGATTCCCCCCTCTGTTAGGATAGGTGTCGTACGAACTTTAGTGTTATAGTTTAAGAAATAACACGGAGGTCGGTCGATATGCAAAGAAAAAATGGAGTGCGATATTCGAAAGAACTGAAGGATTCCAT
>Ga0079224_100005628_pt1 | contig 16482 bp, 13 predicted proteins | sample Stecom2015_FD_80414 | JGI IMG/M metagenome (GOLD analysis project Ga0079224, IMG submission 80414) | Agricultural soil microbial communities from Utah to study Nitrogen management - Steer compost 2015 | ecosystem: Environmental > Terrestrial > Soil > Agricultural land | place: USA: Utah... | reverse complement strand
CCCTCCGTCAGCACAGCCCTCCGTTCACGGCAATGACCTGTCTCGTCACGTACGAGGCCGCGGGCGAGAGCAAAAAGGCGACGACGGCTGCGACTTCTTCGGGCGTACCCGCGCGCTGCGCCGGAATCGCTTTCAAAATGTCTTCGGTCGGCACGTGCTCGCCCACCATCTCCGTTTCGATCAGGCCGGGCGCGACGCAATTGACCGTGATCTGCCGGCTCGCGAGCTCGAGCGCAAGCGCCTTCGTCGCACCGATCACGCCCGCTTTTGCCGCGCTGTAGTTCACTTGGCCGCGATTGCCGATCAATCCGGACACGGACGCCAGCGTTACGATGCGACCCGGCGCGCGACGGCGCACCATCGGCATCACGATCGGATGCAACACGTTGTAGAACGCATCCAAGTTGGAGCGCAGAACACCGTCCCACTGCGCCTCCGTCATTGCAGGAAATACCGCGTCGGCCGCGACGCCCGCGTTGCACACTACGCCGTAATATGCGCCGTGCTCGTCGATATCCTTCGCGAGCACGCTTGCGCACGTCTGCCGTTCGGCAACGTCGAACTGCAGGACGCGAGCGTTGCGGCCTAGCACCCTGATCTGCTGCGCCACCTGCTCTGCTTCCTCGCGCCGCGAGCGACAATGCACGACGACGTCATAGCCATCGGCCGCCGCGCGCAACGCGATCGCACGACCGATGCCGCGACTGGAGCCGGTAACTAAAACTGTTTGAGGGCTTGGGGCTTGGGGCATGGGGCTTGGGCCAGAAGGATAAAGAGAAGACCGCGCGCTGAGGAATTTCCGGTTCTAGCCCGAGCCCCAGGCCCCGAGCCCCACGCCCTGTGTCATCCGCACAACTCCGCCAACATACTCAGCCGTCGCTCGGGATCGGCGACGAAAGGATTCGATTCGTCCCAGGCATAGCCGGCGAGAATAGACGAGATCATCTTACGGATGCCCGGCGTCTTGTTCTTCGCGAACATCACTTTCTGGAAACGGCCGTCGTACCACGCCTGCACGTAGACGCGGAAGGTCCCGACGCCTTTGCGCATCGGCGCTTCGAAGTCGCGCGTCCAATCGACCGCGTCGCCGCGCAATTGTCTATCGAGCACTTGCGCACCGAGGCTCGCGGAGCGCATGGCAATCGCAAGGCCGGATGAGAACACGGGATCGAGGAATTCCGCCGCATTGCCGAGCAGCGCGAACGATGGGCCGTGCATCGCTCGCACGTGCGCGGTGTAGCCCGCGATCTGCCGCACCGGCGAGCGCCAGTCGGCATCGACGAGAATGCGCGACAGGAACGGCTCCTCCGCGATCATCGCTTGCAGTCGCGCGGTGAGATCCGCCGGATAGTGCGCATGGAAGTCGGGCGTCGCGATGCACCCGATCGAACAGCGATGGTTCGGAAACGGAATCAACCAGTACCACACCTGCGAGTGCTTCGGGTGCACGATCACTTGCACCTTCGCGCGGTCGAAAGCGTCTTCGGTCGCCGCATCGGTAACGTGCGTCGCGAGCGCGATGCGTACCGGCTGCTCGGAGGGCACCTCCAAGTCGAGCAGCTTGGCAAGCGTGCGCCCGAAGCCGCTCGCATCGAGCACGAAGCGCGCGTCGATCGTGAACGGCTCCGCGTCCGAGGCTTGCACCGTCAAACGTGCGCCGCCGTCGACGGGCTCGAAGCCGAGGACCCGGTGCCGATACCGAATCTCCACACCCTGCTTCGCTGCCTCGTCGGCGAGCAGCTTGTCGAAGGAAGCCCGATCCACCTGATAAGCGTGGCCGTAGCCGCGCGTGAATTGATCGGCGAAGTTGATATCGGAGTACTCGGGGCCGCGTACGAATGCGGCGCCATCCTTGAATTGGTAGCCGGCACGCTGGACCGCTTCGAGCATACCCGCCTCTTCGATGAAATCGAGGCAATGCGCGAGCAGGCTCTCGCCGATGACGAAGCGCGGAAACTGCTGCGCCTCGAGCACGAGCACGCGCCAACCCCGGCGATTCAACAGCGCGGCGGCGATCGAACCCGAAGGGCCCGCGCCGATCACGATGACATCGTAGACGGGCGTTCGCTTCATCGGCGATGAACATCGGCCGCGCTGCTCTCCGCAACGGCCGCCCGCGAGCTCGAGCGCTTGCCGCGAAACTTCCGCGACACGAGCAGCGGCAACCGAAGGAGCATGCCGCAGAGCAAGCGCAGGTGGAGGGTCACCATGAGGACGTTGTCGAGCCCGAGCCGGAAGTGCGACACACCGTCAGGAGGATAGTGCACGCGCGTCTTGAGCCAGCGCATCGGCACGTCGCGCCAATGCAAGCGCACGAGGATCTCGGTGTCGAAATCCATCCGCGAGCGCACGTGCGACTTCTGAAGAAGCGGCAGCGTTTCCTTCAGCGGATACACTCGAAAGCCGCACATCGAATCGACGATGTCCAACGACAACGTTTCCGCCCACACGAAGATGTGCGAGAAGTAGCGGCCATACAAACGCGACGGCGGGATCGTCTCGTCGAAGACCGGACGACCGCAGATGACCGTGCCCGGATGAGCGCGCGCATCCTCGATGAAGATGCGAATGTCATCGAGCGAGTGCTGCCCGTCGGCATCGATTTGCAGCGCGTGCGTGAAACCGCGCTCGGCCGCCGCGAGCAATCCGGTGCGGACCGCCGCGCCTTTGCCGCGATTGACCGAGTGCTTCAACAGGCAAATCTGCGGCATCCGGCTCAGACGTTCGAGCTCTTGCGCACACGCCGCGCTGCATCCGTCATCGACGAGCACGACCGGCAAGCCTTGCTCGCGCACTTTGGCGACCACAGCCGCGACTGTCCGCTCGTGGTTGTACACGGGGATGACCGCACAGGGATTGAAGAGCGCTTCCATCGTAGAGATCGATGCTGCCGGAGCTTGTACTTGTAATGGGCCGAGCCGGAGCATGCCAGGGCGGCTCGGCCATAGAATTTAGCGGGTTACGCCAGGTGCGGCAGTGTAATCGCAAGCGCGCCGTGATTTCATCTTGCGCGGATCCGTTTTGCGCAGCACTTCGAAGGGTTTCGCCCGTACGTCGGCCGTTGCCCTTCAGGCGCCGTCTCATGAGAGCTGGATACGACGCCATCGGGCGATCGGCGCGCCCGTCGGGAAAAGGAATGTCCGACCTCACTCCTCCTTTTCGGGAGGCGTCGGTTCCTCCGGCAACATCATCCGCTCTCGAAGTCTCCTGCGCTCCTCGGGCGGAAGCTTGCGGAACTTCTCCTTGAGCGCGCGCCGCTCCTCGGGCGGCAGCGACCGGAAGCGTTCGTAGTGCTCGCGAATACGCGCCTGCTGCTCGGGGGGCAGGGACTTGAACTCGCGGAAGCGCCGCCGCAGCTCGCGACGCTGGTCCTCATCGAGCGAACGCCAGCGCTCCATGCGCTCTCGAGCCTCGGCGCGTTCCTGAGGCGACATCGACGCCCAGCGTTCGGCACGCTCCGCGAGCGCTCGCTGCCGCGCATGTGGAAGTTGCTCCCAGCGCGGTTCGAAGCGCGCGAGGATTTCCTGCTGTGAAGGACTCAAATCCTGCCAGCGCACGCCCGCCGAGCTCGATTCGTCGGCCCATGCGCCCAATGCGAACGGCGCGAGCAGCGTCACGGCAACGAGCCGCGCGAGCCAGCTCGACGATTGCACGCGCATGACCCGAATCCTCGTACTCATCACTCAGCCGCTATTGCCGTTCGGCGCATCCGGCGCCTGCGCGGCCATCCACGCGTAAAACTCGACATCCTGCAGGAGATCCATGTTCGTCGATTCGGCAAAAAGATCGAGCTCGTCGATCGGCATGCCGTCCTCGTTCGGTCCCGCGCCTCGATTCCCCGGCGAAAGCGTCATCCACACTGCGAGCACGGCGGCTGCGGCCACACCGCTCGCCGAGATCCACATGCGTCGTCGGGATTGCGCGGCCGACTCGCGCAGCTCCGCAAGTGCGGCCTGCCGCGCTCGATTGAGGCGCGAGCGCGTTCTACCATCCAGCGCTTCGACACTCTGTTCGAACAACGCTCGCGTGCGCGCCTCGAGCTTCGAGCTATCGTGTTCAAAACCGTGCTTCACGATGTCCTCGCTTTCCGCTCTCATTCGAGCGAACCCCTCGCCGACGGCTCGAGCTGCGCGCGCAAGCCGTGGACTGCGCGAGAATAATGCGTCTTGACGCTGCCCTCGGTACAGCCCATCGCATGCGCCGTTTGAGCGACGCTCAAGCCTTCGAAGTTGCGCAACATGAATGCCTCTTGCTGCCGATGGGGCAGCCGCGCGAGCGCTCGCTCCACCTCACGCATCGCCTCCTCCGCGGAAAGCTGCTCGAGGGGCTGCGGCCTGGGATCGGGCACGGCTTCGAACGGGTCGCTCGCGTCTTCGTCGGCGCTCGAGCGTCCCGGAAGCCAACTCAGTACCTTCGATCTGACTTTGCGTCGTCGCTGGAAGTCTCGGGTGCGATTCTGGAGGATGCGATAGAAAAGCGGCCGCCATTCGTCCGCCGGCCGAGCCGCATAGCGCCTCGCGAGTTGCAGCATCGCGTCCTGCACGATATCGAGCGCATCGTCGTCATTGCGCACGATGATCCGTGCGATACGAAACGCGCGCTTTTCCACGCTCGCGAGAAAGCGCTCGAGTTCGCGCGACTGCTCCAGACTCTGCTCCTTCGACGCCGGCTCGTCATCCAGGCGCATTGCGATGATCGGGAGGGTATCAGACAGGTGCATGCATCCAGAGCCCCATTCAGCAACTCTTCTACCATTTAACGCACCGGCGAATATTCGGTTGACGCCAAATACCTCAGCGGCGCGTGATTGATGTCTCGCGCATTGCAAGAGGCCGCTATCCTTCCCACGACCCGCGAATCACGAGTCACGATCTACCGTGTACATTTCCGTCGCGATCGATACCCCGCTGCGCAGGACGTTCGACTATCGGCTTCCTGCGGACCTCGAGCACCCGCCCGTCCCGGGCGCCCGGGTACGCGTTCCGTTCGGCCACCGCCAAGTCATCGGCATCGCGCTGGAGCATCGGGATCGCTCGGACGTTCCCGCCGCGAAAGTGCGGCCGATTCAAGCGGTGCTGGATCTCGAGCCGGCATTCGACGAGACGCTCCTTCAGTTGCTGCGCTGGTCGGCGGATTACTACCGTCATCCTCTCGGGGAAGTCTTGGCCGCAGCGTTGCCGGTCGCGCTCAGAGACGGCGCGCCGCTGCGAGCGGAACAATTCGAGTGGCGGCTGACCGCGCACGGCCGGACAAACGCGCTGACCGAGCTTCCGGCGCGAGCATCCCGGCTACGCGCGATCGTGCAGTACCTGAGCGAGCACCCTGCGGCAGAACCGGGCGCACTCCTCGCCGCTTCGGGCGCGACACCGGCGCTCCTCAAAAAGCTTTCGGATCGTGGCTTCATTGAACGCGTCGCGCGAGCGCAGACAGTCCCGACACTGCACTCCTTCGCTGCCGAACCCGGTCCGGCGCTGACCGGAGCCCAGCAGCAGGCGATCGAGCGTATCGGGCGCACGCTCGGAACGTTCGCGTCGCACTTGCTGTATGGCGTAACCGGCAGCGGCAAGACCGAGGTCTACTTGCGGCTCATCGCGCAGGTGCTCGCGCGCGAAGAGCAGTCGCTCGTGCTCGTGCCCGAGATCGCACTCACGCCGCAGCTCGTCGCGCGCTTTCAAGCGCGCTTCCCGCTGCCGATCGCCGTGATGCACTCGGGTCTGAACGACACGGAACGACTGCAAGCGTGGCGCGCCGCCCGCGAGGGCAACGCTCGCATCGTGATCGGCACCCGCTCGGCGGTCTTCTGTCCAATGCCACGGCTCGGGCTCATCGTCGTCGACGAGGAGCACGATGCTTCATTCAAGCAGCACGAAGGCTTTCGCTATTCGGCACGCGATCTCGCGATCGTGCGTGCGCAGCGCCATCACGTTCCGGTCGTGCTCGGGTCTGCGACGCCGTCGCTCGAGACGCTCCACCGTGCGCGCCAGAAACCGGAATGGCTCTCCACTCTTCCGGAACGCGCCGCCGCGCGGGCTGAGCCGCCGCGGTGGTCGCTCGTCGACTTGCGCAGGAACGCACAAACGCAAGGCATTGCGACGCCGACGCTGCTCGCCATGCACCGGCACCTCGACGCCGGCGGACAGATCATGCTGTTCCTGAATCGCCGGGGCTATGCGCCGGTGCTCTTTTGCCCGAGTTGCGGCTGGTCCGCTCATTGCAAACGATGCGATGCGCATTTGACCGTGCATGGCCGGGCGGGCGCGCTCCTGTGCCATCACTGCGGCGCGCAGCATCCGCGGATCGATGTGTGTCCGCAGTGTCTCGCACCCGCGAAACCGGTCGGCCAGGGTACGGAGCGGATCGAAGAGACGATCGCCGAATCGTTTCCAAACGCGAGCGTCGCGCGCCTCGATCGAGACAGCATTCGCAAGCGCGGCGATCTCGAAGCGGTGTTCGAACGTCTCGACCGCAAGGAAATCGACATCCTCGTCGGCACGCAGATGCTGACGAAAGGGCACGATTTTCCGAACGTCACGCTCGTCGTCGTGCTGAACGCCGATCAGGGATTGTTCAGCACGGACTTCCGCGCGAGCGAGCGCTTGGCGCAAACGATCGTGCAAGTCGCGGGGCGAGCGGGCCGCGCGGAGCGACCCGGCGAAGTGCTGATCCAAACCGAATATCCGGATCACCCGCTCCTGGCGAAACTCTTGCAAGGCGGCTATGACGCCTTCGCCGCCGGCGCGATCGAAGAACGGGAGACGTCCCGCTGGCCGCCGTTCGTGCGGCTCGCGCTCTTGCGAGCCGAAGCGACGAGCCTGTCCGCACCGATGCGCTTCCTCGCGGCAGCGCTCGAAGCGGGGCGCCGTGAATCGGTTCGCGACGTCAAGTTGTTGGGACCGGCGCCCGCTACGATGGAGCGCCGTGCGGGCCGCCACCGCGCCCAATTGCTCGTGCACGCGCCATCCCACGCGCCGCTCCAGCGCTTCCTGCAGGCTTGGATCCCCGCGCTCGAAGCATTGCCGACGGCGAAGCGCGTGCGCTGGTCAATCGACGTGGATCCGATCGAGCTCTTTTGAAGAAAGGGCGTGGGGCTCGGGGCCTGGGGCGTGGGTCGGAGCTAGGAAGGCTGTGGGTTTCGTGCGAGTCCACATCCTTTCGTTCTGCCCGCGGATCACGAGTCACTAGCCTGCGCTGGGCTCGGGGCCTGGGGCTCGGGCCAAAACCAAAGCAGCTTCTACTCCTGCCCACGCCCCAAGCCCCGAGCCCCATGCCCTTGGTGCGGTACACTTACTGCTTTCTCCACCACCGCCAACTTTGTGAAATACCAAGTCGAACGACTCGTGCAGGCGGCGCTTGCCACCTTGCCGCCGGACATCCTGCCGGCCGATATCGAACCTGTGGTGTCGGTCGAGCGCACGCGCGATCCGGCGCACGGCGACTTCGCGACGAACGTCGCGCTACAACTCGCCAAGCCCGCGCGGCGCAACCCGCGACAGCTTGCGCAATCGATCGTCGACGCGCTCGCACCCAGCGATCTCGTCGACAAAGTCGAAATCGCCGGCCCGGGCTTCATCAATTTCCATCTGTCCGCACGGGCGTATCAGGAAGAGCTCGCGCGCATCTTCGATCTCGGCCCCGCCTACGGCTACAGCAAGCGATCGGCTGGCGTATCGACGGTCGTCGAGTTCGTATCCGCGAACCCGACCGGTCCGCTGCATGTCGGACACGGACGTCAGGCGGCGCTCGGCGATGCGCTGGCTGCACTGCTGCAAACGCAAGGTCATGACGTTACGCGCGAGTTCTACTACAACGACGCCGGGGTTCAGATCCACAACCTCGCGCTCTCCGTCCAAGCTCGCGCGCGAGGCTTGAAGCCCGGCGATGCCGGCTGGCCGGATGCCGCCTACAACGGCGAATACATTCAAGACATCGCCGATGACTTTCTTGCGAAGAAGACCGTGCACGCGATGGACGGCGAGCCCGTCAAGGCGACCGGGAAAGTCGACGATCTCGAAGCGATTCGTAAGTTCGCGGTCGGTTACCTGCGGCACGAGCAAGATCTCGATCTACAGAAGTTCGGCGTTCGCTTCGACGTGTATTACTTGGAGTCGAGCCTTTATACGGACGGCAAAGTCGAGCGTACGGTCAATGCGCTGATCGCGAGCGGCAAGACCTACGAGCGCGACGGCGCATTGTGGCTACGCACGACCGAGTACGGCGACGACAAGGATCGCGTCATGCGCAAGTCCGACGGCACCTATACGTACTTCGTGCCCGATGTCGCCTATCACGTCACGAAGTGGGAGCGCGGCTTTCGCAACGCCATCAACGTGCAAGGCAGCGACCATCACGGCACGATCGCACGCGTGCGCGCGGGGCTGCAGGCGCTCAACATCGGCATCCCGGAGGGATACCCGACCTACGTGCTACACAAGATGGTGCGTGTCATGCGCGGCGGAGAGGAAGTCAAGATCTCGAAGCGCGCCGGATCGTACGTAACAGTGCGCGATCTCATCGACTGGGTGGGACGCGATGCCGTGCGCTTCTTCCTCGTCTCGCGCAAACCGGACTCGGAATTCGTGTTCGACGTCGATCTCGCGCTCGCGCAGACGGAAGAGAATCCCGTCTACTACGTTCAGTACGCGCATGCCCGCGTCTGCAGCGTCTTTCGCCAGCTCGAGGAGAAAGGACTTGCGCACGACCGCGATATCGGTGAGCTCAACATCCCGCGGCTGACGGAGCCGCACGAGAAGGCGCTGATCCGAAAATTGACGTCGTATCCGGAGGTGCTCGAAACGGCGGCGGACGCCAACGAGCCGCACCAGCTCGCGCACTATCTGCGCGAGCTTGCCGGCGAGTTTCACACGTACTACAACGCGCACACGTTCATCGTCGACGATGTCGCCTTGCGTAACGCGCGCCTGAACTTGATCGCCGCCACGCGTCAAGTCCTCGAGAACGGACTCAAGATTCTCGGGGTGAGCGCGCCAGAGAAGATGTAGCGGCGCGCAAGTGCGCGGCGCTGTGAACGGCGGACTGCGGACAGCGGACAGTGACAGAGCGAAGCCGACTTGGACGAGACCACCTGAAGTCTCGTGACGTTCTTGCTAGTCTTCCATCGTTCCCGGGTCCGCGTCGTTCCGCCTTCACGGTCCGCTGTCCGCTGACCGCCGTTCACTCAATCGTATGCCTAGAGATTACAAACACGCCAAACGCCGTTCTTCCGGCTCGGGAGTATCGGGCATCGCAGGCTTCGTCGTCGGCCTTGCGCTCGGGCTGAGCGTTGCACTTGCGGTCTATCTCTACGATCGCCGCCCCGCCGCGCGGATGGCCCGACAGACCCCGCCGATCGCCGCCGAAGAGGCCGCGCCGCCGCAGGAGCCCGCGCCGGCATCGCAACAAGCGGAGACGCAGTACGACTTCTACGAGATGTTGCCGAAGTTCGAGGTCGTCATTCCTGAACAGGACGGCCGCGTTCAACAACCGAGCGGCGGCGGTCCGACCGCGGTCGAGCGACCGGGCGCCTACATCCTTCAGGCCGGCTCCTTCCGCAATCACGCCGATGCCGATCGGATGCGCGCCCTCATCGCGATGCAGGGCGTGGAATCCAAGATTCAGAAGGTCACGATCGACAAGGACACTTGGCACCGCGTCCGCATCGGACCCATCACGAATCTCAAAAAGCTCGAAGAGACGCGGAGCAAGCTGCGGCAAGCGCGGGTGGAGGCGCTGGTCATTCGCGTCGGCGACTGATCACTCAGGGGGTAATGACCAGGGGATAGGGGATAGTCAGAGCTGCGCGCGGCGCGCACGCGCCGTTCTCATTTTCTGACTACCCCCTACCCCCTAGTCATTACCCCCTAATCTTCCGCCAGCTGGCGGAAGTCGACGCCGAGCGAGCGCAGCTTGCGGTACAAGTGCGTTCGCTCCATGCCGACGCGTTTCGCGAGCTGGCCGACCTTGCCGTTGCACAAGATGAGCTGCTGCTGGAGGTAGGCGCGCTCGAAATGCTCGCGCGCTTCCCGCAACGGCAGCGCGAGCAGATCTTGTTTGACGAGCGGCTCGTTCGTCGGCGCGTGCGTCGCGAGCTCGCGCTCGATTTCTTCGAGCTTGATCTCCTCCTCTCCGCCCAGAATCAACAAACGTTGCACGAGATTCTTCAGCTCGCGCACGTTGCCGGGCCACGGATAGTTGCGCAGACGATTCTGTGCGGCGACGCCGAAGCGACGAAACGGAAGTTGCTGCTCGTCGACGAGCCGATCCACGTAGTGGCGCAGCAAGTCCGGCACGTCCTGCGCGTACTCGCGGAGCGGCGGTACGTGCAGCGTGATGACGTTCAGCCGGGACAAGAGGTCCGCGCGGACTTCTCCGTTTCCTTCCGCGTTCAGGAAGCGGGACGTCGCCGATGCGATGATGCGGACGTTCGCCTGCACCGGGGTCGCCCCGCCGACGCGCGTGAAGGATTGCGCTTCGAGCGCGGCCATGACCATGCCCTGCGCCCTGAGCGGCAGATCTTCGATGCCGTTGATGAACAGCACGCCGCCGGCGGCCTGCTCGAACACGCCAGGATGTACGCCGCTTGCGTCTTCCGCCCCGTGCAACACGGTTGCGGCGCCCTCGTCGCTCACACCGGTCGCGATCAGCTGCACGAACGGACCGCTCGCGCGCGGGCTCAACGAGTGGATGTAGCGGGCGAATGCTTCCCGCCCCGTGCCAGGCTCGCCCACGATCAACACGGGCGTGTCGTGCGGCGCGACCTGCTGCGCCTGCTCGCGAAGCGCATGCATCACGCGACTGCGCCCGATCGGCGCAAGGAACGGCGGCACGAGCGTTCGACCCGGCTGGCGTTTGTTACGGGCAGAATCGAGCGCGCGCTCCACCGTGCGCAAGAGCTTCGCGAGCGAGAGCGGCTTCTCGACGAAGTCGAATGCGCCGAGCCGCGTCGCTTCGACCGCGGTTTCCACCGTGCCGTGCCCCGACATCATGACGACGGGGCACGGCGTGCTCCCGCTCGGTTGCGCCCATTCGCGAAGCAACGTGATGCCGTCAGAGTCGGGCATCCAGATATCGAGCAACACGAGGTCGGGCTCGTGCTCGGCGAGAATGGCGCGCGCTTCGGCCGCGTCGGCCGCGACATCGACCTCGTACCCTTCGTCCGCGAGGATCTCCTTCAGGAGCCCTCGGATCTCGGATTCGTCATCGACTACCAGAATGCGCGCTGCGCTCATACACGTTCCCTCCTCGGTCCGGTACGCCGCTCGCGAAGGGGGCCACCCGTCCGAATCGTTGCGATCAACGGCAACTCGATGCGCACGCGCGCGCCTCCGTTGCGCGCGTTGTCCGCCTCGATCTTGCCGCCGTGTTCTTCGACAATTCTCTTCACAATCGCGAGCCCTAGGCCAGTGCCTTTCGGTTTGGTCGTTACGTACGGATCGAATACCTGTCCTATCACATCCGGCCGGAATCCCGGACCGTTGTCTTCCACGACGATTTCGGCGCAGTGCTGCTCGCCGCGCTCTATCGCTCGCGTCGCGAGACGAACTTGCGGCTCCTCGACTGCATCGAGCGCTTCGATCGCGTTCACGAGCAGATTGTGAATGATTTGGCGCATGCGTCCACGGTCGGCCTCGATCTCCTGCAGGTTGGGATCCAACTCGAGCTTCGGACGGCCGACCCGCCCGGGCGCGCGGTACAGCTCCGTAACTTCAATAATGAGCTGATTCAGGTCGAAGCGCGACACGTTCATCGCGGGCGCGCGTGCGTACTCGCTGAACGCGTTCACCATCTCCTTCATCGCCTCGACCTGCTGCACGATGGTGTGGGTCGCGCGGTCGAGCACCGCTGCATCCGCCTCGTTCATCGACCCGAGCAGCTTGTGGCGCAACCGTTCCGCCGAGAGCTGAATCGGCGTGAGCGGATTCTTGATCTCATGGGCCAGACGTCGCGCGACCTCGCCCCAGGCGGCATCCCGCTGCGCTTGCAGGAGGGCGGTAATGTCATCGAATACGATCACGTAGCCGCCCGAGCTCTCGCCGTCTCCCGACAATTCCGACAACGACGTGCATGCACACATTAGAACGCAGCGGCTCGACTCGCTCTGCAGAACGATCTGCTCACGCCATTCGGTTTCGCCGGCATCCAGATGTGCGCTGCAAGCGGTCTGAAACTGGTCGAACAGCGATCGGCCGGTGCTCGCCTGAAGCGGCTTGCCTATGAGCGCCTCGACGTCCGTTCCGAGAATGGCGCTCGCCGCTTCGTTCGCGGTTCGGATCGTCCGATCCGGTTCGAGCGAAATGACCCCGGTCGACAAGCGCGCAAGGATCACCGCGAGATTGGCGCGCTCCGCTTCGGCTTCCTGCTGGCTGCGGCGCATTTCGACGCGCGCGCGAGCGAGCCGTTTCGTCATGTCGTTGAAGGAATGTACGAGGATACCCATCTCATCGTGCGACGTGAGCGGGAGGCGCATGTCGAAGTCGCCTTTTGCGACCGCGCGCGTACCTGCCACGAGATCTTGAATCGGCCGAACGAGACGCCGTGCCGCCCATAGTGCACCGTAGAGCGCCGCGAACAAGGACAACAACAACACGAGCGTGAGCGTCAGCGTGAAGCTCGTCTTGAGCGGCTCGCGCAGGCGCGCTTTCTCGCCGTAGCGCTGATAGGCGGATTCGACCGTATCGGCGAGCTCGCCGAGCCGACGCTCGATCGGATAGATCGCCCGCAGAACGTATTCCTCTTCGCCCGGCTCGGTGACCGGTACGAGCACGGCCGTGCGCACGAGATAGCCCCCGCCCGCGACGGGCTCGAGCGTGAAGTAGTCGCGCCCTTGGCGCACTTGCATCATGACCTCGTCCGTCGCCGGGATCGGCACGTGGTCGCCGATGCCCTCGGAGCTCGTTGCGATGATTCGGCTGCTCGCCCCGAGCAGTGTCAGCTCGAGCGCGCCGCTCTCGCGTCTGAGCTCGTTGATCGCATGCACCGGATCGAGCCGGCTCGCCGCAAGCCGCCGGGCACTCTCGTGCGTTCGCTGAAGATGCGCTTGAATGCGCAAATCGAGCGCGGCCCGCGAGAGCTTCAGCGCATCCTCGAGCCCTTGCCGCACCTCGACGTGAAACCAGCTATCGATGCCGCGATTGAGAAACAACACCGAGAAGTAGAAAACGAGCAGCAGCGGCGCGAGCGCCAAGGTCGCCGACATCCACACCATTCGCGCTTCCATGCGCGAGCCGACGACGCGTTTGCGCCAATCGCGCACGAGCTGCGCGACGCGGCCGCCGATCAAGATCAATAGAACGATGAGACCCGCGGCATTGACGCCGACGATGATCGGATGCAGATCGCTGAAGTGAGCGGACTGCTGCACGGTCTGCGCCATCATGAGCAGGGCCGCGACCCACAGCGCGGATCCCACGAGCACGAGGACGCTGACGAGCGTACGCTTTACAGTTGCGGAGACCACGTGTACCACTCGCTGCGCTGGCGCCAATCGTCGGTCCAGAACAGGACGAAGCGCAGCGCGTCCGGCATCGTGCGCACGTCGATTCTTGCGCGGATACTGATCTCGTGCCGTCCGGGCTCTACGAGCGCTTGATCCAAGATGGGCAGGCGGCTGATGACGCGCAGGCCGTCGAGCGCCATATCGAGCGTCGCGTACGAGGTTTGCTCGCCGCTGTTCAAGTTGCGAACGAGGTATCGCTCGCTGAGCGCGTGATAGACGAGCTCGTAGCTCTGCTCGAGCGTCGCGACGGTCTGATCGAACCAGTAGTTGCGTTGCCGCCGTACGACGATTTCCAAATGCAGCGTGAGCGGCACGCCTTCGCGAATGACCGCCCGGGCGCCGTCGGGCAAATCGAAGTTGATCGTCGCGTTCAGCTCATAGACGCCGTCGGCCGGCTCGACGTACGCCGAACGGATGTCGAAGCGGCTTTGCGCCCAAACCGCTGTGGGAAGGGCAATCATGACGACCAACACGACCGACCGACTCGCGTTCGCGAAGTACCGTGACCTTAGGCTGCGCCAAAACTTGAGGCTCGCTCCCACTCATTATCCTTCTGTCTTCACTCTCCCGCCCCTTGTGGGAGCGGTTAGCGGTTACTAAAGGTGCCGAGGCGGTCCCGTGACGGCCGCGGCCGTTTCCGAACTAATCGCTAACCGCTTCCCTTCTCGAGACAAGCATAATAGAAGCCGTCCATGCCGGCAGATCCCGCGGCGATTCGCGCTCCCGGCCCAGGGCCCGAGTGTTGACCGAGACTGCCGAACGATGGTTCCGTCTGGTCGCGAGCTTCGGCGAACTCCCCGAGAAACGCGCCGATTACGCCAGTAGTTTCGGCACGCAAAGCCGAGCAGCTTGCGTAGACGAGCCGCCCGCCGGGCCGCAGCAGCGACCAACAAAACCGCAGCAGCTCCGCCTGCTTGACGGAGAGCGCGCGAATATCCTCTGGACGTCGCAAGAGTTTGATGTCCGGATGACGTCGAATGACGCCGGTCGCCGAGCACGGAACGTCGAGCAAGATGCGGTCGAAAGGCGTCCCGTCCCACCATGCGGCAACGTTCGCGACGTCCGCTCGCAAGCATCGAGCTTCGAGACCGAGTCTTCGCAGATTGTCTTCGACGCGCGCGAGCCGCTCTGCGGACACGTCGACCGCGAGCAAATCTCCGATTTCGGGTTGCAGCTCCAGGATATGGCCGGTCTTGCCGCCGGGCGCAGCACACGCGTCGAGCACCCGATCGCCCGCCTCTGCTTGGAGCAAGCGCGCCGCGAGCTGAGCCGCCGCATCCTGAACGGAAACGAGCCCTTCGCTGAAACCGGGGAGCTCGGCCACGTCGACGGCGCGATCCAAGAGGAGCGCTTCATCGTCGAAGAGGCTCGCGGCGATGGTCCAGCCTCGGGCTTCTAAATCGCGTCGGTACTGTCGACCGGACACCTTCCTGCGGTTGACGCGAATCCAGAACGGCGGGCGCTCGTTGTTCGCATCCAATATCTGACGATGCCGCTCCGGCCAATCCCTCGCGAGCTGCTCGACCAACCAGGCCGGGTGCGCCGTGCGGGTCGCGAGATCGCGATCGACCTTCGCAGCGAGCGATGCGCGTTCGCGCAAGCAACGTCGCAACAAGGCATTCACGACACCGGCGGCTCGAGCATGGCCCAAGAGCTTCGCCGCCGTGACCGTCTCGTTCACGGCGGCGTGCGTCGGAATGTTCGTATACATGAGCTGACACAGCCCGACGATGGCGAGCGCGCGAACTTCCGGCTTCATCGCCTGACCCGGCCGCGACAGCATCGACGCGAGCATGGCATCGAGGCGCAGATACCAACGCACGCTATCGAACACCAGCGCGCGCAGCAGCCCACGTTCTTGCGCGTTCATGGCGGGATCGATCACGAGCGCGGTTTCGAGCGAACGGCCCTGAACGACGGCGGCGACGACGCGCGCCGCGTGCGCTCTAACGGCGGCGGACGCGCTCACGTCCCGAGCACCGCATTCTCGATACGGTGCGCGTTCAAGAACTCGGCCGCCGACATCGCGCTTCGACCTGCGAGCTGCACGCGCTTCAAGGTCAGGATGCCCGCACCGGTGGCGACATCGATTCCTTCGCTCGTGCACCGAACGACGCGTCCGGGTTCGCGCGTGTGCAGCGTATCCTGCGGCAGCGCTTCCCAGATCCTGAGCTGCTGGCCGTTCCATCGCGTTTCCGCGACGGGCCATGGATCGAACGCTCGAACCATGCGATCTATCTCGCTCGCCGAGCGCGACCAGTCGATGCGAGCTTCCTCTTTCCGAATCTTGGCCGCATACGTCACGCCTTCGTCGGGCTGAGCCTGCGGCACGATTTGCGGCAGCGAGTCCAATGCGTCGAGCAGGGCCTCCGCACCGATCGCCGCCAAGCGGTCGTGCAAGGTCGCCGACGTCTCGCGCTCGGCGATGGGAGTCGAACGCTGAAGCAACATCGGGCCGGTGTCGAGACCGGCATCCATCTGCATGATCGTCACGCCGGTCTCGCGATCGCCCGCGAGAATCGCGCGCTGAATCGGCGCCGCTCCGCGCCAACGCGGCAGCAACGATGCGTGGACGTTCACGCAGCCAAGGCGCGGCGTGTCGAGAACGCTCTGCGGCAGCAAGAGTCCGTAGGCCACGACGATCATGAGATCCGCGGAGAAGGACGCGAGCCGCGCGACCGCAGCAGCGTCTTTCAGCGTCGCCGGTTGCTCGACGTGAATGCCGTGCTCGAGCGCCACCCGCTTTATCGGGCTCGCCGTGAGTTGTCTGCCTCTGCCCGCTGGCCGATCCGGCTGCGTATAGACAGCCGCAACGCGGTGTCTCGAATCAAGCAATGCTTTGAGCGTAGGAACCGAGAATTCCGGCGTGCCGGCGAAGACGATGGAGAACGGCGAAGACACTTGCAGCGATGAGCGAACGATGACGGGGAACGCATCGTAGCAGCCCGCGGCGGCTGAACGCGGGCTATCGACTCTGCTCTGGGCTCTGG
>Ga0079224_100005626_pt1 | contig 16484 bp, 10 predicted proteins | sample Stecom2015_FD_80414 | JGI IMG/M metagenome (GOLD analysis project Ga0079224, IMG submission 80414) | Agricultural soil microbial communities from Utah to study Nitrogen management - Steer compost 2015 | ecosystem: Environmental > Terrestrial > Soil > Agricultural land | place: USA: Utah... | reverse complement strand
TCATGATCCGGATCAAGCAAAAGCCGCTGCACAAGCAGTCCCTCCTGATCAACGTTGCCTGTTGTAAACAGGGCACCGCTTTCTCCGCCTTTCAGAATTGATGCACTGTCTGCAAGCACCAGCTCTCCCTTCGCCTTGCCGGCGCTGTGGCAACCCAGACATTTTGCCTTTAAAATCGGGTAAATCACATCCGGGAAGACCTTCGCCGTTTCCACGTCCAGGCCCTTGGGCACGGCCGGACGCACGGGCGCCAGCAGATAATCTTCACCATGCGTGAGAGTCCCCCCGAAATGCCCCGCCACAAAAAGTAGAATCACTGAAACGCTCAATCCCCCTACGGAATAGAATCGGTAGTTATGCGATTGCCGGCCGTCCTTCCGGTGGTACCATAACAAGGTAGCGGTCAGGAAACACAGCGCCACACCGGACCATTTGTGCCACAGGAAGCTTGGCCCTTCGTAGCCCCCCTCCTTGGACAACAGCAGGCCGGCAACCGCAGAAAGCGCCGCGCCCCAGGCACTTGCCAAAAGCAATAGATAAATCAGCCCGCGGCGGGCACCCGCCTCGGGAAGCAGCCGTTTGCCGAAACAGGCCAGCAGCCATGCAAGTACCAGCAAGACAATGGGAAAATGTAGGAATAAGGGATGTGCCCTTCCCAGCACCTGCAGAGCGGGAGGCACCGCGATCCTGCTTTCAAATAATATAAAAAATACAATAAAAGCGAGGAAACCCACCAACAGGTTCAGCAACAAGGAATGGATTGACTTCATTGGCCGGCTATACCAAAATATCTTTAACCACGGTTCCCGCCACATCGGTGAGCCGATAGCGCCTGCCCAGATGGCGGTACACCAGTTGTTCATGATCCAATCCCAGCTGATGGAGAATCGTCGCATGGAAATCGTGCACGTGCACCGGATTGCTGACAATATTATATGAGAAGTCGTCGGTTTCCCCGTAAACGATACCCGGTTTGACACCGCCTCCTGCCATCCAGACACTGAAGCAGCGCGGATGATGGTCCCGCCCATAATGATCATGCTGCAAGCGACCCTGGCAATAGGTCGTACGCCCGAACTCCCCGCCCCAGATAACGAGTGTCTCCTCCAGCAAACCCCGCTGTTTAAGATCCGTGACCAACGCTGCTGACGCCTGGTCCACATCCTTCGCCTGCATAGTCATCTGTCCCGGCAGGTTATCATGATGATCCCACCCCTGGTGATACAGCTGAACGAAACGCACACCATTCTCTGATAACTTTCTAGCCAACAGGCAATTCGCTGCATACGTGCCCGGCACCAGGCAATCCGCCCCATATAACTTCACGATATGGTCCGGTTCTTTGGAAAGATCCGTCACGTCCGGTACGGACGTCTGCATGCGATAGGCCATTTCATATTGCTGCACCTTGGCGTTGATCTCCGGATCACCGAAGGCGTCAAACTGAATCTGGTTCAGTTCAGCCAATTTATCCAGTAACGCCCTTCTGCTCAACTTGTCCGTACCCGGCGGATTGCCCAGATAAAGTACCGGATCGGGGCCTCCCATGAGCTGCACCCCCTGATGCACCGAGTCGAGAAAGCCATTCGTCCACAGCTTGGCATATACACCTTGCCCATTACCCTTGCCTTTCGACACCAGCACGCAAAAGGCAGGCAGGTTTTGATTCTCGCTGCCCAGGCCGTAGCTGAGCCAGGCCCCCATACTCGGCCGGTTTCCCTGCTGGGCGCCCGTCTGGAAGAACGTGATTGCCGGGTCATGATTGATAGCGTCGGTGTGGAGGGTTCGGATGATGCACAGATCATCCACCACCTTAGCCATATGCGGGAACAGACTACTCACCCACGCACCGCTTTTTCCATACTGGGCAAAGTCAAAATATGAGCCCACCACCGGAAAGGATGCTTGCCCCGAGGTCATCCCGGTAAGCCGTTGATCGCCACGGACAGCGGCAGGGATCTCCTGGCCCATCATGTCGCGCAGTTTCGGCTTATAGTCAAAACTCTCAAACTGCGATACGCCCCCGCTTTGAAACAGGTAAATCACCCGTTTGGCCTTCGGAGCAAAATGTGCAAGACGCGACGCATTCTCAGCGCTATCCAGGTTCTTTCCGGAAAACAAATCGGGGATCAGCAAAGAACCCAGCGCAGCGCTCCCGATGCCTATGCTCAATTGCGACAGGAACTGCCTACGATTCTGGTATAGACGCGCCTGCTGCACTTCCTTATCGATCATCTCGTCTTTCTTCATGTCATGTCCGTGTTATGGTTTCCTCCAGATTATAAATGGCGTGGATGACAGCCATCAGCGCCGCATGGCGCGGCTTCGGTATCCCATCATCCGGGGTCGCCTCACCTACATTCACAAATGCCGCCGCATCCTCCGGCGACGCCTGGTATCGTTTATGTTCATCCGCATAATACCCTTCCAGCAACGCCAGTTCTCTGTCGCTGGGATTGCGGCTCAGAATACGGCGGACCGCCCGGACGATATACTCACGCGGCGGTTTGTCCGGCAGCTCCTTGATCAGGTTTGCCGAAAGCACCCGTGAAGCCTCCAGGATGATTGGATCATTCAGCATAACCAATGCCTGCAGCGGCGTATTCGTACGTTGCCGGGCCACCTCACACATGTCCCTGTTACTGGCGTCGAATATCAGCATATTAGGCGGCGGCACCGTCAGCTTTATAAAGACATACATCCCCCTTCGGTACAGGTCGTTCCCATGATCCTGCACATAGGTTGCCAGTGCCCCCCGCCCTGAACTGGTGACTTCCCAGATCCCATCGGGTTGATAAGGCTTGATACTTGGCCCGCCGATCGCCGGATTCAACAGTCCGCTGCTGGCTAACGCAAGGTCCCGTATGGTCTCTGCAGGTAACCGGAGCCGTTTGGCCCGGCTTAGATAAATATTCTCCGGGTCACGCTCCATTTGCCTTTTCGTAATTTCAGAGGACTGCCGGTAAGTCGCACTGGTGACCAGCTGCTTCATGAGCCGCTTGACATCCCAACCGTTATCGCGGAAGTCCGCTGCCAGCCAATCCAGCAGTTCAGGGTGGCTCGGCAGCTCGCCTTGGTTACCGAAATCCGCAGCGGTGGCGACCAGCCCCCGGCCGAACACCAAACCCCAGATCTGGTTAACAAAGACCCTGGCCGTAAGCGGGTTATCCTTACTGAACGCCCACTCCGCCAAGCCCAGCCGGTTTTGCGCATAGCGCGTGCTGTCGAACGGAAAAACCGCTGCCGGCGTACCCGGATAAACCCGCTCTGTAGGCGCATCGTACATCCCACGGTCAAGGACGTGAGTGGGCCTTACCTCGTCCCGTTCCCCCATAACCGAAATCGAAACCGCAGACGTATCATGGCCTTTATTGATAAACGTCAGGATGCTATCCACGTCCTGCTGGGTGATGGTCAGCCTCGGTGTCTTGGAAGGCCCGGAATTCACAAGCCCCTCCAGGCCTTTCTCCAGAGAGTTATTGAAAAACGCATAAAGCCGGAAATAATCCTTCTGGGAAAACGGATCGTACTTATGGTCATGGCATTGCGCACACTCCATGGTAATACCCAATATCCCTTTTGAAAACGTATTTGTCTTATCGATAGCGTACGCTACCCGGTATTCCTCTTCAATCACACCCCCTTCTTCGGTGATTTTATGATTCCTGTTAAAAGCCGTGGCAAGAACCTGTTCCTTGGTCGCATCGGGCAGCAAGTCACCGGCCAGCTGCCAGGTCACGAACCTGTCATACGGCATGTTGCCGTTAAACGCATGGATCACCCAGTCCCGCCAAGGCCATTGCGTACGGATATCATCGTCCTGGTAACCATAAGAATCGGCATACCGCGCCACATCCAGCCAATGCATGGCCATGCGCTCCCCATAGGCGGCTGACGCCAGCAACTCATCAACCAGCCGTTCGTAAGCACCATCGGAATCATCTTTCAGGAACCGGTCCAGCTGCGTTTCGGTAGGCGGCAGGCCGGTCAGATCCAGGGTGACCCGGCGCAGGAGGTGGTGTTTTTCGGCTTGCCGGTTGGGCTTCAGTCCCACCACCTCCATCCCGGCCAGCACAAACCGGTCAATAGCATTGACGGGCCACTCATCATCGTCTACCACCGGAGGCTCCACCTTGGCAGGAGGTGTGAAAGCCCAATGCTGCTTATATTCCGCACCTTGCTTGATCCACCGTTCAATCAGCCTGATTTCGTGATCCGTAAGTGTCAGATTGGATGAAACAGGAGGCATCCGCTGCGATTCGTCATCGCTGGTAATACGCAGGTAAGCCTCGCTTCGGTCAGGGCGGCCCGGCACGATAGCATGCATTCCCGCGGTCTCCACCAGCGCTTTATAAGCGCCATCCTCAGTGTCCAGCCGAAGGTCTGCTTCCCGGGTGTTCTTGTCCGGCCCGTGACAGGCAAAGCACTTGTCTGATAAAATCGGCTTAATGTGGAAATTATAGTCAACAACCGCAGGCAACGGCATGGAGCCGCCCCCGCCAACCGGCCTATCTGACGAAAACAGGAAAGCAGATAGCACGACAATCAGCAATACAATGGCCGAAATACCGACAATCCACTTCCGCGATCGTTTTCGTTTCATAATTTGTTTACAATTAGCGGCTTATTCAAAATTAGCTAAACCGTCCTGCATAAACAAATAAATTTATGGCGGCCAGGGCCGCTTGGCTAGAATCCCGGGTTTTGCGTCAGGTTCCTGTTCAGGTTCAATTCCCTGAATGGAATGGGCCACAAATAATGCTTGTCTGGGTTAAATTCTTTGACATAACCGGACAATTCAACCGTGGCATAGTTACCCGGGCTGCCGGGACTTTCGTAAGTCATTCCCTTGACGGAGCCGCGAATGGCAGTCTCCCCGATTTCCCATCTCCGGATATCAAAGAGACGGTGCCCTTCCAGCGCCAGTTCGATCATCCGTTCCCTCCGGACAATCTCTCGTAAATTTGATTGATCCATTGTGGTGATTTCAGGCATGTCCACGTCGCTTCGTCCACGTATCCCGTTTAAAGCGTCCAGGACCGACTGGTCAATCTGACCCAGCTCAATGCTGGCTTCAGCATAGGTCAGCAACACTTCAGCATATCGCAGATAAATCAGGTTGACCCCGCAGTTCCAAGGGTCCGCAAAGTCTTCCTCACTTACATACTTTTTGAAATACCAGCCCGTTGGCGTTACGTTTTCGGCAGATATCGTAATGTCATCACCGGTGCCGCTCCCCGGTAATGTATTCAGTTCCCTCCCATTAGGCAATCGGTCACCGCTCAGATATACCGTATGGTACAACCGCGGGTCTCTGTCAACGTAAGGGTTAGCGCGGTCGAATCCGCTGGCGGGGTCGCCTATAGGCAATCCCGTTGACTTCATCGGATAAGCGTCCACGAGCGCTTTAGTGGGGACCACCTGACATTGCTGTGAGAAGAGACTATTGGCCGTATAAAACGCAAACATGGCGTGCGGCTGAATGTTTTTGGCTTGCTGCCTGGCAAACATGATCTCGGAAGAACCCTCACCGGCGTAGTCGAACAGCTCCTTATAGGAATCGTGCAGCGCATGTACGCCGAGATCCATAACGGCCCTGGCGGCTGACCGGGCTTCGCTATGGCGGCCTGCATACAGCATAGCTCTGGCTTTCAGGCCCAGCGCGGTGCCGCTTGTCACCCGCCCGCGCTCCTGCTGAACTTCCGGAAGATCCGCCGCCGCAGCGGTAAGTTCGGAAGCGACGAAATCCCAGATATCAGCCTCAGGCGTTCTGGTCAGCGACTTCGCTTCTTCAACGTCCAAACCTGTCGTTACCAGCGGCACGGCCCCATAAAGCATAACCAGGTTGATGTATGAGAAGGCCCGCAGGGCGCGTGCCTCTGCTTTCAGGCGGCTCCTGAGCGCTTCGTCCATTTCGGTTATTAAATCAACGTTTTCAAGAAAATTGTTTGATGCCCGCACGATGGAATAGTAGTAACTCCACTCGCTCGCAATGACATTATTGCTGGCATCAAAAGTGTGCTTCTCCACCTCGGACTCGGCCCGCCATTGCAAAATGAAATGACCAATGTCGGTAAATGCGTCCATGGAAGCGTACCGCCACTGGTTACCCAGGACAGCATAAATACCATTGGCGGCATAAATCGCATCATCCTGCGTTTTCCAGAACAGCTCGCTGGCCAGCCGGTCTTTAGGAACCGTATTCAACAACTCCTTCCTGCATGACATTGTCGTCAACAGCAGACAACAAATAAAAAAAGCCTTATATGTTTTCATCGTTGCTCCGATTTAAAAGTTTATGTTAATTCCCAAGGTTGTCACAGATGTCTGGGGGAAACTTGATTCCTGGCCCCGGCCTTCCATTTCCGGGTCAATGTCATATTTATTGAGCTCAGAGAAGGTCAGCAGATTCGTTGCCGATGCGTACACATTGATCCCGCCCACATTGATCCGTTCAGTCCATTTTACGGGTATTTCATAGGATAGCCTGACGTTCTTTAACCGCAGGTAGTTGCCGTTCACCATCCAGAAATCTGAAATCTGGGCGTTCTTCATGGTATATTTGGTAGGCCTAGGATATCTGGCGTCCGTATTTTCCGGTGTCCAGTAATCGGAGTAAATCTCATGGGTGAATCCTCCCCAGATACCATGCTCCATGATGGCGCCTGTCATGATCTTCTCTGAACCCGATATGCCCTGCCAAAAGAGATCCAGCCTTAGTTTTTTCCACGAAACGACCATATTGGAAGAAAACGTCCAGTCCGGCATTTCTTTGCCGAATATCACGAAATCGTCCGGCGATAGCTGACCATCGCTATTCTGGTCAACATACTTGATATCTCCCGGCCCCACAGAACCATCCCACTTCGCGTAGTTGTCCACATCCGCCTGATCCCTGAAGAACCCATCAGTGGTAAAGCCATAATAGGAGTTTATGGGTTGTCCTTCAACGGTGATGGTCCGGTAGTCACTGTTACCGAAAGCGGAGATATGGGGTCCCGTACCCGCCAGGTCCAGCACCCTGTTCCTGTTGTAGTTCACGTTAAAACCTAAGTCCACGCCGAAATCCCCAAATCCCTTATGCGCCTGCACCAAAAACTCCACACCCCGGTTTTCCACGCTCCCAGCGTTCTGATTCGTCGGTGCGAGGCCGACAACTGAGGGGATCGGAACCAGAAGAAGGATATCGCGCGTCGTTTTCTTGTAATAATCAAATGAAAAATTCAGCAGGTTATCAAACAAATAGGCATCCAATCCAAAGTTAAGCTGGGCCGTCGTTTCCCATGAAATATTCTGGTTTGCCAAGTTCATCTGCCGGTAGCCGGGTGCAAGCGTTTCATTAAAAACATAACTCGTCTGGTTATAGGTCGGCATGAACGAATACAGTCCCACCTGCTGACTGCCCACTTCGCCCCATGAGCCCCTTAATTTAAACTCATTGACCACTGATTTTAACGGTTCCCAGAAGTCTTCGCTTGACATCCGCCAACCCATTGAAAAAGATGGGAAAAAGCCATACCGGTAACCGTCTGCAAACCGTGAAGAGCCATCATACCTGGCATTGGCTTCAAAAAGGTATCTGGAGTCATAGTCATAATTCACACGGGCGAAATAAGAACGCAGCCCCCACTCCGAATTCCCTCCCGTCGCCGATTGTGTAGCGTCGTCCGCGCCCAGGGAAAGTGCCTGTAGCTGGTTGTTGTAGAAGTTCTGCCGGTAGCCTTCACCCCAATTATCGATAAAGTGTATCTCTGAATACCCCAGAATACCGCTTAGCGTATGCTTGTCAAACGTATTATTATAAGTGAGCTGCAGATCCAACATATCCTCTTTTGATTTATACCGGTTTTCGCTCATCCGGTTGATCGTGTTAAACGTTCTCCGCTCGGAATGCAGCTTGTCGGTAAAATCATATTTGTTGTTAAAGCTCTTCCGGTCCTCCACATTGTGCTGCGTGGAATACTGACCGCTTACGTTTAATCCATCCAGGAGCCGATAAGTCGCCTTAAATATCCCCACCATATAGGTTCCCTTGATGTTTGAAGTGCCCATTTCATTCAGGTTGATCAGCGGACTGTAACTGTCTACAGACAACCCGTACGACCCGTCACTGTAGTAAGGCACACCCCATTGGCTGTTTTGCCACATGCGGTTATACGATTCCCATTCATTGTAAGGCGCATTGCGGTCCGTCAGCCGCACGTTGATATTGGAGGAGAGCGTCAGCCGGTTGCTCAGCTTGATATCATTTTTTGCCCTCACCTCCGAAATCGTAAAACCGTAGTTCGGGAGGATGCCGTCTTCATCCAGATACCTGAATGAGATCCGGTTCGTGATCTTTTCCCGGTCTCCTCCGCTCAGGGTAAACGTATGGCTCTGCTGGGGTGCTGTTCGGAACATACTTCCCCACCATACGTTTGGTTCAGGGTAGCTTTCCGGGTCGTTGGCATGGTTTTGCGGCCAGTTCTGGATGTCCTCATCTGAATAGAATGTGGAGCCGTACGTGTTCTGGTACGCCGCATTCTGCTGCCTCATATAGGTGACCGCATCCATATGCCTGGGAGTATTATTTGACCGCGCCAGTCCGAAATAGCCATCATAAGAGATGGCAAGTTTCCCGTCGCTTGGCGCTTTGGTCGTCACCAGGATGACACCCGCTGATGCCCGCGTACCGTAAATGGCCGTTGATGCCGCGTCTTTCAGCACCGATACCGATTCAATGTCCGCCGGATTAACCCGGGACAGGCTTCCCGGCACACCGTCTATCAATACCAGGGGATTGTTGTCGTTCAACGACGTTACCCCTCTTATCCGGGTGGTCAGGTTCTCACTTCCTGGAGCGCCGCCGCGGTCTACGATGGTCAGGCCCGGGAGTCTGCCCTGCAATGCCTGGGTTACGTTGGTCGAATTTCTTGCGGATATCTCATCAGAGCCAATACTGCTTACGGCATTGGTGATGCTCACCTTTTTCTGAACGCCGTATCCGATGACCACCACCTCATCGATTCCCACAGCGTCTTCCTCCATGGTAACCGTTAACGAGTCCTGGTTTTCAATCAGAACCTCCTGATATTTCATACCGACAAAGGTGAATTCCAGCACGTCCCCCTGTTGGGCGGATATAGAATATGCTCCCAAGGCGTCGGTTTTCACCACAGCGGTTTTTCCCTTTACGGTTACGGTCACTCCCTGGACAGGATTGCCATCCTGGTCAATGACCTTTCCCGTCACCTCTTGCTGGCTGGCCGTCCTGTCCGGGCGGGAAAACCCGTTAGCTATTGCCATCAAGCTAAAAGTCATCATCACGGTAACGGCCACGGCCGTCCGTTTGGCTGCCAGGCATAGCCCGGACAACCCTACAAAATAATGTACCATTTTAGGATATTTGTTTGTGATTGGTTAGTTTCCGGAATGATGTGCAGCATGTTTACCTGCACCATCCGCGGGTGTGTCCGAATACACGATATAATCGTGCGCGCGTATGCTGTAACCCTCTTTAGGATTTGCAATTACGACCCTCACCGTATGCTCCCCTTTCGGTAACTGATACCTCCAGAAAATCTCATGCCTTCTGGTCCTGAAGCTCGTCGGCATCTGGAATTGCTCTATTCTCCGGCCATCGATAAACAGTTCCAATTCAAAATTATGGTCCGGCAGCGCGTTGTTTTCCTTATGAGCGCCGCCTCTTAACACCACTCCGGTTCCTGCAAACGTGAAGGAGTATTCGGATCCAAGATTCTGATGGACGGCTATAACCTCGACCGGGTACAGCCCTTCGAAGCTTTTCTCAAAGCGTACCGGCTCCGGCGCCTGCACGGCAAGGGTCACCTCCTGACCGTTTATCTGGCCACCGTTCCGTTTGATCATCTCCAGCGCGTGCCGGTAGCTGATCTCGTAAACCCTGTTCAGGGACATGTCGGTATGCTGAAAATTCATGTCTTCCATTCCGGTGAGCCCCTTCTTCCAGTACTCGGGTATGCTGTCATACCCCATCATCGTGCCCAGAATACCGCCCGCGCTGGATGGATTACAATCCGAATCCTGTCCGGCACGTGTTGATATCTCCAGCGTCTTGCTGTAATCACCGTTACCATAAAGCAGGCCCAGCACGATATACGCGGCGTTAATCTTAGCATCGATATCAAAAGGTGTGAACACGCCATCCGGACACCCCACTTCTTCGCTCCATTTTTTCTGCAGCTCAAACCATGTCTGCTTCCAGTCATCGGGATACCGCTTATGCCATACAATGACATCGTTTATACATTTATAGAAATCGCTTTCTTCAGGAATCGTCTTCAACGCTTCCCGGACCACATAATGAATATCATCTGATACAAAGGCTAACGAATACATCGCTCCCACGTAGACTCCGCCATACCAGCCATCTCCATAATTCATAATGTGCCCTATTTTATCACTGACGTCTGATGCTGAATTCGGCATTCCCGGATTCATCAATCCGGCAAAGTCAGATTCGATCTGATAGTCTATGTCATCCGCATGCGGATTATTCAACCAATGACCGGACTGCGGCGCACTGATTCCGTTGAGAATATTATAACGAGCCGCTTGATTGGCATGCCACAGCATATAGCCGGCATTGGCAAAGGCATTGGCAAAAGAGTCCACCCGCGCATCCAGGCCCACCCGCTCAAACACTTCGACAAACGTGAGATCCATATAGATATCATCAAAGAGCCCGGGAGACTCATCCATCCACTTCTTGACATACCCTTCATACCAGGGAATCGCTTGGTAGTCCTGTATAAACGTACCATTATACCGGAATTCCGTGGGACCGCCAAAGGTCACACCAATGGTTTGACCAGCCCAGCCACCTTTGATTTTATCTTTCAATACCGCAAGCGGGATCTTTTTCGGGACTGGTTCCAAACGCTCATTACCATCCCGGCCGTTGGCATACATACCGACACACGCCAACGCACAAATCATCAATAATTTCATCCTTTTCATAATGTTTTATTTTGGTTAATATTTGCTATCAGAGCGTGAGATCATTCCCCCGCAGCGATCACCAGCCCCAGTCCCACTACAAACAGCACAAACATGGCGGCCACGAGTGAATTAACGGATTTGGTTGCGCCTTTGAACTCCTTCCAGATCAGCACTCCCCAGAGCGCGGCGACCAGCGTGGCGCCCTGACCAAGACCGTAAGAGATCGCAGGTCCGGCTTTGCCCGCGGCGATAAGATTGAAAAGATTACCCACTCCCCAGATGCAGCCGCCGGCAATGCCCACCAGATGTACACCCAGCCGCCCCTTGAAATATTCGCCGTAGCTGCTGGGGGTACCTTCCAGGGGCCGTCTCATCAATACCGTGTTAAACAGGACATTGCTCACCAGGATCCCCGCTGCAAATACTACAAAAGCAGTGTAGGGCGTCATTTTGCCCGTTGCGGGCGAGACAAAGTTCTGCAGATCCATACCTGCCGCTATAAAGGGGTAGAACGTGGACATCAATACTCCGGCGATGATGGACACCACGATCCACTTGCCTACACCTTTCCTGCCTGCTCCGCCGGAGTGTTTTCCATAAGCCACCGCGTTCAGAATGATGGCCAGGGTTACCAGGCCGACACCCGCAAACAACAAAACGGGATTTCCCTTCACATGCATGACGTAGTTGATGAGCACGCCGATCACCAGCGCCAATCCGATCCCCACGGGAAAAGCAACGGCCATCCCCGCACCTGCTATGGCTGCCGTCAGCAGGATATTGGCTAGGTTGAACACCACACCGCCAGTAAAGGCGCTCCGGATATTGCCGCCCTCCGCCTGCGCAAGGTCGGCCAGAAACGGCCTGCCGGATTCCCCAGTGCTCCCCATGGTAAATGCACCGATGAGTGCCAACAGGAAAATTCCCCATACGTAATCCCAATAAAAAAGTTCAAAACGCCACTGGTGCTGCACCAGCTTCTGGGTGTTGGCCCACGAGCCCCAGCAAAGCATCGTGACGACACAAAACAGGACGGCGAGCCCATAACTTTCTACGATAAACATAATTTGTTGGTTTTGAAATTGGTTAATACAATTGTTGCTTACGTCATGCTGCTCAACAGGACCTCATTCCGGAACGGAATAGAAGACTGCGCACCCATACGCGTCACCGCGATCGAGGCGGCGCGGCAGGCAAAGGATACTGCGTCTTTCAGCAACTTCCCTTCACCTACGGCCACGGCCAGCGCCCCGTTGAACACATCGCCTGCTGCGGTGGTATCCACCGTCTCCACCTTCGGTGCCGGGATATGATGAAAGGCACCTTCCTCAAGCAGCGCCGCACCATCCTTGCCCAGGGTCACGATCACGTGCTTCACGCCCTGCCTGTGTATACGCTCCGCCGCCTGCCGCGCACTGGAAATGTCTGTAATCCGCACGCCGGACAGCATCTCCGCTTCATTTACATTCGGTGTGATGATATCGATCAGGTGAAACATATTGTGCACCATGGCATTGGCAGGCGCCGGATTAAGAATCACCTGCATCCCCCTGTCCCGTGCTATGCCCGCAGCATGTTCAACGGTCCGCATCGGTATTTCCAGCTGGATCAGTAAAATCTTACTGCCGGGATAATTGTCCAACACCTTTTCCACATCGCCGGGTTCCAGGTGCGCATTGGCCCCCGGAGCCACGACAATACTGTTTTCACCCCGCTCATCCACCGTAATCAAGGCAATGCCGGACGGGCTGTTATCATCAGCCAGGATGCCATTGGTATCCACCCCTTCTTCATCAAATAACTGAGACGATTGCTTTCCGAAAATATCATCCCCGATTTTGCCTATAAAGGTTACGTCCCCTCCCAACCGGGCAACGGAAACAGCCTGGTTCGCTCCTTTTCCTCCGGGGTTCATAAAAAAAGACCCCCCTAAAACAGTCTCTCCCGGCTGCGGAATATGGCTGGTCTTCACTACCATATCCATGTTCATACTTCCTACGACGATGATTTTACTGGTCATATAATTGGTTAAAATGCTTAATTGGTCTATAACGATGTCAAAAGTAGCATGCAAATCCTTGATAAATTGGCCATTTTTACATAGTTTTATGAATCACAAACACAATAAAAATAAATCATACATCTTGCATCTTACTGTTTACAAATAAGTTATATATTTAATCCGCCATAAATCCTTTATGTTGTTCCACGAACTTGAAAAACTCGTTAAATCGCTTTCCGCAGCAGAGAAAAAACTTTTCCAGCAACATTCGGCACAGCCCAAAGGCGACAAAGACTATATTGCGCTTTACCAGCAGATCGCCGGGCAGGCAAGCGCACCGGACACCGCCCCCTGGCAGGAGCAATTCAGGAAGGCCTATCCTTCAAAATCCCTGGAAAACACGGCAGCCTACCTCTATAAAGTACTGACCGATTTACTTGTACAGGTCCGTATAGAACAAGACACCTGGTACCAGCAGTACCAATGCCTACTCAAAGCAAGACTGTGCTTTGAGCGCTCCATTCCCACCAGGGCATTCAAGGAGCTTCAGAAAGCATCAAAGCTGGCAGCGGCAAGCCAGCACCACCCGGTGGCCTATCAGGCCGCCCGTATGGAGCTGACCGCCCTTTCCGATCTCGGTTTTCCCGGACTCAGCGAACAGCAGCTGGTAGACAAGCAGATGAAGGCCAAGCATACATTGCAATCGCTCCGGCAGATCCATGAACACTATTCCCTTTATGAACTCCTTCGTCACCGGCTGATAAACCGTGAGCCCCCCGGAACCGGACAGCAGGACAAACAAGTAAATGACCTGATTCTGAGCGAGCTTAGCCTTTCCACCCGGGGCAGTCAACATCAATTCGAGCCGCAGAAACTGCACCTGCTTTTCCAGTCCTTTTTCTTTTTCCATTCCGGTGAATACCGCTCCGCATTACGGATATTCAATGAGCTCACCAGCCTGACCGAAGCCAACGAACCCATGTGGGACTATCCACCCTATGATTACCTCTCTGCACTTGACGGCATCCTTGACAGTCTGCGAAGCATCGGCTACTATCAGGAAATGGCTCCCTTTATTGAAAAGCTGACTGCATTATCAGAACGCTCCTACCCGGAACACTTCAGAAGCGTCGCTACCCTGACCGCTGAAGTATACCGGTTAAACATGGCCCTCGGCCGTAAGCAATACCGCGTGGCCGCTCAACTACTGGTAGACGCCTCCGCTCACGGCAACATCCCAAAATCGGTCACCGGTCACGAGAAGCAGCTGGAACACTACTTTTTTGTAGCACTCACCTATTTTATGCAACAGCAATGGAGTAAGGCAAAAAAACAATTGAACCAGCTCATCGGTGCCGCAAAACAAACCCCGCAACACCTTGTCTACCGGGCGGGGCGTCTGCTTTATATTCTGCTCAGTTATGAAATGGATGACCAGGCCTATATTGAGTATGAGATCCGGTCCTATAAAAGGGCGTTCAGTAAACAGGGTAAAGCCTATAAGATCGAAAAACTGGTATTCAACACCATCGCAACGGATCCCAGGCGCAGGGGAAATGCATGGAAGGCCGCCGCGCGCAAAAAAGCCACCGCCAAACTGAAAGAAATCGCGGCAGATAAACGGGAACTTCAATTAGTTAAATTCGCCGACTTCGGACAGTGGGTGCTGGCGCATCTGCACTGAAAGCATCGATATGAAAGCGGCGCTACCGCGCGCGCCTTCTGCCGAACACCAGCTTCAGCTGCCCGGCGTGCAACCGGCGACCGGACAAGCGGCTGTACAGTTCGCCCGTCACCATGGTGGAAGCACCGCCTACGGCGCTGTACCACATAAACGAAATATCGCTCGTCAAGGAAGTGGTCAATACGGCCAGGAAGCCGGCCAGGAAGCCGATGAAGGCCCCGTGGCTTTCCGCACGTCTGCTCAGCATGCCCAACAGGAATACGCCTACCAGTGCGCCGCCGAAAAAGTTGATGATCGTGGTAGAAGCTTCCAGCAGATTCCCCAACAGGTTCCCCATGCACGCCAGTGCTGTGGCCGCAATGCCAAAGAGCATGGTCATGCCCCGGGCGGTGCTTACCGAACCTGTTCCCACGCGGAACCGTTGATAAAAGTCCGCCATAAACACCGTGGTCATAGAATTCAGTACGGAGCTGATCGTAGACATGGAGGCAGCAAAAAGCGCAGATATCATCAGTCCTTTTACACCTATGGGCAGTTCATTAATGACAAAATGGATGAACACCTCATTGGTCGGAATGTCCACATTACCCTGTTGCCGGTAAAATGCGAACAGCACCGCACCTTCAAAAAAAACAAGGAACCCGATCAACGATGCCGTCAGAAGGGACGCGATAAACGCCCAATTCGCTTTGCGCAGGGAGCTCACGGACAGGAAACGCTGCATTTCGGCCTGGTCAACGCCGAACTGGGAAAGGATGAAAAATGTACCGCCTATGATGCCGCTCCACACGGTGTAGGTGTCGGTGGGATCGGTTGACCAATTGAAGTATTCAAACTTGCCGTGCGATTCGGCCAGCGCAAACACCTCTCCGAAACCGCCTTCCACCTTTGATGCCGCAATAAAGATCACCATGAAGATTCCCCCCATCATAATCAGCAGCTGCGGCACGTCGGTCCAGATCACGGCTTTCATCCCACCCAGCAGGGTGTAACAGGTTGTCACCACTCCTGTAATGAGAACGATCCACAGCGGATCGATGCCGATGAGCACGCTCATAACCAAGGCCGGCGCATAAATGCCCACGGCCAGGAAGGCGCATTTAAAGAGGATAAACAGGCCGCTGGCCAGCAGCCGCAGGGAAGCGTCGAATCGCTTTTCCAGGTACTCATAGATCGAATACAGCCGCAGCCGGAAGAAAAACGGCATAATGATCACGCAGATGACCCCTATGGCAATCGGTACCGCCAGTCGGTACTGCAGAAACCCGAAGTTGGTACTGAATCCCAGTCCCACCGCGCCGATGTACGAGACGGCGCTGGTGACCGTGGCCACACCGGCCAGCGCGGCGGCCCACCATGGAATATCACCCCCACCCATCAGAAAATCCTTGAGCGACTTCTGTGACCTGCTGAACACGCCGGCCACCACTACCACACCCACAAAATAGGCTACTACTATGATGCTGTCCGCCGGATGCATAACTGCTATTCTTTGGCTACCAGGTGAATCGTCACATTATACCGGCTGCCTGATTCAGGCATGACGCCCGCCAGGCGCAACCAGCCGCCGAAATGGCTCACCCGCCGGAACGCGTTCGCTTTGCCGCGTATGGGATCAAACGCTGTCCCCTCGTCCAGCCAGTTCACGCCGTCCACGGAAAGCTGCACCTTTAGCAACAGCGGTCCGTCCCCATTGTCCAGCTGCTCGGCATCCACAAAGAAAATCGCTTCACCGGCCCAGGCCACTTCCAGGGGATGCGTCGCAAAATCAGCCTCAAACACCTTCCGCTGCTCCAGCGTACTCGTTTGGAAATGTCTCATCGTCAAAATCGCTTGTTA